>Ga0209475_10000312_pt1 | contig 119788 bp, 93 predicted proteins | sample tdDd471_FD_187128 | JGI IMG/M metagenome (GOLD analysis project Ga0209475, IMG submission 187128) | Marine sediment microbial communities from the Atlantic coast under amendment with organic carbon and nitrate - tdDd47.1 (SPAdes)... | ecosystem: Environmental > Aquatic > Marine > Coastal >... | reverse complement strand
TAAGGGCTGCTTGAACTGGCTGCCCTTCACCGTGCTGACCTTCACTGCATTGGAGAGCACATCAGAGGGCAGATTATTGAAAAAGTCCACATTCTCTTTCTCGCCGGCAACCCGCTCGTCTTCGATAGGTGCCCAGGACAACGCACCTTTGGGACACTCATTCACACAGACTTTGCAGGACTGACAGTCATCAATGTAAACCTGAATCTTATAGTCGTAATCGGCGCCGTCTTTGCCGTTGGCCTTGATGGTGTTGAAAGACGCAGGCGCGCCTTCAAGGTTGGCGCGGTCGATGAGTTTGGGACGGATGGCCGCGTGGGGGCAGACGATGGAACACTGATTACACTGAATACAGTTCTCGGCAATCCAGTGCGGCACCATGGGCGCCACGCCGCGCTTCTCCAACTGCGTGGTACCGGAGGGCACAAAGCCATCGATGGGCATCTGCGAGACGGGAATGGTATCGCCTTTCTCGCGCATGATGGGTTCAATGATGTTGCGGGTAAAGGCATCGGCATCATCGGGCACCAGCTTCTTCATCTCCATGAACTGTTCGGGCAGCGCGGCAGGCACCGGCACCTCTACCAGGGCGGCTTCGGTGGCATCCACGGCCTTCCAGTTCATATCCACAATCTTCTGGCCCTTTTTCTTAAAGGACTTTTCGATGGCTTTCTTGATCAGGGCGATGGCTTCGTCCTGGGGCAGCACATTACTGATGGCAAAGAACGCGGCCTGCATCACGGTGTTGATGCGCCCACCCAGACCGATCTCCTGGGCGATCTCCAGGGCGTTGATGTTGTAGAATTTAATCTTCTGGTCGATGATGGTCTGCTGCATGTCCTTGGTCAGATTGCCGAAGGCCTCTTCTGTGGACCAGTTGGAGTTCAGCAGGAAAGTACCGCCCGCTTTGATACCCTCTAAGATGTCATAACGGCCGATGAAGTTCTGATTGTGACAGGCCACAAAGTCGGCGTTCTGAATGAGATAGGGCGATTGGATGGCGTTCTTGCCAAAGCGCAGATGGCTGCGCGTGATGCCGCCGGACTTCTTGGAATCGTACTGGAAGTAACCCTGGGCAAACATCTCGGTATTGTCGCCGATAATCTTGATGGAGTTCTTGTTGGCGCCTACGGTGCCGTCTGAGCCCAGTCCCCAGAACTTGCAGGAGATGGTGCCTTCGGGCAGGGTGTTGATGGCGTCTTTGACCTCGATAGAGGTATGTGTCACATCGTCATTGATGCCCACGGTGAAACCGTGACGGCCACCGGCGTGATCGTAAACCGCTTTGATCATGCTGGGCGTGAACTCCTTGGAGGAGAGGCCGTAGCGTCCGCCGATGATGTTCACATCGGGACGTGCCTGCATGGCGGCCACCACGTCGAGGTAGAGCGGCTCGCCAATGGAGCCGGGCTCTTTGGTGCGGTCCAAGACGACGACTTCCTTGACCGAGGCGGGCATGGCTTTGACAAAATGCTCGACAGAGAAGGGACGATAGAGGCGCACCTTCACCAGACCGACTTTTTCGCCGTTGGCATTCATGTAATTCACGGTCTCTTCGATGGCTTCACAGCCTGAACCCATGGCCACAATGACCTTCTCGGCATCGGCGGCGCCCACATAATCGAAGAGATGATACTGACGGCCGATGACCTTGGCCAGCTCATCCATGTAGGTCTGCACGGTCTCGGGGGTGGCGTCGTAGAATTTATTGACGGTTTCACGGCCCTGGAAATAGACATCGGGATTCTGAGCGCCCACTTTCACGCGGGGGTTCTCGGGGTTCAGGGCGCGGGCGCGGAAATCTTCAATATATTTGCGGTCCACCATCTCGCTGATGGTGTCGTAGTCGATGACTTCAATTTTCTGAATTTCATGGCTGTTGCGGAAACCGTCAAAGAAGCTCAGGAAGGGTACCGTGGTCTTCAGTGTGGAGAGATGACTCACCACGGCCAGGTCCATGATCTCCTGCACGCTTGAGGCGGCCAGCAGGGCCCAGCCGGTGTTACGGGCGGACATCACATCGGAGTGATCGCCAAAGATGGACAATGACTGACAGGCCAATGAGCGGGCGGAAACATGGAAGACGGCGGGCAGCATCTCACCGGCAATCTTGTGCATGTTGGGCAGCATGAGCATGAGGCCCTGGGAGGCGGTGAATGTGGTGGTCAGCGCACCGGCGGAAAGAGAGCCGTGCACGGCGCCTGCGGCACCGGCTTCGGACTGCATCTCCACCACGTCCACAGACTGGCCAAAGATATTCTTACGGTCATTGGCGGCCCAGAGGTCGGCCATCTGACCCATATCCGAAGAAGGGGTGATAGGATAAATGGCGGCCACATCGCTAAACGCATACGCGACATGCGCTGCAGCGGTGTTGCCGTCCATAGTGGCTTTGTCGAACTTTTTCATAGAATCGCCTTCCTTTTTCTTATATGTAAACATTTTTATTGAAAAAATGATCGGTTCGGAAATTCAGTGGCGAAAAGCAGCGAACGCAAATCGACACATTGTAAAAAATTTCGGCCTGAAATGCAAATAAATTCGGGTTGGATATTGAAATATTTCGATGAATATCGTGGATAAAACCCGGGGAATTTACAGGTACTGCTACGCCTTGACGTATATTTATACAAAGCAGCGATGAATATTCAGGAGATGCGGCCGTTTTTGTGTGACCTTGTGACAAGTCCACCGTTTCTGTGGGTCTCTCCCGCCGGATTATCATGAATCTGCTGCCGGAATTGTCACAAAATGAATCCGGGAAAAATAAAGGGCAGATATCAAAGCCATTTCGGGCCGGCCTGTGACCCGAAGCTGCGAAGGCCAAACGACAATTTCAATACTGAGTGACAGGTTCTGCCAGCCGGCATTGAAAAGAAAACACCGCCACTGCCGAAACCTTCCCCCCATTTCTTCCGTAATACCGAACAAGATATCTTCTGTTTTACAGAATGCCCCTGACGAGAGGCAGAAAAGGAAATACAATGAAACTGCTGAGCCGAAAAGAAGAGATGCTGCTGCTCACTATCTGGCGCCTGGGCGAGAACGCCTACGGCGTGCCCATCCGTGAACAGGCTACAGAGGCCACGGGCCGTTACTGGTCTATTGGCGCCGTGTACGATGTGCTGGACCGCCTGGCCCGCAAAGGGCTGGTCAGCACACACGAGAGCCAGCCCCTGGCCGAGCGCGGCGGCAAAGCCAGGCGCTTCTACGCCATCACCCCCCTGGGGCACGAAGCGCTGGAAGAGGTCAAATTGCTGCATGCCATGCTCTGGGACGGGCTGGCCGGCACAACGGGAGAGTGATGATGAACAACCCGGGATGTTCACCCACACACCCTCCGTTATGGCTGACCTGGCTGTTGCAGCAGACATTAAGTACAGCGGATTTTGACGTGGCCTTTGGCGACCTGGCCGAAGGGTACAGACACTGCGCCGCGCATCACGGACAACACAGGGCCAACCTCTGGCTGCTGCGGGACATTCTGCACGACATTCCCGCCATGCTGGGCCGACATTTTTACTGGAGACTGATCATGCTGAAAAACTACTTCAAAGTTGCATTCCGTAACATAAAGCGCCAACGGCTCTACGCCGCCATCAATATTCTCGGTCTGGCCATAGGCATGGCGGGCTGCCTGCTGATCTTCCTCTGGGTACAGGACGAGCGCTCTTACGACCGCTATCACAGCAAGGCCAGCCAGATCTTCCGCGTAGAACGCGAAATGCACTTCCGCGATCTCCACGGCCAGGTGCCCATCACCGCCGGCACCTACGGCGAGGCCCTGGTCATGGATTACCCCGAGATTGAAGACTTCTGCCGTATTGACGCACTCAATCTCACCCTGCGCGACCACAGGCAGGTCTTCCGCGAGCAGGAGGCCATTGCCGCCGACGCCACGCTCTTCACACTATTCGACTTCGAACTGGAGAAAGGCGACAAGGAAGAGGCCCTCATCGCGCCGCAGACCGTGGTGCTCACCCGTGAAGCCGCCCAGCGCTACCTGGGCACAGAAGACGCCCTGGGCAAGACACTCCCCATTCAGTGGGGGGGCGAGCTCTACGACTTCCAGGTCACCGGCATTATGGAGCCAGTGCGGGACAACTCGCATTTCACCTTTGACATGGCCATCTCCATAGAAAACTACGGGCCGATGCGCCTGGGACATTGGGCCGCCAACTTCCTCTATACCTATGTCCAGCTCAGCGAGTCCGCGGAAGTTGCTGTTCTGGAGGCGGGCATGGGCGATTTTGTCATGAAACATCTGGCTGCCCCCTACGCCCCCTATCTCCCCGAGGGCACCAACCCCCTGGACGTAACCAAGATTCGAATGAAACCGATGACGGACATCCACCTTCACCCCTCAGAGCAGTGGGAAATTGCGCCCCAGGGCAGTCAGAGTTCCGTCGTAATCTTCTCAGCCATCGCCCTATTGATCCTGATCATTGCTTGCATCAACTTCATTAACCTCTCCACGGCACGGGCCGCCAAACGCGCCCTTGAAGTCGGCCTGAGAAAAACCGTAGGCGCCCACACCGCAGCGCTTCGCGCCCAGTTCATCAGTGAATCTGTCTTTCTGGCCGCGACTGCCGCGCTCATCGCAGTAGCCGGCATGGCGGCCGCCTTACCCGCTTTCAACGCACTGGCCGCCAAATCCATCTCTATCTGGAGCCTCTTCAAGGGGGGCAACATTCTCATCTTTATGAGCATTATTGTGATCACCGGAATATTTTCCGGGCTCTATCCCGCCTTCTACCTTTCTTCATTTGATCCTGTCAAAGTATTGAAAGGAGAAATGCGCAAAGGCAAGAAACGTCAGGCCTTCCGCCGCAGCATGACTGTGATGCAATTTGTTATCTCTATTACACTTATTGTCAGCACCTTGGTGGTCATGCGTCAGATGGAATTTATTCAGCATAAAGAACTGGGTTTCGACAGGGAAAACGTGCTCATCGTCAACCCCATGCGCAATATCGACCAGGCCCGCTATCAACCGTTTTACAATGCCATGGTCCAGGACAGCCGCATTATCAATGCCGACTACTCCACCAACCGTCCCGGAGAGGCCATCTATTCGGACACTGTCTTCCGCATTGAGGGCAAGGATGACAACTTCCTCTCACACCAATGGGAGGTGGGCTACGATTTTATCGATGTCATGAAAATGACAATGGTTGCAGGGCGCAACTTTAACCGCGCCATGGCCACGGACTCGTCAAGTGCCGTCGTCAATGAGGCTGCGGCACGTGCCTTTGGTTTCAGCCCCGAAGAGGCCATTGGCAAACACATTGTCCGGCCCACAGGCACGGATCAGGATATTGACCTGATCATTGTGGGCGTGGTGGAAGACTTTCACTTCAAGACGTTGCACCTGGACGTAGAGCCGGCCACCATGATTCTAAGGCCGGAATTCGGGGGGCGCCTGGCCATCCGGCTCAGCCCGGGCCAGGTGATGCAGGCCGTCAATTTTGTCCAAAGCACCTGGGAGCAGCATTTCCCGGAAGAGCCATTTCAGTACTACTTTCTCGATGACTCGCTCATGTCGCGCTATGCCCGTGAGATGCAGATGCGCAACCTCTTCCTGGTCTTTGCCGGACTCTCCATTGCCGTGGCCTGTCTGGGGCTCTTTGGACTGGCCTCATACACAGCCGAGGAAAAAACCAAGGAGATCGGCATTCGCAAGGTGATGGGCGCCTCTATTCCCAACATCATCCTCAACCTGTTGAAAGAATTCACACGCTGGGTATTGATGGCCAACGTGGTGGCCTGGCCTCTGGCCTGGCTGCTCATGCAGCGCTGGCTGGAAGACTTTGCCGTGCGCATCAATCTATCGATTGACCTCTTTTTGATTGCCGCCCTCACCGCATTGATCATTGCCCTCTTGACAGTGGCCGCACAGGCCATCAAGGCCTCGCTGGCCAATCCGGTAAAAAGCCTGAAATATCAATAAACATTTCTTGATAAAAAAAGGCGAAGGGATCACCCTTCGCCTTTTTTGTTCTCTCGATACCCACATTTTCAGCCAGACAACACGAAACAGCCGTGCCCAGTGGATAAAGCCGAAACCGTAATCGGCGCCCATTGAAGCGCCCAATACCGGCAGCATCAAGCATCATGATTCACGTTGAAAATCAAGATTCGGAAAAACATTTCATACAGTTTGGGATAAAAAAAGGAGGGGCGATTGGCTCTGTATACGTAATACCGCCCCCAGGGTTGCGTCAGGGGACACGTCACTCCTTAAAAAATCCACTTCTGTGTCATGACGCGTCCCAGCTCCAGACCGTTATTTCATATGCGCATAAAAGGCCACCTTTGGCGGAAAGTTGCGGCGGCTCTCCCAAGGCTCAAGCTCGGCGTAAACCTTGCCGCTGATCACGCCGTTCTCACGCCAGGCGTCAATCTTGAAAACGCCGTTGCGCAGCGTATCAACGCGCTCAATCACAGTGCCACCAGGCGGATAATCACGATAGATCTGCAGAAAATCGATCAACGTGGGCAAGACGTCGGCGCCGGCGTCTAAAAATCGAAGCGCCAGTTCGACATGACCTTCTTCATGCCATTCCACTCTCACCCAAAGACGAATGGTATCTTGCGAGACTTCAGCCTGCCAGCCTGCCACATGCCCCATCCAGGGTGCAATGGCCTCAGCCGGCGTCACCGGAGCCTCATCGTGGGGCATGACATGCAGACCGTCGCCATAGACCTTTTGCACAGCGATAAGGGTCTCGGCGTTAAAACAAACCGCACCGCTGTCTGAACCCACCACCGCAGGCACCAAGAGCGTCAGCACGTCTGCATGGGGCACAAAGGGACAAAACGTATACACCGTGTCCTGGCGTACGCTGTCTGCATAAGACCACAGGCCGTTGAACATCAGCGTGCTCACCTGATACCCCGGCACGCTGCGCGCAAAGACAATGCGCAGGGGTTCGCCCACGCGGGGCGCCGCCGGCAGCACCGATTCAATGGCAAACGGCGCTTCCTCAACCGGGCGGTTCATGACTTTATTGTCACAACATATAAACAGTGAAACCATAAAAAAACATAACATGTAACACCTGAAACCGTACATTCTCAGCCCCTCATCTTATTCCCACACCGGATATTTTTCTACTGATTCTTACGGTTGTTGAGTATCCTATGACGGGCCAGAATATGCTTGTATTTCGGATACTTCTCTCCAGAATACGGATAATAGGATTTGACAATCTTCCCTACACATCCAATATTATGACAATAATACTCTGAGATATCTAGCCAAGCAGAGACATCTTCAGCCTGTTCCACCTGATAGTTATAAACCACACAGAAAAAACTGTCGGTATTGGTGTGAAACCAAGCGCTATCATCAATACAGGTATAGATTATTGTGTCTGGATAACACCACGCTTCATCATACTTGTTATAACGGGGGAAGATCTGCGTAAACGTTTCGCCTCTTTGAATGGGGTATTTATAGAGCAGGGTCTTATTTAACAATGTGTCGCCCATTGCCATGCCTCCCAGACACCAAAGTCCATCACTGTCATTGGTGTAAAGGCGCTTGTAGGGGTAATAGGCTTGTTCCTGTAAACCATAATATGAAAAATAAAACACCTCATAGTCATACCCCTCAACCGTAAGAACAGTATCGCCCACAATGCCGTACTGCTGATCCCCCCAGGTCCACCGTCCTTCCACTTCTCCAGTGTTCCGGTTCAACCGATAGGCCTCATATCCCCATATATTACTCGTTCTCAAAGGTAAAATACCCCACTGCTCGCGGTCATTATCTTCACCCGGCTTCAAGCCACTCTCCGAACAGCCCAGAACCAGTAACACGGCCAGCAAAATTCGCGTCCAACTTTGAACCATGCGTCTCATCATCCCTATCTCCATGTGTCAGTTCCCCGGGGCCTGCGCACCCCGGGGAAATATGAGTTTACTTCACATAAAGCATCTTTTTCACAAACTGCCTGCCCTGCACAGTCATACGGCAGTAATAGATTCCTGATGGCAGATCATTGGCATTAAAAACTGCTTCATAGCGGCCTGCGGCCTGTCCTTCATCCACAATAACAGAGACACAGCGGCCGTCCACACAGAAGACGGCAAGGTGCACCTTTGCGGGGCCTGCCAGCGAATAGGGGATGACGGTCTGCGGGTTAAAGGGATTGGGATAGTTGACGCCCAGGCCGGTTGCCAAGGGAGTGCTATACTGTGGATCACTCGATTCAGCCTGGGCCATCTGCTTGGCCGCCCCGCTGACAGTCACGTAGAACACCGGCGTTTCGGATTGACGCTGATAATCATCTGTGACCACGCATTTCAATTCGAAATCTTCATCATCAGACCGGCTCAAGTATGGAGAATCCGTCCCCAATGTAAACCAGTAACCCGCCGGCGGCTTTCTTGAATTGGGATCACGTAAAAGCAGACCCTCAGGATAGCGGCAGTACCATTGATAGTGATAGGGAGCGTGCCCGGCTTCATCAATATGACACATCCAGGAACCGGTTTGGTTCGGCGCTAGCGTGCTGTATCCCGTCACAGACACAACGGGCGGCGGATTGCGGAATGCCGGGATAGTATTTCTATTTTCATTCAGAAAACGCTCATTCTCGCTTACAGTTATTACACCTAGGGGATCTCCATAGTAACTTTCAGATGGTTCAGAATAGTATGGAATACGCGGTCCTTGCGAACGTACTAAATCATATACAGCCATCATCGTTCTAAACGGATAGTAATCACCATTATGAAAGTGTCCATGTTCATAATCCCCATTATCATCAAATATATACTGATGTCGGGCTCCAATCAAATGCCCAATCTCGTGGCCCAATGTCCACTGAGAAGCCACATAACCAAACTCAGCTAGACAATAGGCGTCGGCCTCCCCAACACTAAAATCCTTGGCCCTGCCAGCGGCATTTGTATTTTGAACCACCAGCGCACAGACGTCTGCACCGTATTGGTTGCGCAAAGCCTGGATGCTTGACATAGCTGCAAATGTATTAAGCTCATATTCAGCATTGTTACCCTCAGTAAAAACAATCTCAACCTTATGCACCAAATTCAACTCAATCTCCACACCACTGTTGCTGTAGGCGTCATTGGCCCTTTCAATGGCCAGGTTGATTTCATTGGTGATGGCCGTTTGAGAGTATGCCGCGGCCACATCATCGGTGTAGGCCACCAGCACATCAATGCGTGCAGGCGTGGTGCGTGTGGTTTTGACAGAAGGAGAAAGGGGAATAGGATTTGAGAAAGAAACGGCATCACTCTGGGGGTAGTCCGGCGCCGTTTCTTCGGGGATGAACAACCGGCGGTCAATCTCCAGGATGCGGTGTAGCCCCTTTTCAGCGGGTTCCACACGGTAGAGATAATCCGCAAGGCTTATATAGCCCGTCACCCCGCCTGCGGTCTCAAGCAGGCTGAAAAAGCCAAAACCGTCCGTACATTCACCGGAGAGATAGAGGGCGTCTTTTTCATCAACGCGCCGCTTGACCTGCATGGAGACCTGATGCTCAAAGGGGTTCAGGAGAAGCTGATCCTGCTTTTCAACTGCCCCCAGAGCGCCCACAGTTACACATTCACTGCGCAGCACCCAGGCTTTACCCCCCCCCCCCCGCATCACGGGCCGGAGAGTTTGCAGCACGGCTGAAAAGCGGGTTTTGGGCCCAGAGCGTACCCGTCATCAACAACACGCCCAGCAGTGTGAAGAGAAACCGTTTCTGTTTCATGCTTGCCTCCTTGGGTTAAGAAAAGTGAATGAAAGACATGAAGCCTCTGTCCATGCCTCTTTTCAAAGTCAGCCAGATACGTATCCTCAAGAAAACCGGAATACACGCCGTGCCTCTCCCCTTTTAGAGCCGGCAACCGCTTTGAACACCTTCTCCCTCAAAAAGTGCTGCGTAAAAATATACGGATAAAGCATAGTACTCATACATTTTCAAAAAGTCAAGTTGTTTTTAATAAAAAATTATACATGCAAAATCAATAAAAGCGGTATTGATCTACCCTTATGGCGAGCCAACTGTTTAGTCAGTTCTCTGCTGTCTGTTTTCAATGAATGAAATAACGCCGGCCCTGTCAGAGGGCGGTTCTTAAAAAGGCGGCGTATGAATGGGCCATTGGGCAATGTATAAAAAAAAGGCCCTCTCTGGAAAATCCAGAGAGGGCCTGACAGTCGGGGTGGAGAGATTTGAACTCTCGGCCTCATCGTCCCGAACGATGCGCGCTAACCGGGCTGCGCTACACCCCGATGTAAAATGATGCCCTATAATATAGAAAAAATTCCGAGACTTGCAAGTGTTACTATCACACCGGCCAATAAAATTCCCAAAAGGATGCATGGCACTGCATAACGGAAACGGATGCCGAATAGAAAAGCAGCCACAGCCCCTGTCCAGGCGCCGGTCACCGGCAGGGGAATCCCTACAAAAAGGATCAAACCCAACGCTTCATATTTCTCAATCATCTGTCCGCGTTTCCGCGTACGGGCAAAGAGCCAGTTGAAAAATCGATCGAAACTTTTAAACCGCCGCAACCAACCCGAGACAGGATCAAGCAACAGCAAGATGGGAATGACCGGAATAAAGTTACCAATCACCGCATACACATAGGCCGTCTGCCAGCTCAGTCCCCCACCCACCGGCGGCTGGGCAAGCGCCCAGGGAATGGCCCCTCGCAGTTCAGCGATAGGCAGCATAGAGAGCAGCAGCGTGACGACCTCACGGGGGAGTCCGCCAAAGAAATGTACGAGGTGTTCGATCATGTCAAAACGTCTTCCGCGATAAAATCAATTGAAAGTAAAGCTTCAAAAACCGCCATGTATCGAGACCGTGCTGGATGTGACTCTCAGTCTCTGTGTAAATTACCGGCACCGGGCAGAACCCCACGGTGCAGCCCTGGCGCAGTGCCTTGACCAGCAGTTCAGTCTCCAGCTCATAGTGGTCTGTTTTCAAATCCAGGGCGTCAATCCGTGAAACCCGAATCATTCGAAAACCGCACTGGCTGTCTGGAATCCACTTCCCGGCCAGTAGAGAGACCAGCGCTGAACTGACGCGATTTGAAAAAATCCGTTCAGGCGGCATGACGCCCAACCTGAATGGACGGTAGCCAATGACCAGATCCAAGGCCTCTGATTGTGCCCGTTCAAGAAACCGAGGAATAGAAGCAGTGTCATGTTGACCGTCGGCGTCTAAAGTAATCACATAGTCCCATCCCAGGGCAGCCGCACGAGAGAAACCACTCTTAAGCGCCGCTCCTTTGCCCCGATTCTCTGCGTGGGTGACAATCTGAACACCGAAGGAAGCGGCGATCAACGCCGTATCATCTGTGGACCCGTCATTGACCAGCAACACCCGATCCGCCGATATCACGGTCAGTACATTTGAAAGAACATGGTCAATCTGGCTGCCGGCGTTATAGGCCGGAATCACGACACCGACATTCACGCGGCGCCTCCCAAAGACCCTGTTTTTGAAGCGTACATTATACGCAATTTCCCTGCTGAAAGCAAATAAATTTTCCCTTTCTCAAGTCGGGGTGGGGACGACCTCCCCAGCGACGATACCCCGCAGACTTTACCCAGTATTTAGCAATATAACAACTCCTGTCAGAGAACTCAATTTTTATTTGCAAAACTTTTTCCAAACCCTTATTTTTCATCAAATATCACAACAGAGACCTCAAAATGACAAAATGTCGTGTTTTCTCCTGCCTTCTCCTCGCCTTCTGCGCCACCGCGTTCACACAGACCGCCCCGCAGACTGCTGACTCCATTCAAACAGAACTGACACGGCTGCACTGTATGATCGATTCACTGGCCGAAGCCGCCCCGCAGGAGACCATCGCCGCTGGACGCCGCGCACTGAAACTGGCGCAGCGCCTGGGCGATACACTGCAGACCGCCAGGGCCTATATGGATATCGGCATGGGTTTTGAAAACATCGATGCCTATGACAGTGCACTGGAATACTATCTCAAGGCACTGAGCTTCTACGAGCAAACCGGCGACAAACCCTGCATGGCCCACGCGTTGAATGCCATTGGCTTTATCTACTGGTATATGGGTGACAACGACCATGCACTCAGCTATTATCATCGGTCCATTACACTGTACCGCCTTCTCGATATCCCTGAAGGCGTGGCCAGGAACCTCAACCACCAGGGGCTCATCTACTGGCGGCAGCGACGCTGGGCCAAGGCCCTGGATCATTATTTCCAATCGCTGGCCCTCTTTGAGAAACACGGCCCCGTCTCCAGCCAGACCGCGCTTCTCAATAATATCGGTCTGGTTTATCAGGATATGGAAGAGCACAACAAGGCGCTGGCCTACTACCGGCGGGCGCTCAAAATGAACCGAAAAGCGGGCAAGCAATGGAGCCTGATCGAGAATTACAATAACATTGGAAGAACCTATATCAGTCTTCCCGACTATGAAAAGGCCGCCACCTACCTGACACAGGCCAGGACTTGGGCTGAAAAAATTGAATCACGCTATCTGCTGATTGACAATCACCTCCACTTCTACAATCTCTATCTGGCACAGGGCAACCTCAGCAAGGCACTGCTCTACCACCAAAGGTATACCAGCCTGAAGGATTCACTGACCTCAGATCGCGTGCGTGCCAATATTGCCGGATTTCAGACCCAATACGAGATTGAAAAACGTGAGGGTGAAATTAAACTGCTGAAAGCAGAACAGGCCTTGAACGAAGCGCGGATTCGCGCCCATAAGCAATGGATTCACTTTCTGATCACCGTGTCGGCCGTTGTGGGCCTGGCCTCCATCGTCTTCTATATCCAGCGTTTCAAGACCCGGCAGGCCTACAACCATCTGGCCAGGAGGACACAGGAACTGGTGGCCTCGGAGAAAAAAGTCAGAACCTTAAAAACAACAGAACCAAAGGCAGAGCTCACGCCCGAAGCCGAGAGTGGAAAATACTCAGGCTCATCGTTGACAGAAGCCCAGAAACAGGAGATCAGTGACAACCTGGCAGACCTGATGGAGGCCCATCAGTTCTATCTCAACCACGACCTCACCATCAACCGCGTGGCCGATGAACTGCATATCAGCCGCACCTACCTCTCTCAAGTCATCAACGAGAAATTCAGTCAATCCTTTGTCAACTATATCAATGGCCTGCGCATCAGAGAGGCCTGCCATCTGCTCTCAGAAGACCTCAACCGCCTCTACACCATTGAAGCCATCAGCAAGCAGGTAGGATTTAACTCCACCAATGTCTTTAACAAAGCGTTCAAACGGAGCACTGGCGTGACGCCCTCTTTCTATATCAAAACACTTCAGGTTCAAAAAAACACCCCCGTGCCGTCCCAGTAATACTGTAAGATGGATACAGCCGAGGTAACATGTATCCATCTGCCAAACCCCTCTCTTGTTTTTAAAACAATTTGGATATTAATTAAACTGGACGCCAGGTCTCGCCCACTCCTCCTCCACGGCCTGCCTCACAGGCCGGGCTTAAGACCCCGTCCGAGCGTATCGCTCACTCTCACTCCAATACAGAGCGCGCCGCGCAGGCTGAATGTCTGCCGGCGCTTTCTGTTTTTTGAGACGATAAAAAAGGGGGAGAACGCCACGCGCCTCCCCCTTTCATTTTATATCAATGCGACGGTATTGATCTAAAGGCCGATCTCCTCGATCAAATGGCCGGCGCCGGAGAACTTCTCCGTCACCCAGAGTACGTAGCGAATATCTACGCTGATGGTGCGCTGAAACTCGGGGATCACGTGATAGTCGCCAATCACGCTCTCATAGGTCATGTCAAAGATGATGCCCACCTGCTCGCCCTTGGCATTCAGCGTGGGAGAACCGGAGCTGCCGCCTGTGACATTGGTGGTATTCAGAAAGCAGGTCACCACATCCTTGGCGGCCGGGTCTTCGTAGCGGCCAAAGTCCCGCGCCTTGTAAAGCGTCTTCACCTTCTCAGGCACATGGAAGGGAGCGACGCCGGTCTCTTTCTCAATCACGCCTTTCAACGTGGTAAAGGGCATGTAGGTCACGGCGTCTGCAGGGTGGTAACGCTCCACAGTGCCGTAGGTAAAGCGAATGGTGGAGTTGGCGTCAGGGGCAAACTGGCCTTCATTTTTGTCCAGCAGCGCAGCCAGCACATGGCGTTTGGCCGCTGCACGCTTGCGGGCCAATTGGGCGGCCTCTTTACGACGCCTGCCATCCTCTTTTCTCGCCTTTTGGGCGATCTCATCCTGCATGGCAGCCAGGACGATGAGCGGATCGTTGAGCGCCTCCAGCGCCTCAGGCGACAGCTCCACCATGGCCAGACGCTGCTCCAGGCTGCCCAGCTGCGTGCCGGCGTAGACCTGATCGACAAAGGCATCGATGGCCGCATCGCCGCCGTTGACGGCTTTCTGCACGGCCAGGGGAAGGCGGTCCAGCTGGCGGCCGCTCCACTGCTTCATCTGCCACTTCATCTCTGCACGGTCCGTATTGAATTCATAGCTGCGTTCCGTGCGATTGAAACGGCGTTTGAAGGCTTCCCAGTTCTCATCTTTATAGGGATTGGCGCGTTTTTTATCGGATTTGGCACGCTCAAGCACGGCCTGATAGATGCGGTTGGCCTGGCCCATCAGCGTAGAGGCGCCAATGAGATTGGGCCGGTTGGCACCATGACGACGGAAATCGGCCTGAGCGGCATAGGCGGCGTTGAACTCAGCCACCACATCACCGTACTGGGTCAGGCGGGCGGCATCGGCGTTGATCCAGTCTGTCAGCTCCTGCTCCCAGGCGGCCTTGATATTGAGAATATCCGCCTTTTGAAAGCCCTCCAGCTTGCCCTGAAAATTCTTCAGGTAGTTATTCAAGCTTTTCACGCGGCTGGCGTATTTGATCTGCACGGCACGGTTGTTCTCACCGGCCTTCTCAAGAAAGTCGATGGTGGCAATGCGGCGGGCAATGCTGGCCTCCATGCGCGTCACCTCGGTCTCCACCTCTTTCAACAACAGGTTGCGATAGGTGCGGCCGGGAAAACCCATGACAAAGGTGAAGTCGCCTTCCTTTAAACCGTCCATGGAAATTTTCAACACCGATTTGGGCTGATAGGGCACGTTCTCCTTGGCAAAGGGCGCACCCTGACCGTCTGGAGAGACATAGGCACGGAGAAAAGAAAAGTCGCAGGTGTGACGGGGCCACATCCAGTTGTCAATGTCGCCGCCAAAATTGCCGAGATCGCGGGGCGGCGCATAGACCATGCGCACATCTTCAAGGCGCTTGAAGGTGAACATGAAGTACTTGTTCCCGCCGTACATGGCCGAGATGCGCACCTGAAGGTCAGAGGCCTTGGCCTCGGCTGCATCGCGGAGCTTCTCAATATTTTTGTTGATTTTGTCTTGGCGTTTCTTCAGGTCCATGCCGGGTTTCACCTTGTGCAGCACCTGGTCAGTGACCTCTTCATAGCCCAAGAGCACACTGGCCACATAGCCCACGGCCGGAATCTCCTCGCCTTTATCCCAGGCAATGAATCCGTCTGTGATATAATCGTGATCGGCGTCTGAGGCGCGCTGAATGGCCCCAAAGGCCACGTGGTGGTTGGTGAGAATAAGTCCATCTTTGCTGACAAACTCACCGGAACCACCGCCCAAATGCACCACGGCACTCATGATGCCGGTGCCGTCTTCTCTGTAAAGCATGCCGGGATCCATCTTAAGACCTTCAGCCTGCAGGTTCAACATCTTCATCTGATGGGGCAGCCACATGCCGTCGTCGGCAAAGGCCATGGACAGAGAGAGCAGCAGTCCGGCAATGATCAAAACACGTTTTTTCATTTGTCCTCCTTGTTGGGGAATCACAGGTTTCACCGCCGTAAAGCGGCGGACAGGGAACCATGGAAAAAGTTAAAATACACTCTTCACAGGTCAATTCAAAATTAAAAAAACAAGAGACGTCTTCGACTTGTATTGCCCCTGGCGATGATGTATATTACGTTAAACTGACTCATCAAAAAGAGGCCGCATGCAATCCATAAAACACATCTACCGTATTGGCACCGGACCTTCATCCAGCCACACCATGGGACCGCGCCGCGCCGCCGACCAATTCATCAAGGCCTGCCCCGACGCCCATCACTACCGGGTAACACTTTTTCGCAGCCTGGCCTCCACCGGCAAGGGCCATCTTACCGATGTGGCCCTGGAAGCGGCATTCACCGGCCGCCAGCTCGAAATTCTCTGGAAACCCGATGAGGATCTGCCCCAGCACCCCAATGGCATGCGCTTTGAAGCCTTTACCAAAGACGGTGCCTGTTTAAAGTCCGATGAAATCTACTCTGTAGGCGGGGGGGCGCTTTCCACAGACCACACCACAGAGCCCAAGGGCTGCGCCTACCCATTCTCCCAGATGCAGACCATTTTGGACCATTGCGAGAAAAGCGGCCAAACCTTTTGGGAATACGTCAAACAATACGAAAAGTTCACTCTCTGGCCCTACCTGGCCGAGGTCTGGTCAGCCATGCAAGCCTCCATGGCCACAGGCCTGGTGGCCGAGGGTCTGCTGCCCGGCGGTCTGGGCGTCTCACGCAAGGCCTGGGCCTTTCTCCGGAAAGCCAAGCTCTCAGGCGACTATTTCAAGCGCGGCGGCACGCTTTCGGCCTATGCCCTGGCCGTGGCCGAGGAAAACGCAGACGGCGGCACCATTGTCACGGCCCCCACCTGCGGCTCCTGCGGCGTGCTCCCCGCCACACTGCGTTATCTTCAGGAGGTCACGGGCTGTGCCGACAGCGCCATTGTCAATGCCCTGGCCACAGCCGGCCTGGTGGGCAACCTCATCCAGCACAACGCCTCTATCTCAGGGGCAGAAGTGGGCTGTCAAGGCGAGATTGGCTCTGCCTGCGCCATGGCCGCTGCCGCTGCCGCGCAGCTCCTGGGCGGCACGCTGAGACAGATTGAATACGCCGCAGAGATGGGCTTGGAACACCATCTGGGCCTCACCTGCGATCCCGTGGACGGCCTGGTGCAGATTCCCTGCATCGAGCGCAACGCCTTTGCGGCACGCCGCGCCCTGGCCTGCGCAGACTATTCGGTTTTCTCAGGCGGCTACCACCGCATCTCCTTTGACGAAGTGGTCAGCGTGATGAAAGAGACGGGCTGTGCGCTGCCCTCGCTCTATCGCGAAACCTCAGAAGGCGGCCTGGCCGCGGCCTATCGCAAACGCGGTGACTGAACCGTGGACAACCGAATCCGCACTGTCCCCATAACCCGGAAAACCGCCGGATAGGGCAGTGCCGGGTTCATCCGTATCAAGGCATGAACCCATTCCCCCACATTTTGCGTTTCCAAAGGAGGTCCTCATGCGACGCGCTCTCCCCATTGCCCTTCTTTTTATTGCAAGCATCCAGGCCGGACATGCCGAAGACCAGAAACAGCCAAAGCCTGCGAGTCACAACGCCGCAACCCCGCACAGTCGCTTGATTGACGCCAACAACCTCCGCATGGGCATTACCAACATGGGCCGGTTTTCTCCTTCACGGCTGGACAACCGGCAATTCCTCCGCTTTAAGCACGATCACGAATCCACACTGCTCTACGACGCCGGTCTGGTGCTGGGCGCCGTGGTCAATGACACCGTGCGCGTCATGGTCAACGCCCACACCGCCGATGTCCTGCCCGGTCCGTTGGACGAACACGGTCAGCCCTGGGGACCGGAAGACGCCCGCTGCCGTACCTACAAAATCGGCCTGCCCGGTGATCCTGAGCATTTGGAGGATGAGGCCCAGTGGCCCGCGGTCTGGGGTGCGCCCGTCAATGCCGATGGATCGCCCCAGCGCCTTGGCGACCAGACGCTCTTCTCCGTGTGCAATGACGGCGCCTTGGTCGACGGATATCACCAGCGCCCCCGTACCCCGCTGGGCGCAGAGATTCGCCTCACAGCCTGGACCTGGGCAGAGATGGACGACCTTATCTTTCTCCGCTGGCAGATCATCAACAAAAGCCCCCATCAATGGAGAGACGCTGCTGTGGGCCTCTGGGGCGACTGCGAATTGCTGAACGCCGGAAACGACGCCGTGGCCAGCGACAGCGGCAACACCCTGGTCTATTGCTACAACCGGGACTCAAAGGATTATAGGCACCCCAACGCCGCCCTGGGCTTTCAACTGCTGGAGACGCCCACTACTGCTGCCGCAGGAGAGACGGCCCGCGCCGGACGCATCACCCTGCCAGGGCGCCGGAACACACCTGTTTTCAGCCCGCCCGCCACCAAGCGAGACTGGAAACGCTGGGGCGACTTTGAGAATCCACCCCGCAACGCCCAGAGCTATCTGCGCCTTTTAGGGCTGGACATCGACGGGAATCCCATCATCAATCCTCTCACGGGCCAGGCCACAGCCTGGAGCTTCACTGGAGATCCCATAAACCAAAACGGCTGGCTCGACCCCATCAAAATGGACCGCCGCTTCTGGATCTCCGCCGGCCCCTTTGACATGGCCCCCGGCGACACGCAATACGTGGCCCTGACCGTGCTCACCGGCGACGGCAACAACGCCTGGGACGGCATCCGCCGCCTGCGCGAAATGGCGCCTCTGGCCCGCGCCGTGTATCAGGACGCCGGCGCCCTCTACACGCCCCATGCCGTGGTCGATCCTGCCGGCCCCTTTGAACTGCCGCTGATACTGGCCAATCCGGATATTGCTGTCAATCAAATTCAAGTCGACTTGACCCTGCCGGAAGGCACCACCCTGATGCGCACCCAGCCGACTGTACACGCCACGGCAGCCACCCATCAACAGCTGGATGACCACCGCTACCGGCTCACCCTCGTTCCAGCCGACGCCACCGGCGGCCAACGGGCATTGGCCACACTTACACTTGAGACGACGGCCTCAGACAGCAGCATGCGGCCCATGTTCTCCAATGTGGAAGCCACAGTGAACGACGCAAGAGACCTCCGTGTCCACGCCTTCGCGAGTCCTGTGGCTTACAACCACCGGCCCGCAGACTTCTCTTTGACCACTCCGCCAGACCACACCGTGCTCAATCAGGCCCGCGTCACCTTCTCCTGGACACCGGCAGTCGATGTGGAAAACGAGACCCCGGTCTATCGAATGCAGGTGATGGGCTGGGGCAACTGGATCACCACCACGCAGACCTCGGTCATGCTGGACATTCCGCCCTACATCGTGGAAGACTCCACCTACACCTGGACTGTGAAGGCCGACGACGAGACCTACCGCGTTGCCGCTGCCGACACCTTTCATTTCTCCCTGCCCAGCGGCTTCTATTCTCAAGGCATTCGAGCCCTGGCCCATGTGCCACTGCCCGGAGAGGGTTATCTGCAGTCTATTCAAATGGACGGGACACGACTCTACACCCTGTACAATGAGACCACAGACTTCACTGCACAGAGCCACCACTATCGTCTACGCGCTTTCGACCTCTCCAGACCGGACACCCCTGTTTTTCTGGGCGACTGGATTCATCAAAACGACACCTGGAATCACGGTGTCGTCATTGAGGGGCAGCGCGCCTATCTCTGTTTTCGTCATGAAACGGACTGGAACCTGGATTCGCTCTTGATTCTGGATCTCAGCGATCCAGCGGCCATCACCCACAGCGCCACACTGACCACGGGCCAGGGTAAATTGACGGCATCGGAACACCGCCTCTTTTTGGTTAACGACAAGCTCACTGTCTACGATGTGCAGAATCCTGCTGAGCCGCACCTGACCCACAGCCTGGCCCTGCCCGACAGAGAGCAGCGCTTCATCGTTTCCTGGCCCTATGTATTGAACCGGGACGAAACGAATCTGAGCCTCTACAAAATTGACGACGACACGCTCAAATCCGTGGCCCAGTTCACCGCCCCCTCGCCCATTGTGGACCTGGGGGTTGGGGAAGACCGCGTGCTGATGGTCACTCAGGAAACCTTCTCCCACACCCGTTTGTGGAACGCCAATGGAAAATTCGGAATCAATACCGTCACCGTGCTGGACTGGGCCGATCGCAGGGGGTTTGATCCCATTGGAAGCTGGGACATCTACGGTTATCAACCGGGCGGCTGGCGTTTTTCCGGAGACAAGATCACCGCAAGCTACGGCAGGCAGCAACTCATCTTCAACCCTCAAGGCCAACCAGGCCCCGCCATTGAAAGCGCCACGCCCGAGCACCGGGGTTATAAATTCGTCAGATCACCCTATCTCTACACAGCCTGGGACCAGCTCCACATCTACTGTGCGGACAATCTATCCGGAGGTCAGCCGATAAAAACCGACAGCAAGAAACCGGCATTCAGCCCCAACTTTCCCAACCCCTTTCACGACCACACCCTGATTCCCTGCCGCTGGACCGGCATGAAAACGGCGGAGATTGCCATATTCAACATCCTGGGCCAGTGCGTCAAGACCTGGACGGAACCCGGCTTCGCCGATTCAGAGTGGCACTTTCTCCAATGGGACGGCAGAGACAACCAAGGCTGTGCCGTACCGGCCGGCGTCTATCTCTGCCGCGTCACGGCTGCGGACCGGTCAGATGTTGCCAAGCTTGTAAAATACTGATCTACTCTCTACATCTTTTCTGATCCACGCAAAAGCCCCGCCGTAAAGCGGGACTTTTGTGTGTTGCATGAGACGGAGAAGAGAACGTGTTGTTGCAGCAACATGATATATAATCGGCGCTCAATTCCCAACGCCAAAGGGATCAACGGCTTTGAGCGGGGACAAACGCACAGAATATCTGGATTAGACGCCCCCCCAATTCACTGTGATTGATCCTGCAGACCCAGGGGAAGAATGACCTGAAACGGTTCGCTCACCCCCACCTGTCTTGCAAAATTTTGAAGCCGCGCCAGCACAGGATAGGTCATCTCCTGCCCGCGTGCAACCAGCAGCATCCCGTTAGCGGCCCGTATATCTTCATCGGCAATCATTCCGAAACTCAGATCGCGCACACCCAGCAAACGCAGACGAGACTCTTCAATGTGTTGACACCGATCAATCAATATATCAAGGATTTCAGGGGCATAGACATCGCGCTTCTTTTTCAATTCCCGTCCCGCCTCCTCCGGCAGCAATCCCCCATGCACTTGTACGTCAAAATCATGCGCCGCCTTGAGCATTTGTGCGCCCATACCTATGCGCTGTTCTTCCTCTGTCTTCATCTTGCCAACCCAGTCGCCATAGTCGACTTGCTGCTGCCGAATCATCTGGGCAATGGTTTCAAGCCGTGGGATTTTTGAGAGCAGGCCATAGGCCACCGAAGGATGGCCATGGTACATTTTCACCTCTTCGCCTTCCAGATTGTAGTTACGATAAATTTTCTGGACGACGCTCTCAGGCAGCGTCACGCAGCCGATCTGGGAGAGCATGGCCGCCACCTCAAACTGCCAGATATTGGGCAGATGCATCGTCCTGGCCACTGTTCCCACATATTGCCTTATCCGCGCCGCACGGCTGAATGCGCCAGGATTCAACAAACCCAATATATCAATAAGAACTTTGATACTGCCTGCCAGCGTATTTTTCAATAGCTCCTTCTCCGTCATCACCAATTGATACTGCCGCACGCTATCCTCCAAGCACTTCGACAAGACATCGCTGTTGCATGGCTTGATAAGGAATCGGAAAATATGACCTTCATTCACCGCGTGAATCGAGGTTTCAAGCTCCGCATGGCCCGTCAGCATAATCCGCACAGATTCAGGCGCACTCTTCATCACCCTGGTCAAAAACTGAATACCGTCCATCTCCGGCATGCGCATATCCGAAACGATAACGGCAAATGGTCCCTGTGTTATAATGCGCTCAATACCCTGTTCTCCACTGAAGGCAGTAACCACCTCAAAACGGCCGTGCAACTGCCTCCTGAAAGAAGCCAATAGGTTGGAATCGTCGTCGACAAACAAAACTTTGCGGTTCATTTTTTTCCCCCTTCACGCAATTTTTGTATCCATCCTTTCTTCCAATCTGCCCATCGACCTTCAATAAAAGGCTGCTCAATCAGCGCCTGGCTGACACCGGCATTGCAAAGTTCTGCAGCGCCATTCTCTCCAATACAACTCAAATAATGACCTAAATGCGTTGAGATGACGCAAATTCCGGGATCCAGACCTTGAGCCAGGGGCATATGATGATAGGCCACAGCCTCAATGATGGGGTCCGGCAATCCCCATATGCCTAAAAGATACGCCCCCACCTTGGCATGGCTGACCCCCAAAATATCCGTTTCCACAGAATCAAGCTGCTGTTCTCCCCTGGCGGCCCGGCGCAGAACCAGTCGATACTTTTCCGGAAAATTAGCCATCAATATCAACTTGCCCACATCGTGCAGCAACCCGCTCTGATAGGCATGATCAACGGTAAAACGGTCGGCGCCCATCTTAACAGCCAGCCATTTTCCCGCCTGTCCTACGGCCATAGAATGCGCCCAAAGCCGACTGAGCACAGCTTCATCCTCAAGCCCCTCAAACTCGGTAAATATCTGTAAAGAAAGCGCCAAGGCCCGGATGGTCTCGATGCCAAGCAGGTTGACAGCTTCAAACGGCGTTGCTACATGGCGGGGCAAACCAAAGAATGCCGAATTCACTAACTGCAGAATCTTGGCGGACATACCGATATCCTGATCAATGATTGTAGCAATGCGATGCATTGAGGGTTCGGCCTCCCCGAGCTCCTCCATAATCTGACGGTAAAGATCAGGCAATGACGGCAAGGTAGACACCTTTGAGACAACGCGCCTTACCTCCGGTGAATGGATGAGCCGGCGGATTTGATACGCACGGGTCACTGTGTTGACCAAGGTGTCTGAACTACAGGGTTTGCTGAGGAACTGATGGACGGGAGTGACGGCTTTCAGGATCATCGCTTTGTCGGCATGTCCTGAAAGAATAATACGAACCATCTCCGGGTAACGCTCTCTCACAATTTCAAGAAGTACGCTGCCGCTCATCCTGGGCATACGCATATCACTGACTATGACATTGTAAGGCGCATCCTCCAGCAACGCCAACGCCGCCTCCCCCGACTCCACAAACGCCATATCCCATTCATGACGCATGCCGCGAAGCATACGTCTCAATGCCTGAAGAATTTTCAATTCATCATCCACAAAGAGCACGCGGAGTCTCTCTGTCATTTTTTTTCCTCCCCGTCTATACGGCTTGACTGGGAAGGCGCACAATGAAAAGCGCGCCCCGCCCCGCCTCACTTCGAAAATCGAGGCTCCCCCTGTGCCGCTCCACAATAATCTGGTGGCTGATTGCCAAGCCCTGCCCCGTACCCACGCCCACTTTCTTCGTCGTAAAAAACGGATTAAATATCTTATTTTGGATCTCTTTGGGAATGCCGCCGCCGTCATCCTCAATCTCAACGCGGATAAAATCGCCATCCTTGCGCGTCCGGACTGTAATCACGCCCAGGCTACCCTCATTACCCACATTCTTCTCTTCAATGGCATGGGCGGCGTTTACAATCAAATTGAGGAAAACCTGATTGAGCTCGCCGGGATAGGCCTGAATAAGCGGCAGACCCCGTCCCAGTTCCAAATTGACCTCTGAGATATATTTCCATGCATTTTTCGAAATGGTCAATGTACTCTTAAGCGCCCGATTGACATCCACAGGCGTCATCTCTTCGGTGCTGGGATGGGAGAAGTCCTTCATCGACCTGACTATCTGATTGACGCGTTCAATCCCCTCCAGCGTCTGCTTGAGCGCCTCAGGCATCTCCTGACTCAAGAAAGCCAAATCTGCATTCTCCACCATTTGATTGAAACGCATCATTTCCTGCCCGGGCGGCAATCCGTGAGGAAGGGAATGCTTCAACAAATCAGTAATTTTCAACAGATCCTCCAGAGCAGACTGGAAGAACCGCGTATTGTCTCCAATATACTGCATGGGCGTATTGATTTCATGGGCAATGCCGGCGGCCAGTTGTCCAATCGACTCCAGCTTCTGGGCCTGAAGCAGTTGATACTCCAGCATTTTCCGGTCCCTCAAGTCATGCACCGCCTCAACAATGCCCACGCGCTTGCCATCGCGGCCATAGTATGCAGAGCCAGTCATCAAACAGGGCACACTCTCCTGGTCGGTGTGATGCGTACGTACCTCACGCTCAAAACGATCCTCCGGCGAAGAAATCTGAAAGAGCGGGCATTCCAGTGTATGACAAACCGTAGAGGGGAATGACTGATAGCATTTCCTGCCGACGACATCGCTCTCTTCGAGATTGAAAACCTGCAGAAAGGTTTTATTCACACGCAGCACATCAAAATTCCGACCAATCACACGCATGCCGTCTACGGATGAATTGAAAATCTGATCGAGCTCATCATTGGCCACTTTGAGCTCCCACTCGGCCATTGCACGCTGCGCCAGTTCCTCCTGGGCCTGCTCGTACAACTGGGCGTTCTGCAAGGCCGTTGCAACCTGTACACTCAGGGTTTCGAGTGCAAAAACATCTGAGGGCGTGAAGGCATTTAAATGAAGACTCTGTATATCCAACACACCCAGCATCTCCTTGCCGCTGAGTATGGGAATAACAAGCGCTGAGAGCGTCTGTTCATTGGCCAAACGGAAAAAATCTGTACATTCACGCACATCATTTGCAAGTTGGACCAAACGCGTCAGAGCGGCCTTTCCAATCAGGCCTTGGCCGTACGGGACTGCCAAATCAGGAGAAAACAGAGACTTGAACCCACCTGTTATTGTGGAGAGCCGCAGCATTTTCGCCGATTCATCTGTAAGCCAGAGTGCAACACTGAAGAGGTCAAAGCGTTCATAGATCGTCTCTACAATGGCCCGGGAGACCTTATCTGGATTCAACTCCTGCGTTATCTTCAGGCCGACTTCATAGATCAAATGCATCTGGTTGGCCCGCTTCTGCAGTATGCGTTCATTTCTCAGCCGCTCGCCCACATCTCTGAACGACGCAAGAAGAATATCCTCACCCCTGAGACTTAAGAAAAAAAATGTGACTTCCACTTCAATCATAATTTCATCGAATCGGCAGAACAACCAGTGAAAACGATAACAGTCTGAACGCTTTGCTTCTTGAAGATAAATTCTGTACAGCGCTTTGGATGCTTGGCCATTTTTCTGATTGATCGGTGAAAGTGCCAGTAGCGATTTTCCTATAACCTGAGATATATCCGCCACTTTAAGCAGCTGCAGCGCTGCAGGATTAGCGTTGATGACACGGCCCTTCTTCATAAAAAGAAAGCCATCCATTGACGCGTTAAAAAAAGCCTCATATTTTCTCTGATTTTCCTCTGCCACACGCTGTGCCTGAGACCGATCAAGGGCCATGGCAATGGTTTGCAGGAGAATATCATGATCAATTGGCTTCTGAATATAACCATGGGGATGGATGTGTATGGCGCGCTCAAAAAAACCTTTTTCAATACTGGCCGTCATAAAAATCAAGGGGACATTATCAAGGCTGCGCATACGCTCTGCGGTTTCAATGCCGTCGAGTTCACCTTTCAGGCAGATATCCATGAGGACCAGATCAGGCTGATTTTTTCTAAAAGATGCAAGGGCCGCCTGGCCCTCCCCAATGTGGTCTGAAATAATATACCCCTCGTCCTTCAGCAATTCCGAGAGGGCAAACTGCAAACTCATCTCATCTTCGACAATCAATATTTGATATGGCATTGCATGACTCCTGCAGATCTTCCAAGTGCTCAGAGTTCACATCAAAGCAAACATCATTCCACATATAACATTTCCAAATACAGCCGCATAATATCTTTGAAACGCAATGGAGAAATGCTTACATTGAATGGTACTGTATTTCGATTTTTTAATTCGGACTCACTGCTATGCATGCAACCATCTCATCGAGTTCTGTTGTCCGCCCCACGCAGGTCATTGTTGACCTGAACATTCTCCGTGATAATTTCATAGCCATTAAAACTGCATCTCCGGGTGTTCACGTGATGCCCATACTGAAAGCCAATGCCTATGGACACGGTCTCGTCCGTGTGGCGCAGACCATGGAACAGGCAGGTGCAGATCTTCTGGGGGTTGCCGTACTTGAAGAGGGGTTGCTGCTCAGAGAGCGGGGCGTTTCAATGCCAATTCTTGTGCTCGGGGGCATACTCGGCAATCAAATTCCAGATTTCATTGAGAATAATCTCATACTCACGGCCTCCTCAATAGACAAGCTTCAACAAATTGAAGCGACTGCGGGGAAAATGAATAAAAAGGCCAGGGTTCACCTCAAATTCGATACGGGTATGGAGCGCATTGGTGTTCATTATTACAACGCGCCGTCCTTTATTTTAACAGCAGACAAGTGCAGGCACATTGAAGTGGAGGGTATTTACTCTCACTTTGCCAATGCCGATGCGCCAGACCTCTCTCACGCCCAGCTGCAGCAGAGACGTTTTCAACAAATACTCTCACTGTACAAGGCGCTGCGCATCCCGCTCCCCCGATACAGACACATGGCCAACTCAGCAGCCATTCTCAGGATGCCGGATGCACATTTCAACCTGATCCGCCCAGGCATTCTGCTCTACGGGGTATACCCCGTCGCTGGCGAGAAACGCATCCAAGTGCAATCGGCGCTGACCTGGAAATCCAGCGTGGTTTACTTTAAAGTGGTCAAACCCGGTCATCCCGTCGGGTACGGCTCTACATGGGAGAGCCCGCATCCCGTCAGAGCAGTGACTGTGCCCGTGGGATATGGCGACGGCTATTTTCATGCCATGAGCGGAAAGGCGGAGGTGTTGATCAATGGACGCAGCTACCCCGTTGTGGGACGCATTTCCATGGATCAAATTGTCGTCAACATTGAGCAGGACAGCGCCTTCAATGAAGATGAAGTCATTCTTCTTGGACGGCAAAATAAGAGAGAGATTACGGCTTCCGACCTGGCCCGGTGGGCAGGCACCATTCCCTATGAAGTACTGACCAACATCAATACACGCGTTCCTAGGGTCTATGTGTAAGCAGGAAAACCGTCAGGAACGCCTCTGGTTTTCCTGCAATCGATGCACAACGTAAGGCAGCGCCGCAACTGTACAAGGCCTTTAAACCACACATTGCGACAACCATAAATGCAGAACCGCCTTCTGGTTACTCAGTTTTCAATTGTTTCGTCTAAGAAAGCAAGTGCCGGGTGGGAATGTTTTCTCCTGGAAAACGGATTTCAGCACACGTCCCGGCATCACGTTTCACCTCCCAGGTGCCATCCAGCTGGCTGGCGAGTATGGAAACCAGCTGAAATCCCATGGTTTCTCCGGATTCCACGTCGATGGCGGCATCCAGGCCCACGCCATTGTCCGCCACAGACAACTGGATCATACTTCCCTCCTGCTCCTCAAGCACCACCTCGACTACGCCCTTTGTCCGTCCTGTAAAGGCGTGGACCAGAGCATTGGTCAGTAATTCATTCACAATCAGCCCACAGGGAATTGCGGCATCAATGCCCAATTTCACCGGCTCCAGATCATAATTCAGTTTGATCACTGCCGCCGATGCATAGGTCTGTTGAATGGCATGACCCATCTGCTTGATATAGTCCGCAAAATTAATATAAGCAAAATCCTGAGACTGATAGAGGCGTTCATGCACTAGCGCCATGGAATAAATTCTGTCCCGGCTGGTATGGAAAGCGGAGAGCAATTGCGTATCGCCAATTCGGTTGGCCTGAAGGTTCAAAAGGCTAATAATCACTTGCAAATTATTTTTCACGCGATGATGCACCTCTTTAAGCAGAACCTCTTTCTCTCTCAACGATCGCTGAATCTGAAGCTCTTTCTGTTTTCTCTCTGAGATGTCGAGCAGCAGTGTACAGACTGCTTCAGGCTGCCCTGTCTTATCATAAAGTGGGAATTTTGTTGTGATCACAGATAGCTCTTCACCCTCGGGCATCGGGAAAACATCCTCAAAAACCATTGGGCCATTCTGTTCTAGCACCAAGGCGTTCTGTGCATTATGCTGTGCCTGTAGATCAAGAGGATAGATCTCGTCGACGCCATCGCCCAATACATCCGGAATTGACTTTCCAATGAATGCTTCGGCATTCAAATGAAATGCGGAGCAGTACTGTTCATTCACGAGCACGAATCGATTCTCCAGATCCATAATATGGAGATACAGCGGCGCATTGTCGATGATGGCCCGGAGACGGTCACGCGCCTGTTTAACCTCCAGCTCCATCAGCTTTCGAGTGGTGATATCTCTAAACAGCGCCTGTATGCCCAAATCAACCGTCCCCTGTATCAGCCGGCTGATCTGCATCTGACTCCATCGACTCACGCCGCTTTTGTCTCGCCATTCAAACTCAAACTGCCGTACGCCGCCCTGAACCGGCATAAACTCATACTGCTCCCGAATCGTCCAGGCTTTGTCCTGTAATAGATCGGAAAGCAGGATAAACGGCTGCCCGATGAACTCATTCTCCTTAAAGCCGGTCATGCTCAACACCGCAGGATTACAGGAGGTAATCACGCCGGCATTGTCTGCAATGATAATCCCGTCAGGGGAGAGATCATGCAGCAAACGATAACGCTCTTCAGAAGCACGGAGTGCAGCTTCTGCCATCTTCTGGGCGGTAACATCCTCAACCGATCCTTCATAAAAAAGTACCTGGCCCCCAGGTCCAAAGACTGCCTTTACATTTTTTTTACCCCAGATCACGCTGCCATCGGCCCTGTACAGTTGTGTTTGATAATTAATCACTTCGTGGTGAACCTGCAACTGCTCCTGAAGGCGCTGGTAATCCTCGGGATTCACATACTGATCTTGAGCCCCCACTTTAAGACAGGCCTCAAGGCTGGCATACCCAAATATTGAGACAAAGGCAGGATTGGCATTAAGCCGACGGCCCTCAGGTGTGCTCTGATAGAGACCAATGGGCACGCCCTTAAAGAGTGAATGGTACTGTTCTTCACTCTTCAGCAACTGCTGCTCTGTTTCGCGCTTCTCCTGACGCATCTGCGCTTCCTGAAGCTCTCGTTTCACAGCGGGCACCAGACGGGTCAGGTCATTCTTCATGATATAATCCTGGGCGCCCTTTTTCATCAGTTCAACGGCCAGCGTCTCTCCAATAGCGCCAGAAACCAGGATAAAGGGCGTATCTGGCTGATACTCCCGTACAATCTCCAGGGCGTCAAGCCCGTTAAAACCCGGCAGAGAGTAATCGGAGAGTACCAGATCCCAATCCGGCCGGGCAATCGCCTCCTTGAGCGTGTCTGCAGTTTGCACATGGAGATGATCAAAATGGAGGCCGCCATCGCGCAAAGCGCTTAATATGAAGAAGGCATCGTCCTGATCGTCCTCAATCAGCAGCAATCGAACCGGCTTTTCCATGGCACGCACTCCTATCTATTTAGGCATTTCATTAAGCAGCAGCCAATACAGCCCAAGATGCGAAACCGCCTTGGCAAAGGCTTCAAACTCCACGGGTTTGCGTATATAACTGTTGGCACCCAACTGATAGCTCTTCACAATATCGCTCTCTTCACTCGATGTCGTCAGCACCACAACCGGAATCAATTCAGTGGAGGAAGAGGAACGAATATGCCGCAATACGCTGAGGCCATCCACCTTGGGCAGTTTCAAATCGAGTAGAATCAACGCAGGGAAACCGGCGCCATCAGGAGCGCTTTCCTTGAGGGCATCAAAAAATTCAATCGCCTGCTGCCCATCCCTGACCACGTCAACCGGATTCCCGATCCGGGCATCTGCAAGTGCATGCAGCGTCAACTCAATATCATCGTCATTGTCTTCAATCAACAGTATTCTCTTTCTCATGTTAGCTCATTCCTCTCCTCATTGGATCTCTGAGATAAAAAATTCAGTGTAAAATACACAGTGGCTCCCTTGTTTACCTCACCCTCAGCCCAGAGTACGCCATTGTGCCTTGTCACGATACGCTTGACTGTGGCCAGGCCGATGCCTGTACCCTGAAACTCCTCAGAAGTATGAAGGCGCTGAAACGGCGCAAAGAGCTTGTCTGAATAGGTCATATCAAAACCGGCGCCGTTGTCCTTAATAAAAAATACTGTCCGCCCCTCCTCTTGAAAACTGCCCAGCTCCACCACAGGATGCGCCGACTTTCCTGTAAATTTCCAGGCATTCTCCAGCACATTGACGAGCAGGACCTGAATGAGATTTTTATCTCCATACACCACCAGCCGCTCCGGATGAATCCACTTTCGTGGGACCTGGCCGTCCACCAGTTCAAACGTGTCAACAATGGCCTGAGCCATAACAACCAGGTCAAGCTGCTGAGGGCGCAACGTCTGCCTTGAGAGACGTGAAAGCTTTAGCAGGTCCTCGATCAATTCTCCCATTAACCGGCTGGAGACAATGATACGCTCCAGATAGTGTTGTCCCTCCTCGCCCAGTTGGCCCTGATACTTTTTTACAAGCAGTTCAGAAAAACCACTCAAACGGCGCAGGGGTGCACGCAGATCATGAGAAACAGAATAGGCAAAGGCCTCCAACTCTTGGTTGACAACATCCAATTTGCTGCGTTCAAGCTCAAGCAAACCTGTGGTTTCATTTAAATCTTCAACCATAAACAACATCGCCTTTTTACTCTTGTCCAACTTCGTTACTTTCTCTGACAATTCCTGCGTTCTCTCTTCAATTTTACTCTCAAGATTCTCCTTAAATGTCGTCAGCTCCTGATTGGCCCGGGTCAATTCAGAGGTTCGGCGTTCAATCTCGCTCTCTCTTAAATTCATCTCCTGATTCAATGTATCGGCCATTTGATTAAAATGGTCGGCCAATTCGCTGAGCTCATCACGCCCCTTTACTTTCAGCCTGTGACTGAGCTTTCCATTGGCAAAACTGAGCGCCCCCTCTCTCATAACCGACAGTTTTTTTATAACCGCTGCCGACAATGTAAACGCCACAGCAATACTGACAGCGGCACCGAACAGAAAAATCAATACAATCAGACTTCGTGTCCGCCCGGCCATCGTTGCCGACGCTTCATTGAACCCCATGGCTTTTTCAGCCGCATAATTCACCAACTCATCCAATGCGTCTATCATTTTGCTGACATACAAATCACCTTGAGTGCGCGTGATCAAACGCGCCCGATCAAATTGACGCTCCGCCATCAGGCCAATGACGCGTTGACGTATGGGCCGCCATCCGAGGAACAATCGCTCAGCATCTTTGACCATCTGCTGGCCGCGATCACCCAACACAGCATCCAGCGCAACGGCAAATTCATCCATGGCCTCAGACTCATACTCATCCACAATGGCCATGTATTTCATTCTCTCTTCCACACCTTTTGACATGGCCACATCTTTCATGGAGCGATGCATGGCCGTCAACAGCATCTCAATCCGAATCACCGCCCGCGTCACCGTTAAGGGATGATCATGCGTTGTCTTGACATTTTTCTGTAGAAAACTCACACTGTGAAGGGCAAAACCCATGGCGCCAGCAAAGATCAACAGAACCGCCACAAAGCCAATGATCATTTTCCATTTGATCCCAAACTTCATCAATGCCCCTTTTTACGCATGTCAGCCAGTTCATCACGCAATTCCTTGATGCGGAATTCACGATCGACCATGGCATCGTTCATTCTCTCTAAAAACGTGTTTTTCTCTTCCAGCTCAGCTGTGCGCTCCTGAACAAGTCCCTCAAGTTCATGTTGGTATTTTTCTATCTCTTTCTGTGCCTTTTTCCTGTCTTCAATATTTCGCGTCGTTCCCTGAAAACCCACAGGCATTCCTTTTTCACTGAGTTGAAGTTTACCAATAATTTCAACGGAAACCGCTTCACCATTTTTCTTGAGCAGCTGAGATTCAAACACCGAATAATCAAATTTTCTATAATTTTTTGCAGCAGTTAATGCCTGCCTGGCCATATTAAAAAATTCTTTCCTTGTGGCATGTGCAGACAGATTGGTGCCAATCCATTCATCTTGCGTGAATCCCGTTAACTGATAAATGGCGCTACTGATATAGGTGAAACTCAAACGAAGATCCATCGTCCAAATGGCATCAGTAGAATTTTCAGCCAGCAGCCGGTATTTCTCTTCATTTCTTATCAACGCCTGCTTGGCCTCTTTTAACTGCGTAATATCGAGATTGGTGCCCACATACCCGGTTATCACACCGTCGTCGTCATACAATGCTTTGGCCATACCCCAAACCCAGGTTATCTTTCCCTTTTTGTCACAAAACCTGTATTCCGAACTCCACTCGCCCGATGTCAGAGCATATTCAAACCAATCGTCCTGGATCTTCTGCCTGTCCTCCGGAACGATGCCATTGATCCAACCCTCTCCTTTCGCCTCATCCAGGGTCAATCCGGATATCTCCTGCCACTTTTTATTCACTTTAATGCACAGGCCTTTTGCATCTGTTTCATAAACCGCCGCCGGAGAATCGTCAAATAAAATTCTGAATTCTCTTTCCCGCGCCTTCAAGGTTTCCGTCTTACTTATTCTTTCCGTGATGTCTTCAACAAAAGCCAACCCCACCATCGGTTTCCCTTGGGCATCATGAATGGCCCCGGCATGAACCAATACATTAATAATGCCGCCATCTTTGCGGACATATCGTTTTTCCATATTGAACCCAGCCGTCATATCAGCAGCCATCTCATTGAACAGATTGCGATTCTGTGAGTGGTCTTCAGAATACGTCAGATCAAAAAAAGACATTACACTGAGTTCTTCTTTGGAGTACCCCACCATCTTTTCATAAGCCTGATTTGTGGAGAGAAAATTACCCTGCATATCATTGGTGCATATGCCCAGAGGGGAGTTGTCAATAGCGAGACGCAATTTCTCCTCACTCTCTCTGATTTTGTTTTCTGACCTCCTCCTCTCTGTAATGTCGTAGGCAACAATCAAAACAGAGTCATTTTTGCCACTTCGCTTAATCGGATTTCCATACACCTCCAGCATCCTCTGTTCTCCAGAGGGCAATGCAATTCCCAATTCGTAGAGATGTACATCGGATTTATTCGATTTGAAATCGTGCACTCTCTGCTTCAATTCTTCAATTTCACTTCTCCCCGATATGAAGTGATTGATGTTCAAACCGACGATCTGCTCCTGAGGCAGATTGATATATTGCTGTGCAAAGGCGTTGGCATAGGTAATTTTACCCTCAAAATCGTGGGTAATAATCAAATGCCTGGCATTCTCTGCCAAAACACGATACTTTTCTTCGCTCGCTTTCAATTGATCTGCAACCATTTTTTCATCGGTAATATTCTCTGAAGCGGCCACAATACCGATAATCTCACTCTGTGCATTTTTCAACGGCATCTTTCTTGTGCGCCAAACCACTTTTTCATTGTCTCTATTGATAAACGTCTCTTCATAATTAAGTTTGGCCTCGCCTGATTGCATTATCATTTGGTCATTTAAACGATATTTTTCAGCATCCCTTTTCCAAATCAACCTGTCGTCGCTGTTGCCAATAACATCTTCCACCTTCTCCATGCCTGCGTCTCTGGCAAAATGAAGGTTGCAGCCCAGATAAACGGAATGAAGGTTTTTCCAGGAAATCCGGGTGGGCACCGAGTTTATCACCAATTCAAATAGATCACGCTGTTTCCTTAACTCCTGTTCGGCAGTCTTGCGTTGCGTTATGTCTGTCGTTGAAAGATAAACTTTTTCCAAGGTCTCCTCATAGCCCGGAACCACCATCCATTTTACATGAACTGCCTTTACTTGACCCTGCAATGTTTTGACTGTGCCTCCAAATTCACACTCTGTTCTCCCCTCTGCAATGGCCATTAATTCTTGAAAAAAAGCATCATAGGACTGGTCTGTGAAAATTTTCGGCAAGCCCTCAAGCAACTCATCTTTGGATATGGCGTCATGCAACTTTAAAACCGAGTTATTCACGTCGATAATTTTTATCAGTTGCGCACATTCTCTCACCATCTGCGGATTCTCTGAGAAATACGCCCTAAAGTCTTTCACACTCCGTTTTTTGAGCAGTGCAATCTGTTTCATGACGGCCGAAAAATCCTCTTCCCAAAGGGGAACGGGTGAATTTTCAAATAACGATTGATAACGATTCTGACTGTTCAGAAGAGCCTCTTCAGCCACTTTTTTCTCAGTAATATCATCAGAAAAAAGGATATAGTTATCCGTATCCGGAATTCTTGCAGCGCGGGATTGAATGATGCGGTAATCGCCGTTTTTATGTTTAAATCTGTATAGCCCTTCCCCTTCACCCGTTTCAACAACCTTAAAAAATAAGTCTATCACAATTTTTAAATCATCTTTATGTATAAAACCAAATGAATCTTTGCCTTTCAAGTCACGATCTGAATAGCCAAGCATTTTGGGGACTGTGGCATTGACCTCCTGATACGCCCCGGTGGCATCAAGAATACCCAGCATAATTGGAGAATATTCAAATAAAATCCTGTATTTTTTTTCACTTCGTTTGAGCTCATCCTCCACTTTTTTACGTTCGGTGATATTCTGAATTACACCTGTCACTTTAAGCGGTTTGCCGTTATTGTCCCGCTCAAGTTCGGCAATGGAAAGAATGGTTTTTCTTTCTTTTCCGTTGTGTGTAATAATATCGAATTCAAGATGATAGGGTTTGCCGTGTTCGATCAGATCAATGAGGCCCTGATGCACACGTTCTCTTTCAAGGATACAGTTCTCCACATCATCTATTGCAAAATTTGCATCATCCATGCTAAAACCATAAATCCGTTTGGCTTCGTCCGACCCCCAAAAATCCGTGGTTTGCAGATTATATTCCCAGTTGGCCACATGCCCGATCTCCTGCGCCCGACGATAGCGCTGGTCGCTTATCTTCAACCTCTCCTCTGCCAACTTCCTGTCAGTGATATCCGTAATAAAGCCCTCAAGAATCTGATGTCCATCTTCATCATTTCCGGCACAAACACCGCGCTCCCACACCCATTTCTCTTCTCCGATTTTATTAATAATGCGGTATTCCAGTTCAAAATGCTGGTGCTGCCAGACAATATCCTGAATAGATGCCCATACAGATTTTCGGTCTTCCGGATGAATGATATCCAGATAAGAAACCGTCTTGTCATTCACGAGATCTTGCGCCCGATACCCCGTCAGGGCTTCACAGCCTGAACTGACAAACAGCATCGTCCACCGGGGAAGATTCAGACATCGATAAGCCATGCCTGACAAATTGTTCATCAATGTATTCATCCGGCGCTCAGAAACCTGTAAAAGGGCCTCTGCTTTTTTCTGTTCCGTAATATCCTTCACAAACTCCAGAATACGCCCATCCGACAGTTTAACGGCCGCCACCTCCCAATATCGATTATCACCGCCTTTTGCGATATAACCCAATACGCCCCGGGCCGCGCCTTTCTTTTGCACTTCACGGAGTTGATCCAGGCCGCGTTCGATCTCCTCATTTTGCAGCAGATCGGGAATGGACTTGCTGAGCAGTTCTTCAGATGAATAACCAGTCAGGCTGCAACCTGCGGGATTCACCTCAAGATATTGCCCGTTTTCATCGGTAACAAAAATGCCGTCCGGGGCGTGTTCAACATAAGATCTGAATCTTTCCTCACTTTTTTTCAACGCCTCTTCAGCCTGTTTCCGATCGGTGATGTCCACATGCGTACCCACAATTCGAACCGCATTGCCGTTCTCATCAAAAACCGCTTCAGCCCGGGACAGTATATCCACCCAATGACCGTCTCTATGCTTCATTTTAAATTCAAGCTCAAAGCGGTCTCGCTTTTTCTCTATCAACGCTTGCTGCATATTCCAGGATTTTTCCACATCGCTTTTTTGCGTTAACCGTTCCCAGACGCTGAAATCGTTGGGCAACTCGTCATCGCGATACCCCAGCATTCGTTTCCATCCAGGGGAATAATAAATCTCATTCGTCTCCAGATTCCAATCAAACAAACCATCTGCGGAGGCTTTCATTGCCAATCCGAAGCGTTCCTGGCTCTCTTTCATCAGTTCTGTGGCATTTTCCCGGTCAGAGACATCATCGTAAATGGCAACAACTTCACCGCTCGGCAACCTGAATATCCTATTTTCATAATAATTTGAATATTTTTCATCCACATAGATTTTGGCCGGAAAAAAAGCGGATTCACCTGTTTTCCAGACTTTCTGAAAGATATCTATCAAACCATACTCATCAATATTCGGTCTGATCTCTTTCAGGCTCTTACCCAGCACCGCCTCTTTTTGCATCTTTTCATGCTTCAGCGCATACTGGTTGAAATCCTGAATGATATAATCGCTTCCAGATTGGCCTTCATTGATCACTTTATAAATAGTCACACCACTGTGAATTGTATCTACCAGCGTCCTGTATCTTGCCTCGCTTATTTTTAATCGTTCTTCCGCCTGTTTCTGTTCAGTAATATCCAGAGAGGTCGCTGTATATATCACGTTCCCATCCAGGGCGTAGTCTAATCGGGTATACATCAACACATCAAAAATACTGCCATCCTTGCGTCTGGCCTCTCTCTCCAAAACATGCTGTCCATGCCTCTGAAGCTCTCTGATGATTTCCTCTGATTGGTTGGGGGATGCCCAGTGACTACTGGGCGAAGTGCCAATTATCTCCTTTGCACTGTTGTACCCCCACATCTCGACATAGGCTTGATTCACATAGACAAATTGACCATTGTGATCAAGGACATTGACCGCATTTTGCGAATGATCAATCGCCTGCTTGAGCATTGTATACTTGCCCTCAGCGATTTTGCGTTCTGTAATGTCTACAATATTGACAATGACATCACGTGTCCGTCCCTCACCCCCTCTGATCATACTGACGCTCATATCAACCCATACAACATTCCCGTCTTTATGGAAGCACTGAGTTTCAACACTGAGTACACCCAGTTCATCATTTAATATTTTTTCATAATAATGTTCAGGTAAATCCTCAGCGTGGATAATTTTGGTCCAATTCATGGAAAGCAGCTCGTCGGTCGCGTATCCGGTAATCTCACTGAACTTTTGATTCACCTGCATGAATCGACCGTCGGGCATCACGCGGGCCATGCCTATCACTGATTGCTCAAAAATCGCTCTGAACAGATATTCACTCTTTTGTAATTTTTTCTCGACAGGCATTAACTCGGTCATGTTCTGATGGACGCCCAGCAGCCTGACGGGCCTGCCAGAATCATCACGAATGGCCATTCCCCGGCAGCGTATCCAGGCTGTGGACCCGTCTTTATGTGTGCAGCGGACCTGCGGCTCATAGGGATGATCGGGATTTTCAAGATGTTGGTGTAAGCTGTCTATGGCGGCCTGAAGATCATCGGGGTTGACAATATTCTGCCAGGCGCTGGCCAAATCGGGCATGGCTTCAGCATTGTAACCCAGCAACTTCCAGAAACGCGCATTCATCCACCCATTTCCAGGTCTCTCCAGGTCCAAGTACCACAGCCCGTCCAGGGGTCCTTCCTGGATAAAGTCGAGAATACGTTCATCATTTTTGATCAGCGCATACAACTCTTTCTTTAGGTCGTGCATAACAATCCCTCAATTTACAATTTCCATTCCAGCTTAAGCCCGGCAACTCCATTGTGCAAACACACTGCTTGTGGCGCATTCACTGCCTCACGACGCCTCGTCTTTTCCATTCACCCTAGTAGAGCCGAATACGGTATTGCTATGAACACAAATGGGACAAAATTGCCCCAGAAGGGCTCAACTTTAACGCCGCAGAGGTGTTCTCAGCTCAAGACAGAGCGATCGGAACCGGCACCGCAAACACACACCCTCCCCCTGCATGATACCGGTCAATCAAGTGACATGCTCCGGTTTGCGTCATCTTGCAAGGCCAACGCAAACCGGTCCAACAGGTTCTCTCCTGCATATTGAGAAAAAACAGTCGTTTCACGATGTAAAGGGGATTTAGAAAGGCGCAAACCGTAGTTCGGGACGGGTAGCCGCAAAGAGAAAAAGAGGGATAGCTGAGAAGGTTGACGCCGCATTAAGGGGAAGAGAGAGTGCAAAGGAACCTCCTGGAAAACTTATGCGCCTGTAACAAAAAATATTTTCGAAACATGGGTGAGTCCGGGAAACACCTCAGGATAAAAAAAAATGAACACCACTGTATCTTTTCTGTAACACACAACGTTCTCTCACGCGGCTTCCTCTGCGTCCTCCTGCGTACATGATCAGCCAAAGATTAGCACCGCCGGGCAGGACGAATTGGAAAATCCATATGTGCTCACTGGATATTAGCAATAAAAACACCCAGATTCAACTGGAATATGATTTTCCCTCTGATAAACACAAAAAAACCGCCTCTGGTCACAACCGCCTTGCCCCCCTGCCCCCTGAAGACTATTTTCCGGCTGAACAATTCAGCAACACGTCCGTATACAAAAAACACTTTTAGCCACTGTTCAACTGAGGAGATGCCATGCGCCTTTGTCAATTCGCCCTAATCCCTTTATTCATGACGGTTTCACTGCTCAACGCTGCAGACCGCCAGACAGTCAACGCGGTTCGCATACAGTCGCCACCGGTGATTGACGGCAAACTGGACGAGCCCGTCTGGGCGGCCCTGCCCTTGATGACCGACTTCAGTCAATACATCCCAAGAAACGGCGCCCCTGCCACGGAGCGTTCAGAGGTGCGGCTCGGGTATGACGACAGTGCACTCTACATCTGCGCCAGACTTTACGACCGCGCCCCGGACAGTTTGCTGACAGAACTCTCAGAGCGTGACGGCCTGGGCGACGCCATGGCCGATCAGTTTGCCGTCCACCTCTCCCCCTATGACGACGGCGCCAACTCCTTCTACTTTCTGGTCTCCACAGCCGACGTGCAGCACGACCGCCGTTTTTCAGCATCAGGCGTAGACAACAACTGGGACGCAGTCTGGCAGAGCAAGGTCAGGCTCAGTGACGACGGATGGTGCGTGGAGATGCGCATTCCCTACGCCGCCCTCCGTTTTCCAGCCAAAAACGTGCAGAACTGGGGGTTCAACGTATTCCGGCTGATCAAACGCCGGGAAGAGTGGTCGTCCTGGCAGCCGGTGAGCAATGAGCGGAACGCCTGGTGGTATGAAATGGGTCGTCTCGATGGCATTCAGGATATCCAGGCCCCCATGCGTCTCTCCTTTACGCCCTATCTCTCAAGTTATGCTGAACACAATACGGATGAAAAATGGGCCTCCACCTATCGCGGCGGCCTTGATGTAAAATACGGTATTACAGACGGCTTCACCCTGGATATGACCCTGATCCCGGACTTTGGCCAGGTGCAGTCCGACGACCGCGTGCTCAACCTCACCCCCTTTGAGACCTATTACGCCGAACGCCGTCCCTTCTTCACCGAAGGAACCGAGTTGTTCAATAAAGGCAACCTCTTCTATTCACGACGCATCGGCAAACGTCCCGTGGGGTATAACAGCGCCTACAACCAGCTCAACCCCAACGAGATCATCACAGACAACCCCACTGAAACACGCATGATCAACGCCACCAAGATCTCCGGGCGCACCTCGGGCGGACTGGGCATTGGCGTGTTCAACGCCATGACATCACAGACCGAGGCCACAGCCAAAACCACGGTCAACGGCGAAACCCGGAAAATAGAGACACAGCCCTTCACCAATTACAATCTCACTGTGGTCGATCAAGCCTTGAAAAACAACGGGTACCTCTCCGTCATCAACTCCAATGTCTCACGGGAAGGCCGATCCGCCAATGTGGCTGCCACCGCCTTCCGTTTGGCCAACGCGGGGAACCGCTACGCCATAGAGGGCCAGGCCGCCATCAGCCGGATCGATGATCATGGCACAATCAATACCGGTTACGCCTATGACATGGAGATTGGCAAAGTCTCAGGACAGTGGCAGTACGGCTATGAACTGGATGTACTGACAGACAGATTCGATAAAAACGACCTGGGGTTCATGCGTCACAACAACCTCATCAATCAAGAGGTGCAGCTCGACTACAACATCTACAAGCCCTTTGGCCCCTTCAGATACTGGTATAATCGTTTCAGCATGAGCACGTCACGGCTCTACAACCCCAATGCCTTTACCGATACGCGATTTTCCTATGAATTCAGAACGCTAACCAAGAAACAGTGGCGTTTCAACATGCACGCCGCCTGGGTGCCCGTGGAACCCGTGGATTATTTTGAGGCCCGCATGCCGGGCCGCAAGGTCATATTCACCAAATTCTTCCATAACTGCGGTGGATTCACCACCGATACGAGAAAACCCCTCTACGTTCGCATACACGGCAGCATCAACCTTCATTACGACACGCCGCATGACCGGGCCTCATACTTCATCATGGCCGAACCCTATCTCCGCCTCTCCGACCGCTTCACCGTGGGACTGGAGCACTCCTACGCGTTGCGCACAGACGACCTGGGCTGGGTCAATACCGCGGCAGAAACAGGGGCGATCACCTTTGGACGGCGTGATGTGACCACACAGATCACCACTGTAGTGGGCATGTACCGGTTCAACAGCCGGGCCAGCCTCAATGTGCGGTTACGCCACTACCACTCCAGAGCCGATCACAACGCCTACTTCAAGCTCCAGGACAACGGACGACTGGCCGATACCGATTACGACGCCAACCACAATATCAACTACAACGTCTTTAATATTGACACACGGCTGACCTGGAACTTCGCCCCCGGCAGTGAACTGATACTGGCCTGGAAAAATGAAATAGACGCCTATGGGCAGAAACCGGATAAGGATTACTTCAGGAACCTGCGCAACACGCTGGATGCCCGGCAGCTCAACAGCCTCTCGCTGAAAGTGCTCTACTATCTCGACTGGCACGCACTGCGCTGTAAATAATGTCTACAACCGGCCGGGACTTATTTCCCGGCCGGTTTGGATTGTACAACTGATTCCTTTCAGGCCTATCGCCATTCAGGAGCGCCATGACAACGGGCTACCCAGCCACAGACCGCCCCATTCAACAAAACCGATGGCAGCGTTTTAAAAAGCGGCGTCTGCGGCCACTGCTTGTCAGCCTCACGGCTGCACTGCTGATACTCCTGCTCTGGCGACCCTGGGAGCGCCCTGAAACCACACTCAACACCGTCCGCGCATTGAGTTTCAAACGCAACAGAATAGGGATTCATTTTAAACCGGAGACCATGCTTGCCCCGCTGTCCTGGGGGAGTGGTAGCACCGACAGCACGTGGCAGCTACTCCTTCACCCCGCTCATCAATATTTTCCTGTGAGCAGGCGCTACACCGGCCTCGACCTCCGCACCATGCACCTCACGCGCCAAAGCGGCGACACATTGCTGCTCAGCCTCAAGTTCTCAAAACTCTCAGATACTCCACAGGTCACTTTCGATTCTACACACCATTGCCTGCGCGTTCATTTCAACCGCCAGCTCGACACCATGCAAGTGGTGGTGCTAGACCCCGGACACGGCGGTCACAACGCCGGCGCCATTGGCCAAAATGGGCTGCTTGAAAAAGATGTCAATCTGGATATCGTCAAACGAATAGAAAAAAAGCTAAAAAAACAGGGTGGGATAAAGGTTGTGCTCACCCGGCACGATGACAGGTTCATTCCACTGTCAAGGCGCCGGAATCTGAGCAATCAATGGGGGGCGGATCTCTTTCTGTCGATCCATGGCAACAGTGCCTCAAATCACCGTGTGGACATGCCTGAAGTCTACTATCTGGGGAGAAGACACACGGCCTCAGCGCAACGCTTTCTCAACGCCATGAAGGCCGTCGTACCCTCTGATACCGGTTTCATCAGGCAGCGCGGCTATGCAGTGCTCAGAGGAAACTGGGCCCGGTCCGGCGCCTATTTACTGGAAACATTGTACCTTTCCAATCCAAGGGGAGAACGATTGCTCGGCCAGCCTGCCATGCGTGAGGCCCTGGCCGGGGCCATTGCACAAGCCACACTTACGACGCTGCAATTGGACGGGAGCGGTGTACAACAGCCTTGAAACCGATGCAGGCGACTGCGCCCCCACGGCTCAGTGATCATCCCCCTGCCGCCGGGGATCCGGGAATACAACTGTAAAACACGCTTTGTTTTTATTGGGGTAGATCAGCTGGCCCTCCAATTGATAGGTCAACACCTCCACCAACTCCATCCCCAGAGACCCCTTGGCCTTGATCGCCTCTACATTCCGAATCCCCACACCATTGTCACAGACCCGAAGCAGAAAGGAGTCGGCACGCTCTCTCTTGAAAACCACAAAGATCTTCCCCGAGCGCTCATCGGGAAAGGCGTGTTTCAGTGCATTGGTCACCAGCTCGTTGATGAGCAGTCCGCAGGGGATGGCCGTGTCAATGCCCAGTTCAATCGACTCCACATCCAATAGCAGCTCGATACGCGATGTATATTCATAAGAAGAAAAAAGCTCACGCGTAATCGTCCTTATATAATCATTGAAAGCGATATTGGAAAAATCAGAGGAACAGTAGAGCCGCTCATGCACCAAAGACATCGAATTGATACGATTCCGACTCTCCATCAGCGCCGCCTGCATCTCAGCATTCTCTATCTTCATGGATTGCAGGTTAAGCAGGCTGCAGATAATCTGTAGATTGTTTTTCACTCTATGATGAATCTCTTTCAGCAGCACCTCTTTCTCTCTCAGATTGGCCCTGATTTGCGCCTCGTTCTTCTTACGCTCTGTGATATCCAAGGTGGTGAAAGTCACCCCTTTTGTCCAATCATTCTGTTCAAGTGGCGAGGAGCTCAGCAGCACATCAATCACTGTTCCGTCTTTGCGGCGGGCTTTTATTTCTATCGTGCCGGTGCCATACTGATCAATCAATTTATATTTTTTTTCTCCGGCACGCAGATACGCCACCTCATCCTCATAGATCATTATTGAACTCTGGCCTAACAGTTCCTCCTCTGAGTAACCGATCATCTGACAGAAACGATGGTTGACCTGTCTGAAAACACGATTCTCAGTCAGACCAATCCCAATAGGCGCCGCCTTCACCACACTTTCGAGGCGTGCCGCAAATTCATTCCGTTTGGCCTCGGCTTTACGCCGTTCCTCATTCTCCTCAGTGAGACTCTTCATGAGGCGCAATGTGGCTTCCTGATTGGTCTTTACCTCTTCATAGGACTGTTTCAGACGCGCCTCGGCCTCTTTCCGTACACTCACATCCTGTACGTTGGCCTGTACACCCACAATCTCCTGTGCATCATTCAATATAGGCACCAGATGATACGCCATGAAGGGGGCCTGACCGTGCTTGGGTGTATAGCCCGCCTCAAAATCCAAAGACTTCCCCGTTTTCAGGCACGCCTTAAACTGATCAGAGACACCGGCTTCTACAAAAGGCGGAAAACGAAACACATTAATCTTGCGCGTCTCTTCAACAGAAGAAAAATGCAACAGCGTGAGAAGCGCGGGGTTGATCTCCAGAATCTGGCCTTTTCTGTCCACCGTGACAATGCCCAACGGCGCATTGTCAAACAGATAACGGTACTGGGCCTCACTCTTCTTCAGCGCCTCTTCCGCCCGCTTTCTGTCTGTAATATCCCTTGCAACCGCCAGAATCATCGGCCGCCCCTCCAGCACCATCACAGCGGAATTGATTTCGACTGGAATAGGTGTGCCGTTACGGGTGACGTGCGTCGTCTCAAAAACCAGACGCCCCTGCTCCATGAGCGTGCTGCGATGGTCCTCCGACCGATGGGTCTCAATATCAACAGAACGCGTGATATCCGCGGGTGTCAAAGAGAGGAAAGCATCTCGTGAATAGCCGTAACGGGTACAGGCCGCTTCATTGACATCCACAAAACGCCCAAACCCCCTTTCCTGCCAGGGATGCAGAAAAACGGCATCGTTGATGGCGTTGAATGTGGTGCGGATCCGCGCCTCACTCTCCTCCAGCAGGGCCATGGCCTGGCGAGACGCTGTGACGTCCCGGATGATAATCAGCACCTCCTCAGGGGCACTGACGACCATGCGTGCGTCATACCAGTGCGTCTTTCCGTTCAGGTCCAGGCTGTACTCATAGAGCTGTATCTCCCCGCTGCTCAGGGCGTTGTCCAATTTCTCACGGGTCAGTACCCACAAATCATGCGGCAGCAACACCTCGGCGCTTCCCCCGACAATCTCTTCTTCAGGCACCAACAACGCAGCACCTTCCGGGACCTGAAAGTCTGTGAATATCAAATCTCTATTCATGCGAAAAATCAGATCTGGAATTGCCTGCAGAATGGCGGAATTACGGGCCTCGCTCTCACGGAGCGCTGCTTCGGCCTGATCACGCATCATCTCAGCGGCGATGCGATCGATAAATATGTTGAAGTACTGTGTGATGAGCCCCTCATCATCAATTGGCCGGCTGCGCAACCCGACGATAATCCCCAATGGTTTTTGTGCTTTATCAAAGATAGGCGAACCAATATAGGCTTCTGCGTTCAGATGCGCCAGATCCGCATCTTTGGGAAAAAGGGACTGAACATCCCGTGCATAGACACGCAGACGGTTTCCGACCACATGGTCACAGGGGGTATTCTCAAGCGAATAAACCATGGCCTCCATGGGATGCCCGTGCGCATGTCCAGCCAGCACCTGCACATGCTCCTGGCTGGAGTCAAGTGCCGCCACATAGACCACATCCAAACCCATATCACGGGCGATATGCGCCGTGACAGCATTGAAGAAAGTTCTGCCGGAAAGGCTGGCATAGCCCGTGGCCAGGCTGGTCAGTGCATGCTCAGTCCGCTTGCGCTCTGTAATATCACGCGCCGTGGTGATGAGTACGTCCTGCCCAAAATACCGTCCCCGATTGACCATCACCTCTTTGGGAAAGGTCTCTCCGGTTTTGCGATGCGCCCAGAACTCAAAAGCGGCCATCTCGCCGGTTTCAAAGACGCCGGCAGAGAGCGCTGCAATTGCATCAAGATCATTCTTTCCCGGCGCCGCAACCTGTGCCGGGTCCTGTCCAATCAGCTCCTCACGGGCGTAACCGTACATCAGCTCAGCCCTATGGTTCACATCAATAAAAGCACCACTCTCATCCTGAATATAGATGGCCTCAGAGACTGAATTGAAGATATCGCGATAACTCTGACGACTCTGAATCAATGCGCGTTCCACACGTTTCCGTTCCAGATCCACGGTGATCATCTTACTGACCACCTGCACCACCTCCACCTCATAGGGGTGCCATACGCCACGCCTGTGACGGCTCTCAAAGCCGATGAATCCCCACAGTGAGCGGTCTTGATGCTTTACGGGGACACCGAGCAGGGCCGCTATGCCCCGGGCCTTCATCATCTGCCGTTCCGCTACGGCCTCTTGGGGCAATGCCTTGGCATGGGTGATTGCCACGGTCTCCCCGCGGTGCAGTCGTTTCATCCACCATGGAAACTGCCTCGCCGTATGACTTTGAAAACTGCAATGCGCCGCAGGCTCACCTGGCGCGTACCACGTGTGTACATGCTCCAGACGTTGCCCTGCATCCTTCAACTGAACAATAAACGCCCGATCTGCAGAGACCCGCTCTCCCAGGAGCGCCAGAATCTCATTATAATCGGCTGATTCCAGCGTGTTAAACCGCCCTGAAATCTCTGCAACCGCCGTGTCCAGTCTGTGTCTGGCAATGAGTTCCGCCTCCGTTCGCAGGCGATGCAGCATATCCCAGGCGGCATCAACAAGGCGCCCCGCCCACTCCACATCCTGCTGGTGATAATCGGTCTTCTTATTGCCCAGCCCCAGCACGGCCAGCACCTGCTGATTCCGGAGAACAGGGAGACACAAAAGTCTGCACAGCGGGGGATGCCCCGGCGGGAAATCACACATCTGACTGAGAACACTTGAATCATTGATCATCCGCACGGTAGGCGCTGCCAGATAATCGGTCCAGAACCCTGAGACGGAGAGGGGAATCTGACGATGCCCGGAGAGCTGAACCGTACACTCCGCCAACACCTGTTCAGACCAGCCCCCCATTTCAAGGCCGGTGGCGTTGGCATTCACAAAATGGAAGAAGCTGAGTGCACTCCCAGTCTCTGTTTCAGCCTCCTTCAGCAGCCCCTTGATTAGCGCGTGCATGTCGGCACGCTGGGCCAGGTGGCTGAGTCTGCCGAGTGCATCGTCGAGGCGGCGCTGCCTCCAGGCTACCGTATCATCACGCAGAATCAGCATGATACCGACGATACGTCGATCTCTCTTCAGAATCTGTCCCTGGGGGATCAGCCGTCTCTGTCCGCCATCAGGGTGACGCCAGAAAAGGGCCTCAGGCAGATGCTTGCGTCGCTTCAGAATGGTGTCAATCAAAGCAGTCACGGCCGATGCGCCCTCTTTGTTTAAACCGGGACACTGCCACAAGGGCAAGCCAGAGAGCGCCTCTGCCGATCGCCCTGTCATCGCTGTAAATACGGGATTACAGGCCTGAATCCGTCCCTCACAGTCCAATTGCAGCACAGCTTCAGGACTCATGTCGAAAAGGGTTTGAAAGGCTTCACATTCCATATCAGTATTCATCAAAATATTCCTTGATACTGGAAAAGGGGGGAGAAAATGTCACTTTCGCTATTAAAGTTTCCGTCCAAACCGGCATTGCAGCCTGTAGAGGCAGCCCCACACAAAAAGACAATCTTATTTGAATACCGCCAGCAAAGACGGCCCGCCAATATAGAGGAAAAGAAGCACAATGGCCACCAGCACGACAGTGGTCAACGGCCGGTTGCGCTGTGCCCCCACCCAGGCCTTCCTGCCGTTGAGTACCAACAGGAGCACAGCCAACGACGGAATCACCAATGATCCCAGCACCGCATAGGCCTTCTGGGCGGCTACAAATTTATAGCCCAGACCCACCATGGGGATAAAGGTCAGCGCCAGCAGATAGAGCCGATAGGGCTTTGAATGGACATTGACGATATCGCTGCGGTTTTTCTGATTGCGTGAGAGCCGCCAGAAGTCGGCAAAGAGATAGGGCACGGCCTGCCAGACCCCCAACAGGCTGGAGAAAATGGCGGCCCAGGCGCCCACAAGAAAGACCAGACGTCCCGACGCCCCCAGGGTCTCGCCCAGGCGGTCGGCCAGCACCACCACCAGTCGGGCACTGGCCTGTTTGTCCAGATCGGTCTGGCTGGCAATCACCACCATGGCCATACCAAAGAGCGCCGTCACCCCGTAGGCAAAGAGCAGATCAAGCCGGCAGGTTTTCAGATCGCTCTCGGTACTGCGCCCCTTCTCACGTATCCAGTAGCCGTAGGAGAGCACGGTCAGCGTGCCCCCGACGCCGCCCATCAGGGCCAGTGTCCACACCGGCCCCTGGTTGCTGCCGGCGCTGTTCACATAGACAGGCACCGAAGGAATGAGGCCCTTCAAAAACGAAAAATCCTGCGGCATGACGCGCAGTGCGGTCACAATCACAGCCGTGAACATCAGCCCGACACCGACGCTCATGACTCTCTCAAAGCGGTCGTAGTTGCCGCGCCATACCAGCGCCAGACCCGCCAGGCTGTGCAGTACGCCAAAAATAATTTTGCCAAATTGAGGATTCAATGCCGGAAAGAAGGCCGTTCCCGCCACGCCACAGGCGCTGATCAAGGCCGATCCCACCCAATACGACCAGACCAGCAGGTAGCCGAGAAACAGTATCTGAACCGGTACCCCCAGACGGTGAATGGCACCTTCCAGCAGGGTCTCCCCCGTGGCCAGCTGCCATCGGGCCAGCCCCTCTGTCACTACATACTTTAAAAACGCCCCTGCCAGCACCGCCCAGAGCACGGCCGTGCCCAGTTTGGAACCGGCAAAGGCCCCGCCGGCCAGATCGCCGGCCCCCACACCGGTGGCGGCAATAAGCAGCCCCGGTCCTGCAATCTGTAAAAAAGAACGCATCCTGCTGTGGTTCATATCGTTTCCGTTTCCATTCATTCAAGATAATTTTAACTGTTCTCAGCCACAGCCTGAAAAAGAAAGTAGCCATATTTTTTATGCTTTTTAAACGCGGCGCTGTCTAAAAGCGCCAGTTGCCTCTCCGCCCTGGCCACTTTTTTCCTGAGCAGCCATGCGCCCACTAGAAAGAGCCGGGGGTGCCGCTTCCTTGACTTCTCCGTGGCAATCTCAAAACCCAGGCGAATGCGCCGCACCGCGTCCATGGCCAGATCCAGTGTCTTCACTGTGGCGTCTGTAATATCCTCTTCAGCCACAAGCCTGAATCCACCGGCGCGGGCCGCACTGCGAAAGGCCGTTTCACAGTGCCCACTCTTGGCCAGTACACCCGTGACATCATCCTTCACGAGATAGTCGCAAATCATCAGTGAACCGCCGGGCTTTAAAGCCTTAAAAGCCGTTTCAAACAGCAGCGGAAGCTTGATATACTGTGAAGACTCACTCATAATAATACAGTCGTACCGGCCTTCGCCTGTAAAGTGCTCAAATCGACAGAGATGAAAGGGTTGATCGACCTTCTCTTTATAGGGATGCTCCTGATTCACATCGGGGCTCAGGCCCTCTACCTCATAGCCCGCCGCCTTGATCCGGCTGGACATCACCCCTGTGCCGCAGCCCACGTCCAGCACCTGCACGGCGCCTGTGGGAATGCGCTCGATCAGCATATCCTCATAACGCACCTGGGCGCTCTTCAACCCCTCAATGGTAAAGGGATCGTTTTCATGCCAGAGGCCGTAGTGAAGTCGTTCCAGGCCGAGCACTTCATGATAGAATCGCAGGGAACGGTCATTCTTGGTCTTCTTCATCATTCGCCTCCGGGAATTCAAACAGTCAACCGTAAGAAAGGGGCCAGGTTTGCACTCACCGCTCCCCGCACAGATCGGGAAGCAGGGGGAGTACATTCGTCAATCAAGAAACGCAGAAAAATATTGAATAATATAATATAAATCACCATCTGTAACAAAGCAAGAATGATTCATGATGACAACGGTCTTGACAACCGGTGTTATTTTTTGTACTTACTATAAGTCCAGTTTACATTGCCCTGGAGAGACAGGCAAAACACAGCCACATTTGAGGAGCGTTCTCTCTCATGAGCCCTCATTCCTTGCACAGGCATTCGATGATAGCCGCTTTGAAAAGGATCAATGGCCCTGCTTCCATCGCCTTGGTCTACTCCATCTTTGGCTTTCTCTGGATCTTCTTCTCCGATAAAATTCTGCTTCAGCTCAGCCCCAACAACCATGTCTACATCCAGTTTCAAACCTACAAGGGCTGGATCTATGTCTTCCTCACAACCCTGCTCATCTATACACTGTTAAAACTCTATGACAACCGGAAGCAAAAAGCGCTCATGGCGCTCCAGAGCCGTGACCGTGTGATCACACAAAACCTGAAAGAAAAGGACATTCTCTTAAAAGAGGTGCATCACCGGGTCAGAAACAACCTCCAGGTCATGATCAGCCTGCTCAAGCTGAAAAGGCAGAATACTGAGAACAGTGACCTGTGTACATGTATCGACGAAATCATTAACAGAATCTATTCCATTGCACTGATTCACCAGAAACTCTACCATACAGAACTGCTCTCAGAGGTGGCGTTTCATACCTATATTCACAACATCTGTCAATATCTGGAGCGCTTCCACCATACCGCGGACTATCTCAGCATTCATCAGGATCTGGACCCCGTCATACTGCCTGTGGACAGCGCCATTCCCTGTGGCATGCTGATTAACGAAATCATCAGCAATACCATGTTGTACGCCTTTCCAGAACGACAGCCGGGCACGCTCTCCATTGTCTTCAAGGTGCTGGATGAGAAGCAGTACTTCCTGCAGCTCAGGCACAACGGCATCCGCTTCGACCAGAATGATCAGATTAAAAAAGAGTCGGCTTTTGGGCAAAAGCTGATCCAAATTTTCTCAGAGCAGATGAACGGTGCGCTCCACATAGAGACAGGGGCAGTGGGCACGGTGTATACACTCACGTTTTCTCAAATCGCCATGAAAAAGCCCCGGCACTGAGACCGGGGCATTGTTCAAAGTAAACCATACTCTATTTTTTCTTTTTCTTCTTCCGCTCCACCTTGTCCGTTTGTACTCCCTTTACCTTGTCTACTGTGCGCATGGTGCCCACGCCCAGCATGCCCAATACCAGTGTCATCAGTTCCGGGCTGTCCAGCACTGGAGGCGGGGCGACCTCCTTGGGCAGCCAGCCCTGCGTCACGGCCAGCGCCCAGAGCCAGGTTAAAAGCGGGTAGAGTACAAACTGATAGGCCAGGGCCACGCCCCCCACCCAGCCGATGAAGGGGCGCCAGCCGGCAACAAACACGCTGGGGTGTTTGGCCTCCTGCACGTTAATCTCCATCTGACCCGCGAGCAGCGCCGCATCCAGCTCTTTGTCTTTATGCGCCGCCTTCAGGCGTTCCTCATCTGAGGTATGCAGGTCATCGGCAATCTGGCCGACGCCCTTCACCAATTTTCCCAATCCCAGAAAACTCATGTCAGGCCCTCCAATGTGCGGTTGATCCACCCCAGAAGAAACTTCTTCTGACTTGAATTGCGGTTACATATGGCCGCATACCGCGTCACCTTGGCCAGTGCGTAGCGCAAAATGAAATTTTCGGATTCCTCTGCATTGAGTTTCTCCAGGGTACGGGGCCCCACCACGCCGTCTGGCGTGGCCTCTATCACCAGCTGCGCCAGCTTCACGGCTGTGCGCACACCGGCGTTCACTGCAAAATCATAGAGGCTCTCGGCAATATCCTGCGCGTCTATGGCCTCTCCCTTTATGGGATCCCAAAAGTTTTTTCGATAGAACTCCTGGACCATGGGGGTCAGTTTGATATGATCACGCTGCCCCCGGTCAATCCAATCCCACCCCTTCCATTTCTCATGATAGTGACGCACAATGCCCGCATAGGTCATGCCCCCTCTGTCCTCGGGTATGTCGTGAAGTACATACCCGCCCTCGTTTTGCAGCGTCCGGTTAAACGCCGCTTCAAACTCCGCCATACGCCCTCCCGGTGGTTTAGATGAATGGTTCTGTGGATGGTTATGCCCCGCAGAGGCAGGAGCCTCTGCGAAGATATGAAATTTCCCCCGGCAGTGACTCCTGCCTCCGCGAACCCAGACGTCATCCCCGCCAGTGGCTCCTGCCTCTGCGAACCTAGACGTTATCCCCACAGTGGCTCCTGCCGCTGCGAAACCAGACGTCATCCCCGCAGTGGCTCCTGCCTCTGCGAACACAGACGTCATCCCCACAGTGGCTCCTGCCTCTGCGAACCCAGACGTCATCCCCGCAGTGACTCCTGCCTCTGCGAACCCAGACGTCATCCCCACAGTGACTCCCGCCTCTGCGAACCCAGACGTCATCCCCACAGTGACTCCTGCCTCCGCGAACCCAGACGTCATCCCCGCAGTGGTTCCTGCCTCTGCGGCTCCCTATGTGTGCCGCCTTAGAACATGCTTAAAATATCAAGGCCATTTGAGTTTTGCCCTGTGGAATAGTAAGCCGCGCTGCTGAAAGGGAATGCCTCGGCACGGTCAACCAGGCGGCATTTTTTCTTCGTGGGATTATTATGGATATAATTTAGCTTTTCCACCAAAAACGGTTCAGAACACACCGGTTTAAGATCGGCATGGCGCTGCCATAACTGATATTGCTGATCTGCCCTGTGTTGGGCAGCCTCCGCAAGATACCTTAAAATGGACCTGGCTTTCATCTGATGAACCTGCCTGTCCTCCTGATAAATTTCAGGCTGGCGACTCTGGTCAAATTGCCCACTTTTTAAAATCTCAATACAGGTTCTTGCCGTATAGCTCTTAAACGTTCGAACCACCTTGATTACATCCGTTGCATCGTTGTCTAGTTTAAAAATCCAGTGTAAATGATTGGGCATGATGCAGTAGCCAATCGTCTTTACACCGCGCTCACGCTGAAAGAACGCCATGGTATCCAGCAGCACTGTAATAGTGCTCTGCCTGATGAAAAGAGGCAGCCACTTCACCACCGTCGTCGTAAAAAAATAGACCCCGGTACTGGAGATCAAATCTCTGTGTTGGCGTGTACTCATATCATGGATTTCACCGATTCAGAATTAAAGCCGCAGAGGCAGGAGCCTCTGCTGTGATAAAACCCCGGCTCTCCCCGCAGAGGCGGGAGCCTCTGCGAAGATGTAGAATTTCCCCCGCAGTGGCTCCCGCCTCTGCGGATACGCCCTCCGCCCGCACCAGGCCAAGACAACTGCACCCACATCTCTTGAAAACGCTCTAGAGATGTCTTGACATCTCGCGCAAGATGTCAAGACATCTTTTTTTAATCTCTTGACCTCTTTTTCCAGCCTCAAAAAGCACTTGATGCAGAGACCAGACAAAACAGCGGCTGCGCGTGTACGCACGCGCAGCCGCCAGTACAGTTAAGACACCTTCTCAAACGTGGCGTCGTCCAAGGCCTTCTTCAACTCTCTCCCCGGGCGGAACCCCAGCTTCACACCCTTGATGAAACCGTTGTTGAAATCCTCCTCGGTCTCTGCGCCCCCACTCTGCAGGTTCACCTTAAACGCCCCAAAATCACCCAGGCGGACAATATCGCCCTCAATCAAATGCTTGGGCAACAGCGTCAGCAGCGATTCGATCACGGCCAGCGTATCCACACTGCTCACGGTGGAGATCTGCGCAATCTCATTGCTCAGCATGCGCAAAGAGATCTTGTTGCGCTGCGTCACCGAGGCGTAATGCTTGGGGGGATCTGTGGGTACACGGGGGTTCTTTCTCTGCACCAGATGATACTTCAGACTCATGCTGTCCTCCATGGTTAGTGGTATATTTCACCCATCAAGCCTCTCCCCGGCTTGAAGCAAAACAAAGCATGAACAGAATAAACCGCAAAAGACGGTGACGCGCTGATGCAACACAAAAAAGCAATGGTATGACAATAGAAATATCGATTGATATCTTAGGGGGATAATTGCAATCCAGTTTTTTATAATCCCTGAATCAAAAACGTCTGTGCTGTGCAGCCCTCTTTAAAGGCTCCGCACGGTTTAAGAGACCACCCACAAGACAGCGGAAAGAAGGGCTATTGGGCCTTGTCCTCACAGGGACGGCAGCAGAGCTCACAGAAAGCAACCCGATCAAAATGCACTTCGGCGGCCTGCAGGGCGGCATGACAATTGGCATAGAAACCCAGGTCAATACAGTGCGGCACAGCCGGCATCAAGACACAGCCACGTACATGCAGTTCATGGCGCCCACTGCCCCGGCTATCACGATCGAGATAATAACTTCTAACCATGTTCATCCCTCAAAAAAAAACAGACCATACAACAATTTCATTGCACAGCCGGGTATCACAGAAGAAATATCTGCACAGACTGCCAGATCTTCTATATTTGATAATATTTATGCGGCGTACGCATAATATGCGCCCAGACCGCCTCCACCAATTCCGGCAACTGCCGAAGTGTATAGGACTGATTCAAAAAAACCCAGAACCCTTCACCGGTTTCAAAAGAAAGGCTTAAGGTCAACTCCATTTTGTATACCGCATTGGGGGGGATATGAGAAGCCCCCTGCTCGGCCCGACAGGGCAGACGGATCATCAGCAGACCCGGCATAGAGAATGGGTGGCTGTCATCAACGGCCGCCATTTGAAAATACACATCCTCATGCGGGCAGCCCAGAAAAGCGGCCATCTCCCGAATAAACGGAACAATCAACGCTTCCAGACGATAGTCAAAACTCAGTTTAGGCACCGCTGAGAAAGTAACGGACATGGGCGATTGAACCACTTCTGAAGCTTCCACACTGAACTCCTGTTACGCCATACCACAAACCCACTAAACGGGAAAGACAGGCCAAATGTTATTTTATATAACGCATTAAAAGGCTTTGGCCCTGCCGTCTTCAGAGGCAAGTTTTGACACGGGTACAGCCGTACAGTAGGGACAGGGCGCAAACTGACGGATCACCGCCTCAAGGAGAAAATGGAAAGGTTTGTCAAGTCCGTCCTCAAGAATCGTATTGATGCTGCATTGCGGGGTTTCAAAATCAAGGTCATGGACTTGCATGGATTTGAGATCGGCACAGTAACGTTCACCGTTCAAATGGCTCTCTTTTCGTCTCATCGCATTCAATTCCCAGTTAATAAAAATCAGGTATAACACAGAATGGACTGTTGGAACAGTATATCGCAATTCAACGTGTATCCGGCAGTGCATGTATTTGAAGCTTTGACACCGGAATAAAATTCCGTTTAAAACGGGCCGGCATGTGACTCGGAGGGAGAGGCATTCCTGTGCAGAAATCCAAGTGCACATGCCGGCCTATGTGGGGAAAATGGTGCTATTAGCAAATTCAGGCGCTGATGGCGCTGGGGATCAATATGGTCTGACCCGGGAGATCAGTGAGCACAGAATCTTCCCGTCCCCTGAACTCAATCAGCGCTTCGCAGGCAGCGCACCGGTCTTTATTGATGGGTGCGGAGCCGCTTTTACTCCATCCCGATGCCGGATACCAGTTACGGGGACAGGCACGCTCCCAATGGTAGACATCGTGATCCGGGCTGTAATAATAGGGAGGATAGGGCTGTGACATAAAGCCTCCATCTGCCGTAGCGCGAACGCTGACGACAATCATAAACGGTTGTTCAAAAACGACACCCATAATATACTTTTTCAAAGGCGGGATCTGCAATAAGGGGAATTACGTAGTGAAGGCGAAAAACACCCGTAGTGACAGCGAAAAACACCCGTAGTGATAGCGAAAAACGCCCTTAATGCGCCATTCTGTAATACTTCAGCTTCACTTCAGGGCAAAAAAAAAGCGGCATCACTGCCGCTTTTAAAATGCTGTCGCATGAATTCTATTCCACACTGGCCAGCCCCTTGGAGATGGCGTAGCGCGTCAACTCTGCGGTGCTGTTCATTTTCAATTTTTTCATGAGATTGGTACGGTAGATCTCCACAGTGCGCTTGCTGATCTTTAAGAGGTCGGCAATCTCCTGATTGCCGTTGCCCTCTGCCACCAGCTGCAGCGTCTCCCGTTCACGGTCGGAGAGTTCATTGAAGAGCAAGTCCTCTTCATCGGGTCTCTGATGGTTGAGCAGCTGCGTCATGACAGTCCTGGAAATGGTGGAGCTGATATAGAGTTCACCGCGCATCACCGTATGAATGGCGTTGACCAGATCCTTTAACGCCGATTTCTTCAGAAGATAGCCAGAAGCCCCATTCTTGAACGCCCGGAGAATATACTCCTCCATGCTGTGCTGGGTGAGAATGATGATGCGCGCCTCAGGAAAATCACGGGTGATGCGCAGCGTGGCCTCCAGCCCGTTCAGCTGACTCATGCCGATATCCATCACCACCACATCGGGCTTCAGCGTCTCGACCAGCGTAATGGCCTCACGCCCGTTCTCTGCCAGGCCGACGACTGTAAAATCAGACTCAGCGGAGAGAATCTGACTGAGACTTTCCCTTAACAGCGTGTGGTCCTCCGCCATAACAATACGAATCATGATGACGCTCCTGCAGTATAACTGATATTCAGTGTCAAACCGAGTCCCGGCTTTGTATCCAGTTCAAAACAGCCGCCGGTGGCAGTGACTTTCTCCCGTATGCCAATCAGCCCCATACGTTCTCTGTTCTTTTCCACATCAAAAACAGTGGCCGCGTCAAAGCCCTTTCCGTTGTCTGAAATCACCAGTGAGATATCATTCTCCAGGTTCAGCGTAATGTTCACGCGGCTGGCCGCCGCATGCTTGGCCACGTTGTTCAGTGCTTCCTGTGAGATGCGATAGAGATCGGTCTCCATCTCCGCTTCGAGACGGCGGTCTCCCCCCGGGCGGCTCAGGTGTACTTCAATGCCGGTGCGCTCCTGAAAACGTTTCACAAACCACGCCAGTGTGGGGCCCAGCCCCATATCATCGAGAATGGAGGGGCGCAGGTCAAGGGCCAGTTCGTGCACGCTGTTCATCAGCTGTTCCATGATGGACTGGGCATCCATCACTCGGGCCAGCCCCATGCTCTCCTCGCGGCTGTTCATCTGATGCTCCAGCATATCCAGGTCAATCTTGACCGCACTGAGCAGCTGCCCCGCATCGTCGTGGAGAATGTGGGCAATGCGCTTGCGTTCATCCTCCTGAAGATGGGTCTGTTTGCGGGAGAGGTTCTTCAGTTGCGACTCCCTGCGCCTGAGCAGTGCATTGGCCCCCTCCAGGGCCTCTGTGCGCTGTGTGACCAGCTCTTCAAGGTGCAATTTATGGGTCTCCAGCTCCCGCTCCAGGGCAATGCGTGCACTGACATCTCTGAAAATACCTTCGTAGATCTCGGCGCCCTGCTCATCCTGAACATGAACCACCACCTCAATATACGTGATTTCGTCATCCTGGCGCTTCACCGGGATAATACGATGGTTCAGCTGACCGGTCTCAATGAGCCTCGCTTGAAGGCCGCTGAGCTGAACCGCATCGGGAATGAACGCCTGGACATTCACCGCTCTCTCCATCATCTCCGCATCACTGTCATACCCCAGAATGCCGGCGCCGGCGCGATTGATAATGAGCAGCCGGCCCGCAGCATCAATGCGGAACACGCCTTCGGTGGTACTCTGAAAGAGACGTTGAAATTTCTGCGCCAGCCGCCTGAGTCCATTGGAACGGTTGAGCACCATTTTCAATCTATAGGCCCAGATCAGCGCCATGAGCACGGCCACGGCCAGAAAGAAGAAGTTCAAAAACAGCAGATTTATATTATTGTCAAACCAGCTCAAGGGCGCCTACCTCCTCTTTCATCAGTTCCACCACAAACATCAGCCAGCCAAAGACAACCGCAAGGTCGGCCACGCCCAAATAACGGTAGACCAGCGCGGGCATGGCTGGCGCAGTAAACAGATAAAGAAAATAGAAAAAACCCGTTACCGCGCTGTAGAGCAGCCAGCGCCCCCAGGGCGTGGTCTGCAGGCGCCGCCGCAGCGCCAGAAACAGGAACAGCAGCAGCAAACCGGCCTGCACCCCCTGGATGACACGCTCAACATGGAAATACACCTCCATATCCGGCTGCAGTATGGTAAAGATATTGGTCAGACCGAGATACAGCTTGTCCAGGCTGCTGAAGATCACCAGCACCAGAAAGAAGCGCACCACACCGGCCCAGGGCGTGGCCCTGAGCCGGGTAAAATGCAGGCCAAAGACATAGGCGGACAGGGCAAGACCGGTGCCTGAGACAAAGAAGGCAACAGGGGTCATGCCCAGAGACAAAAACTTACCGGAAGCCAGAATGTCCAGGGCGATAAAGAGAATATAGCCAATGACAAAGGACATAGGCGCCTAACAGCTCAGACGATAGCCACAACTCTGGCACCACTCATAGGGGGCGCCTTCACCATAACAGGCCGGCTTTATGCCGTCTGCCGTCACCTCAAGCACTTCCCTGGCAAACTCCTCAAAGGTGGCCTTCTCCATCTTTCTCCATTTCTTGGCTTTTTCCTTCAGGGTCATAGCAAACTCCTTTAATTGGTTAAAATACAGGGATGTCTTGGGAAGTGAATGTCTTCAAGATAATGGAAAAGAGGCCGTATTTCAATAAGGAAAAATATCTGGTACGTAAAAAACATCCCAGTCTGCGGCCCCACCGGAGACGCCTGTAACGAATTGTTCTGTCAGACCAACGCCCCGGCATCATGATAATAAAATGAGAATCACTCTGTGTACGCGGAAATCTTCTGCCGGTTGCGGTGGCCCGTTGCAACAGGGGCCACCGGCGTTGTCTTTATTCTACAGAATCGGCGTTGTTCATTAAAAAGGCCGCACCCCGTGCAAGGGTGCGGCCTGTATTGAAGAAATTTGTTCTTGATCATCTACGAGCGGCTACGCGCCCAGTGTGGCCACCATCACGGCTTTGATGGTGTGCATGCGGTTCTCGGCTTCGTCGAAGACCACGGAACGCTCAGACTCAAACACCTCTTCAGAGACTTCCATCTCAGGCACACCGAACTTCTCGTTGATCTCGGCGCCCACGGTGGTGTCTGTGTTGTGGAAGGCGGGCAGGCAGTGCATGAAAATGGTGTCGGCCTTGCCCGTGGCATCCATCATGGCCTTGTTCACCTGATAGGGCTTGAGCAGTTTGATGCGCTCTTCCCAGACCTCGGGGGCCTCGCCCATGGAGACCCACACGTCGGTGTAGATCACGTCTGCGCCTTTGACGCCGGCTTTCACGTCGTCGGTCAGGGTGATCTTGGCGCCTGTGGCTTTGGCAATTTCCAGGCACTGGTCGACCAATGCCTTCTCGGGCTGCACGGATTTGGGGGCCACAATGCGGAAATCCATGCCCATCTTGGCCGCGCCAATCATCAGGCTGTTGGCCATGTTGTTGCGGCCGTCGCCGGCGTAGGCAAATGTGATCTCATTCAAGGGGCGTTTGAACACTTCCATGATGGTCATGAAGTCGGCCAGAATCTGCGTGGGATGGTACTCGTTGGTCAGACCGTTCCACACGGGCACACCGGCGTTGTCTGCCAGCTCTGTGACGATGGACTGGCCGAAGCCGCGGTATTCGATGCCGTCGTACATGCGGCCCAGCACGCGGGCGGTGTCTTTCATGGTCTCTTTGTAGCCAATCTGGCTGCCTGAGGGCCCCAGGTAGGTCACATGGGCACCTTGATCCAGGGCCGCCACCTCAAAGGCGCAGCGTGTGCGCGTGGAGGCTTTCTCAAAGATCAGGGCGATGTTCTTGCCTGTGAGCCGGGGCTGCTCAATGCCGGCGTATTTGGCCTTTTTCAGGTCGATGGAGAGGTCCAGCAGAAACTGAATCTCTTTGGGCGTGAAGTCCAGCAGGGTCAGAAAGTGTCTATTCTTCAGATTGTAAGCCATGATGTCTCCTTGACTGTTTTATTTAAATAATTTATAAAATTTAATTGAATTGAATGGAAAGCAGGCGTGACCTGTTAGGGGTCATGAATCCGAAGAATGGATGATGTGGTCAACAAAGTGTGCATACTGTTCCCATAATCATGTTTCCTCAAACCGGCTGTTAATATAGCAATTTTAAGGCTGGAAAGAAACAGAAAAGTGGGGACAGAGCATAGGTTTTCAACACGGGTTCGACCGTATCACAGGGAGAAAGCCCAACCCAATGGAGCGGTGGTTCAGACCAGGAGAGCGGCCCCATCAAGGGAGGGTGATCCCTGTGGGGCCTCAGGCACATGCTTTTCTGATCAATGCAGAGATGCATCCAGCCGCATCGTCTCGTATTTCATCCTTGCCAGCCTGTGGGCGGGATTCAGCGTCAGGCATTTCCGATAATATGCACCGGCCGCCGCCCTGTCCCCACTGGACATCAACCAGCCGCCCAGCCAAAAGGCGACCTCGTCATTTTCAGGAAATTCACTTTCCACGAACCTCAAATAGGCCACGTAGGCCGCATCGTCTTCTCTGTGTCTTATTATCCACCGATCGACGTCAGTCATCAAGAGCCGCTCCGCATCGATCTCATGCATTGCCATCTCGTTTTTCAACTGTGCGTAGGCCGCCTTGAACCCGCTGAGCCCCTGGTCCTCAAAGGCCGCTTTCAAGGCGTTCAGATATTGGCTGCGCAATGCGCGCTGGCTCTCTAAGGCGAACACCTTCTCCATGGCCGGATCAATATTGTTTCGATAGTGATGCGAACTCAGTCGTGCCATCAGATCCGGTCGCGTCTCCCGGCTGAAATCCTGCGGTTCTCCGTCTTGAAAAAAGGCCGAGGAGACGCGAAACACCAGTCCCTGATGATGGGGCGGTGAAAAACTTTTAGGGCTTCCCCAGAAGTTGCATCTGCTGCCCGTGGGCTCACCCACCAGGGTCACCTCTGTGTCTCTGACCAGACGGTTCACCAGGTGCTGCGAGGCTGAATACGTCACCCGGCTGATGAAGAGAAAGAGATTCTCAGGCCGGTCCAGCGCCGGCCTGGCCAGAATGGCCTTCAAAAGCGGCCGTTCAATATGATTCCCCCCGTCATTCCGCCGCACATCGACAATCAGCCGCTCTGCCCCGTTCCTGTCAAAGTCGGCAAACAGCCGTGCCACAAAGGCCGCAAAACCCTCTTTCTGCATGTCATGACACTGATTAATCTGAAGGTAGTAACACTTCTGCGCCTCCAGATAAGTGAACCAGTAATTCTCCTCCGGCCTGGACAACCACAGAGGCAGGGGATTGCTGCTCTCTTGATTCATGGTGATGAGGCGGTCATCGGACTTGGCCGGGATGAATCCCCTGAACAGGGCCTGGGTCTGCGTCATAATGGGCCGGGACGTGAAGGCCTTGATCTCCTTTTCACCCCGGGCGTTCATCAACGCCAGTGACAGCTCGGTATTCGATGCATTGATGTCGTAATAACTTAAAATTTCGGCGATATTCAACGTAAACGGCATCATGTTGGCCACACCCTGCGCATTATCGGCGCTGATGATCTTTGAGACGCGCCGCATTGCCTCCTCGGCAGGCACACCACCAATGGACAGCACGCGCTTTCCCACGCAGTCTGCATGGGCCGTTGTTGCAGCGATGATGTAGAGCCCGTCGGAGAATGGATAGGCAGTAAACGGAAAACTGTGAAAATACCGGTTCATGAGCTCCGGGTCTGATTTGAAGAAGACAAAGTTGCTATGTCCGTCCCTGAGTCCGGCCAACAGCTCCCAGAGGCCCAGAACTACCTCAGAATCGGAGCGCGCGGGCACCTCTTCAATGAGCCGCTGCATGCGCTGCTGAAAGGCATGCTCCGGGAGATAGAGATAGAGATTGGGATGCGCAATCTCGGCCCGTCTTGCAATATAATGGATATCCTCAATCCAGCGGGCGTCCCGCGCATTTTGGGCCAGGGCCTGCACAGTGACACACAGAAGCAAAATCACACTCCAAAGGGCTCGTTTTTTCATTTTCCGTCCATCCTCTTCTCATTTGAAAAATGCATACCGCAATCTCGGGTCTGGTATTTTGTTGGATTGCCCAACGAATGCCTGTTCCGCGTATTAGACGTCCGCCGCCCTGCGTGGTTGCGGCGGAAATATCCTCCGTTTAAAAATCGGTCTTTAGTCCTAGAGTCTGGCCACGCGCCACGCAGCAAGGTGAACAGGCGACCTGGGCAGCCCGCCGAATGTCGTTTTGATCCCCCTGGGCGATTGGTTATATTGCATGAGTGCAAAACGTATTGACGCCGTTAAAGCGGCAAACACGGGGCGATATCTGATGAATGAAATCTCCATCAGCATACTGATCTTCTCTATTCTCTCCGGCATTGCGGCCATAGGGCGCATTTCAGGAAAGCTGCATCACGACGGCACACAGCTTCTCAGACCGCTGTCAGACACCGTCCTCTTTTTCAATATCTGGCTGGTGTTCTGGCTGGTCAACGGCTACTTTGTCAACCACATGCTGCCCGATCTACCGCTGCCCACTGCCATGCTGATCAATCGCATCATCAAATGGATGGAAGCCATGCTCGGCATTCTCTGGTGCGGTTTCTACTTTCATTTGCTGGATGCCATCATCCCCATGCGCCAACTCTCAGGGTTTCAAATCAAGGCCCTGCGCCGCACCGGCTATTTAATCATGGCGGCCTTGACGGCAGCCGCTGTCGCAGACCCGCTGATCGCCGCCGGGGCCTTTCATGCGGTCAAGAACATCGGACTGGACAGCCTCATTCTCCTCGCTTTGGGCGCCTCCATGCGTGCACTCTATTTGATAAAAAACGGCCCAAGCGCCCCGCGTCCGGCCCGAGGTCTGATCCTCATTTTCTGCCTCATGATCCTGCTGTTCTGCATCAACAAGGCCTATTACTACATCAATCCCGACTTTGCCCAATCCAACCGCATTGTTTTCATCGAAAATGGGCTGGCGCTCATTCTTAATGTCTGTATTCTGGGCTGGTTCTGGAGAAACGGACGCTTCTTTGAGACAGCGCCTGTACAGAACACCGGCGTCATGCACATGGCCCGGTTTCACCTCTCAAAACGCGAGCTGGAAATTGTGACACTGGTCAGTGAGGGCAAATCGAACCAGGAGATTGCAGACAGCCTCTATATTTCGCTCAAAACAGTGAAAGCCCACCTCTACAACACCTTTCAAAAAACCGCGGTGAACAACCGGACGCAACTGGCCCAGCTCTACCTGAGGGGCAATGCCCCGGCATAGACGGTGGACGCATCACAATGCTGTAGCGCAAAGACAGACGCAGATGAGCCCCCTCTTAAAAATGGTTGCCAGCTCTATCAGCCACCGCCGGGCAGGCCCCCCCCCACAGACGATGGGCCGCGTTCCCTTTTGATGGCCTGAATTCACCGGCATTTTTTTCACACGCCACAGCAATCCCAACCGCTTCTTGCCTATCGATCCGGGCCGGATACTCTACCCGAATACGACAATTTGAAGCGGCCAGGCACGCCGCTTTCCCGCCTCGCCCCATTCAGAGTCATCGGCGTAAAATTTGCTGATCCAAGCCATACGCAACAAAGAGAAGGAAGACAATACCCCATACCGCCTCTCTGGCGACAGGTGCGCCCCCCTTCAACATCGCCACTATTCATTTTAAACGACACTGGCAGCCCAATCATGAAAAAACAACTCATACGCATGCTCTACATCTTGACGGCGCTCACACTATCAACCGCCCGGGCGCAGACAAACGGCAATGCCCTCTTTCTCACTGACGCCCAGGGATGCCCGCAATACTACAGCGGCCAGCTCACAGTCAAGCTGAAAACGCCGCTCCCTCCATCGGGCCTGGCCAAGAACGCCACGGCCATGGGCCGTCCATCTTTGGACAGGACTCTGGCCCGCCACCGGCTCATCCGCCTTGAAAAACGGTTCCGTCACCGCCCCATACCGGCGGCATCCACCCTGCCCGATCTCTCCAGAATCTACCGCCTCACATTTCCAGACGACGTGGACGTGCTGGCCCTGGCAGACAGCCTCAACCGAGACCCCCATGTGGAATATGCCGAGCCCGTGCCCGTACACCGGCTCTTTCACGTGCCCAATGATTCGCTCTACGCCTCACTCTATCATCTCCGGCAGATCATGGCGGAGCGGGCCTGGGAGATTCACAGAGGCGAAGACGGCGAGCGGACCGTGCGCATCGGCGTGGTGGACACCGGCGTAGACTGGCAGCACCCCGACCTGGCCGAGAATATCTGGCAGAACCCGGGGGAGGACATCGACGGCGACGGCCGCACCCTGGAGTGGGACGGCCAAAGCTGGATCTTTGATCCCGGCGATGAAAACGGTCTGGACGACGACGGTAACGGCTATGTGGACGACTTCATCGGCTGGAACTTCTGCGCCGATCACGACTATTCTGGCGCCCAGAGCAACAATCCCCAGGATCCCGGCTATCACGGCACGCATGTGGCCGGCATTGCCGCCGGCGTCACCGGAAACGGCAAGGGCATTGCCAGCATCAGCTATAACGTGGCGCTCATGAGCACCTCGCATGCAGTTGATTATTATGGCGACTATTACATTTTACACGGCTGGGACGGCATCATCTATCTGGCGGAGAACGGCGCCGACATCATCAACTGCAGCTTTGGCGGCGGCGGCTCACAAGCCGAAGCCGAGGCCGCCGAATACGCATGGGGCCTGGGAAGCATTATTGTGGCCGCAGCCGGCAATGGAGGGAGCGACAGGCCCAACTATCCCGCCGCTTTCCCCCATGTGCTGAGTGTGGGCAATGTAGACAGCCTGGACCAAGCCTGGTACTCCACCAACCGGGGCGCCTCTGTTCATGTCTGCGCCCCTGGCGTGGCCATCAACAGCACCGCACCCGGGGGCCAATACAGAATGCTGACAGGCACCTCCATGTCCAGTCCGCTGGTGGCCGGCCTGCTGGGGCTCATCAAATCGCAGCACCCGGAGTGGGACAACACCCGTCTGATCACGCAGCTCTTGGCCACGGCCGACCCCATTGACGCCCTCAACCCCGGGCTGGAGAATCAGCTGGGCGCGGGACGCATCAACGCCTTTCGTGCGTTGACTGAGCAGGCTCCAACCCTGCCGGCCCAGTATCACGTGCAGTGGGGGAGCGACGTGTACTTTACAGGCGACGACGGCTCCCCTCTTCCCAATATCGGCGGGCGCGGCCGCTTTGCCCTAAGCATGCGCAACTTCGGCTTCTACGCCGGCCATCAAGATGTCAGGCTCTCTCTCTCCACAGACGATACGGAGATCCGCATACTGAACAGCGAGGCCGCGGTCTCCCTCAAGGCCAATGACATCAGCCATTGGACAGCGCTCTTCGAGATTGAAGTGGCTGATCGCGCCCACGCCCACGAGGTGGCGTTCACGGTCACAGTCGATTCCGATATGCCGATTCACGGAGAGCGTCAGATGCAGTTTAAGATGCTGGTGGCACCTTCAGGCCTGTTGGTCTGGGAACCCTACGCAACAACGAGCGGCAGCAGCGCCGGCTTCATCAGAGACTTTCTGACTGCGCAGCATCTGCCCGTCTATTACACCCAAACCCTGCCCCCGTCTTTTCAGGCCTTTGATGCTGTGTTCCTGACGCGATGGGGCTATGGACAGCACGCAGCAGCAGAAATCATGACGGACTACCTCAAATCCGGCGGCAGGCTCTACCTTGAAGGGTGGACACCGCTGTCCGGCATGGCCGCAGATGACACGCTGTGCCACTTGCTGGGCATTGCCCAATACGCGCCAAGCAAAGAGGCGCACTTTCCCGGGGTCTTGACCGGCCAGGACAGCAGCCTGGCCCAGGGCATGCGCTTTGAAGGCGTCGCCTCTTCACAGGCTCTGTCGATGGATGTCTTGCACGCCGCGCCCCAGGGCCGGGCCGTACTACAAGAGGAGGCGCTGGGCACGCTGGCTGTAGCGGCCAGGGGCGACAGCGGTCAGGAAACCTACTGCAGCACGGTGCCGCTGGCCAGTCTGGTGGAAAACGGCAGTACCGCAGGCCGGCGGCGGCTGCTGGCCGGCATCTTGACAGCCTTTGGATACAACATCGCGCTCTGTGCCGACTTCTCTGTGGCCCCCAAAGGCCCGGATGAGCCTGAATCCTATCAGTTTTACGACCTCTCCTGCACGGAGCCATCGCGCCCCGTCACCGCCTGGGCCTGGGATTTTGACAGCGACGGCGTCATAGACGCCCGCACCCCCCATCCGGTCTATACCTATGACGCACCCGGCCATTATGACGTCAGCCTAACGGTCTCTGACGGCCAGGCCACAGCGCATCGGCTTCTGGAAAACGCCGTGTATGTGCCGGAACACGGTACAGCGCTTCTGCCTGCCGCAGGAAACGGCGCGGTGATGGTGGCCGGCGACACCTTGTTGGACCTGCGCCATGCGTTTACCATCGGCTGCCGCGTCAGGCTGGACAGCATTCTGGCCGCAGCCTACGCCGGATCGTATTGGCCGTTTTTAAAAAAGTCAGATGGTTTTACCTTTGCATTGACCAGAAGCGGGGATATGGATCTGGAGTTTAAAATGGCCGATGGAAGCTGGCAGTGGCTCTACACCGAGACTGAACCGTTCACAAAGAACACCTGGCACCATCTGGCCGCCACCTTTGACGGCGACTCGGCCACCTGCTCACTCTATCTGGACGGGGTGGTACAGGCGGTGTACACGCATGATACGCCATTCACTAATTTGAACCGTGAGCCCGGCAATCTCCGCCTCGCCTTTGGCCTGGGATTTCCCGGCGCCATAGACGATGTACAGCTCTGGGAACGCTGCCTCTCCGCCGGAGAAGTCATGGAAAACACAGAAACGACGATCACAGGTTCGGAAACGGGACTGGCGGCGTGGTGGCCGCTCTCTGAAGGCTGCGGCCAGATCACAGCGGATGCCACGGGGCACGGCAATCAGGGCATTGTGGTGAACATGAACTGGGACGAAGGCGCGGCCCTGGAGACCACGGCCGTTGATCCGGCAACACTTCCTGCCGCAAACCCGGATGAATTCTCACTCAGCCAGAACTATCCCAATCCCTTTAACCCGTCCACGGTCATTGGCTACACCCTGCCAGAGAAGACCCACGTGGAGATCACGGTGTATGACATTTTGGGACGGCGCGTCAAGACCCTGGTCGACGATGTGAAGACCGCCGGCACTCAAACAGCGGTGTGGGAGGGCAGAGACCACCGGGGCCGTTCCGTCGGGGCCGGTGTCTACTGCTGCGTGATCCGGGCCGGCGCCTTTCACGCCGCCCAAAAGATGATCCTGCTGAAATAAACCGCAAGCCCGCCGCATCAACGTCCCGCAATGGGTTGGAAAACAGCGCCACCAACTCCGGGTGTCGGACAAATGTCCAACGAACACGTGAGCGACGCCCGGAGTTGAAATCTCTGATCACCTCGGGGCTGTGCCCCGGGGTGGTTTATACGGCAAATGAAATCAGATACGAAATCGTCACCGGGGATTCTTTGTGTAGGTTTCTGCATCCCGAAACACGGCAGTGTCAAACCCCTCCAACTCCGGGTGTCGGCTACATACCCAACGCACACGTGAGCACCACCCGGAGTTGAAATCAGGTGCCATATCATGGCCGGGCCAGAGCACCTGAATCGCCCCCTCGCCAGCACGCCCCCACTCACCCATTCCATCGTTCTTCATCATTACCTGATCGCCTCGGGGTGATTTGTACGGTAACCTGATCACCTCGGTGCTGTGCCCCGGGGTGGTCCAAATATAAACCACCTGGCGCAAACGCCCTGAACAAACCTTGAAACATTTGTATTAGGAATCCATATAAATATTTGTATGAGGAATCCATACAAACAAGGAAAGCCCGACAAAGCAAAAGGACAGACGATGAAACTGACGCGCAATGAAGAAATTCTTCTCCTCACTATCTGGCGGCTGCATGACAACGCCTATGGCGTGACCATTAAAATGCAGATCAAAGAGACCACGGGCAAAGACTGGAACTACGGCACGCTCTACTTTACTTTGGATCAATTGGTCAAAAAAGGCCTGCTGGACAAAGAGGAGAGCCAACCCCTGGCCGAACGCGGCGGACGCCGAAAGATTTTCTATCAACTCTCCGAGGCCGGCATTGACGCCCTTGCCATACTCAGAGAAGAGAACCAGGCGCTGTGGGCCGACCTGCGTCCATTTGTCAGGAGCTAGGCCATGATACGTCATCGTAAATACTGCCTTTGGTTATTCAGAGCCGTGGACGGGCGACAGGAGCGGGAGGCACTTGTCGACGATCTCTTTGAAGAATATGAAATACGACGAAAAGCAAGTAGCCCAGCCATTGCCTCAATATGGTATGTTATGCAGTTGTTCAAAGTAGCGGCCACCCTAAGCCATAAAATGACAATGTGGAGGATGACAATGATACGGAATTATATTAAAATAGCTTGGCGCGCCATGAAAAAGCAGTGGGCTTATTCACTGCTCAATCTGGGCGGACTCTCTATTGGCATGGCCGCGTTCATCCTCATCTCACTCTATGTACAGCATGAACGCAGTTTTGACAAATTTCATGATGACGCAGACCGCATTTACCGCATTGTCCGGACGCAACGCACGCTGACGCCGCTCCCCCTGGCCGACCTAGCCAAAGAGACCTCTCTGGATGTAGAGGCCATCGCCCGCTTGCGGTTGAGTCGGAACTATCTCGTCTCCCACGGATCAGAGCATTATCTTGAGCCTCAGCTTTACTGGGCCGATCCAGCCGTCTTTGATGTCTTCACCCTGCCCATGGTGGCGGGCAGAGGGCAGGAGGCTTTAAGCGAGCCGAGCGCCATGCTGCTCTCAGAGCGCATGGCCAAGAAATATTTTGGGGATGAAAACCCGCTGGGTAAAACGGTCTCTGTCAGCCAGTCCATGAATTTCCTTGTGGCCGGTGTTTTCAAAGACATGCCCGACAACGCCCATTTCACTATGGACATCATTCTGCCCATGACCCGCTATCTGCAACGCAACCCCAACCAGATGACCTGGCGGAACAATACCATTTACACCTATCTGAAAATGAATGCCGGTGTGGATAAGCTTCAATTTGAAGACAAACTTCACGTGGAGGTCAAGGCGATCTATTTGAAGATGATGAAAGAAGCGGGGATCACGCCTGAAGGAGAGATCAAACAACTTTACTTTCTCCAGCCGATTTCACGCATTCACCTGCACTCTCACCGGCTTCAGGAAATTGAACCCAATAATTATTATAATTTGGTGATTATTGTCTTTGCCGTGGCCTGTCTTATCATTGTCACCGCCTGCATCAACTATGTCAACCTGGCCTGCGCCCGTTCCTTTCAACGGGCCCGGGATGTGGGCATACGCAAAACCGTGGGCGCACAGAGGGGGCAGCTGATTCGTCAGTATCTTTCTGAATCAATTCTGTTATCCCTAATCGCCACTGGCTTTGCATTGGCTCTTGTCTGGATTCTCCTGCCGTCATTCAATCACTTGGTGGACCGGTCTTTAACCTTGAACTGGTCGCAGCATCCCCTGCTCTTTTTACAGATAGCGGGACTGGGGCTTTTGCTGGGCGTGTTGGGCGGCGTTTATCCGGCCTTTCTCATTGCAGGTTTTAAGCCCATCGCTGTGCTATCGGGTTCCGGGACAAGCCGTGGCGGCAAGCAGCGCCTGCGCAGCATTCTGGTCACTTTTCAATTTGTCATTGCCGTGATGCTGCTCATTGGCACGGGCGTTATCCAGAACCAGTTGCGCTTCATCCGCCAAAGGGACATGGGATATGAAACTGAACAAATTGTGGTACTGCCCGTCCGTGGGAGGGCCTTGCGCAATCAGATGGAGACCATCAAAACCGAGCTTGAGCGGCATGCCAAGGTGAACCGGGTGTCCACTTCTCAATATCTGCCCAACAGCATTTCAAACCACACACGGCCCGACTGGTTTGACCTCGACCTGGAAGGCGACAATCCCATTTTCTTCAGCAGTGTGGATACACGGTTTACAGAGCTCTACAACATAGAGATTGTGGAGGGACGCGGTTTCTCTCCTGAATTCTCATCGGATTCAGACGGCGCATTTCTGGTGAATGAAACCGCAGTCAGGATGATTGGCTGGGAAGACCCCGTTGGTATGGAATTGACCCATTATAATGGACGTAAAGGCAAGGTTGTGGGCGTGATGCGCGACATGCACATCCATTCACTGCATCGTCCCATTGCGCCGCTCTATCTCTTTTGCAATCCCAGCTCTGTCAACTATCTTTCCATTCAAATTAAACCAGACCAAATCCCTGAAACACTGAATTTTATCAAAGAAACGCTTCAAACCATCTCTCCTGAGTATCCCTTTGAATACGCCTTTTTTGACGAGACCTTTCACGCCTCTTACACGCGTGAACAGAAGCTCCTAACCACCTTAAGCGCCTTCTCTGTTCTGACCATTGTCATCGCCTTTCTCGGGTTATTGGGACTCACTTCCCTGGTCACCGCCCAACGCAACAAAGAGATTGCCATAAGAAAATCCTTAGGCGCCTCGGTGCCGCGTATTTTCTCTCTGCTCACCGGCACCTTTTTCAGGTGGATTGCACTGGCTCAGTTAATTGCCTTCCCCGCGGCCTATTTTCTCATGCAGCGCTGGCTTCAAAATTTTGCCTATCGCAGCACACTCTCTCCCTGGATATTTATCCTGTCCGCATTGTCTGTTTCTGTGGTATCCTTTCTCGCCATGACGACGCAGGCATGGCGCTCGGCCAGTGTGAATCCCGCTCTGATTTTGCAGCATGAGTAGGAGGGCGCCCGCCGCGTAAACATCCCGGAACGCTGTGGGGACTGACGCCTCCGACGCTTCCAACTCCGGGTGTCGAATAAATGGCCAACGCACACGTGAGCGACACCCGGAGTTGGACCGTAAATTTATCTGATCGCCTCGGGGCTGTGCCCCGGGGTGATCTGTATAGTAAATAAAATCAGACGCGAGATCGTCGGCGGGAATGCTTTGGGCGGGTTTCTTCTAAAGAAAGCCGCAAAACGGGCTGCCTCAGAAGAATTGGTGCGCTTGTCAGCGCACACTACAGCCTGATCGCCTCGGGGCTGTGCCCCGGGGTGGTTTGTATGACAATGTACCAAGGCCAACAGGCTGACCAACACGAAGCGCCTCTAAAAGCACCCTAAACAGCTGCCCCGGGCACTTGACGTCCTTCTCATCGCCCAGCCTTTGTCACACAGCGTGATAGTGAGCCCTTTGCAGCATTGGCTGACGCCACATGCCACACGATTTATTTTTCATTTATTCTGTACAGGTCACCCGTCGAAACGAACCTGAATGTCACTGAAGTATCAGACAGCTGGTACACCTTCGAAGCCAGAGTGGATCAGAACGGCAGCCATGCCTTTTACTATTTTGACGACACCCTGAACGCAACCATTACCAGCAATGTGCCACAGGCGGACACGCTGGCGTTTCAGATTCTATCCTATAACTGGACTTTCGGGAAGACCTGGCAGGACTGGTATGACTGGGTGTGGGTACGCAAGTATGTGGAGCCGGAGCCGGGAGTAGAAATATTGCACGACTATGACTGAGGTGTGGGTATTGGGGGGCTATCACCACCTTGTTGTTGAAAAACAGTCTTATAACTACTCATATATTTTTCAACATCTTGTATCATTTGTTCAGATTCCAGCAGTTCATCTTCAGACAATTTACGGACTTCAAATTTGTTATGTCCATTTTTTTCTATTATTGCCATACTAATTGGGTCGTTTATTCCACCAGTATTTAAATTGATTGCATGCCTAATTGCCCAATTAGCAATGAAAATCCCATCAAGTAAACTGGGAATTTTATCTGGAAAAAACACACGATTAATAAATCCGAGGAATGGATCTACTATTCTTTGCCCACAACCTAATGCGCAAAACCAAGATTGGTCTTCCTTGAATTCAGGTTGTAGATCACCCTGTGGGAATTCACACAAATAAGGTTCATTATCATATACAAAGGCTAAAAGACCGGCAAAGCTACTCCCCCTCTGGTATAAGGGTTGTCCTGGGGCTAATCCGGTTTCTGATAGGTCCTTCAAAAATCGCTGGGTTAGATTTTTAGAAATTACAAAATGAGAGTGCCCATCTCTCTTTTTAAAAACTTGTTCTTTACTATAGCAATCATTTAAAATTCTTAAGAATCTTTGCTTTATTCCAACTGCTCCTGAGCCAGTAAATATAATTCTATTTCCAATTAAATCGATTTTATCCATTGGCTGTTCGATGGTTGGTTGAACACCGTCACTCGAAGTTGCCGAGCCATCAGCCCCTACAACTATTCCATTTTCACATTTAATACCGACAACAACAGTCATTGCTATCCCTGAAAAACACTATTTACTTTCATTTCTGGGTAATCACGGTAAATCGCAGTAACAAGCTGAGAAAACGTACATTTCCTAACAAAATATGAAATGTCTGCAATATATTTTTTTGCTTTCTCCGACAGCTGTGAAAATAGTTCTTCACCCTTGCTTTGCCCTTCAATAGAATTTTTATATGACCGCAATCTACCAAAGTGCTCAATATTTACCAAGCCCTCATCACTCAATTTATTCATCTCAAAATAAACTGATTTGTCGAATGGACCGTAATTCCAAGGTTTAAAATCAAAATGAGGGCCACACACTTCTTCAGGAATATTTTTATCGATCAGAAAAAACATTTTCTGAATTTCTACAGGTGAAAAGCTACCACCTCTTGCAGTAGATAGTGCGGCAAGAATAAGTTCTTGTCGGCTCATATTTACTCCAAATTTTATTGATTTGATCAAATATGTCAATAAACAGAAGGTAAGTCAAGTGGATAATAGGCAAGGAAATTTTGGGATGCATTTGGGACGAAAAAAAACAAGGAGTCATGTGGTCCACATAACTCCTTGTTTTTGTGTCGGGGCGCGGAGATTTGAACTCCGGACCTCTTGACCCCCAGTCAAGCGCGCTAACCGGGCTGCGCTACGCCCCGAGAACCTTATTGCTAAGGAGCCATAAAATAAGCAAATGCAATGGCAATGTCAAGGACAAACTGTAAAGAAAAATAGTCGAAATTGGCATGGCTTCATCGGCTTTTCAACTTGCTTTTCATCCCTTTTTTCAGTATCATGTCGACAACTGTATATCCATAAAAAGGAGCAGACAGAATGAACCTGTTTCTTATCGCCAAACAAGGCGATCTGTCCTAGAGCAAGGCCCAACAGCCTCAACAGCACGCCGCATTGCGCAGCGCCCATATTTTGCTGCGACAACGACAAAAAGACAGATCGATTTAATAGATATGGAGAATAATATGAAAGCTGAAGAACTGATCCAGATTGAAGACAAATACGGCGCACACAACTACCATCCCCTGGATGTGATCCTCACCAAAGGTGACGGCATCTGGGTGTGGGATGTGGACGGCAACAAATACCTCGACTTCCTGGCCGCCTACTCCTCGGTCAACCAGGGACATTGCCACCCCCGCATCATCAGCGCCTTGAAAGAGCAGGCTGAGAAGCTGACCATCACCAGCCGCGCCTTCCGCAACGACCAGCTGGCCCACTTCTGCAAAGAAGTCTGCGAAATGACCGGCATGGAGATGCTGCTGCCCATGAACTCCGGCGCCGAAGCCGTGGAGACGGCCATCAAAACCGTGCGCAAGTGGGGATACACCAAGAAGAATGTGCCGCTGGATCAGGCCGAGATCATCACCTGTGCCGATAACTTCCACGGCCGTACCACGACCATTGTCGGTTTTTCCACCGAAGAGTACTATAAAAAATATTTTGGCCCCTACCCCGACGGTTTCAAAACCGTGCCCTTTGGCGACGCCGAAGCCCTGGAAGCAGCCATCACCGATAAAACCGTGGCCTTCATGCTGGAGCCCATCCAGGCCGAAGGCGGCGTGCTGATTCCGCCCGCCGGCTACCTGAAGAAAGTCCGCGAGATCTGCACCAAGCACAATGTGCTGATGGTGGCCGATGAGATCCAGACCGGTCTGGGCCGCACAGGCAAGCTCTTTGCCTGCGACTATGAAGACGTGAAACCCGATATCTATATTCTGGGCAAGGCCATCTCCGGCGGCGTCTACCCTGTCTCTGCCGTGGTGACCAAACGCGACATCATGAGCGTCTTCACCCCCGGCGAGCATGGCTCCACCTTTGCCGGCAACCCCCTGGCCTGCGCCGTGGCCCGCGAGGCCCTCAAGGTGCTGGTCGATGAGAAACTCATCGAGAACAGCTATGAGCTGGGCAACTACTTCATGGACAAACTGCGCAGCATCGACTCCGACCACATCAAGGAAGTGCGCGGACGCGGCATGCTCATCGGCGTAGAGCTGAAGAAAGAAGCCGGCGGCGCCCGCCGTTTCTGCGAGGCCCTGATGGACGAAGGCATGCTCTGCAAAGAGACGCATGAAGACACCATCCGCTTTGCCCCGCCGCTGGTGGTCAAGAAAGAGGATATCGACTGGGCCGTTGAGAAAATCACAAAGGTGCTGACCACACTGAAATAGTCTGATCGATTGTTTAACGATACAAAAAAAGCCCCGGCCCAAGGCCGGGGCTTTTTTTAAAGATGCACCAGCGCCTGCCGAAGGGCTTGACTTTATCGCAGTTTACTGTTAATTTGCTCACAACAATTCTCACAGCCATGGAATCGCAATGCCTCTGAAAATGACTCTTCTCAAATTATTAATCCCCCTCGTTCTGGCTGGCTGCCTCATATCCGCCTGTAATAATTCCACCAATCCCCTGGGGCCGCTGCATGTGGGTTTCGTGAAGCCGGCCAGCCTGGCCGGCATTCCCGACACCGTGCAGACCCGCTACCGTGAAGATGCCGCCATTCTCACGGCGCGCATCCTGGCACAGCGGCCGGGCAGCCACCCCGAGCAGCTGCACCCCGAGCTCCAGGAAAACCTTTTCAACGCATTGATGCACATCTACCAAGCCGACGGGTATACTCAGCGTGACAGCGTGACCGTGGTGCATTCGATTCATGCCTGGCCTCGGCCCTCAGTGCAGAATCTGCGCGTCTACTTTGCCCCAGACGCCCCATGGGCTGCCGCCTGGGCAGGCAACACGCCCTTAAGCGGTCATACGGCCATGGACGCACTGATCAACCGTTACGCCATGACCATTCACGTCTTCTACTTCTGGACGCCGCACCAGGCCGCCGTACTGCACGCCGCCGCTCCGTGGAATATGAACGCCGTGGCCGAGGCCTTTGATAAAGTCGATGGCGTAATCAGCGCAGCGCCCGATGAAAAAGCCGTTGCCGGCCATGACATCACCGCAGAAGCCGGCCCCAGCTACTGGACGTTCTCCTTTCAGTACCGCCCCGGCAGTGGCGCCACCTGTACACGGATCTGGACATTCCGCGTCCACTATGACGGGCGCGTGGAAGCGCTGAACGGCCGTTCCCCATGACACTGAACCCGTTTCACAGCAATCCCTCCATTCAGCAGCGCATCTTCCTGCTGTTTACGGCCACAGCCTTTGTCATTGTCGCTGCCGCCGGCGTCATGTTGCGCTATGAGGTCAGACAGAGTCTCGAGGCTGAACTGGGGCATAAACTGGAGGCCGTGGCCCATGCTGCAGCCGTGCAGTTCAGCGCGGCCGAGCTGGAGATCATCACTGCAATGCCCGGTCCCCGCACCGCCGCCACTGTGACAGAGGCGCTTCAAACACTCAAAGCGGCCACCGGCGTTCAGCGGATCTACTGGTTCGCAACGGATGGACGTGCGCTGGCCGACACAGACAGCAGCGTGGCGCCCGGCGATCTCTATTTTCACCTTCAGTTTCATCCCGGAGAACGGGCCGCCGTTCAGCAGGGCCGCTCGGCCCACTCCATGCTCTTTGACGGCGTCGATGGCCGGCCCACCATGACCGGTTTTGCCCCGCTCATCTCAAAGGGACGCCTCTTCGGCGGCGTGGCCGTGGATGGCAACGCCTCCTTTCTCGGCAGTATGCGCTCCCTTGAGAGAAAGCTTCTCGGGCTGGCCGCCGCCTCTCTCTTCCTCACCCTGTTTCTGGCCGGCATTCTGGCACGCACGCTCAGCCGCCCCATTTCGGCACTCTCGAAAAGCGCCAAAGCCATTGGCCGGGGCGAACTCGACACCCCGGTGCCCGCACACGGCAGCGGGGAGCTGGCCGATCTCTCGGCGGCCATGGAGGAGATGCGCACAGACCTGGCCGACAGAGAGCGCACGCTGAAGACCATGGTGGCGGGCGTGGCCCATGAGATCCGGAATCCTGTCGGCGGCATGCAGCTCTTTGCCGGCCTCCTGGAGGATGAGATTGCTGACCGGCCCGCGGCGCGGGCGCATCTCGATCGCATCACCCGCGAGATGGCGCAGATCAAGCGCATCGTCGACCACTTTCTCGACTTCGCCCGCCCCCGCCGCCCTCTGGCCGAACCGGTGGCGCTGGCCCAACTGGTGGCCGAGGCCGTGGAGCTGGCCGCCCCGCCCATCACAGATCGATTGACAGTGCATATCGATGCCGCGCATACAGCCTTTGCCGATCCGGGACAACTCAGGCAGGTGCTCATCAACCTCATCGACAACGCCAATCAGGCCACCCACGGCAGCGGAGAAATCGCCATTGAAACCGAGAGCGCCTCGCCGGAATGCATCCTCATCCGCGTGAAAGACAGCGGGCCGGGGATTGCCCCTGAACTCGTCGACAAACTCTTTGACCCGTTTTTCACCACTCGCGCCCAGGGCACCGGCCTGGGGCTCTCCATTGCCGGAAACCTGATGCGGCGCAACAGCGGGAGGCTCATTCTCAAATCCACCGGCGCTTCCGGCACGGTATTTGAAATATCTCTGCCCAGCAAACCACTAAGATGAGCGACACCATGCAGATACTGGTCATCGATGACAACGAAACACTGCGCGACGGCGTGGTTCAAATTCTGAGACAACAGGGCCACACGCTCTCCTCGGCGGCCGGCGGCCAGGCGGGGCTTGAAGCGCTGCGTCTTCAGCCTGTGGACCTGGTACTCACCGACTACAAGATGGACGGCATGAACGGCCTGGCGCTGATGCAGGCGGTCAAGGCCCAGTGGCCACAGACCGGCGTCATGGTGATGACGGCTTTCGGCACCATCGATCTCGCCGTGGACGCCATGAAAGCCGGCGCCTGGGACTTCATCACCAAACCCTTCTCAAGAGAGGCGCTGACGCTGAAGGTCAGCCGCTTTGAGGAGCTGCACCTGCAGAAAAGTGAATCGGCGCGTCTGGCCGGTGAGAAGGCCCTGCTTCAGGAAGAGCTGGAGACCAGGCTTCATTTTGGTGAATTGGTGGGTGAATCACCGGCCATGACCGTCCTTTATCAGACCGTTGAAAAAGTGGCACCCAGTGAGACATCTGTCTTGATTCTCGGCGAATCGGGCACAGGCAAGGAGCTGGCGGCCCGGGCCATTCACCGGCGCAGCCGCCGCAATCAGCGTCCCTTTGTGCGGGTCAACTGCGGTGCGCTGGCCGAAGGGCTCCTGGAGAGTGAACTCTTCGGCCACGAGAAAGGGGCTTTCACCGGTGCTGTCCGCCTGAAAAAAGGCCGATTCGAACTGGCCCACGGCGGCACGCTCTTTCTGGACGAAATTGGCGACCTCTCGCCCGGGCTCCAGGTCAAACTCTTGCGCGTGCTGCAGGAAAAGGAATTTGAACGTGTGGGCGGCGAAGAGACGCTGCAGGTGGATGTGCGCGTTATCGCCGCCACCCACCGCGACCTGCTGGCCTCGGTGAAAGCCGGCCGTTTCCGTGAAGACCTCTACTACAGGCTCTTCATCGTGCCGGTTTTTCTTCCGCCACTGCGTGAGCGCCGTGACGACATCCCCCTCCTGGCCGACCACTTCCTCAAAAGCCTGAGCGCCGACATGGGACGCCCCCCGATGACACTGACGCAAACCGCCCTCGACACGCTCAAAGCCTATCACTGGCCCGGCAACATCCGCGAGCTCTCCAATGTGCTCGAGCGGGCCGTGGTGCTGGCCAGCGGAACAGAGCTGGACCGCAGCGACCTGCTCTTCACCGCCTCCCCTGATTCAGGGGCAGCCACGGGAGAGATGGGCATGGACCTGGAGGCGCGTCTGGCTGAAGTGGAGAGAAAAATGCTCGTTGAGGCCCTGACCGCCGCCGGGGGCGTCAAAGCCCGCACCGCACGCATTCTGGGTATCAAGACCAGCGCACTCTACTACAAACTGGAGAAATACGGCCTGTTGGAAAATGGAGCGGCCCTATGATCCGTCGTCAACACGGCCTGATCCTGATCCTCCTGCTGGCCGCCAGCACATCGGCGCAAACCCCTTTGCCCCATCGTAAACTGGAGCAGACGCGCCTCCGTGTTCACCGGTTCAAGTCCTCTCTGGATTCAATGGAGATGGCCCTTCACACACTGGACGACAGAGCCCGCGCCCTCTCGGGTGATATCGCCCTCTTCTCCGCCAAAGACCTGCTCAGCAGCGGTGAACGCCGCCAGCTCGCCGCGTTGAGAAGACGCTCTCAAGGCCTGACTGCCGAGAACCACCGGCTCGAACAGGAGAAGCACAGAACCCGGCAGAAGTTTGACCGTGCCCTGGATTCGTTACTCCTGGGCATAGAGCAAGTGACAGACAGCCTGGCCCGTCAGGCCCCCATAGACAGGGCGGCGCTGCACCGCTGGCAGCAACGCACCCTGGCCTACAGAGGCCTGCAGAAAACCGACAAGCAGCCCGCCACAACCTGGACCGCGCTCAAAGCGGCCCCCGGCGACACGCCCCGCCTGCTGCGCCTGAAAGGGGACTGGCTCTCAGACCGGGAGGCCGCGCTTCGCAAAGAGGCGGTAGACGTTGCAAAACGACTCGAGAACCTCAACCGTGAGGCCCGCATCCGCTCACACGTTGCCGACATGGACAGGGAGCTGGCGCTCTTCAACGAGGACGAAGAGCTCTTTGCACGCTCCACGCGCCAGACAAATGAGATGAGTGCCCTCGACAACCCGGACATGGAGTATAACGAAATCCGCGGCAACAGCGGCAGCACCCTTCTCGACAGGCCGGCCCTGGAACTCACAGCCCCGGTACCTGCCTCACCCGCCACACTCAAGGCCTGGATCAAGCGGCTGCACACCTACCAGAACCGCCTCCAGATTGTGGCGGACAGCCTTCAACAGCAGGCCGCCCGTTTCTACACCCTGGCCCAGCCCCAAAAACGACAGCGCTGATGCCTCGCAACGCACGCACTTTGATCTTGCTCTTCCTCCTGCTGGCCCTGTCCAATGGCCTGCAGGCGCAACAGTGGCAGTGGAACCGGCAGGCCGGATGCGCCCTGGGCCGCGACAACAACATCTTTGAATCACCGCAACGCCCCACCTCCACACTCACGGGCCGTTTTCATCTCAACATCAGCGGAAGCGGACGCCTCTCCACACGCTGGCATGCCGGCGTTGAAGCCCAGGCCGGCATTCAGGGATTTGCGGCCTATCACACGGAAAACCGAAGCCTGATCGATTTCACCACGCAGCTCGTTCACCAAACCGCCCGCCGTATTCAAATCAGCACCCGGCTGCGCTATCGCGGTAAATCCTACTTCTCAACCGACCAGGGCTATCAGCTGCCCATGCTCCAGATCGAGATCACCGGCAGACTGGCATCGGCCTTACGGGGGCATCTCTACTTCCGGTCGATGGTATTGGATTACAGCCAGGGGCGGCTCTACGACCACAGGCAGCGCGAGGCCGGGCTCAAACTGATCTGGGCCGCCTCAAGCCAGCTCCGCATGGCATGGCAGGCCGCCATAGGTGGACGACGCTACGACCGCACCCCTGTCAACTGGAACGCCAATGCCGAGGGCGGAGACCCGTGGACCTACGGTTCGGGGCGGCAATACGACAGCCTCTGGCGGGCTTCCTGGCAGCTGGAATACTACCGCCATATGCTCATCAGAGTGCGTCTCGGCTATGAAAAAGTCACATCCAACAGCACGGGATTCAACTATTCACAGCCCGCCATTCAACTCACCGCCGCCCGGGAGATCGGCACGCGCAACCTGCTCCATCTCAAATCGGTCTGGCGGGGTAAACACTACGACAATCCCCTGAACCCGAGCCTTCAGCTGCGTCCCGACACAGAGTCAGAGGACATGAGCATGACGGTTTTTGAATTCACCCATTCTCTGAATCCAGAGACACAGCTCTCCATACGATGGGGCTGGTATGAGAATGAGTCGCCCTACCGCAACCGATACTACCAGAAAACACTCATCGGCCTGGGCCTCCGCATCCAATTCTGACTCTCAGAAATCTGAGACATCCTCAGAAATCCGCCGTCATTCCATCACCAATCATCCACATGACTGCCTGCCAACGGCTTGGCACACTCCTTGAATGAAAAAAAACATCCAGGGACAATGCAAACAGAGGACAGGACGATGTCAATCTTGAAAAAATGTATAGGGCTACTGCTCTTTCTGATCTTCACGGCGGGAACGGCTGAGAGTCAGATCATCCCCATCAAATCACTGCCGCTGGCCGGCGGTGACCAGTTTGCCTATCTCCCCGCTGAGAATGGGGGTCTGGCCGGTCTCTCCATGGCCGTGGCCGATGGCTATCTCGATCCCTTCCTGAATCCCGCAAAAGGGGCCAAAGTAGCGGCCTCCTGGGTCTACACAGCACCGGCATTCTACCGAATACAGAACAATCTGGGCCGCGCACGCACACTCCCCATGGGCCTCTACTTTGCAGGAACGCCACTCTTTGGCGGATTTGCCGTCTCCATGCAGAACTTTGATCCCCAGTCCAGCCCCGCCGCCGGCAACCGCCTCTCCGACCGGTCGGCCAACAACCTCATGGCCACGGGCGCGCTGGGATTCAAAGTGAACGACAGGCTCTCTCTGGGCGTTGGCGCCAGCTACGCCGATTTGCAGGCACTGGACGGCGTGCAGATGCTCTACGCATGGAATGACCGCGTGGAACAGGAGGGCAGCATCAAATCAGGACGCCTCTCCGCCCTGTATCAGATGGATGGAAAACGTGAGCTGGAGGCCACACTGGTGCATCAGCGCACAGACATGACGCACCGCATTACCCCGCTCTGGGGCTGGGCCTGGATGAATACACTGCCCGGAGACGATGAGAGGCCGCCCACACGCACCGAGCTGGACCGCCACCGCCTCTGGGGCGGGCATCTCGGTTTTCGGACGCCCATGGGCACACGCGGCTGGACCCTGGCGCTGGCCACCACCTACAACCGGAAGACGCACCCCAAGATCCCCAATTACGACATCATGCGCATCCCCCGTGATCCCGGCTACTCCGATGCCTTCAGACTGGGGCTGGGCCTCTCCAAAACCCGCGGACCGGTGACCTTTGGCGTGGAGATGATCAGCGAGCCCATCACCTCCAAGACCTGGGCCGAGGCCGCGGGCGACACCAACACTGTCAGCGGCAACCCCATTCTCACCGGCGGCAGGACCATTGAGAATCGTTTCAAATTCAAGAACTTCTGGTACCGCATGGGTCTGAAGCGCGACAATGAAAAGTGGGGCTTCCAGCTCGGCATGCAGTGGCGCAACATCAGCTACAGGCTGCATCAGCTCGATTATCTGGCGGAAAATGACCGCCGGCAAAAAGAGAACTGGCTGGAATGGACATTCACCTGGGGGCTGACGCTGAGATTCCCCGAATTCAACCTCCTCTACCACGGCAAACTGCTCACCGGCGGCGGCCTGCCCGGTGTGGGCGGCGATTGGATGTTCTTTGCTGAAACCGATGCCGCCATGAACGCCGATTTCATTGTGGCGCCGGCCGGTGCCCTCTCACTGCAGGATGCCAATGTCATCACGCACCGCATCACCTGCGTCATACCTCTCTAGACGGGATCGTGCCATGCACAGCATACGACTGAGAATAAAAATCATCCTCCCTCTGCTCACCGGGCTGGTCCTGGTGGCCGGCTGCGAGAAAGCACAACCCCTGCAGCCTGAATCGGCCAACGCCCCGGTGTATTCGGCCACCATCTTCAATGTCGACGGGGGGCAAATCGCTATAGGCTATCTGGCCTTCACAAAAGACCCGGTGTTTGAGACTCAGCTCAATGGTGCCTGGTCTTTCACACCGCAGGAAGAACGCGACAATATCAACAACCCCTTTACAGGCACAGGCACGCTGGAAGGCACGGTGCAGCATGACAGCCTCGCTGTCAACCTCCACCCAGGCTGGGCCGATCACAATATCTATCTCCACGGACAAGTACACGGCGACAGCCTCACCGGGCTTTGGACCTGGGTGGGGTTCCCCGGCATTATTGACCGGGGCCGCTTTGCTGCCATCCGCCGATAAAAGAGGGAAAGTCGCCTGCTCAACCGTAATCATGACTGAGACATCAAACAAAAAGATGAGGATACGATGAAAACACTGAAAACCCTCCTGATCACCCTGGCCGTTGGCCTCTTCATCATGCACTGCAGCTCCAACGACCCGATGACGCCGCCCAGCGATCCCCCACGCAGCCTCAGCACCCTTGAGAAGACCCTGGTCGCCTCAAGTAACACCTTTGGTTTTGATCTCTTCTCGCACATGGCCCTCAGCCGTGGAGACGCCAACACCTTCATCTCTCCGCTCTCCATTTCCATGGCCCTGGGCATGGCTTACAACGGAGCTGAGGGCAGCACAGCCGATGCCATGCGCACCGTACTGGGGTATAGAGACATGACCACTGCCGAAATTAACGCCACCTACAAGGCGCTCATCGACCTGCTGACCACACTGGACAGCGAGGTGATCATGGAGATCGCCAACTCCAGCTGGGCCCGCCAGGACTTTGCCCTGCTGCCCGCCTTCTCCCAGGCCCTGGCGGAGTGGTTCAACGCCGAAGCCCGGACACTGGACTTCTCCGACCCCGCCTCCGTGGATGTGATCAACAATTACATCTCCGAAAAAACCCACGGCAAAATTGAGGACATGCTGGATGAGATCGACCCCAGCACCGTGCTTTTCCTGATCAACGCCCTCTATTTCAAAGCCGCCTGGACCACAGAATTCGACACAGAGAAGACACTTGACGGCAGCTTCATTCTGGAAGACGGTTCCACAGCCGCGTGCAAGATGATGCATCTATACGACACCTTTCAATGGGGCGCCAATCATGAGGTAAATATTATCGATCTCCCCTATGGCGACGGACACTACAGCATGACCCTGGTGCAACCCGCCGAGGGCCGCCGTCTGGACGAGCTGCTCAACAGCTTTACCGCCGAGCAATGGAACACCTGGCTGGCGCTGCTCAACGAGACGGAGATGGACCTCTACATGCCCCGCTTCAAAGTAGAGGATGACTGGGAACTGAAGGAAGTGCTCAGCGCCATGGGCATGGGCGTGGCCTTCACCGGCGGTGCCGACTTCAGCAAGATCAACGCGGACCGCGACATCTTCATCAGCGAGGTGCTGCACCGCACCTTTGTAGAGGTCACCGAAGCGGGCACGGAAGCCGCTGCAGTCACTGTGGTTGATTTCCGTGAAACCAGCATCAAACCCATGATGAACCTGAACCGGCCCTTTCTCTATGTAATTCGCGACCATCACTCCGGCACACTGATGTTCATGGGCACGCTCTATACTCCCGTAGAAAACGAATAGAATCCCCCCTCTCCCTCATTCGTCCCCCCGGCCCTCTGCCACTTACCTGCGGCAGAGGGCTGTCTTTTTCATCCGCTGTGCGCCAGAGACCAACAGCCACAGAGAAAAACGACTTCCTTCTTGCCTTGACCCGCCACTTTGCACTATATTTCTATAATATCAAAAACAAAATTAGAAGCCACTATGCCGCGTGCCAAATTGAAACATCTATGGAATCGCCTGCGCTTCCAGCGCCAGTCTCGCGTTTTGCGTTCGGCCAGGACCCTGCCCCCATGGATGGTCCAACTTCAGCGTACAGGCTACGCCCTCTCCGGGGCCACCCTGGTGTTGCTCATCCTCCAATCGGGCCTCCGCTGGCAGCTGCCGCACCCCCTGCCGCTTCTTGGACGCATTGTGCAAGCCCTTCTGCTTCTGGCCTTCCTGGTAGATGCCACCATGACCTGGGCCTACACCTTCCCCAAGCGCGCCTACATTAAAAGGCATTTTGTCGATATCCTTGCCGTGGTACCGCCCCTGCTGAACCTGATCTCACTCTCCACGGCAGGGGGCATCATTATCATACGCTATTTTATTGTACTCATGCGGCGCTTTGTCCAGACGCCCAAATTCAACCGCATGATACAGGGTGTCCGGCTGAACACCGCCCAGATTGTGGTACTCAGCTTCCTCACCACCATTGCCATTGGCGCCGTACTGCTCACCTTTCCCGCGGCCACAACAGATGGACAGGGTGCCAGCCTCACCGATGCGGTCTTCACCGCCACCTCGGCCACCTGCGTGACGGGTCTGATTGTGCAGGACACGCCCAGCTACTTCACCGCCTTTGGACAGATAGTCATCCTGGTACTGATTCAGCTGGGCGGCCTGGGCATCATGACCTACTCCGCCTTTGTGGCCCTGCTCTTCGGGCGTTTCACCTTTGGTCAGCGCCAGATGATGCAGGAGATGCTCGACGAAGACAAAAATGTCTATTCGATGATTTTTTATATTTTCCGAATGACCTTTATTGCTGAACTCATCGGCGCCCTGCTGCTCTTTTCACGCTGGCTTTTTGATTTTGAGTCTCCGCTCACGGCCCTCTATTTCAGCGCCTTTCACTCCATCTCCGCCTTCTGTAACGCCGGATTCTCACTCTTTTCCGACTCTCTGATGCGCTACAGCGGCGATGCTGTTGTCAACCTGACCATCATGGGATTGATCACGGTTGGCGGCCTGGGCTTCATTGTTGTACATGACATTAACAGAAAGCTCAGGCACAAAGGTCGGCTCTCTCCACACAGCAAGTTGGTGCTCGCCGCCTCTGCGGTACTGGTAATTGCAGGTTTTCTGACCATTTTCTTCTTTGAGTTCGACGGGCAGCTGACCGGAAAACCGCTGACCGGCCAACTCTGGACCGCGCTGTTCCAGTCGGTCACAGCACGCACCGCCGGCTTTAACACACTGGAGGTGGGTAAACTCTCACGGATCACGCTGACCATTCTCATCGGCCTGATGTTCATCGGCGCTTCACCGGGTTCCACGGGCGGCGGCATCAAGACATCCACTTTTGCCGTGCTGCTCCTGTCAATCAGGAGCACACTGCTGGGGCGTCAACGTGTCGAGGTCTTAAAAAGGACCATTCCTGACAGCGCCGTACGAAAATCCCTGGCCCTCACCGTCAGCGCCGGACTGGTGGTCATTGTCGCCTTTATCCTGCTCATGAGCTGGCAGCCGCAAAACAGCGTCGATCTCTTTTTTGAAACCGTTTCGGCTTTCGGCACCGTGGGACTCTCCACCGGCGTCACACCGGAACTGACCCTGCAGGGCCGCTGGCTCGTCGCCATGCTGATGTTTCTGGGGCGTATCGGCCCATTGACGCTGGGCATCGCCCTGGCCAGGGGCGTGCGCCGGGCCCGTATCGGCTACCCGGACGCACGGATTCTTATCGGATAAACAGGAGGCGTTATGCAAATTGTTGTCATCGGCCTGGGCACTTTCGGAATGAAAATCGTCCAGACCCTCTCATCTGAAGGCGCCGAGGTCATCGCCATCGACCGTGATCCGGTAAAAGTCGATGCGGTCAAAGACCGTGTCGCCATGGCCCTGGTGCTCAACTCCACCGATGAGGCCGCCATGCGGTCGGCCAAGATTGAAACCGTGGACGCCGCTGTAGTCGCCCTTGGAAACGCGCAGGAAGAAGCCATTCTGACCACTGTGATTCTCAAAGAAATGGGTATTTATCCGGTGATTGCCCGTGCGGCTGACGCCCTTTACGCCCGCGTGCTCCGGCGTATCGGGGCCGATCAGGTTATCAACATTGAGGACCAGATGGGCGATACCATTGCCAAAAAACTGCTGGCCCCGGGCATTCATGAGCGCATCCATCTCTCTACCGGCCACAGCCTGGTGGAGCTGGAAGCCCCCAAAGCCTTCATTGGAAAAACACTGATGGCGCTGGAGATCCGCAAACGCTTCAATGTCAATGTGATCGCCATACAGAAACGTGTCACACGAATCGACGATGCAGGCAAGGTAGTGGAGAGCAGCATTCTTAACGATCTCCCCGGCCCCGGAGATATCGTCGAAGAGGGCAGCATTCTGATCGTGGTTGGGGCGGAGCGTGACATTGAAGCCATGGCGCTGTCTCCTGAGGGAGGCCGGGCGTGACAGGCAAATCCCGTATTCGCATCGCGTTGGGCGTGGTGGCGGCGCTGGCCCTGGGAGCGGCTTTGCTCTCGCTCAACTATCTCAACGGCATGGTCGATCAGATTCAGCGCATCTCCACCACAGACACTCCCATTGCAGAGCTCGGTGAGTCGCTCTCCATCCGCTTTCTCGAGGCCCGGCGTGATGAAAAGAACTTCATGATTACACTTGATTCCACCTATATACAAAGCAATCGCAGCACGCTCCGACAGATGAATGCCTCCATTGTAAGCGCCTACAGCTACGCCCCGGAGTACAACGCCGAGCTCGATTCGCTGCTCAGCCTGATGGCGGATTACAGCGGGCGCGTCACCCTGCTTGTCAAGACGCTCCAGGACGACCCCCGCACACTCAGCCGCCTGCAACGGCAGCTGAAATCCTATGAAAGTGAGATTCAACGTCTCCAGCAAAAGGGCCGCATCACGCAGGATGCCGCCGATCAACTGGCCAAGGAGATGAATCTTGACGTGGAGACTGCAGCGGCGGGCATTTCAAATGACAAGGCCGTGATCTTTGCAGAGCTTCGTAACGGTGCAGAAGCCATTCAACGGCTCACAGAAGCCATCACACGTAAAGCGAGGGCCGCGCTAGAAAAACACGCCGCTGAAGGCGTACAGCAGGGCATCAGAGCGCAGCGCAACACCTTCACCTTTCTCTTCCTTGCGGTGATCATCGTGGTCTACCTGATTGTCATCTTCCCGCATCGGCTTTTCCTTCCGATCACCCGCATCAGCCGGACACTGTCCGCCCTGGAGCGCGGCGAGGAGGAGATTCGCTTCGATCTGGAAAATGAGGATGAATTCGGCCAACTCTCACAGCATATCGATACCGCGCTGAACCGGCTGCGCCTCTTTAACCAGTTAAAATCGGCTAAAATCACCGATGGCCAGCGCCATCTTCAACGTATTCTGGACACAATGGATGAACCCGTCCTCTTTCTCTCTGCCGACTTCAACATACTCTACGTGAATAAAGCGGGCAGCGCCTTCTGGGAAAACGGCGTCTCTTTGACCGGCCAGTCTATTAAAAATCTCACCCAGCTCTGGGAAGTGACGGGCGATGCGCTGGAGAACATTCGCGAGCGGGGGCGTACCACTATTTCCACCCGGTTGGGGCGGCGGAATCTGATCAAAAAGACAGTGGCCATTCTTCCGCACATCACACAGAACGACCGCATTGAAACCATTGTAGTCATTGTGAAGTAAAACGACCTATCATCTCATTCAGGAGGTCTCTGATGCCGTTTAAGAATATATTGATTCCCGTCGATTTCAGCCCGTCCTCACGCCATGCCGTGGAATACGGTCTCTTTCTGGCAGAAAAATTCTGCGCCAAGGTCACATTGGTACACGCCGTGGTGCTCTTTCAGGAAGATGTCAACGAGGGCAACAACCTGAAAACCTTTACAAAGGCTGTGACTGAGCGAGAGAAGGAGCGGGCCGAAAAGCTGCGGCTGCGCTGTGCCGAGAGTGCTTCACACGGTGTGCAGGTCGAGTCGAAACTGCTGCGCGGTGTCTCGGCGCCGGACGTGCTTCTCGACTTCATGTACGACCACCACTTTGACCTCGTCATCCTGGGTACACACGGACGTACCGGCATGAAGCGCTGGCTCTTCGGCAGTGTGGCTGAGAAAATTGTCCGCCATGCTCCGGTGCCTGTGCTCACCGTCAGAAAGGCCTGGGAGCGCCAGGCCATTGAACATGTGCTGGTGCCTGTTGACTTCTCCAAATTCTCCAAACGGGCCGTTGGCAAAGGGCTGGATATCGCCCTCGAATACGGAGCAAAGATCACATTCCTGCATGCCGTGGAGCAGGAGGCCCATCCCGCCTTCTACGCCACACAGCTGGAATCCATCTTTGAGACAAATCCTCAGCTCAAAAAGAATATCAGGGAGAACCTCATCCGTTTTGCAGAAGTACCGGCTGAAGACGCCCATTACGCCGTCACCGAAGGCAAGGCCCATAAAGCCATCAGCGAATACGCCACGGCGAATAGAGTAGATTTAGTCGTCATGGCCACACGCGGCATGGGCGCACTGGACCACCTGCTGCTGGGCAGCAATGCAGAGCGCATCATCCGCAGTACAGAAATTCCCGTGTTGACTGTAGGCCGAAAATAAACTGTTCAAGGAATGGAGTCGTCGATATGGCACGATTGAAAACCATCGGATTGATGATTCTGGCGGTTCTGGTGCTGATTGTGGTAATACAGAATGTACAAACCGTCTCACTTCAATTTCTCTTCTGGACTATGTCACTCTCACGCATCGTGCTCATCCCCCTGCTTGTGGCCATCGGATTCATGGCCGGGTATCTGGTAGCCAAGATGGCGCCGAGAAAGGCTAAAAACAAACCATGACCCCCATATTGCAGGCAATCAAAGAATGGATGCACCCTTCGGGATACCGTATTCTGGCCATAGTGATCATGACCTATATCAGTATGAAGCTGGCCCAGTGGATCATCGGGCGCTTCTTAAAGGTCACTGTACAGCGAAGAAAAAGAAAGAATGCCGAGTACCACAAACGCCTGAATACACTCATTGGCATTTTGCGGCAGGCCATACACCTCATCCTCGCACTTACGGCCATGGCCATGATTCTCAACGAGCTGGGCATTAAAATAGGGCCGATTATCGCCGCTGCCGGCGTCATGGGACTGGCCGTGGGCTTTGGCGCCCAGAGCCTGGTGAAAGATGTGATCAGTGGCTTTTTCATCCTGCTAGAGGACCAGCTCCGTGTGGGCGACGTGGTGGAAGTGGCCGGCAAAGGCGGTGTGGTGGAGCGCGTCACCCTCAAGATGACCATTCTGCGCGATCTGGCCGGCAATGTGCACTATATCCCCAACGGCCAGATTGACGTGGTCACCAACATGACCAAGGAATATTCATGCTATGTCTTTGATATTGGCGTCGCCTACAAGGAAAATGTGGATGAAGTCATGGCGGTCATGAAGGCCGTAGATGAAGAGTTGAGAGAAGACGAGGACTTTGGCCCCGACATATTAAAGCCGCTGGAGATCATGGGTTTAGATCGCTTTGGAGATTCAGCCTTGATCATCAAGGCCCGAACCACCACCCGGCCCATCATGCAGTGGCGCGTAGGGCGCGAATTCAACCGCCGATTTAAATTGGCTTTCGATGCGCAGCACATTGAGATTCCCTTCACCAACGTCACACTGCATATGAGCCGGGACAGAGATTCTGACGCGTAATCCTTGCCGGTGAGGAACCCTAACCCGGAGTGTGCCCATGGAACATAAAAACACACTGTTTAAATTTAAGCGGTCCCCGCACGCGCGCTTGCCGCCGGGGACATTAATCCACACAGGTGAAAGAAAGATTGACCAAGTCCAAATCTCCACCCGAATCTATGACAAGGACACGCTGGCCCCATTCACATCAACTGACGCCCTGAACCCGATTCCTGAGACAAATCCCGCCAAGACCACATGGATCAATATTGATGGCTTACATAAGCTCGAACTGATCAAACAAATAGGCGAACATTTCCAGATTCATCCCCTCATTCTTGAAGACATTGTCAACACAGAGCAACGGCCCAAATTTGAAGACCTGGGAGATTATCTCTTTATCGTTCTCAAAATGCTCTACTGGAATCCCCATAAAAACATTTTAGAGACGGAACAAGTCAGCATACTGATCATGCCCCATGTTCTGATCAGCTTCCAGGAAAGACCGGGAGACGTATTTGACGGCATTCGGGAGCGGCTACAAGGAAAAAAGGGACGTATACGCAAATCTGGCACTGATTATCTGGCCTATGCACTCATGGATGCGGTTGTCGACAACTATTTCAATATTCTGGAAAAATTAGGCGACGAGATTGAATCGCTGGAGGATGAGGTCATGACCGCCCCCAGTCCTAACAGTTTGCAAACCCTGCATACCATCAAGCGACGCCTGCTCTACATGAAAAAGGCCATCTGGCCATTGCGCGAGGCTGTCAGTCAATTGGAAAGAGCAGAGTCTACATTGGTTCACCCCCCATCGCGCCCCTATTTCAGAGACATTTACGACCATGCTGTGCAAATTATCGACATGCTGGAGACCATGCGCGACATGAACGCCGGGCTGTTTGACATGTATATGTCCAGCGTCAGCAACCGTATGAATGAAGTGATGAAAGTGCTGACCATCATCGCCACCATCTTCATTCCCATCACATTTATTGCCGGCATCTATGGAATGAACTTTGAATGGATGCCTGAGTTGAAGTGGAAATACGCCTACTTTGCAGTGTGGGGCCTCATCCTGCTGGTGACCGGTGGCATGCTTGCCTTTTTTAAACGGAAAAAATGGCTGTAATAAAAAGGAGGTCTGCAATGAAAAATGTTTTCTTCATGATGATTCTGGTATGCCCTGTGTGGCTGATGGCCCAGGAAACGCCTATGACCAAACGCCTGGAGCTGGGCTACGTGCGCACCAATGGCAATGCAAAATCTGAGACCATGTCGATCAAGGCAGACCTGAAGAAACAGTGGACACAGAGCAGCCTCCAGGTTCACGGCATGACGCTCTCCTCCTCTATGGGTGGTAAAGAGATTGCCAGTCGCACAGACGCCGGGCTGAAAGGCGAGCGGAACATATCCGGCCGCTTCTTTGCAAGCGTGGGTGCCGCCTATGAGAAGAACCGGTTTGCGGGATTTGAATACCGCCTCCAGGTGGGACCCGGCGTGGGCATGGATGCAGTCAAAAACAAATTGCACACATTGAACATCACTTTTTCAACTGTCATCCTATGGGAAAAAACAACAATTCAGAACGCAGAAGCCCAGCGTTTTTTCTCTGTAAAGACCGTAGTGGATGATCAATGGAAGATCAATGAACACGTGACACTGAAGAACAAAGCAGAATACTTCACACCACTCAAGGATTCAGAAAAATATTTCATCAACTGGAATGCCTCTCTTGAGGCCGCACTGAATAAAATGCTCTCCCTGGGCATGGGCTATACCTTAAACTATCAGAATAAAGTACACAGCCCACATCTCAAGAAAACAGATACGACACTGCTGACATCGCTGATTGCCAATTTTTAAATATACATCAGCTCGTCCCGGGGCTTTGCCCCTGGGCGCACATTAACTCACTCAAAATCAAATACAATAAAAACTGAATCTTATACATTATCAATCAATTTGTTGTTTCAAAACGTTGAACAAGGCTTTCACTGGTGAAATCTCTGTTCCCCTCAGGCCGGGCCACAACTTTCCAATAATAGGTGACGTCTTTCTCCAAATTTTCCAGGGTAATGTGCATCTCCTGAATCGTGCCTGCACTCTCTGAAGGGTCTGTAACCCGCCCTTTGCACTGAACAGACAAAATAAGCCACACAAATGTCAACCCAATTAATGCCTTGGCCACGCCACGTTTTCTACTCCCAGCGCCCATGCACGCCATGCCCATAAGAACGGTTGCAAAGAGAACCATCGGATGAGATGAATGAGATGCCGTAACGGGCATTGGATCACAATCTGTAAAATGGGGGTCAACAGAGCAATACAGCTGGTATTGACTCGTCTTCTTGCCCTGCCACCTCAATGTGACAGAGGACGGATTTACCCTGGATCCCGAGGAAGGGCCCAATATTTTAATGTGTGAGAAGAGCGATGGTAAATCGTGTGTATTCCTCCCCTTTTCCAAATTCGCTTTCAGATCGATGGAGATGAACTCCTCAAAATTATGAAAGTAGCATAAATAGACCACGCCACTCTTCAGATCATAGATATTGGAGTACTGTGTGGGATAGCGTCCCTCTTGATGCGTGGCAGAGAGAATTGCCCCAAAAAGATCCGTTGATATTTCATCAGTACTTTCCAGCATCGACACAGCCGTCTCATATCTCCAGCACGGATACCCGCCCAAATCCGGGTGTGACTGATAAAAATTGGTCATGACCTGATAATTTTTATCTTTGAGAATATAACAATCGCCCTCAACAATCACTGAATTCCCAGTGGTATCTCCAATCAAATACTGTGCTTTGTACTGATCATCGCAATAGTATTTTTCAAAGAGACACAGCGCTTCCTGCACTGTGCCACACTCCTCCATCACTTTCTGCATCAAAGGGCCATCAAATTTCTCTTTATTGGCCTCTGAATCAGGCATATCAAGCGCGCTACAGGCTGTGGCATCCCAGAACAGACCCTGATCGTTCATGCCCCCCTGCGGCCACCCGCTCATAAATCCAAATTTCACCCACCCGTGTTTTCCCGCTTCAGCAGGAATGAAGAAAACACCTGTATGAGGATCCGACCAGTCTTCATTGCTTCCCCCCAGCATCAACTGTCCATCTGAAGCATAGAAAACCGTGCAGGCATCGGCGGGGAGAGATACGCCAAAAACAACAAAACAGAACCACAGCAAACAATTTTTCATCTGTTCCCCATTTCTTACATGGCGCTCATGCACAGAGGTATTGCCTATGCCTCAGCCATGCGCAGTCCTCATACGGAAGGCACGCTCATTCCAGGTAGTGCTCTCTACGCTTCCCTTTTCAGAAACATCTGACTGCCCCGGCGTTTTGCCTCGGGGCAATGAGAGAGCATGTGACTGATTTTATTAAATTTCGGTAACACGCCTCATTTATAAGCTTTTTGCTTGTTTCCCTTTTCTCATATGATTAAAATTCATCTCTATTGTGAAGCATGTTGTATGCCCATGAAATTTTGCCCAATCAAATTAAACCGCTTGTTAAAATCAGACTGCCCATACAATTGCATATTGCCGTTGTAAAAAATTATCATCTGCCACAATTGAAGGTATTTTAAAATGAACAGCATCAGACTCAAATCAAAAAATGACAGGTCTTTATATTATGTAAAACAACTCTGCATAGAACAGAAAATTTACTTTATTGAATCCAACCATGGGCTGACTGTGACAGATATTCCCGCCAAGGTGGCCGCTGTAAAATTTTACTGCCGTCAAAACCCCAATATCACTGTAGAGGCCTTGTAGCCATTCTACGTATAAAGGAGTGATGCAACCACACCTCCCATTCCGTACACGGCTGTATTTCCCATGTATTTAAAGTTCAACTGATGGCCCCGGGGCTTTGCCCCTGGGCGATCAGGCATTATTGCATGGGCTGAAGCCACAGGCCACGCGATAGACCATAATGAACACGGCACCCGGCATGATAACGTCTGATCACCGCAACAGCACACACTTCCTTGATGGCCCAGGGGCTGTGCCCCAGGGCGGGCTTGGGCAAACCTTTGCTCGCCCCAGGGCGAGCCTTTTTGATGGTCCAGGGGTTACTGGGCGGATACTTTTCCCGGGTCTGGCCCAAAGCTACACCGTGCACCCCTTATCAATACGGATAATGCGATGATCATTTGTTATCCAATTCCGTGCACTGCTGTATTTCCAATGCTCTGGAAGTTCGACAAATCCTTTTCTAACCGGGTTCATATGAATGTAATCCATTTTTTCGGCGAACCATTTTTCTGAAAAAAGGGCAACAGGATGAAAACCATCCTGCCAAATCTTGAATTCTTGCTTATGCAATGAGCGGGCCGCTTTAGAAAATATTCTGATAAAATTCTCATTGCCATCTTCTTCCAATTGCTTTCGCAATTTTTTTGATGTAAAAGCCTTAAAGTCGCGCATTATTCCCGACAATAATTTCTCTGCGGAATTGAATGTGAGCAAATGAAGATGTGTAGGCATGATCACATAGCCCAGAATGCCTAATCCTTTATTTTCCTGGCAAAACTTTAAACTGTCAATTATTATGTTACAGTACTTGTCTTCTTTAAAGACGGGCAGCCATTGAATGATTGCGATGGTAGAAAAATAATATGCCGTTGTCTCAGGGTATATTTTGTATTTGTTCATTTTAATGTGTCATTATTTTTAGGGCAATGCCCCAATGTTTATGCGTGCGCCCCGGGGCAAAGCCCCAGGGCGATCTAAACAATGTGTGCGGCCCGGGGCACAGCCCCTGGGCGATCTGAGCAATCAGAAGTTCAACTGATGGCCCCGGGGCTGTGCCCCGGGGCGAGCAGTGATCACCGCAACAGCACACACTTCTTCACTTCGCAAAAAGAGCCGGCGCGCATCCGAATAAAATATGTGCCCGAAGGACAGCCGACTGCGTTCCACCGGAGTGATTGCCCACCGGCACCCAACTGCTTGTCAGTAACTGTCTCCACAACCTGCCCCTGCAGATTCAGTACTTCAACAACCACACGCCCAGGAAAAGGCATTTCCATTAGAATCGTCGTGGACGGATTGAAGGGATTGGGATAATTCCCCACCAACCTGAATTCGCCGGGTACATTCACATCCACCACAGAAGAATTAGCCATCCCTGTGCCCAGCAAATTGACAACGATCGTTGAATCCTCGGGATCATCAGAGTAAAAAATCAGCTCACTTGAATACTCACGCGGTATCGCAGGAATAAACATCACTTCAAAACGACACTCCGCTTCGGGGGACAGCACCAGTCCTGTAACAGCGATCGGCATGGTAAACTCGGCATCCCCAGTAAGGGCTATGTTACTGACGGTCAGATCCGCGTTTCCGTTGTTGGTTATGGTAAAAGCCTGGGCCAGAGTAGAGTCACAGAAAACATCACCATAATCGAAAGCATCATGGCTGAGCGCGATATCAGGCGCAAGCACCTCCGTCACAATAACGGTCACTGCAAGTGTATCCGCCATATCTCCATCACTGGCAATGAGGTCAAATTGTGCTGTCACTGCGCTGTCCGGCGCTGTTCCGGAAAGCGACTCATTTACGAACTGCAGCCAATCGGGACAGTTGATAAAAGCAAGAGTCAGCGGATTCCCATCAGGATCAGCGGCCTCGGGATGATATTCAACATGCGCACCGGCAACAGCACGAATTGAATCGGCTGAAGTGATCGTCGGACAGTGATTCAGAACATGCAGCGAATAGGCCATTGAATCAGAAATCGGCGGCAGGCCGCCATCAGTCACCGATACAGTGAAAGCATAATCCCCGGATTGTTCAGGCCGCCCTGACAGAACCCCTGCTTCACTGGCCAGTATGAGCCCCGGCGGTAATACACCCGCATCCACAGCCCAAGTATATGGCGGATACCCCCCCTCGGCCTGCAGTGTGATCGATGTACTGCCGCCATACAGCAAAGTATCCAGTGAAGCCGTAACAATGACCGGACTGGAGCCACGACTAACTGTGACTGTACAGAAATCGGAGACCTCTGTTTCAAGACCGCCGTCATCATACCCCTTGAAGGAGACCTGATACACACCAGTCTCATTATAGGCATGCTGTACAGAGGTCTTTGAAGAATATCCTTCAATTAAATTCACCACTGTACCGTCCCCAAAATCCGCAATGAGATTCACACGGTCGCTATTGGGATCATCCAAATATAAATCAATAGAAGTTTCAACCCGTGTTTCACCCGTGATTGAATCACTAATGCAAAGCGGCTTATTGGGCGGCAGGTTACCGGTTCCATCCAAAGAGTACAGCGCATAACTGAGATAATATTTGATTTCATCATACTCAGATGGCAGATCCATATACGAATCAAATGTCCCCGTACTGTTGGGGGCCATAGTATTGTCCGGAACATCCAGATATGTATAATCACATGAGAGCATATGACCATCACGGTAGATGCAAGCATATATGGCAGGATAGGTCATTGAATAATTGTAGTCATTTTTAACTTGGCCCTGCCATTTGTGAGAAGAACCATATGGGCTCACTACACTTGAATTGAGGATCAGGATTTGATCCCAAAGGATATGCTCTTCACTCCAGGAACTGTTGTAATCCACTTCAAAGGCAACACTGTCAAAATCAACTTTGTCAAAATAGGTCTGTAGAAATGAATATTGATAGGGAGACATTCCCGTCGAACCCGCAGATTCAAAATCGATATAGGAATAATCCGTACCTGTAAAGCTGCCGTCTTTGTAGAAATTGCATCTAAGTTTCACATAATCGAGATAATACGAAGACACATTCCTGATTCTTGCAAATGCCTGATAATAACTATCAGAATGATTATAAAGATAAAAATCGATCAGTTCGGTCCTGTAGTCCAGTGAAATATCGTGACGAGAATAAAGAACATTGTCAAGATCATCCCCATACTCTCCAAGTTGACTTTTGACTTCAAAAATCTGATGCCTTACAGAACCGATATCGCCTACCTTTTTTAGGCTGGCTTTACCATTTTGCAATGCATCCATCTGGCGGTTCAGCGCTTTAAGCTGATCCATTAAAACCACCTGATCCTGTGCCAGACAAAAACCCGCAACCAGAAAAAGACCGAAAAAAATTCGTTTCAGCATGAGCAATTCCTTAGCGTATGAATAAGATAAGTATGAGGTCTTTGATCACCCCGGGGTACAGCCCCTGGGTGATCATTCACGGATTGATATATTTATTTTAGATCGTGAGCCACTTTTTCTTTGATCGCCCCGGGGCTGTGCCCCGGGGCCAACAGCAATGACTGCTTTACACCCGTTGTTTCAAAAAAATATAAGAAGTGATTCAATATAATAATGCAACATAAACTATATTAGCAGGAATGTCAAGAGGCGAGGTAGTTTTTCTTGATAGCCCCCTTTGTTCGCCCCGGGGCTTTGCCCCAGGGCGAACAGGGCAGGGTCACGTCCTCACACTGCAAAAACAGCGGGTCCGGCTTGCCACAACCGCTGTTTTTCACAAAACACGCACTGGATCTGCCAGACCGATAAACGCCATGTGCCCACAACATCAACCTGATACGCCGGACATATTAACCTGATCTGCCAACGACATAAACCCTATATGTCCGACACATAAGCCTGACCAGCCATCAACATAAACCTTATGCGTCCGGCACATGAACCTGACCAGCCATCAACATTAACCTTATGTGTCCGACACATTAACCTTATGTCTCCGACACATTAACCTTATGTCTCCGACACATTAACCTTATGTCTCCGACACATTAACCTTATATCTCCGACACATTAACCTTATATCTCCGACACATTAACCTTATATCTCCGACACATTCACCTTATGTGCCCGGCACATTCACCTTATGTGTCCGACACATGACGTTGATCAATTTCATTTTCTGCGTTAAACAAGTCAACATATCAAGGCAGAAAGCACAATTTATCGCCCTGAGCCCCCTAATGCCACAACAGGGGCTTCACAGGCTGTTCCGCTGCCAGCCGGGAGAGTGCTTAAGCACTGAACCAATGAATATTCATTCTCTAAAAATTTTTGCATCCGCCCTGGGCACAGCCCCAGGACGATCTGAAGTTCCGCTGCCAGCCGGGAGAGCGCTTAAGCACAACGTCAATGTACATTTATCTTCCTGAATTTTTCTTGTAATACAACCGCCTCAAGCCTATATTTAACCGTAGTATATTCAAGAGTCAAAAACCAATTGAGGCAGAGCATGAAAAACCGACTCACGCTCCCTGAAGGCTATGCCGCAGCCCTGGATCTGCGCAGCACAGAAAAAGCCATCAAATTCATCAAAGACGGCCTGCAGAACCGGCTGGCGCTCAACCTGAATCTTCAGCGCGTCTCAGCCCCACTGATCGTAAGACAGAGAACAGGGGGCAACGACTATCTCAACGGCTGGGAGCAGCCTGCCCGCTTTAATATTCGCGACATGAACGAGGCCGGGGAGATTGTCCAGTCACTGGCCAAGTGGAAGCGCCTGGCCCTGGCGGATTACGGGTTTAAGGCCGGCGAGGGCCTCTACACCGATATGAACGCCATCCGTCCCGATGAAGTCCTGGACAATCTGCACTCGCTCTATGTCGACCAGTGGGACTGGGAACGGATCATGGATGAGGACCAGCGGCATCTCGACTTTCTGAAATCCATTGTGACCACGCTCTACGGCGTCATCCGGGCCACAGAGGTGGACACCTGCCTCCACTATCCGGAACTGGGTGCCGCCATTCTCCCTGAGACCATTCACTTTATTCACGCCCAGGAGCTTCTCACCCGCTTTCCGGATAAAAACGACAAGGAACGGGAAACTGAAATCTGCCGCGAGAAAGGCGCGGTGTTCCTGATTGGCATTGGACACAATCTGTCAGATGGAAGCCCCCACGACGGCCGCGCTGCGGACTATGACGACTGGTCCACCCCCACCGGTGCCAATCATTTCGGACTCAATGGGGATATTCTGGTCTGGAACCCGGTGCTGGAACGGGCCTTTGAACTCTCGTCCATGGGCATCCGCGTCAATGCCCAGGCGTTAAAACGACAGCTCAGGCTGCGCGATGAGGAAGAAAAGGCCGCACTGCCCTTTCACCAGCGCCTGCTCAAGGGCACACTGCCACAGACCATCGGCGGGGGCATCGGTCAGAGCCGACTCTGCATGCTCTTCCTGAAAAAAGCCCATATCGGCGAGATTCAATCCTCGGTCTGGCCCGATGAGATGTGTCAGATCTGCAGAGAGCACGGCATTCCCCTGCTCTGAACGCCTGCAATGCAAAAAAAGGGGCGGTCCCCCAATGGGCCGCCCCTTAAAATTCTGAGATGCCGCGCCTACTCGAGCCGCAGGCTCTCTACCGGATTGGCCAACGCCGCTTTCACGGCCTGCAGGCTCACGGTGAGCAGGGCAATCAAGAGCGCGGCCGCCGCTGAACCGGCAAAATACCAAAGGTTCAAATCGATCTTATAGGTAAAGTTCTGCAGCCAGCGGTGCATGGCCACATAGCCCAGCGGCCAGGCCGCCAGGTTGGCCAGCCCCACAAGAACGATAAATTCCCTGGCCAGCAGCAGACTGACGCCGGAGACAGAGGCGCCCAGCGTCTTCCGAATGCCAATCTCCTTGGTCCGCCGCTGCGCTGTGAAGGCGGCCAGGCCAAAGAGCCCCATGCAGGAGGTGAGAATAATCAAGGCGGTAAACGCATTCAAGATGCCCCCTGTGCGGATCTCGGCTTTGTACATGGCGTCAATGCGGTCATCCAGAAAGTGATAGGCAAAGGGATAGTCAGGCGCCACACGGGTCACCGCCGCCTCCATGGCAGCCAGTGCCTCAGGAATGGCCTCCCCCCGCACCTTGAAAATCAGTTTATTGAAACGGCGCGGTTCATAGATGATAAACAGCGGCAGAATATCATCGCGCAGCGGCTTGAAATGGAAATCCTGCACCACGCCGGCAATGCGTGCACTGGACCGCCAGTACTGCACCTCGGTTCCCAGCGGAGACTCCAGCCCCATCTGTCGCACGGCCTCTTGGTTGACCACCATCCCCTTGACGCCTCGCTCACGGGAGAAGCCCTCGCCCTCAACCAGCGTCATGCCCATGAGATCAAAATAATTTTCATCCACACTCATGCCGTGAAACATCACACGTTTCTGGGCGGTATTGCCATCCCAGCGGCTCAATATGGAGTAATTCCCCTGATTCACCGGCACCTGATCCGTGGCTGCAATCTTCAATATCGCCGGATGCCCGCTGAGCTCAGCCTTCAACCGGTCTACATATTGCCGGGACTGCCTGTTCAGGGACACATAGATGAGATTCTCTTTGTCGAAGCCCAAATTCTTGTTGCGAATGTACCTGATCTGACTGCCGATAACCAAGGTGCCCACCACCAGGGCGATGGAGACGGCAAACTGAATGACCACGAGCACCTGTCTGAGCCGCTTCCCGCCGGCAGCAGACCCGCGCGATCGTCGCAGTGTTTTCAAGGGTTCAAAGGCCGAGAGATAGAGGGCGGGATAGATGCCCGAGAGCAGCGCCGCGGCCAGCACAATGCCGGCCATGCCCAGAAGAATAGGAAGCGATGCCAAGGTGGCGAGTGTCAGGGCCTTGCCTGCCAGGCCGTTGAACCCCGGCAGCAGGAGAAGCACAAGCAGTGCCGCGGCCATGAAGGCCATGAGTGTGAAGACCAGCGACTCACCCATGAGCTGACGGATCAAGTCGGGCCGCTGCGCCCCCACCACCTTACGCACCCCCACCTCACGGCATCGCAGCGTGGCCCTGGCCGTAGAGAGGTTGACAAAATTGATACAGGCCACCACCAACACCACCAACGCGATGAGCGAGAAGAGGCGTACATAGAGAATACTGCCGCTGCCGTTGGCAGAATAGAGATGAATCCGCGTCAACGGCGTATAGCGCAGTTTGGTGCCGGAGTCTGCCGAATGCGTCTGATAGTAGTCGCGCATCTTGGCGTTGACCTGGGCGGCTGTGAGGCCTTCCTGTACCAGGAGATAGGTCCTGAAATCAAAGCGCCCCCAGTCGGAGAGATCCTCACCCATGGCATGAAGGGCGTCAAACGGCGCAATGAAATCGATATGTAGATGGGAGTTGTCTGGAAAATTAGCAAACACGCCCTTCACGGTGAAGGCGAGCTTCTGATTGATTTGAAGTACGCGCCCCACAACATCCGTGGTCCCAAAATATTTCTGAGCGGCTGAGGCAGAAAGCATCAACGTAAAGGGATCTTCGTACAGGGTTGAGGCATTGCCGCTTAACAGCGCATCATCAAACACGGTGAAAAATGAGGGGCTGACACAGAAAAAATCATTCTCTTCAAAGGCTGTCTTTCCGGTTTGCACATGGGTTCTGTAACGCTGCTTCATACGCACAGCCGACTCGACCTCGGGGAAATCAGCCTCCATGGCGGGGGCCAGCTGTGCCGGTGTGGCATCCCAGATATTCAATTCACCATTGTACATCCACTCAGATTCCACAAGATAGATGCGTTCGGCATTGGCATGAAAACGGTCATAACTCAACTCATCCTGCACCCATAGCAGGATGAAAATGCAGGTGGCCATGCCCAGGGACAAGCCGAGAATATTGATCAGAGAATAGCCTTTATGCTTCTGGAGATTTCGAACGGCAATTTTTAAATAATTTTTAAACATGCTCCAGCTCCATAGAAAATGGTGAGAGAGAACAACAACAATCGATAAAAAGAGCTGCATGATCACCCAAAATCCAGCCCGCCCCCATCCCCTTTGAGAAACCACATCATCCAGATCTTCTTCAACATCCCCCAGCAGGGACTGCCGATGCGCGGCGGGTGACAGAAAACAGAAAACGGCGGCCAGCCATTTAATCAGAAACGGTCTCATTGTCCGCCCGACTCCCCGATCAACCCGGAGACGCCTGTCCACAACGCCTTCTGATGGGCATATGTCCGCTTTAACACCTCAATACCGGGATCGGTCAACGTATAGAAAAATTTTTTCCGCCCCCCGCGCTTGGCCGTCGGTTCACCGGGAATTTTATCAACATACCCTTTTTTCAGCAACTGATCCAACGCGATATACAAAGCGCCGTAGGAGATCATCTTCCCCGTCTTCTCTGTAACCCGTCGCCGAATGGCCACACCGTAGGCCTCATCTTCAAGCTCCCAGATGGCCACCATATACATCTCTTCACTGCGGCTTAAAATGGTCATTCCAACCTTCCTTGCACTTCAAAATAGGTATTCATATATACTGTGTTTTTATAGAAATGTTTCTTTTCATTTTCTTTTCTTCGCACATTCTCCAAAAAAAAACAAAAAATCATTGCAGAGGCCAGGCAAAGAACATTACATTGTATGTGTATACATAGAGAACAATGCACGCCCTGCTTCTTATACAAACCGGAGATGCATACGTCAATTTAGAAATCAGCCTTGATCCTGTTGCCCCAATCACTCTCCCTGATAAAGGCGGAAACATGAAAATCCTGATTGCCGAAGACTGTAAGTACACCCAGAAAATCATCTATCTTCACCTGCATAAACATGGATTTGAGACGCTCATCTGTCCCAATGGGAAGCAAGCCGTTGAAAAGCTGGCGGCACACCCCGATGTGGCGCTCATCCTCTCTGATATCGTCATGCCCGAGATGAACGGCCTTGAATTTTTAAAGGCCGTAAAAAGCAATGATGCCACAAAACAGATACCCGTAGCCATGTTAACGGGAAAAAATGATGCCGAGACAGTGAGAGCCGCTGTGCAGCTCGGCTGCTGTGGATATATTGTCAAACCGATCAATCCCGGCATTATGATGGAGACAGTGCGTTCTATACTGAAACTGGAGGAAGATTGGGATTTGCACAATTCAAAAGGTGTATACACATCGAGGCGCCGACTGCATTGACAGCCATAAAAAAAAACGGCGGTCTATGACCGCCGTGAACTGATAGGCTGTGAACCGCTATTTTTTTTGATACAGATGTACATCGTGCTGTGGAAAGGGAATGGAAATGCCCTCAGCATCAAAGGTCAGTTTCACCTTTTCATGCATATCGTAATAGGCCGGCCAGTAATCATCGGTTTGACACCAGGCGTGAATGGTAAAATTCACGGCGCTGTCCGCCAGTTCTGAAAGCAGCACGCGGGGCGCCGGTTCTTTCAGAAACCGTGCTTCCCTATCGACAAGCCGCTCCAGCACGGCCTTGGTTTTCTTCATATCATCCCCGTAACCCACCCCGAAAGTCAGCACCATGCAGAGCCTGTCTTCATGGCTGTAATTCACCAGGCATTCGCCGGAAATCCTTCCATTGGGAATAATAATGGTCTGATGATCAAAGGTCTTGAGCACGGTATTGAATATCTGTATCTCAGCCACGCGGCCCGAATAACCCTGGGTTTTTATCACATCGCCTACCTTGAATGGCTTAAACAGCAGGATCAGAACACCGCCGGCAAAATTGGCCAGACTGCCCTGCAGCGCAAAACCCACAGCCAGTCCGGCGGCGCCGATAATGGCCACAAACGATGTGGTCTCAATGCCCACCATGGTGGCAATGCTCACCAGCAGCAATACTTTGAGCGTGGCACCCAACAGGCTCATCACAAACTTCTGAAGGGATTCATCCACAAAGCTTCTATCCATGCCCTTGTCCACAAGGTCAATGATGCGGCGGATCACCCATCGTCCCACAATGAGCACCACAATGGCCATTAAAAGCCTGGGGCCGTAGTCCATCACCATCTCAATGCCTTTGTTCAGATAGATCTGATACCCTTCCATGTGCCCTCCAATGTCTGGTCAAAATTCTGTGGTGTACAGACAAATAACGACAACGCAGCAGAACCGCAAAAAAGCGTGGCAATCAGCTCTCAATCAGTCGATTATCAATCAACCGTGTCTTTCCCACAAACACGGCCAAGGCGATGAGAATTCGCTGCCCCACAGATTCAACCGCCTCCAGCGTGTCCGGATCGACCATAGCGATATAATCGATACGAGCACTGGCCTTTTTCATCACACGGCTTTCAATGGCTTCCCACAACCGGCCTGTATCCCTGACACCGCTCAGAATCATCCGTTCCGCCTCTTCAAGCGCAGACGAGAGGGCCAGCGCATCCTCCCGTTCGCCAGGTGACAGATAGGCGTTGCGTGAACTCATGGCCAGTCCGTCGGCCTCTCGGACAATAGGCGCACTTACAACCTCTACGTCCATATTGAGGTCGACCACCATGCGCCGGATCACTGCCACCTGTTGATAATCCTTCTGCCCGAACACGGCCACATGCGGTTTCACGGCGTTGAAGAGTTTGGTCACCACAGTGGTCACCCCTGCAAAATGCCCTGGACGGCTGGCGCCGCAGAGCTTCTCCGTCAAAGTATCGACACTGACGATTGTATGATAAGGCTCGGGATACATCTCTTCAACAGCAGGATAAAAAATGAAGTCCGCACCCGCACCGGCAACCAGGGCCTCATCGCGCTTAAAATCTCGGGGATAGGCGTCCAGATCCTCAGCGGGACCGAACTGCGTGGGATTGACGAATATGGAGACCACCACCACGTCGGCCTCTTCTTTGGCACAATGGATGAGGCTGAGATGGCCCGCGTGCAGCGCGCCCATGGTGGGCACAAAACCGATGTGCTTGCCGGCCATGCGCAGTCCATCGGCCTCAAGCTGCATGGCCTTGACTGTACGAATAATTTTCATAATTCGGTCCTATGTTGAATCGAGCGGATGAATACGATAATCGTTGACTTTATTGAACACACCGTACCCCACATGGCCTGCCCAATATCCAGGTTGTTGCACGTTTTAGAGATCGTTTACCTTTTCAGGAGAGACGAATTCACCCCGTTCGGCTCTGTCCTGTTTCGTGCAACGCCTTTTGTGGCACGAACTTGCAAGTTGATCAACGGTTAACCGCTAAACACCATGCGCCTGAAAAGGGGCCGGCGTGAAAAAAGATCCGTGGTCCCGCGCTTCTTAAGCGGGACTGACTTTAGAGAAAGGCGACCTCTGGGGCCGGGCGGCGTCATAACTTCGCGACAGGATTCAGCGTGAATGCTGTGGTGATTTCAACTGCGAAGCCCTTTTTGGGTCCTTTTTTTGGCTAAAAAAAGGACAGAGCATGTTTTCAGACAGCACGCTATAAAGCATAACCCACTCGATTCTACATAAAACCCATCATTCTATCCGATTTTCATTAGCTACTCAGCGGATTTCACCTCTGTGGCCACAATCAGCTTGGTTACGCCGCTGTTGCGCGCCAAGTCCATCACCTCCACCACCAGGCCGTAGCGCACGCCCTCATCGCCTTTGAGAATCAGCCCCTTCTCATTGATGGCGTCCACCGAGGCCTTGAGCTGTTCGCCCAAAGCAGTGAGCTCGATAGGGGCCTCGTTGAGAAACATCTTCTCATCCGCAGTGATGAACAGCGTAAAACCCTCCACTTCCACAGCCTCTTTGCCCTCAGTCTTGGGCAGATCCAGCTTCAGCCCCGGCTGCTCCAGAAAAGTGGAAGAGACAATGAAGAAGATCAGAAGCAGAAAGAGTACATCGATCAGAGAGGTGATATTGATGTTGATTTGTTTTTTTTGTTTTGACGAAAATTGCATGAATGCCTCGATTTAAGTTGAAGCGTGCCGGAACGGGCAGTGACTGCCTGGAAATAGAATCGACTCTACCCTTTGACCACGCCCATCGGTCGCAGACGGGCCACCCGTTTGGAAAGCCCCGCGCCATGCACCACATTGATCACATTATCGATATTTTTATAGGCCTCAGGCGCCTCTTCAAAGAGCGTCTTCCGCCCCCGGCTCATCACACAGATACCCTGCGCCTTCAGTTCAGCTGCGATAGATCGCCCGCGCAAGGCCTTGACAGCCGCATGACGACTCATCACCCTGCCCGCCCCGTGACAGGTGGAGCCAAAGGTCTCCGCCATGGCGGTTTCTGTGCCGGCCAGCACGTAGGAGGCCGTGCCCATGTCCCCGGGAATCAGCACCGGCTGCCCCACAGCGCGATAACATTCCGGCACACTGGCATGACCGGGGGCAAAGGCGCGCGTGGCTCCTTTGCGATGCACCACAAGCTCTTGATTGTGATGACGTTCAAACCGGGCGATATTGTGGGCCACGTCGTAGACCTGATGCATGCCCAGAGCTTCAGGCGACTGGTTCAAAACAGCCGAAAAAGCATGGCGCACGCCGTGGGCAATGAGCTGACGATTGGCCCAGGCGTAGTTGGCCGCCGCAGCCATGGCCGCAAAGTACTGACGTCCCTCGGGCGACTGCACCGGCACGCAGGCCAGCTGCGCATCGGGCAGTCGGATGTGATAGCGCGACATGGCGCCGACCATGGTATCCAGACTGTCGTCACAGACCTGATAGCCCAGCCCGCGTGATCCTGTGTGAATCATCACCGTGACCTGCCCCTCAAAGAGGCCAAAGGCTTTGGCCACGGGCCGATCGAATATCTTATCGACAACCTGGATCTCTAGAAAATGGTTGCCTGAACCCAGCGTGCCCAGCTGTGAACGGCCACGTTCCAGCGCTTTGGCCGACAGGGCCTCGGGATCGGCGCCGGCCATGGCGCCCTGCGCCTCGGTGTGCTCCAGATCAGAAGGCCAGCCAAAACCGTTGTCCACGGCCCAGCCCGCGCCCTCGCGGAGCACGGCTTTCTGCGCCTTTGCCGAGAGTTTGATATGACCCGACGCCCCCACGCCGCAGGGAATGTCCTGAAAAAGCTGTTGTACCAATTGCGCCACGCGACCTTGAATCTCTGAAGCGTTGAGGCCGGTGCGCAGCAGCCGCACCCCGCAGTTGATGTCATAGCCCACGCCGCCGGGGCTGATCACGCCGTCTTGCGCATCCACGGCAGCCACGCCGCCAATGGGAAAGCCGTAGCCCCAGTGCACATCGGGCATGGCCATAGACGCGCCCACCAGCCCTGGCAGATGGGCCACGTTTACCACTTGCTGCGCCGCCTGTCCCTGCCGCAACTGCGCCAGCAGGGCGTCATCGGCAAAGAGCATCCCATCGGCGCGCATGCCCGGCATAAAGGATTTGGGAATGCGCCAGCGGTATTTTCCGGCGGGCTCAAGCGGTCCGTCCCAGCGTGATTTCATCGACAATCCGATTGAAATGTGATGTCATAGAAACGGCGGGATCAGCTGTATTGTTCCGGCCGTCTGTCGTCAAACCTGTGATTCACAGGCGTGATGGCCTTGTCCCGCGCCAAAGTGGGATCGATGGAGACCACCTGCACCCCTGAAAATGCTTCGCCCACACGAATCAGCCGCTGCCCCGCAGGTGATACGATCTGACTCTGCCCCGTAAAGCGCAGCGGCGATTCGGTACGATGCTCTGTGCCGATGCGATTGGCCGTGGCCGCGAACACGCCGTTTTCGATACAGCGCGTGACCATGGCGTCCTGGCAGAAGGGCAGCACCAGATTGACAGGATGGGCAATAATCTCTGCGCCGGCCAGGGCGAGGCTGCGCGCCGCCTCCGGGAAGAGCCAGTCAAAGCAGACCATCATCCCCACCCTGGCATGACCGATATTGAAGACGGGAAAGCCCAGATTGCCCGGCTGAAACCAGCGTTTCTCCTCGCCAAAGAGATGCACCTTGCGATAGACGCCGACCAGGCCCTCTGGCCCCACCAGCAGGGCTGAATTGTACAAGCGGCCACTATCGAGCTCTGCAAACCCGGCGACAATATGCGTGCCCTGGTCTCTGCAAATCTCGTGGAGAAAACGCAGCGTCTCCCCTTCGGCCGCGGACTCGGCCAGCGCCTTCACCTCTTCATGAGAGGCGAACTGATAGCCTGTGGCAAAGAGCTCCGGCAGCACCCACAGATCGGCGCGGCGCGTTTTCATCATAGACACGACCGTGTTGAAGTTGGCGACTTTATCACCAAACACCGGTGCAAACTGAACAAATCCCAACTGCATTCTGACTCCTGAAAAATCCGTTTCAATGTACAACTGAGCGGGAATGAATGCAATAAAAAAGGCCTGCACATCGGCAGGCCTCAGATTGTTGAATAAGTCCCCTTCCGGAAATAAAACGCAGGGTCATCCCCTGATGCTCCTGCAGGGAATGGGCCCTCCGAAGGAGAACAGGCCCTCCGCAGGAGAACAGGCCCTCCGAAGGAGAACAGGCCCTCCGAAGGAGACTCTTCATTCCACGCCCAAGCGAACGAAGATCTCCGACAGAAGCGTTCGGAGATGACAGCGCCTCATCGGTTTGTCAACAACCTCACGCCTGCACAGCGGCAGGCCTTTTATTATATCAATAAATTATTCTTCGATCAACGCATCAAATTCACGCTGAAACTGTTTCATATTACCAGCGCCCAGGTTCCAGTGCCGGAAGCGCACCATGCCGGTGTTGTCCACAATGAAATTGGACGGAAAACCGCGGGAGCGAATCTGTTTGTAAAGTGCGGCCGCGGCCTTGCCGTAAACCGTGGGGAAGGCCGGTGTTTCACCGCTCAGCGCGTCTTCAAGATAGGTCTCAATGGCGGCTTTCCCGCCGCTGGTGCAGACCGAAATCAAGGCGGTCTTTTCAGGATCAAGTGAACGACTCAGTGTTTGCAGGTACGGAAACTCCGCACGACAGCCGCCTCAGCCAGGGTTCCAGAGGGCGTACATAACCACCTTGCCCTTAAAATCCCGGGTGGCCACTGTGCGGCCATCCAGCATAGTCAGTTCAAGATCAGGTGCGGCGTAGGGTTTCTTCAGCGCCGACAACGCCAGTACGTTTTGATTCAGGTACTTGGCCGCACCCTCAAGCGAGCCGTGCTGTTTCTCATAGAGTCTGTGAAACTCGGCCAGAATCTCATCATTCTGCCTGAGCCCCAGCGACTGCGCAAAACACGCCAGCGCTTTTTCTTCTGCTTCCAGGCCGACATAGGCCCGGCCCAGGTTGGCACAGACCGAGCTGGAGGCCGATCCATAGTGACGGTTCAGACTGTCGGCAGTAGACAATACCGTGACAGCATCATCCCAGCGCGATTGTTTCAGGTAGATCTCCCCAAGACTGCCGCAGGCCAGGCCCTTATGCCTCCGCCCGGACAGTGAAATCCATTTTTGTGCAATGGCCTCTTGACGGGCCCAATCTTCCGCTGCCGTCTCCTCTACGTAACTTAGAAGGCGATTAAAAATGCGCGGCTCCGCCCCTTCATTTTTGACGAGATCTGTGGCGAACTCTTCCGCCTCGGTCACGTTGAAATCTGACGTTTTCCTTGCACCGTCAAAATAGTTTTGCATCATAAATGGCACATACATATGCCGTGGAAAACGGGTGACAAAATCACGGTAGTCGGCCAAATGCTTCTCAGGCTGACGGATGGCCCAGATAGACACAAGTGCCTGCCGGGCTGCCCACTCGCCCTGAGGGTCCAGCTTAGCAACCCGCTGCTGCAAGGCCTTGGCCTGATCGGCATCGAGTCTGTAGAGTATAGAAATTAAAGCATCCAGAAAAGCCGTATTCTCTCCATGAACCGCCTTGACTGTCTCAATTTCTGCCAACAAAACCGGAAGCAGTGAATCTGCCTGAGCCGATGCTTGATAGCGGGCCTGCCACAACGGCGGCAGCAGCTCCGGACGTTCAGGCGCCAGTTCCACGGCACGCCGGGCATAGCGCAGCGCCTCTGCCGGGCGCTCGTCCCATGTACAGAGCTGGGTCAGCGTTTTCAACAGATCCACACGGTTTGAGTCGATAGCGTAGGCCTTTTCATAAGCGGCAATGGCCTCGCTTCGATAATTCAAGGTATTGTGTTTCTGATAGGCCTCGCCAAGGAGCCGCTGCACCCAGTACTCATCGCCCTGCCACTCGGCCCATTTGGCGGTTTTCTCCAGGCGCTTGTCCGAATCCGGCCAGAGACGGGCAAAGAGCAACTGGGCGCGATAGTCCCGCAGCGCCTCACCGGCCCAGACTTCGTATTCGTCCCAGAGGGCGTCTTCATTGCGCAGATCTTTCAACATCAGATCCTGATAGGCCAGATGCGCCTCTACGCATTTTCTATCCATTGCGATGGCTTCCTGGTAGCAGACCCGGGCGGAATCAACCTGCCCGGCTTGTTCAAAGGCCTGACCGGCCACAAACTGCTCCTGCGCCGCCTGCCTGTTGCCACTACAGCCTGCCAGCACTGCCAGGGCTATCACGATTAATAATTTTCTCATTCAACACTCCATGGTCAAATTACAGGAAAAGACAAAATGGCCCTGCCCCAATACAGAAAGCTTTGAGGTTGCCAGTATCATAAAAGAGGAGGGATTTCTTTTTAGACGGAGGGTCGTCATTGAAAGTTTCAAAACAACGCCCACGGCGTTGGTGAAAGGCGCTTCAGGTAAAAAGAAGATGGAAGGGAGAGAACAAAAACAGCGATGCGTTCAAATATCGGCACGCGCCCCCCTGGAAAGCGCACACGGTCTTCAGGGCATTTGACCGGTTCAAAAGCCGATCCTCATCGATTATTCAGGAATAAGTAGCGAGGGCGTGTGGGAATCGAACCCACCTACCGAACCTCTCAGCACGGCACAACAGATTTGAAGTCTGCGGGGCCCACCAGGCGCCCATTCGCCCCCAAAATAGATGTCATCAATATAAGCGTACGATAACGTGAAATCAAGTCATTATTCATGCCGGGCAATCCCAACAGAAAAAAACCGGCAGCTGCAATGCTGCCGGTCTTAAAATAACACCCTATTTTACTTCAGCCTTATCCAGCCCGGCCAATGACTTGATGAGCGCCTCCATCTTGTCAAAGGGAATAAACTTGCCGCCCTCTGCAATTTTACCCGTCTTGTCAATGATGTAGATTGAAGGCAACGCCCGGACCTGATAATCCCGGATAATGCGGCTGCCGCGTCCGATCAATACAGGAAAAGGCACATCAAAACGGCGGATATCCGAGAGAATGCGGCCACCGGGGTTGATGGGGTTGATAGACAAAATCTCGACATGTTCACTGTAGGCGTCGTGAATGTCAAACAGATGAGGAAACTCCTCAAGACATTCTCGTCACTTTGATTTCCAGAAATGGACGATGACAATCTTCTTGTCGCGGAAGTCGCTCAAGGCCACCTGCCCCTTGCCATTGGCCCTGTTCAGTTTAAACTCCGGGGCTGTGGCCCCCTTTTTCAACTGGGCAGAAACCGGCAGGGCAGAGAGCAGCATCACGAGCAGCATCGCCCCGATCATCAGGGTCTTCCGAGGCTGTGAATTCATGCAGTCTCCTCTTCTTTTTCAGTCAACAGTGTTTCTATAAGTGTTTTTAGCGATTCAACCTGGTCATAGGCATTGTCAAGACGCTGCCGGATCACCCCATTTTTATCAATGACAAACCAGCTGGGCGGATATTTGGCCCACTGATAGCCGACCTGGTAAAGCGCAAACAGCGCATCGTCTTCTGCGTGGACAAAGGGATATCCCAGACCTTTGCGCTGAACGTAATTTGCCAGCCCCGCCGCATCCACACGGTTCATCACGCAGAGTACATTGACGTCATCACGCTGGCCCAAGGTCTCCCAAATCGATTGCTGTACAGATGGCAACTCCACCTCGAGGCAGGTCTGTCAGGTGTACTCCATGAAGATCAAGAGTGTGACGCGTCCCTCAAAATCGGCCGAGCCGACAACCTCTCCGCTCAGCGCCGTGGCTGTGAAAACCGGCGCCGCCTGGCCGATGAACGGCCCGACCACCGGTCCGCTGTTGAGATTGGCCTCAAGCCGCGTCACCTCATCGGCACTCACAACGACAGAGGAGAAGAGATAATCCGGCCCCTCGGGTTCTGAGATGGCCAGCGCATGCACACCGGCCCCCACGTCGTCCAGCTGATGGGGATTGGCAAACAGCCCCAGCGGGCTGTCATCGAGCCGGATGCGAATGGAGTCGATGCGATCCACCCCCTGCGCTGTGATCTGTATCGAACCGGTTTCCGGTTCGGGCAGGTCGCCGGGCAGCTTGCCGCACTGCCACACCAGCATGCCTAAAACGAGGCAAAATGCCATCCTCTTTTTCATCATCAATATTCCTAAAACGAGTAGGTAAAGCCCATCAGGTAGGTATTCATGGTCACGTCCTGATTGCTTTTGTAGAAACGATATTTAATGTAACCCAGCAGATCGGGATTGAGTTCCCGGTTCAGCTGCACACTGGCCGCGTGTGTCTTGAGGCCGTCAGGGACAATCACATCACTCTCCCCCAGGCTGATGTTTTCACTGGTGTTGCGATAGAAACGGTACTTGACGCGCAGCACCGTGGCCCAGTTGAGATATTGGCCTATTTCGATGGATGGCGCCAAAGACCGAATGCCCAGGCTGTTGTCGTAGAAGCGAAGGTTCAAGTGCACGGCCGTCTGCGTGGGCAGAAACTGACTGAGCCAGAGCGAGGCCGTGTGCGAGGTGAAGGCAATGGTCTGGCCGTCCGCGTTATAATAGATATACTCCAGCATCAGGGCCGTGGAGAGCGTCAGCACCTGACGGAACTTGCAGCGCAGGTTGAGCGCGTCCAGCGCCCCGCCCACAGCTTTGGCGTCTTTGCCCCGGGTGTAGATCTGCGCGTCGGCCTGAAGCATGCTGACGGCGCTGATGTCCCAGCGCCCGCCCACGCCGGGCTGCCAGGCCGTGAAACCGCGGTCGTCGTGCAGCATCTGCAACCCGGCCAGCACGGTGACGCCGGGTCTGATGGAACGCGTCACCTTAAACTCGCCAAGGTGGCTGTTCACATCCTCGCGAATATCGGAGAACTGATACTTGGCGCTGACTGCCGTGGCCTTGCCCGCCATGCGCGTAAATTTCACCAGCGCCCGTTTCTCAGGAAAATTGGCCAGATAGGGACGAATCTGGCTGTAGTCCTGAACACCGTAACGGAAGAGAATGGGCTCCGGGTATTCATACTCAAAATAATCGGCGTACTGCAGTTCCACCTTGAGCTTGTTCTTCATCTCAAAGGTGTCGTCATAGCCCTGGGCCCAGAGCGATGCAGTCAACGCTGAAAATCCGAACATCACCCATAAAATTCGTTTCACGTTCAGTCACTCCCGCTGTGTCAGTGCATGGTGGAATAAAATACAAATTCCGGGTCAACAAGTCAAATTTTAAAAAGGTTCTATATTGAATCGAGTGGCGAATGCGATAATCGATGGTTTTATTGAACACGCCATATCCAACATGGCATGTCCAATATACAGGTTGCTGCACCCTTTAGAGGTCGTTTTCCTTTTCAGGAGAGACAAATTCAGCCCGTTCGGTTCTGTCCTGTTTCGTGCAACGCCTTTTGTTGCACGAATTTGCAAGTTGATCAACGGTTGACCGCTAAGCACCAAGCACCCGATAAGGGGCCGGCGTGAAAGAAAGATCCGGGGTCCCGCGCTTTTTTGCGGGGCTGACTGAGAGACAGGCGACCTTTGGGGCCGGGCGGCGTCACAAATTCACGACAGGATTCAGCGTGAATGCTGTGGGTATCTCAACTGCGAAGCCCTTTTCGGTCCTTTTTTTGGCTAAAAAAAGGACAGAACATACTTTTCAGAGAGCACACTATAAAGCATGAGCCCACTCGATTTGACATAGAACCTTAAAAAAAGCGGCACCCCACCGGGATGCCGCCCTCTGTTTGTAACGAATTTTTTTCAACTGAGGCGCAGATAACACGGGCCCCTGTCAGGCATGGACTCAGGCACACAGACCCTGCCGATGACCTCGGCGATATCTCCATTATCACGGATGGCTGCCACACAGTCCTCCGCTTCATCTGCCGCCACGGCAATCAAGAGGCCGCCCGAGGTCTGTGCATCGGCGCAGATGGCCACGGTCTCCTCTGAAACCCCGGGGTCAACCAGGGTATGGGGCATGACCAGCTCCTTGCACTTGCAGACCTGATGGGCGTGGTGCGCCTGCATCAAAGCCGGCAGATCGGGAAATTGGGGCACGTGTTCCGTATCAATACGGAAGGTCAGCCCCCCGTTTTGGGCCACCTGAAAGGCGTGTCCCAACAGGCCGAAACCGGTCACATCGGTCATGGCGCTGATATTAAAGGCCATTGCCGACTCCGCAGCGTAGCGGTTCAACCGCTCCATACTCTCCACAAAGAGGCGGTACTGCGCATCAGTCAATCCATTGGCCTGTAGGGCGTTGGCGTAGATGCCGGTGCCCAGCGCCTTGGTGAGAATGAGCGCATCGCCCACACGGGGCTGCCCGTTGGTCAGCATGCGGTCAGGATGCACCGTACCGGTCACGCTCATGCCGTAGAGCAGATAATCCTGTTCCATGGTGTGTCCGCCCACCAGGGCCACCTGGGCCTCTTTCAGCTTCTCGCTGGCGCCGGTGAGCATCTCACCGATCACCTCCGGCGGAATTTTGCCCGCGGGATAGGCCAGCACATTCATGGCCGTCAGGGCCTTGGCGCCCATGGCCCAGACATCGGAGAGGCTGTTGGCCGCGGCAATGCGCCCAAAACTGCGGGCATCATTGACCACGGGAAAGAGAAAATCCACGGTCTGCACCAGGGCCAGATCCGGGGTGAGGCGATAGACGCCGGCGTCGTCCATGGTGTCCATGCCGACCAGCAGATCAGGCGTTTCATGTTTGGGCAGTTTTTCAATAATGCCGGCCAGACTGGTCGGCTTGAGCTTGCCCGCTCAGCCAGCGCAGGCGCCGTAGTCCATCAAACGAATCTGACGGCCCGACGCTGCGGTTTGATTCTCAGACGATCCCGTGTCCTGCCTGATCTGCAGCTGCTCGCAAAAGGTCAGCTGACCCCGGTCATGATGAAAGGCGATGCACACCTTGCACTGGCCGTGACGCGAGCAGTCTGCGGGGCAGGGACAATTTTCAGATTGATACAGTGCCATAACACCCTATTGAAAAGTGACGATACACAATATACAAAATAAATCAAAAGTGAAACAAGCCTATTCCAGCCCATGCAATGGCCGGGCACAGGCCGTGTTTCAACCGAAGAGCTTGAACGTGTACCAGAGATCCAGCAGCGGCTTCACCGTAAACAGGCTGCCGCCTGTCCCGCCAAAGGGAATCAGCACCTTGGGGCGGACATTGAGGCCCTTGATCGGCTTCCAGACCAGGCCGGGGCTGAGGTAGTTTCGCGTTTTCTGCGTATGGGCCATGGCCGCACCATCGGCATCTGCCCGCTTGGAGAGGCGATAATGGGTGTAGGTGAGAAACCCCATCAAACAGGACGAAAATTTTCTGTCCAGTTTGGCAATGAACTTCAGCTCGTTTCCGATATTGACATCGGCCTCATTTTTCCCATTCAACCAATAGGCCGCACGGAGATGGCCGCGAAAACCCTTTTTCCATGGCGTGGTGTAGAGGCCACCCAGGGCCAGGTCTGTGCTGCCGTCACCCAGGGCGATCTCCGCCTTGTCATCACCGGTGGGCAGGCGCACAGCGGCAACAACGGTGAAGCCGTGTCGATCCTTGGCCCAGGGGAGCACAGCATATCTGGCCTTCAGATAGAGATCGCCAAGGCCCGACGCCTCTTTTTCAATGCCGCTGATCTCGTTTGATTTGAAGTGAATAGGCAGATGGGCCATGAGCTCCAGGCGAGGCGTCACGCCCACGCCGATCATGGTCTGGCTGCCGTTCCAGCTGAAGGCCCTGCCGTCGGGGTAATCCACCCATTTCTCATCCCCCCAGTTGTAAGCGCAGTCAAAATGGGTGAGATAATTGGAGGCCTGCACAATGGCCTGTCCGGGTTTCAGCATGCCCGCACCGCGCCAGATCAATTGCGCCTGCACAGGACGGGAGAGGGCAAGAAGCAGTAAGGCGAGGGGGATATATAGGAAGCGTTTCATTCAATAACTCCGTTGTTAAATTTCAGGCTGTTCGATAATTCCTTCGAGTATGGCGCGCACCTTCAAGTGAAGGGCCACAAATTCAGCCGACTGGCGGTCTCTGGGGCGCGGCATCTCCACAGTGAGCACGGCTTCGATGGCGCCGGGCCGGTCACGCAGAATGACGATGCGGTCGGCCAAAAACACGGCCTCGTCAATGGCGTGGGTCACAAACAAAATACTCTGGCCACTGCGCTGACGAAGGGCCAGAAGCTCAGCCTGCAACCGGTGCCGCGTCCTGTCGTCCAGGGCGCCGAAGGGCTCATCCATGAGCAGCAGCCGGGGCTGATAGGCCAGAGCCCGGGCCAGGGCCGTACGCTGCTGCATGCCGCCGGAGAGTTCATGGGGATAGGTTTTCTCAAACCCCGACAATCCCACCTGGGCCAATACCTGGCGGGCCGCTTTTTCTCGATCGACTCTGGCCATGCCTTTCATCTCCAGGCCGAAGGCCACATTTTCCAGCACGGTGCGCCAGGGAAAGAGCGAGTACTGCTGAAAGAGCAGCGTCACATCGGAACGGATGCCTGTCACCTGTTCGTTTGCGATGGCAATGGTACCGGCATCGGGCGATTCCAGTCCGGCAATCAGCCTCAGCAACGTGGTCTTGCCGCAGCCCGTGGGCCCCAACAGGCAGACCAGCTCACCGTCATCAATCTCAAGTGATACATCACGCAGCGCCTCAATACGCTCGCCGCGCTGGTTTTCATAGGTCCGGCTGACCTGATTCAATTCAATCCGAGTCATTATCGCTCCCTGGCCTGCCAGAATGAGAGGCGGTCGGAAAATACCTTGAGTCCGGCGCTCAGGGCCATGCCCACCACGCCAATCCAGACCATGGAGGCCACCAGCACATCCATCTCCGCCAGTTCATAGCTGTACATGATGAGATAGCCGATTCCCGCGTCACTGCCGGGCATCATCTCCGCGGCAATGATCACCATCCAGGCAATGCCCAGACCCACACGCAGCCCGGTAAGCACCGCCGGCATGGCCGAGGGCAGAATAACGTTGCGAAAGAGTTTGCGTCGATCAGCACCCAGGAGCAGGGCCTGTTCGATGTGGATATGCTTCACCGACTGTACGCCGTGCACGGTATTGAGAAAGACGGGAAAGAAGCCGCCGTAGAAAATCACAAAGAGCATGCCCAGCTGCAAATGGCCGAAGATGGTGGCCGTGTAGTGAAAGCCAAAGAGATCGGCCACGGTGGTGGTCTTGAACACGGCCATGGCAAAGGGAATCCAGGCAATGGGACAGAGCGGCCGCAGCATCTCCACAAAGGGATTGACAATATGCCGGATGCGTTCAACGCGCCCCACCCAGAGCCCCAAAGGGACGCCAAGGAGTGTGGCCAGTGTAAAACCGATGACCACGCGCACCACAGAGAAGGCCACGTGACGCAGAAAGCTGCCCGTGCCCATGAGGTCGGCTGTGGGGTGCACGAGCCGCGCTGCCACACTGCCCACGCGGGGCACCAGCGCGGCGTTGTCTGCATGCACTGCCGAGAGCTCCCAGAAGAGGAGTACGAGCAGCGGAAGCACCGCGCCCCATGCCAGTTTGCTTTTCATTGGATGCTACTTCTCCATTTCATGGGCAATGAGTTCAGCGCGTGCCGCCTTGAGCAGGCTGAAGTCATAGAGCAACGAATCGACAGCCGAAGCCGGCTGGCCTTTCAGCTGCCCCTTGAGCTTGCCCGCGTCATTCATGGCCGTCATCCAGACGCCCATACGGTCTTTCCAGCCATCAGACGGCGTGGTGCTGAACCCCGATGCGGGCAGAGACACCGCCTCCACCGCCTCAGAGGTGCCGATCCAGCGGGCCGCGTTGCGTACGGCCAGTGCCGGGTCTTCGTTCATGTAATCTGTGGCCAGGACGATGAGCTTGAGAAAGGCTTTGACGAGCGCCGGCTTCTCCGCCATCACCCGATCCGTACCCGCCACGCAGCAGCAGGGATGGTCGCGCCAGATGCCCGGCGGCAGCGTGTTGAGGTCAGCCACAATGCGGCCTACGCCCTTCTCCTCGGCAATGGCGCACCAGGGATTGTTGGAGACATAGCCGTCGATAATATCATTTTGCAGGCCTGGCACCAGATTCTTCTCGCCCTTCATGTGCACCATGAGAATGTGGGCGCTGCGATTGGAAGGATCGCTGCTGTGGCTCAGTCCCACCTCGTCCAGCGCGGTCTCAAAGATAATCTTGGCCACGGCCACGGGATTCTTGAAGCCAATGCGCACGGGCCGGCGCTGTGCCTTCACCCACGCCACAAAACCGGTCCAGTCGGCCACCGGGTTCTCAGGCTTGACCACCAGCATATCGCCCTTGCTGTGCAGCGGGGCAATCATCTTCATGGGCGAGCCCTTGTCATTGAAGAAGGCCACAGCCGCCACGCCGCCAAAGCCAATCTCAAAGTGGCCCTGGCTCATCATGGTGGGCATCTTGGAACCGCCACCGGCCAGATAGAGTTCCACATCGGCCAGTTTGTTCTGGCCCTCCATCAAGGCGTAGTGCTTCTTGAAGGTAATCTCTTGCAGATAGATACCGCAGTCGGCCTTTGTTTTCTCAGGCTCCAGTGCGGCCACATAAAGCGCGGACTGATGGTCGTGGCCCACGTAACCGACTTTGAGCACAGGCGTCTCGCGCCGGGCACAGCCAGCCATCAGGAAGAGGGTGAGTACAATGGAAAGGACTTTCCGCATGCGATGCCTCCAGCAATGGATAAGAGAGAGACGACGACGGGTTCATCCCGTGTCGCTTGAAAGGATCGCATGGATTAAGGCGAGAGGCACATCACCACGCGACCGGCTCCTGCCGGAGCGGCCGCGCAGAAAAGGCGGGCTATTCGGCAGGCAAAAAACGTGCACCGCACCCGGCGGTGTCACTGTGAACTTGTCAACGTCTGTGAATCATGGTATTCCCAATTAATTCTGGCTCGCAGAGGCAGGAGCCTCTGCGGGGCAGTCAATACTGTGGGTTGAATCTCTATTTCCGGTCTGCAGAGGCAGGAGCCTCTGCATGGCAGTCAATCATGGCCATTATCGACTATTCTATTGAATCGCTGTTTCACTTCTGGATTAATTTTATCTTCCGCTCTTTTCCGTGTCTTCCATTGTCTCGCTTTGGATTTTCACTCTTTTCCGCTTTTCTTCGTGGGCCAGCTCTGCGCTCTCCGCTCTTTTCGGCTCTATTTCGTAGGCCAACACATGCTCTATCTTGTATTCTGTTCTTCTCCGCTCTTCTTCGTGGGCAATCTCTCGCTCTGGCTTCTATTCCGATCTTTTCCATCTCTTCCATATCTTCCGTGGTCAAGCTCTATTCTTATTCCGCTCTTTTCCGTGTCTTCCGGGGTCCGCTCTGCGCTCTCCGCTCTTCTCCGTGGACCGACTCTACACTGACGATTACTCCGCCAGCCGCCGCCTGTCCTCATCCCGTTCCGTCATACCCATGTTGTCAAAATGAATACAGAGCGGCACCGCGTACTTGCGCGACGTGCCCCAATGTTGCCGGATCTCCGAGATGGTGGCGCTGCCCTTGGATTTCAAGAGATCGACCAACTGCGTTTGGGCCATGGCCACGGCACTGCGGTGCAGCAGCACGCCGTCCTCCAGGCGTATCATCTGTCCTGACTCCTGCAGTAGTGAGAGTATGTCCTCGGCCGCCTTGCCGAACTGCTCGGTCAGGGCCTTCTGACTGGGCGGCGCCAGGGGTTCGGCCAGCAGCGCTTTTTCGATGGCGTCTTTCAGATCCGCCAGCTCCTGCGGAAGGTTGACCACACGTCCTGCCAGGCGCACGCGCTCCCCATCGATCTCAAGCTGGCCCGCTGCGGCCATCTCTGTGCAAACCGTGTCGAAAAGCAGCCTGTCGATAGGTTGCTTGATGCGTGAACGGATCTCCGCAGACCCGATGGCCAGGCGCAGGGGATACTGCGCAAAAAAGTCAGAGAGCAGGGCGATGATTTTTCGTTCCAGGATGCGCCGGTTCTCTGTATCCATCCAGCGCTTCTTCCCAATACGGACGGCGGCGCCCCGGGTTTCCAAATCATTAAGGCGGCGGGAGAGGTCTTCCTTGGTCAGGCCCAGCCCCCTGGCCAGTTCATCCTCGGTTTTGGGCGAGAACCACTGGCGCCTGAGATGCTCGGCCACGGCCTGGGCCGGATCACCTTTCAGGAGAAGGCCCAGGCGATTGAGCACGGCCTCCTGACCGGGCTTATGCTTGGACGGATAGGCGTCCAGCACCTCGCCACCGCCAATGGTGCGCACCGGCGAGTAAGAACGGATCACAAAACGGTCGCCCATGTCGCCGACCACCGGTTTCTCAAATCGTATCTGGACGAATCCCTCATCGCCAGGCTGATAAAGCTCCCTGTCGAGGAGGACAATGCGGGCAATCACCTCGGCCGTACCCAGATGCACACGCACGCGGGCGCGGTTTTTTAAAGGCTTGGGCGAAGTAGAGAGCAGCGAGAACCGCGTGTCCATCATGGAGGTGGGGCGATAAAATCCGGGTTCGGCCAGCACGTCGCCGCGCTGAATGGCATTCTTTTCAATGCCTTGCAGGTTCACCGCCGTGCGGAACCCCACATCGGATTGCTCCACGCCGTGGTCATGTACCTGCAGGCCGCGCACGCGCAGCGTCTCGCCCTGGGGCAGGAGTTCGACAGATTCATCGGCGGCCACGCGCCCGGAGAGCACCGTGCCTGCCACCACTGTGCCGAAGCCTTTGATGGAGAAGACGCGGTCGATGGGCATGCGGAACACGCCCTTGTCCCGCCGGTCGCCAATCTGTGCGGCGGTGTCGAACAGGGCCGTCTTCAAGTCATCGACGCCCTGGCCCGTCATGCCGCTCACCGGAACGATGGGCGCCGCCTCCAGAGCAGTGCCCTTGAGCAGCTTGCGGATGTCTTCAGTGACCAGCGCCACCCACTCGGGCTCGACCATATCGATCTTGTTGAGGGCCACCACGCCGCGGCTGACGCCCAGCAGGTTCAGAATCTCAAAATGTTCGATGGTTTGCGGCATCACCCCGTCGTCTGCAGCGATGACCAGGCAGGCCATGTCCACGGTGTTGACGCCGGCCACCATGGTCTTGACAAACTTCTCATGGCCCGGCACATCGATGAGTGTGATATCCTCGCCCAGAAAGGCGAAGCCCAGATCTGTGGTCATGCCCCGCTCCACCTCTTCCTTGAGGCGGTCGGTGTTGGTGCCGGTGAGGGCCTTGACCAGGGCCGTCTTGCCGTGGTCAATATGTCCGGCCATGCCGAGCACGATATGTCTGTGGAGACGTTTTGTCATCAAACTAATTCACTTTGCTCATTATTAAAGGACTGTACATTTTCTTGTTTCAACGTGAGAATCCACTTTCAATTTAATAAAATAGGTACCTGTTGCAAGATCAGATTTCACCCAGGTATAATCATGAAGGCCCATGGGCAAATTTTCATCGATAAGCAGTGCCACTCTTTGCCCGCGTACATTATAAACCGACAGCGAAACAGGCGCCTTCTCCGGCAGGTAAAAGGAGATGCGTGTTGATCCTGTAAATGGATTGGGAAAATTCTGCTGCAGATACTGAAAGTCTACAGTCTTGTGGGATTCAGGCTCATCGGCCTCGGCATTCAGCAATACGGCCGGCGTCATCTCCCACTCCGAACGGTTTCCAGCCCCATCGAGAATAGAAATCTTCAGATCCAATAGCGTGGG
>Ga0209475_10000310_pt1 | contig 119916 bp, 97 predicted proteins | sample tdDd471_FD_187128 | JGI IMG/M metagenome (GOLD analysis project Ga0209475, IMG submission 187128) | Marine sediment microbial communities from the Atlantic coast under amendment with organic carbon and nitrate - tdDd47.1 (SPAdes)... | ecosystem: Environmental > Aquatic > Marine > Coastal >... | reverse complement strand
AAGGAAAGCAGCTTCTTTATTATCTGATTTCCGATTGATACCTACCAGAACTCCCGCAGGCTGAAGAAGCTGTACACCGGCCCGTATCATTGCAGGGTGCAGAAGATTGGGGAAATACCCCACATTATCCCGTCCCAAATCATCACTGAAGTTTTTCCAGTGAGCAATATCGGATATAAGACCGGGAATCATGGCACTTTTTCCCCGGCTGAAAGAATCTGTGGCATAATTGAAATATGGTCTGAAAAGACCCTGCTCATCAAAATATTCATTTTCACGAAGGAATCTGCAGAATTCCATGATAATCCGGAATCGCGGTGTACTGAAACCCCACCCCTGATTGTAAAATGACTCGATCTCTTCTTCTGAGAAAAATGCTGTTATCAGACTTCTGCGAATGAATTCAGTGGTCAGAGGACGGTTATTACCTGTTGCAATAGGTATAATACCCTTGTTCTTCAGGACTTCACCGGCTTTTAAAAAATCATTCCAGTCAGAAGGAGGATTTTCCGGATCCAGACCTGCCTGTCTGAACAGTTCTTTATTGTAATACCAACCCATCCCCTGAAAGGTAAGAGGCAAAGCTTTAAGAGCTTCATCTTCGCTTCGGCACGGAATCAGAGAAGAAGTGCGGAAGGACAATTCAGTTTCCTTAAGAAAAGAATCAAGAGGTTCCAGATAGGACTGATACTCAGTAAACTCAGTTCCGAGATGCAGCCAGATAACATCGGGTCCGGTTCCAGCCAGTAACGCGGCCTGTAAAGCAGGTATGTACTCCTGATCGAAAAATCCCTTATGCTCCAATATTATTTCGGGATATTTCTCCCTGAAGATATTATCAACTCTGGTCAGTGCTATGTTTGTTTTTGAATCGGTGTATTTAAAATCCCAAACCGTCAGATGAGACTCTTTGATTTCAATCGCCGATTCGCCACTTACTCGAATTGACTGTCCCATTGAGAGAATGATGAGAATAAAGAGCATGTGCGAAAAACGGAAGGTTTTAGAAAACACTACTCCATGATAAACTGATTCGATGAGTAAAATCCACAGTTATTTTAGACTATTTCTTGCAGCTTTCCTCATGTTATGCCTTCTTCTGGGGTTTATGATATTTTACAATATTCAATCGAGTCGGATACAATCAGTAGCTCTGGAATCAATGACTCTGCTATCTGACTGGAATAAGCTGGAAAATATTACCAACCAGATTCTGCTTAGCAGATTTACAGTAACCGATCGCGAAAGCCCGGAAATTCTGCAGGAGTGGATATTTGATTATGAGGAATTTTCAATATCTCTGGAAAGACTGAGTGGCAAAGAGCAAATACATCGGTTTGGAGAGATGTCAGAAAGATTTGAAGGCGCGTCAAGAATCTGGCGCTATACGAAAGTGCAGCTGAATAATGCAAATCACTTCTTTACTAAAATTATTCAATCCGGCCTGGGAGAAAAGGTTATGGTTAACGGATTCCTTCATACCATGTACAAACTGCGTATGACCGGTCAATTAACAGGCGGTGAGATCTTTCTTCTCGATGATACAATAAATTCACTGGAATCTCTCGATAACGCCACTAAAGAATTCGATATCTTATTTACGGCTATAGTCCACGACCTGAAAAAGACCGGAGAGATATATCTACGAAGAATCCGTATAATGATCATCGGCCTCTTCAGTAGTGTCATTCTGGTGCTGGGAATCTCCTTTCTCATCAATCACCAACTGAAAACAGTCCAGAAAAATCGCTTTGTCTATCTGAAAGAACAGAAAAATCAGCTTCTTAGAAGAATTTGTGAAAACAGCAGTGATGAAAACCTGATAATGTTTAAAGAGAGACAGAATTCACTGGAGATCCACCTATCTTTAAAAAACCCCATCCTCCCCATACTGCTGCAAATTGATGACTATTCACATTTCTCCCATCAGCAGAATATAAAAGAACAGAATTTTGTAATCAACCAATTCACAGAAACAATGAATTCAATTCTAATAGAGGAAAAACTTCTCTGCGAGTCCTTTCTCTACAAGGACGATATGATCATCTTTCTATCAAATGTGGATTTTCATGAAGTAAATGCCGAAATGATGGATCGATTGAAAATTAAACATACGGAGATGTTAGAGAAACACAAATGGTCAGTATCCATGACGATAGGTAACATTAATACTGAGGCAATTGACTTGGATAATGATTTTACAGACTTGCAGAAATTAGCTGAATACCGGTTTCTAATCGGTAAAGGAGCGTATATATACTCAGGATCAATGCAGCTTGGAATCCAACAACCCTTTCATTATCCACTGGATAAAGAAAGGATATTTGAAGAAGCTTTAAATTCTCTTAATCGGGAAGAAACTCTCAGGATTTTGGAGGAAATAATAGCAAATGGCTATGTCTATGGCCCTCAGAATATGCGGAGACTAATACTGCGATTGACTGCGACTCTCAGTTCGATTGTGGAAAATCTGGAGCGAACCTATCACATTTCATCTATGGGTGATGTGATCCCCATGATCCTTCAGGTGCAGAATCCTGAAAATATTGACGGAGTAAGAGATCTGCTTTCTGAGATTATCTCTCGTATTATAAGCACATGTCTGGATAAAAAAGAAGAAAAACATGATCAGACTGTATTACAGATAAAAGATTTGATAGCCGGTGATATAAAAAATTTCAATCTCTCTGTTGAAAGTTTAGCGGACGATTTTAATCTGACATCATCCTATATAAACAGACTCTTCAAGAAGCACACATCTTTCAGCATTGCAGGATATATTAACAATGTACGACTCGGTTTTGCTGAAGAATTGCTTCGAAGTACTCAACAGACAGTATCGGAAATCGCCGAAAATTCAGGATTTGCCAGTAAGGGAACTTTTTTCCGGTTGTTCAAAAAAAGATATGGACGGACTCCGAAAGATTATCAGAGGGAAGTTAAAAATCAGAATTAAAGGGTTAAAATGTCAGAGACTTGCAAAAGGCAAGTCTCTAAAAAATTATCAAAATTAATAACAATTATTTAGCAGCTGCCCAGGCATCAATCTGACGCTGGATTCCGCTAATAACTCTATCGATTCCCGCTTCATCAAGAGCGGACTGATAATCGTTAAATATATCTTCACCCATATATCCGCCGACAACAGCTGTATAATACTGTTCGACTATTGACGTAAGGGCTGCTACATCATTTTTAATCGGTTCAAGATCCAATACAAATCCCATAAGGGGAGATTTTACCGCATTCTGATTCAGATCGTAAATAAGGGTATTGGCTTCGGGATTTTCTCCTGTTTTCAAATGTGAAATAAAAGTATTTCCAAAAACCCAGGGAATATTGGTAAAATATCCGCCGTCCTGATTAACTGTCATGAAACCATCATCAAGAGTATAATGTTTCCCTTCAATACCCCATGTTAAGAGGTTATAGGCTTTTTCATTAGTCCATAAGTATTCAAGAACCTTCACTGCTTCCACCTGATGTTCAGATTGTGAGCTGATGGCATTTAAAGTAGAGGTAATTCCGCTGCCTGCCATAATACTGGGGCCGGCAAAAGGTTTTGCCAGTTGATTTTCCCCGTAAGACTGTTTCACTATATCTTTTCCGGGGATCCAGGTATTATGGAAATCGATACCGATTTTCCCTGTATTTTTCAAATTTGTCCACTGATCATTATTATATGTTAAACCATCAACCGCAATGTATCCTTTGGCAAACCATTCTCTGGAGAGTTCAATCATAGATTTATATTCTTCATTATCAAGTACATTGAAAACTTTCAAGTCTTTATCATCTATTTGAACTGCAAGGAGTTTGTTCAATATAGTAAGTTCAACAAATCCAAGAGCGGGTTTCATCCAGTAAGCTAAGGGAAACCTTGTAGACATGGGAATAATATCCGGCTCATTTGCCTTTATATCTGCAAAGAATGATTCAAGATCTTCAGGCGTTTTTACAGAGTCGATATCCCAACCATAAGTTTCAACCATTCTGTCGCGAACCTGAAAGTTTGAGGTTTTAGCCGCAATCTGCTGACTCCACACTCCTCTTCTCTCTCCATCAACGACGGTAGCCGCCAGAGCTTCTTTAGTGTCCTTCCATATGGTTGGAGCATGTTCTTCAAGCAGTGAATCGAGACCTGCATAATAGCCATCATTGGCAGATTTCATGAAGTCATTACACCAGCTAGCTGTCCATACAATATCGAATTTTTCTCCTGCAGCCATAGCCAGAGGCATGGTTTCTTTATATTCCCCGAATTGTCCTGTTGCTCTAAACTCGACTTCAACACCCAGATCTTCTTTCAGCATTTTATTTAATTCAGTATAGACTTCAGGTCCATCCTGATAAGGGAATCCCGATCCACCGGGTATATACCATACCAGTTTAACAGGTTCTTTCTCAGAAGCGGATTCCTGCTGGCCTCCTGCAAACAGAAATGTTGCAGATACAAGCATCAGAAAAACCAAAAACAGTCCTTTCATTTTATTCATAATGTCTCCTTTTGTAATATAACACAAATGGTTTTGTGCCGTTAATTTATCCTACCTCCGGGATATTGAAATCCGTAAGGTCAAATAATTAACAAGAGGAGTTCAAAATTAACGAATAATAATTTTCCTGTATCACATTCTTGACATATGGATAACATTATTGACATTCCCATTGCAATTGAAGATTTATTCTATGAGTTTTGTACTTTTTGGGTTTAAGATACATCATGATCAGGAAGAAACAGTTTACACTCATTATTGTTGATGATGAAAAATCCATAAGGGACGGATTATCCAATTATATAGACTGGCAGAGCTTGGGTTTCAGAGTTCTGCAATGTTTTGAAGATGGAAAAGAAGCCGAAGAATTTATTATCAGGAACCCTGTTGATGTTATACTGACAGATATAAAAATGGCGGAAATATCAGGCCTGGAACTGGCAGAAAATCTCTTAAGAAAAAATATTCATACAAAAATAGTTATCATGAGCGGATATAAGGATTTCAGTTATGCTCAGAAAGCGATCAAACTGAATGTTTACGACTATCTGCTCAAACCCATTGAGATTGATACGATTAAGGAAGTATTCGATTCTCTTTATACTCTAATCGAAAATGGTCCAATAGAGTCGCCGGAAACTGCTGAGAAAGTCCAACAAGAAAATAATACAGAATATACTGAGCTGGTCATACAAAAAGCTATTGAGTATATAGAAAACAATTACCAGAAAGATATTTCTCTTGATGATGTGTCGGGATATGTTTACCTAAGCCCTGTCTATTTCTGCCGTTTTTTCAAAGAGGAAACAAACATCAATTTCCTGACTTACCTGACCAATGTCAGAATGGGAAAAGCTGCAGAGATTCTAATAAAAAGAGAAAAAAAAATTTCTGAGGTAAGTCATCTTGTCGGTTATAAAAATACTAAATATTTCACGCGTGTTTTTAAGAAACATTATGGTATAGTACCATCTGAATATTTAAAGCAGGAATTCAGACGTGAATTTTAAAAGAGTATTCACCTATAAGTTTCAGAGCCTTTTTTTTAAAAACATGGGGATAAACCTTGTTCTTCTAGCTTTCCCCTTCTTCATTTTCATAATAATAATCATCTCATACAATCTGAAGATAATTAAAGAACAGATTAGTGAACTTACATTGAACTCTCTTAATAGAAACATAGATCTTATAGACAATTTAATTGATGAGCTTAAATATACTTCTGTCGTTTTTGAAAACACCAGTTCTGAAATAGGTTTCTTTGAAATAAACAATACAAACACCAATAATGAATATTTTACTTTTATTTACGATACCTTAAGACCGTTTATATTTTCCAATCACGATATTTCTTCCATCTATATTTACTCTGAAGTAAAACAGACCATACTGAATCTTGATAGACCTTTTGAAATCTCCTCATTCCCTGACACCGAATGGATCGAAGCAAGCCGAAACAGAATGTTATCCACTCCTTATATCATATTAAGAAAACCATATCGTCATTTTTCTGAAACAATCTCCATTGTCAAACCTGTGATGGACAACAATACTGGAGAATATTTCGGAGCGATCATTATCGATACAAAAATTAATGAAATCATGATAAAGGATGAGAGGCTATTAAGTGAGCTTTCCATTACTGATGAGAATAACACAATTATTTACAGTGACATATTAGCAGACATTGGAAAAGATCTGTTTATGATGGATAATTCTGTTGAATACATGCAATTAATGAGAGGAGATGGTAAATTTCTCTATAATGATGATCTTCACTATATCCTTTTGACGAATCACTCCAGAAAACTTGATTTACAATATTTCTATAAAGTTCCCCTAACAACATTCGATAACAGATATTTGCAGTTATATCGGATTCTGGCAATTTCCATAGTTATTCTGCTGATTCTTGTAATCATTGCCTCCGTTTTAATCTCACTCAATAGTTACCGGCCCATAGACAATCTGCTGAAGATTATTGAAGAACCGAAAAGTTCAAATCTATCGTTTACAAAAACGAAGGAAATCGAAGAGATTGCCTCAAACATCATATCTTCGATGAATACCAATAAAAATCTAAAAGAAAAAATGCTTGATCAAATCTATCTGCTGGACAAAACGAGAATGATCGCACTTCAGGCTCAAATAAATCCCCACTTCCTGTACAACACACTCGATGCTATTCGCTGGAAATCGATGTCCCTGACCAATGGAGAAAATGAAGTATCTTCTATGATTGGAATTCTGGCAAACCTGCTTCGTCTCAGTCTTGAAGGTGATGACAATACAACAACACTGAAAGATGAATTGGAACATGCTGTTCTTTTTTTAAAAATACTCAACAGCCGTTACGAGGATATGTTTGATTTCGAAATGAATATCGAAAAAGGACTGGAGGAATGCCTGGTATTGAAGCTCTGCCTGCAGCCTCTACTTGAAAACGCCTGCTATCATGGAATCAAACCGACAAGGAATCATGGTTCCATAAAATTAACCGGCAAAACAGTCAACAGAAAACTTATTATCACCATTGCTGATAATGGTACCGGAATAAAAGATACTGAAGCTTTGAGAAAAGAAATTAATAAAAAAGTGTCATTTAATGATCACCATATCGGACTGAGAAATGTGAACCAGAGGATTAAACTAATTTTCGGTGAGGAATATGGATTAAAAATCACGAGCAGTGTCAATGAGGGAACATCTATAAATCTGATATTCCCTCATATGTCTGACTGTACTGATTATTTTCTATGATTCCATAAGCAGTCTAAACAGTTTCTCAGCTACGGGGTTAGTCTCCAGTCTGGTGGATAGATCCAATTGAGAAATAAAGATTTTACCTTCTCCATATTCATTGCCCCCAAGAGCCAATGCACTATCCCACTCCCCATTTTCATTGGTATTTCCGCTAGCCAGCAGAGGATAAAAGTCTTCAGTTGTGAAGGTAGAATAAATGATAGGTTTAATAAGATCTTCTTCCGGCTCATACCAGAACCGGAAGTCATTTTCGTAAAAATGTTCCTTTAAATTAGATTTATCATCAATAGAAACAAAGTGTATCGGCATCATGGAACTTTCCTGAACCTTAACAAAACTTTCTGCAAGCTTGTATTCACCGGGTTCCAGTTCCAGAAAAATCAAAATAGAACCTTGTCGTACTGCCTTTAGAATATCTTCTTCTTTATCTTTGAAATCAGAAAAATCCTCAATGAGAATCAGGTCTGGGTTTTGAAGGTAATTATCTATATTAAAATTATAGATCCGGGCAATTTTATTAGTTTTATATCTGTCATATCCCCAAATTTTATAAGTATTCGACGCTTCCCGTTTTGGAAAAATATCAATGGAAAGGGATGTGCTGGAAATGATCTTATCATCTTCTTTGAGGCCCAAATGAATTTCAATTTTGTCCCGGACATCCACAGAAGGAGCCAAAATGCGAATACTCCCTTGATAATCAACAGAACAATCTGTCAAAACAGCGGAAATTGATCCTGATGTAAGTATTTCTTCAGACTTTTTTATGAAATACTGAAGTTTCAAAGAACCATCATCTCTGTTCGTATCATTGCAGATCAAGGCTTCTACATTAACCGTATCTCCCGAATAGTATCTTGTTCTGTCGCTCCTCAAACTTACCAGTAAGGGGCTGAGAGCCTCTCTATAGGCGAAAAATCCTTTTTTAGGATTCCTGTCCACATCCATTATGGTCTTCATCCATCCAGAGGGAAAGGCATCGATAAAGAGATGAAGAGCAAAGGAAACCATTCTTGGATCTCTTCTGAAGGCTTCGGTCATAATCCTAATTCCTTCAGCCTGGTAAATCTGACTTTTCTCTACCCAGTCTTCCATCTTCTCTTGCGTTTTGTAAAAGAGAAAATGGAAATTTCTGGACTGAGCACCTACAATTTTACCTGGATGCCACACTCCATTTTCTTCAACCATCCAGCTTTCGGGATAATATTTTCTCATAACAGAAGCATCTTCAAGACCCTCTACCCCGAATTCTCCACAGGCATAGTTCCATCCGGTTTTTACATACTGCCAGTGCCCTTTTACAAGTTTCCCCATATCAAGGCCATGGCCGTTGTACCACATATTGTAACAGTGATTATCGGGTAGACACTCAGACGGAGGATCATAATCGCCATCTACATGTTTTATGACTCTATCGGGATTGCACATTTTTACAATGGAATCGGCCATTTTGAAATATTCTTCCATTTCATCTCGTTTCAGATGCCTGTGGGGCTTATTGGACGCATTGGGAAAAGGTTCGTTAATATAGGTTATCAGAATGTTTGAGGGATTATTCCGTACGAGTCTCTCCATCTCTTCTGTCTGCCTGAGCAATTCACAGAGAGAACCTCTTCTAATCACTCCAAAAAGGGGCATATCCGTCTGAGTCATCAAACCTATTTGATCACAGAGATCATAAATCTCTTTCTGTACCGGTCTCTGAGTAAGACGGAGGAAATTCATATTGCACGCTTTGGCAAGTAGAAGATCTGTTAAAAGCTGATCAAAGTCACCCTTCATAACACATTGCTGTTCATGGCCCATTGTGTTGGCACCACGCAACCTGATTTTCCTGCCATTAAGATAAAACATCCCTTTGGGATAACAGTCAGTGTCGAGAGTGAAGGATCTCATTCCGAATTGACTTTTCCCTGTATCCAGAAGCTTCTCAGGAATGGAAACTGAGACCTGAAGCTGATAGAGAAAGGGAGATTCCGATTCCCACATTCTGAAATCCTGCATATCAACAGGGATTTTAAAAGTATTGACACCTTTTTCCACAAAAAGATTCACCGGTTTATCAATTAATCCCTGAGCGATTAGTTTCTGTTCAGTAAAACTGTCTCCCAGACCGTATTCCCTTCCCGTACAGGGTTTGTATTCATAGTTTTCAAAAACTGTGTGTTCAAAATTCTGACCGTATAGGGAAAGTGATATAGAAACATCCCGTGGATCTCTGTCTGCATTGGTTAGTTCGAGCCAGATCTCAGCTTTATTTTCATCGACCATTGGTCTGACGAATATATCATTGATAAAAACTCTGCTGCGGGTTTCAATCTGCACCCCCTGGCAAATACCGAATCCAGGAGGACAATGGTGCCATCCAAAGGCAGGATCGTCATAACCCGGTCCTGTAGCAGCATAAATCTTCTCCCCTTCGAAGCGGACTCCCCCGCTGTGCTCATCGATATTCCCCATCCAGATATAATCATTCTTCACCTTTACGAGCAGAGTGTTTTCCCCTTCTTTTACATAATCAGAAAAATCCATTTCAAAAGGAGCAAAAAAACCAGTATGGGATCCGACAAAATTATCATTGATAAAAACTTCAGCTATATAATCTACACCTTTGAAACAGGCAAAATAGGCTTTTTCTTTACTGACATCTTCTATTTGAAAAATAGTTTTATAATAACTGATCTGCTCTCCCAGAGGACCGGTGTAATGGGGAATGCTAATTTTCTTCCACTTCCGACCTTCTTCGAGTCGATAATCGAATTCTGTGATTTCTTGAATTTCACGGATGTTTTTTAATTCCGGAGAGAGATTTTCCAGAAATGGTTTATATTTTTCTTTGAGCTCATCAACCAGAAAGTATAATTCCTCTCTTGTGGATATTTCTTCAATCGGTTTAAAAACAGATTGATTATCCATGGGCAGTATTTTTATTTCTTTTTTTATCGGCTCTGGGCAGTAAATATCTTTTCCATCACTATCTATTTTATTTAAGGCAATATCGGAAAATTGATCATTCTTCTTATTCATAATTACCCCTTCACTCCACCGATTTTCAAACCCTTGGCAAAATATTTCTGGAAAAAGGGGAAGACCAGCATCATTGGTCCTGCGGCCAGTACAGCCATGGCCATTTTTACTGATTCCGATGGAAGGTCGTTAACGCTGATAGCATCACCTCCCATCATATCCTGATTCATCAACAGGAACTGCATATTCCTCATAACCCTCTGCATCCAGAACTGTAGAGGCAATAATGACTGATCAGTAATATAGAGCAGTGCCGTATACCATTCATTCCAAAACCGAAGAGATAAGAGAAGAGCAATAGTAGCCAATGCCGGTTTGGAAAGCGGCAATATGATTCTGGAATATATGACTATCTCCCTTGCTCCATCTATTTTGGCGGATTCCACAATTGAGGCGGGAATCTCTTTCATATAGGTTACGAGTAGAAAGATATTCCAGGCATTTACAATAATGGGCAGAATCATTACAAAAATATTGTTCCTGAGTTTAAGATATTTAGTAATCATAATATAAGTGGGGACAAGCCCGCCGTTAAAAAGCATTGTGAACAAAACTACAAAACCAATTATGCCTCTCCACTTGAAATCACTTCTGGACAGAGGATAAGAGATGAGGGACATACATAGAACTCCCAGAATAGTACCGATTATTGTAATAAAAATTGTAACTCCGTAAGCATTTAGAAGGGCATTGGGAGCTTTGAATATATACCTATAGGCAGATAGATCAAAGATTCTGGGGAAGAGACTATAACCATTGCGGGCCAGATCCAGTTCATTAGAGAGTGAAACGGATATTGTTATCACCATGGGGATGATACAGATTACTGCAAAAACAATGAGAATGAAATGAGCAAAAAAATTCCATATTACTTCTTTATTACTATTGTCAACCATAATTATCCTCCTACAGAACTGAGTTGTTACCACTACCGATTTTTTTAGCTAGCCAGGTGGAAGTCAATACCAGTATCAATCCCAATACAGACTGAAATAGACCAATTGCCGAACCCATTCCTATGTCATGTACTTCAATTAAAATTCTATAAGTGTAGTAATTGATGACATCTGTAGTGGGCAGCAATAAACCATTCTGCATGGGAAGTGTATAAAACAGCCCGAAATCGGCAAAGAAGATCTTTCCGACTCCCAGGATCATGAGAATGACAATTATAGGTGTCAACATGGGAATGGTGATTCTGAAGATTCTCTGAAATCTGCTGGCTCCGTCGATAGAGGCCGCTTCATAAAGGGCGGGATCAATCCCCATAAGTCCGGCATAATATATAACAGTGTTATATCCTACACTTTTCCACAATCCCATAAAAACAATGATATAAGGCCATAGATCGGCTCTTATATACCATTTTACAGGATCCATGCCAGCACTTATCAGAATGGTGTTTATAAATCCGTTTTCCGTTTTCAAAAAGGCATATAACATTATGGAAACGATTACCCACGATAGGAAATAAGGAAGAAAGAATATCGTTTGATAAATTTTTACATACGTTCCCTTATTCATTTCCGAAAGCAGAATGGCGAAGGAAACAGCCAACATCGGTGTCAGCACAATGAACATAGCATTATATAGTAATGTGTTTCTCGTTACTTTCCAGAATTGCAGAGAACTGATAAAAAACTCAAAGTTTTTAAAACCGACCCAGTCACTCCCGAACACCCCCTTTAAGGGTTTAAAATTTTTAAATGCCAGAACTATTCCCCCCATTGGAAGATAATTGAATATCAGTAATACAAGCAGCGCGGGAACACATAACCAGAACAGCTCCAGATTTCTTTTTCTATTATCTTTAAGAATCAGCTTTTTAAGATTGGGGCTGTTCTCCATATAAGTCTCCTAAATTAACAAAGATATCTAATAGTAATGGAGATAGGAGAATGTATGTAACGTTAAATATTTGACATAGGGGAGTCATTCTTAACGGGATTTGCTAAAATGGACCGGTTTGAAATTCCTTTCTGTAACGTCCAGGGGGCAAGTGAAAATATTTTTTGAACTGACGACTGAAATAATACAGATCATCCAATCCGACATTTGATGCAATTTGTTTTATGGGCAGATCGGTTGTTCTTAAGAGCAATCCCGCTTTCAGAAGTCTCCGGTACATCAGAAAGCGCCCAGGAGACATACCTATTGTAGCTTTGAACTGATGACGGAAATAGTCGTAAGAGATCATTAACTTTTCCGCTTCTGCAGTAAAACTCCAATTTTTTTCGGGCAGTTCAGAAAGATACCAGGCAATCCTGTTAAATTCCTCTTTCAATGGGTTTTCCGATTCTGCTCTATGGGGGAGAAAATGAAGCTGGAGCAGCAAACCTTCCAGAAGGTGAACAGCCCGGCTGTCAGATGTGTTACCCCCATCCAGGATGGAGAGAAGCTGCATAAAATCCTGTTCAAACTCATTGTTGTCCAGGAGTTTAACCGCTGGAAAATCAGCTCTTCCGGGAAATAAACCGGATTGTACATATGTTTCGGCTCTGGGACCTGAAAAGGTTATAAAATTATGATTCCACGATTCTCCATTTCTGCTTCCGAAACGAAAACGGGGTCCCGGGTAGGTGAACCATACAGTCGGACCAGTTAGTATTAATTCCTTATTATCATCTATAATGAGCGTCATATTGCCGGATTTTAAATATTGTAGAGAATAGTAATCCATAAAAGTCCGTTCAGCCCAAAGTGTATATTCGGGAAGAGTATCCCAGTGCAGAAAATTCAGGTCTTTGAAATAATCCATAACCATATTGTACAAAAATGGGACCATTCCGTCTATTTCTTTCTAACTATTACCGGGTTTTAATATTCAAAACAGAAAGGAGAATTGAATAATGATATCAAGAGAACGTGTAAAGAGAGCTGTAAATTGTAAGGAAGTAGATAGGATTCCCCATTTTCTTCCCGACGGAAAGGAGAATGATCTGATCTGGTTATGGCAGGATCATCCTGAACCCAGAATGGATTGGACTAACAAAGGTGACCATGATTTCATGATCGACTGCTGGGGTGTAACCTTCAAGCGGATGGCAGGAGGAGTACTCGGACGGGGAGAAGTTTATGAAGCGGCATTGAATGATTTCACAGCACAGGCAGATTTCCCCTTTCCCGACCGGAATAATTCACGATACTTGCAGAAATCGGCAAAACTCATAGTTGAAAATAACAAAACGGAGAATCCGAAATACTGTCTGGGAGTTATGCCCTTCAGTAGTATGAATGAGGGGATTCACAATATTACAGGTATAGAGAAGATGTTTCTGGCTTATTATGAAGAACCGGAACATTTGAAAGCTCTTATTGCCAGGTTCGCTGCTGCGCAAAGAGAATCAATAAAAAAGCTGAAAGACATAGGCTGTGATGGAATTATGGGTTACGATGACTGGGGACTGCAGAACAGTCTTATGATCAGTATTGGAATGATTCGTGAGTTTTTCCTGCCTCACTACAGAGAGAACTGGGCCTACGCTCATGAGCTGGGTATGGACGTATGGCTTCACTCATGCGGCAATATTATTGAACTTCTCCCTGATTTTATTAATGCCGGCTTAAATGTCATTCAGATGGATCAGCAGGAAAATATGGGACTGGAAAATCTAGCCGATGCAGTAGATGGGAAGCTGGCTTTCTGGTGTCCTGTGGATATTCAAAAGGCAATGATCGAAGGAACTAATGAGGAGATTGAACTCTATTCGAAAAGAATGGTGGAAACTCTGGGGAGAAATAAAAGCGGGTTTGTTAGTATGGCCTATACGACGCCGGAGGACATTAATCATACTCCGGAAAAACTGGCGGTTATGTGTACCGCATTCCGGAAGTACGGAGTGTATTGACTTTCTAAAATTACAATAATCCATCAATCATCAATCTCCTGTATTTTGCAGGAGACTGTTTATATTCCCTTTGGAAAACCCGGCTGAAATACTGTTCTGTGCTGAATCCCGTATTAACGGCAATATCTCCCATACTCATATTTGTATGTAATAACATATTTACTGCTGCTTCCATTCTATGATTTCTTATGTAATGAACAGGTGATGTTCCCGTTTCTTTTGTAAAGAGATCCCGGAATCTTCTTACAGAGTAATTACTTAAAGAAGCCAGTTTTTCAATGGGAATCTGTTTATCGAAATGATTATGAATATACCATAAGGCAGACTGCAGTCGTCTCGATGATTCGGAAAGAATAGCCGGGCTTTTATGGATTTTCCCGGCCCAACGCAAAAACAAACTCAGGCAATCAGCATTGGCAATTTCATGAGAATAGGAAAAGGGTGATTTTAAATTGTTCAATATACCTTCCATATTTATTCTTTCATAACTGTCAAAATCCATTGGAATAACCTTATATTCAGGAATATTTAAGTGGTTATCAACAAGGCTGTTATACCACCAGAAATGCCATCGATTTCCCAGGCAATTATATCTTGCAATATCTACGTTTTTAACTCTTAATAAAGTGTTTTCTTTTAAAATAAAAGACTGCCCGTTTTTTAAAACAAGTTTGCCTTCCCCGTTCAAAGTTCTCCAGAATACATCTCCATCTACGATCTGCAATCCTTTATACACATCATATCTGGAATCCGCTTCCACCTTCCATAAGGCTTTAATGGATATTACTGGCTGATTGATGGTTGATTTTAGAACTGCGAAATCATTGTCCATTTGATGATTTTAACACAAATTGCCGAAAAGTATAAAACATTCTCCTAATTAGATAAATAATTGGTTATTAATTTCTATAAAATACAATTAGTTAAATCAAAAAGAGGTTAAGATGTCACATAAAAAAATGATCCCCAGCGCAAAAAAACTCAGAGATACTTATGCGATAAAACCGGGAGCACCGTTCTATCAGAAGGAGTTCGGTTATTATTGTCTGGAAAAATGGGAAGAACAGGGCATGCCGAAAAATGCCGATTTAGAACAACTCTTCGGATATGATGTACCGGGAGATTTTGCCCTGGAAGGACTGGGCTGGTGTGAAGCCGGATTTGAACCTCAGTTTGAAGAAAAAATCCTGGAAGACAGAGGCCCCCATGAACTTGTCCAGGATTTCGCCGGAAGACATGTTCTTTGTTTCAAAGGACGGCGATCGGGGTTCATGCCCGAATATGTAGACCACCCTGTAAAAGATTTGAACAGCTGGAAAGAATTATGCCAATGGAGAATGAATCCCGAAACTCCTATCCGCCAGTCGAAAATCGAGTCATCTGTCAAAGAAGCTAAAATCGCCGAGTCCGAAGGCCGCATGATTGTCCAGAGGTTGGTCGGCGGATACATGTACCTGAGAAGCCTGATGGGACCGGAAGCATTATTATATCAGTTTTACGACAATCCGAAACTGATCCACAGCTGTATGGAAACATGGTTCAACCTGGCAGACTCGGTCATCGCCCGCCATCAGCAAGAGGTAGAGATTGATGAGTTATTCATCGGAGAAGATATCTGTTACAACCATGGCTCCCTCATATCGCCGGATATGATCAAAGAATTTTTATTTCCCTATTACAGTAGATTAATTGAAAATATGAAATCCCGGAAAATTGATAAAACAAGACATTTATACTTTCAGGTTGATACTGATGGCCATGCGGAACCGGTTATCCCTCTCTACAAAGATCTGGGAATGGATATCATGTCCCCCTTTGAGGTCGCTTCCGGTTGTGATGTGGTTGAGATCGGAAAGAGATATCCCGACCTTGTTTTAAGTGGTGGAATTGATAAAAGAATTCTTGCTGCGGGGAAAAGAGAGATCGATGAAATGGTAGACCGGATATTTCCGGTAATGAAAAAAAGAGGCGGTTATATACCCACCTGTGACCATGGTGTTCCCGAAGAGGTTTCTTTAGAGAACTATAAGCATTTCAGAAAAAGGTGTCTGGAATTTGCTGAATAATTTATAGAGGGAAATCCTACCTCCACCTTTCAATTCTTTTCAGAACTTTTTCTGCTGTTTCCCTATCATCAACACCTTTGATCCCTTTTATATAAACGCCTTCGGGGTTGAGATTTTCAAACATCAAATCCAGTTCAGAAATTTTCAGCTCCAGAATCTGCAAACTCTTACCGGCCTTCTGGATTTTCTGATATATGGGAATCCACCGTTTAAAATCCTCATTTCCCGCACCGCAAACCCACTGGATCGCATCGAGTTCCCTTATATCCAGAAGAACATCGAGATGCTTCAAGGCGCCCGGTCCATCTAGATGATAAATACTCTTATCGAGAAAACGGCATTCCTCAATGATTCCCGGCAGGAACATATCATTAAACATATCCGGGCTGATCATACAGGAAAAATCATTGCTGGGAATATAATATTTACCTTCGTAAATCAGATCGAGCCACGAAGTGATCGGCATTCCTGCAGTCCTGAGGATTCCATAGAACAAATCATATATTTTGTGGAAATCAGGATATGATGCGTGGAGAGTTTTTTTCAGCCATTGGACATTGTCTATCATATCCATCGCCAGATGGGAGGGATCCCTCATGGCAGCTAGATGGTCTCCTCCCGGATGAAAGTCAGGCAGGCCGACAATGAACTTCCCCTTCCCTTTCTCAAGAAGTGCATTAGTATAATCCAAAGTTGCTTTTAAATAGGGATGATTCATATCAAGAGAAATTTTATTGTAATCTTCTTCCCATGAATGTACGCAGGATTCAGACCATGTAGTGGTCTCACCAAACTGATAACCGCAACCGCACCAGGCACTGAAAATTTCCGGGCCCATATTGGGAAAAGTAGTCGGAAGGGCATCTCCCAGGTATAACTGGTTTGATAACTCAATATCGATTTGCTCAGCCCTGAAAGAGACATCGAGCCACTGGCTCTTAAAGTCGGTGTAAATCTTTTGAGGAATCGGCTCGGGATTCTCAACAGGTATTACTATTGAAACCAGCGGCCGGTCGATAACTTCCTGTACCCAGAAGGCATGGTATCTATTTTTTATTTGTTCATATTCAGGTTGTAGGGAAAACGACATAATCAACTCCTTTAATCTGATATTATCCTATCCTTGCTAATTGCAATCCGCCATATCTGAATGGAAGAATTGAATATCTGATTTCAAGTTTTATGATATAGTGGGTTATGGTTTTTATTGGTGAAGTAAAAGAGAAGAGAATTACATCCAGGGAGTTGATGACTTTCAAAGGGCACTTCCATCCCCAATGGGAAGAACTGATGATCTGCCTGGAAGGGCTTACAGGAGTCTGTATCGGCAGTGACAAAGAGTATTATCTTCCACCGGGTCACGGGATTCTACTGGAACCGGGAAAAGAGCACATTATGTGGGATGCCAGTAAAAAAAAACAAACCAGTTATTACAATGCCTATTATTCAGGATTTTTACCAATATTCCGCAACCATGTGAATACACCCTTTAATGCAAAAATCCTTGGTCTGAAAAATTTTTGGAATGAAGATATAAATCCCGATAAACCAGTTGAAAAAAAGATATCTGAGATTATGACACTACTTCTGGCTATAAATAATATGGATATAGATAAGAATAACAGCAAAGAGTCAATATTGGGGCAGTCCCATGTCCAGAATCTTGAGGAAAATATAAGAACACAATTAGCGAATATTATACAGGGTGAACTCGGAAAAAAACACACATTGGAAGAACTGGGAGAAAGATTTTTTTTAGAGCCTAAATACTTATCGCAGAAGATAAAAAAGATCAGCGGCAAACCAGCCATGACATTCTATTTCCAGTTAAAAATGGAAGAAGCTGTTAAAATGCTGACATCGGGATTAACTGTGAAAGAAACGGCTTTTGCTCTTGGATTTAAAAATCCCTATCACTTCTCACGAAAATTTAAAGAAATCACCCATTTATCTCCTTCCTCAATACGTTCAAAACAATAAAATATTATGAACGTTGTGTCCTGGGGAAATCTCGTACATAATGAATACCATGGACTGTCAAAATGAATCAAAACAATAAAAGTCCTCGAAAAACAATAGGATTTATCAATCCGTCTCTTCACCTCCCCTGGGAGGATATTCAACTGAAGGGGATTCTCGATGGAGCACGGGAACTGGATGTAAATATCAGTATCCTGCCAGGTGGCCGTCTCAATAGCAGTATTCCTGGTGAAGCTCAGCGCAACATTCTGTATAAGCTCGCAGATAACCGGAATCTTGATGGTCTAATAATTTGGTCATCCGGTTTGGATGAATTTGTATCACATAAAACTCTTGCGGAGTTTATTCATTCCTTTAGTCCTCTTCCTGTAATCTCTTTAGAACATAGTGTTTCCGGAATACCATCAATCCGGATGGACAGTTATACTACTCTGAAATCTCTTATCCGTCATCTGATTGATGACCATGGCTACCGTTCTATCGCTTATATCCGGGGTGCTGAAAATCACACAGCAGAGATGGAACGCTATAAGGCATACCTCGATGCCATGGAGGAATCGGGACTGTCTATTCAACCGGAATGGATAGTCCCGCCTATTGTCATTCAAGAAGAAGAACCCGAAATTCAACGACTTTCCCGGTGGTTTTCACAATTCGGGAAAAAGCTTGAAGCCGTAGTTGCTTTCAATGATATTCGTATCATCTACTTTATAAAAGCTATGAAACGTCTGGGTGTGAAAATTCCCGAAGACCTGGCTGTTTGCGGTTATGACAATATTCCCCAGGATATCTTCTCTCACCCCTTTCTTTCAACAATCGGGGCTCCTTTTTATGAAATGGGTTATCATTCAGTTGAGTTGATAGTTCAAATGATAGATGGAAAATCTATCCCAGAAGAAACGGCCTTTAAAGGACAACCGATTTATAGAGAATCCTGTGGGTGTTCAGTAGGCGATGGAGGAGGAACTTCTCTTTCAGATTCCAGCGAAGCGTTGATAAGGCTCGGTAGAAAAACCCGTTATCAGCAGTTAATTAGCCGAATGAGGTCGGAACTGATTGCCGCTCCGGATCCGGATATAAACCGGAAAGTTTTTTTGAAGGTATTTTCTGAGGGTCTTGCAAGACTGGAAATTCCCTCGTGCAGGATATTACTGTATGAAACTCCCTTCAAAAGTCTTGATAAGATTGATCTCAATGTAATACTCCAACCATATATGGATTATCAGGAGAGCAATTCCAATTTATTTCCTCAAAGAAACATTCCTATCGGTAAATTGAAGAACATGTTGAATACAGATCAGGGGAAACGCTATTCCCTGATTGTTCTTCCTATTTTCTTTAATCAGACTCATTTTGGACTGGCTCTGTTAGAGATGGGACCTCTTGACGGAGACCTTTATCAATCACTAATGTTGCTTCTGGGTGCTTTTTTTGAAGAGTTCAGGTTACTCAATAATCTATCGGAATCTATTATAGAACTGAATAAAACCCGTGATCTGCTTGTACAATCAGAAAAAATTGCAGCTCTAAGCAATCTGACAGGAGGAGTAGCCCATCAGATCAATACACCACTTGGTATAAGTCTTACAGCTGCCAGTTATCTGGAAAATTGTTGTGAAGAATTAATGAATAATGATGATGATCCAAGCGAGAGAATTCTTTCCGAACTGGTTTCTGTGCTAAAAAAAGGATTGCCTTTGATACTGACAAATCTGGAAAAAGTTGCCGACTTAGTCTCCAATTTTAAAAATATTTCAATTGATCAAACTATCGGAGAGAAGAGAACTATATTGATGAATATGTTCTTTGAGGAACAGTTAATTAGCCTCAAGTACAGGTGGAAAGATCTCATTACAGTTAAACTGACCTGTCCTGAAAATATTGGAATAAACAGTTATCCCGGTGCATTCTCCCAGATTCTGGTACAACTTGTTGAGAACAGCGTTATTCATGGTTCTCCTGATTCTCCCTCTGTCAGTATTTGTCTGGATGTTCAATACATTGGAGAAACACTGATTATCACCTATGAAGATAATGGACCGGGCATATCTCCGGATCTGATAAAGAAAATCTATGATCCTTTTTTTAGCACCCGAGGTGGAAACAAAAGTCCCGGTATGGGATTGTTCATCGTCTACAACCTGGTTACTCAGAAGCTGATGGGGACTATAGAATGTACCAACAAACAGGAAGATGGGATTCGGTTTGTAATAAAGGTTCCGAGCTAGTCTGAGCCGGAGCAGTATCATCCTCCCTGTCGCAGAACTTCCACTTCACCGTCTTTAATGCGCAAAACAGTGGAAAGACGTTTTTCAAGAGATTCCCCGGAATCAATGATCAGATCAATACCTCTGATATCTTCCAGTTCCCATCCGCACTCCATCAGATTTTCTTCGGGATACTCCGCATTTTCTCCATAGACATCAATCATATCCTTACTGGCTGTAATGGAATACAAGGGAACACCAAGAGCATTGACTAGACGTATTGGAATCTCATGAGCAGGGATTCTGAGGCCTACTTCCGGTCGTTTGACACCGATCTTCTTCTCTATTTTTCGTACGGATTTAAGGACAAAGACATAGGGGCCGGGAGTGGACTGTTTAATGATTCTGAAACTATATTTATCAACATGAGCTACAGAACTCATCTGACTGATGGTGGAACAGATGAGTGAAAACTTCGTCATTCTATCTTCTCTCAACCGGGATAGCCGTTCCAGTCCCTTTGAAGACTCGCTCGAACAACCAATCGCCCAACTTGAGTCTGTGGGATAAGCGACAATACCACCATCTGACAATATCTTTGCAGCTTTGTTTATTATGCGATCATCGGGATTGTGAGGCTGAACATAATCAATCATGAAGGATATTATGCTACAAGGTTACTGAAATGAACAGAAATAAAAAATATCTCGAACTACACTTTCTTTCCAACAATTCCAGGCACTTTATCCAAAACCATTCTAAGTCTGAGAGAGTTAACCTTTTTACCATACTTAGAGAAGTCATCCCCGTATGTATTCAGTATAGAGCTGAGCTCCATTTCACACTGACTTATAGATCCCGATACAATATATTCACGAAGGGCTGAGGGCATTCCACCTACGGTCATATAAGTTCTCAGAAAATCCATAGGCCCCATATAAAGATATTCAATCCTTCCCACCGGCATGGAGAAGGTGTGATCGGCTAATACAAAATCAAGAAGTGAACCGGCTGCTATTAGATGTATATCATTGCGTTTTTCATAGAAATAACGCAGTTTTGCAAAGATTTCCGGTGCTCGCTGAATTTCATCCAGAAATATGAGAGTTTTTCCAGATTCTATTGTTTTCCCTGAGTCTAGATAGAGATATTTTAATAGGTTGTTTTGTTCTATATTCATAATATTTGATAGGTAGAGTCTTCAATTTTCTGGCAGAGGATCCTCAAAAAAGACCTCTAATGTAGAACTAGATTAGAACTAGATTAGAACTAACTGGTCTCACTGGATTATTATTGTTGATTTCTTTAAAATCATCTTTATTGTAAATATACCATAATAATGCTATAATAAAGGCAGAATAATATCACAATTATTCTTTAGGAGATAAATATGCAAATAAAATCATCTACAACTTTACGAAATGATTATGGAAATATCTCATCTCTTGCTCATCAGACTCAGGAACCTATTTTCATTACAAAAAATGGAGAAGGTGACTTAGTCGTTATGAGTATTGAAGCATTTGAAGAACGTGAAAAAATCTTAAAACATCGTGAAGCAATAATGGAAGCAGAACTATCACGACTCTCAGGTGAAAAAACATACACAATTAATGAAATGAAAAATCGGTTAAAAGAGATATATTCAAGTGCCAAAATGTAAAATTGAAATCCTTGCTCCCGCGTTTAAGGATATTGAGAGAATAGCTGAATATCATTTTAAAATGGTCGGGCCAAAATCAGCAGAACAGATAACTGATAGCTTACTTAACACAATAAAGACTCTTGAAGATCAACCTTTTGCTGGTTCAGAACATCCTGATCTACTGTTACTGGAACAAAATTACAGAAAATTAGTTTGTGGAGATTATATTTGCATTTACAAAATTATCAAAAAGACAATCTTTATTTACAGAATTGTCCATGGAGCAACTGATTATCCAAAATCCTATAAATAGAACTGATTTGTAGTAAATCCTAGTACTTATATCACAAACTATATAAATGTTTCCTTCAATGATGATGAAATTCCTTCATTATCAAGGAGTTGTGTAACATCGAAGAGATCTCTTGGATGTTGTCTGTCCAAAGTAATCCTCCTTTGGTACAGAAATCATAAAATCTTTATCGAGAAAACCATTTTTAATAATCTGCCGTTTTCCTGATCCCAAATTGATTTGGCTAATGTCAATATGATGATACCATTGATGATTCTGACGTTTTGCCAACCAGAGGAATAAACGTTTTGCTTTGATTTGTGTACATTCCTCAAGTAAAGTTTGTATCAGTTTAGGCCTCAAGCCCCCAGCTCCTTCAAACATCAATATAGCTTTTCCGATATTTTACATATAAAAGAAGATTTTCAAAAACATTTGGGAAGAGTAATAGATCTTATTAAAAAAGAAGGAATTAAAAATCCTTACCGCCGTAATGAAATCTTATCTACAAATAAAGTAATTTATGCAACACAACAATCATTTACGCTAAAAACATCCTGCTCGATTGCCTCGTCGACTCTATTATGTCCTTCACACATGTTACGTAAATAGACATCAGAAAGTGCTGATTTATAGGGTTTTATGTGATTTCAGACACATAAGACGTAATAAGGCGTCAGGTATGTGGTCACATAAATGGTCACACTGGAATTATTTCCCTGAGATTTAATTCTTATCAGTCAATTTTCTCTTTCTTGCCAAGAACATGTTTAAGTTATAAACTAACGATATGAAAATAATTATCCCTGAAGAATATAAATATGATATTGATACAGCATTGAAGCTATTAAAACAGGAAGGATGTACTGAAATATACTTATTTGGTTCTCTTGCTGAAAATACTAATGATTCTTCTTCTGATATTGATTTAGCAGTTCGGGGATTAAAAAAAGAAAAGTACTTTCAAGTCTATGGTGAATTACTGAGAATATTAGGCCATCCATTTGATCTTGTTGGCCTAGATTATAATAATGATTTTTCGAAAAAATTAATGAAAACCGGAACTTTACAACGTGTCTCCTGACAAAAACAAAATCCTTAATAATATAAATATGAATTAACTCAGATTTCAAAAGAAAGTAAAATTATAGAAATACTATCTAAGAAAATTGAGATCGCTGATTTAGATCCTATAGAATTACGTGCTGCAGCATCATCTATGCAATCAATATATAACGGTTTTGAAAAAGTATTACTTATGTTGGTTAAAAGTAAACAAGTAAAATTGCCCAGTAGCACATCATGGCATTCTGATTTATTGATTTCGTGTAAAGAAGAAAAATTAATTTCATTTATTTTGGAAACTGATCTACGAGAATTGATGGGATTCAGACATTTTTCAAGACATGCCTACAGTTTTATGATAGAAAATGATTTACTGAAACCTTTGTTATTGAATATTGATTCTTTAATAACTTATTTGTTTCCCATCAGAGCATTTCGGACACTTTAGCAATTTCTCTTAGCTACAGTTAAACTGTAATTGTTAGGAGAGGCATTATAGCCACAAAGAGTATTTCACCAGACAGTGTAGTTCGAGATATTAAAAGGAAGACTAGTAGACAATTCAATACTGAAGAGAAGATCAAAATCATTCTTGACGGTTTAAAAGGGGAAGATTCCTCCTATTTTGTCCGTTTATTTCACAAAAGAGAGGGACTGACACCTCATCCGTACCGTATTAGGATTTTTAAGATCTGATATTTTATTAAATATAAAAAAGAAAAAATTCAGATCGACAACTCTGTAACTTCGTTTAACTGAGAGAGAAATTACCAACTAAATAATTATTCATTTTCTCTATTGATAAACCAATCAATATAGTTTTCAATTTCCCCGGCAAGAAAATATGGAAGATTTAACAGCCTAAAGGGTTTTCCAGTCAGTGTTTTTACATAATCTAATTTTAATTCTCCACTATATAAACGAATACTGTAATCATGATCGACCTGATCCATAAAAACAGACAATGATCTCAATCTGCCGCTGCTGCCGGATTTAACTTCAATTGGAATTATTTTATCATCTTTCGGGAAGACAAAATCGATTTCTGAATTGGATTGTTTTTTTTCTCTAATCCAGAAATTCAATAAATTATTGCCATAATTAAATCCATGAGCTCTCATTTCCTGATATACGGCATTTTCTACAATACGCCCCCTTTCAATGGTTGAAAAATCTTGTAATGTTACCAATTGTGACTGTAATCCAGCCATAAAGTTTGATATTCCTATGTCAAGAAACTGGATTTTGGGAGATTTTCTCAAGTCCGGCTGGATTGGAAGGCTGAGACTTGTAGTAGGACGAATAGTATCAATAAGTAATGCCTTTTCGAGTATTCCCATGGCTTCGCTTATAACTCGTGAGCCGTAATCAGAATTCCCGAATCCCTGATACTTTATCCTCTTTCCAGATTGAAATGGTGCCGTATTGATAATATGCCTAATAATTCTTACCATACTGTCTCTCGGTGCATACTTTTCAACATCATCCAGATAAGCGATAATTAGATTTCTAAAGATACCCTGTAAGTCAACTATATTTCCGGTTAATGCATATTGAGCAACTGCTTCAGGCATGCCACCTACCAGAATATACCGATTGAATAATTCAAGCATATTTTCATTCAGATGCATCGGAAAAGGGAGCTTTTCCAGGTATTGAAGGTATTGTTCATTTCCTGTTGCTCCAAGAAATTCTGAAAAAGAACATGGATACATATAGAGGTAATCTACTCTACCTACAGGAAAGCTTATTTTCCTTTTACCAATAAGGCTTTCCAATAGAGAACCTGCGGTTATAACATATATTTCAGGCAATTCTTCATAAAAATAGCGTAAATAAGCTACGGCAGTTTCTGAATTCTGAATTTCATCAATAAACAGCAATGTCGTTTTTGAGTTATAAGTAATTCGATTTTTAAGTGCCAGAGATTCCATAATTTGACCAACTGTCAATTCCCTTTCAAACAGCGATCGGTCATCTTTTTTTTCTAAATTCAGCTCAATATATTGATCATAGGATTCGGAAAACAGTCTTACAGCCGTAGTTTTGCCAATTTGCCTGGCGCCTCTCAAAACGAGTGGTTTTCTATTTAATCCTTTTTTCCATTTGCCCAATTCTTTTAGGATATTTCGATAGAACAAATTATTCACCTTATTATATGAAGTATAAATTATTATAGTTATAATACGACATAAAGTAAAACATAAAAAATCAATTTAAAATCATAAAGTAAAGGTAAAATAAATAATTATATTTCACATAGTCAATGTAATATAGAATAATGCTGCTCATTGTAAAAGATGAGTTGTTAGTCATCGTAATTGCTGCAGGTAAAAGAGAAAAAATAAAATATTTCATCAGTGTTGATCACTCGACACTGCCGGAAGATTTTGATAGATGGGGGGAAAGAGGCAGAATCCTTTCTGATGAAGAGTTAATAGCTGAATTAGAATCTGGATTTGGCAAACTGGATTAAGAATGTAGATCAAATGGACACGAAAAGCCCAGTCAGATCTTGTTGAAATCGCTAGAGACAATAGAAATCATTAGTGTTTTTGAGGGACATAAATTATTAGATGAAAGTCATTTATAATAAGTTACTGGTCACACAACTGGTCACACAACTGGTAACACACCCCAACACAAGAATAACCTAATCCCTTACTCCATAAAGACTTAAAATTAAAACATCCTGCTCGGTTGCCTCGTCGACTCTATTACGACCTTCACACATGTTAGGTAATAAGACGTCAGAAAGTGCGGAATTTCTGGGTTTCAGGTGATTTTTGACACATAGGACATCATGAGACGTTAGGTAAGTGGTCACATAAATGGTCACATTGAATTTTCTATTTCTAAATTTTGAAGATTACAAATCAATACAAAACCCAAAATAAGTTTACATAAATTTGTTGAGATAAGCTAATTTTCACATTCATGACAAAAACTGTATTTGACAGAAAAACTCTTCATAAATACAAAGTATTTATGGATATACCCCTAAATAATACATTGTAAAATACTTTATTTTAGGATATAATAATCCACAGAATAAGGTGGCTGTATGATAGATAGGCTCTACTATAATAATCAAATAGAAAAATTCATTGATAAACCAATGATCAAAGTAATCACCGGGATCAGACGATCGGGCAAATCCACATTACTAAAACTTATTCAAAAAGATATTCTTAATCGTGGCATTAAAAAAAATCAGATAATCTATCTGAATTTTGAAAGCATGATAAATTATGATATTCAGGATTCTAAAAAGTTACATAGTCATATCATAGAAAGATGTGAACCCGAAGAGAGAGTTTATCTCTTCTTCGATGAGATTCAGTTGGTGGACGAATGGGAACGAGCTATTAATTCATTTTTGGTAGACTTAAATGCAGATATTTATATTACCGGATCGAATTCAAATTTGCTTTCATCAGAACTATCCACACTTCTTACCGGACGTTACATAGAAATAAGTATATACCCCTTATCTCTAAAAGAAATGATCAATTTTCACAAAATAAGCCGTATTGAAGCTCCTATAGGTAATAATGATTTACTTTGGCACTATATAAGACGGGGAGGATTTCCCGCAATCCATATATCTGATTATGATGATGATTCAGCCTATATGGTAATCAATGATATATATGATTCTATTATTCTCAGAGACGTTGTACAAAGATTCGGAATTCGCAATGTGGAACTGCTTAATAGAATTATGAAGTTTGTGATGGATAATGTAGGTAATACTTTCTCCGCGAAAAATATTTCTGATTACTTTAAGAGTCAGTTTAGAAAAGTAGACTTAAATACTGTTTACAATTACTTGCATGCGCTTGAAAGCTCTTTTGTAATATCAAGAGTCAGCAGATATGATGTGATCGGGAAAGAAATATTAAAGACTCAAGAGAAATTTTATTTGGCAGATCAGGGAATACAGCATGCCGTATTTGGATATAGAGATAGAAATATATCCGGTATTCTGGAAAATATCGTTTATCTGGAAATTGTACGTAGAGGTTATAACGTTTATATAGGAAAACTCAGAGACAAAGAAATAGATTTCATTGCAGAGAAAAAAAATGAAAAGATTTATATACAGGTGACTTTCAGAATGGATAGCGAAAAAACTGTTTCCAGAGAATTTGATCCATTATTGGCAATCCGGGATCATTACCCCAAGTATGTAATTTCGATGGATGAGCATTTTCAAGATAACATTGAAGGTGTTAAACATATCAATTTATATGATTTTTTAATGTTGGAAAGTTTTTAGTGTTCAACATAAAGAACACTAACTGGTCACACAACTGGTAATACACCCCAACACGATCACAAGCAAATTCTTTACACCATAAGCATTTACATTCAAAACATTCGACTTGGTTGCCTCGTCGACTCTATTACGACAGACACTTCGTGTCCTGTGTTTGTTCGCCCCTGCAAGACAATATGATATTATCTTAAAAAAAGACGCGCTTCGCTTACATCTATTTATTGTTCGCAGCTGCGAGTCTCGCTGCTCATGTTACGTAAATAGACGTCAGAAAGTGTGGATTTTCGAGGTTTCAGGTGATTTTTGACACATAGGACGTCATAAAGCGTCAGGTTAGTGGTCACATAAATGGTCACACTTAAAATCTCATCATTTTGGTTACTTACAACCGCAGCAATAATAAGCAGGTGACAGAAATATTCGATCTGTTTTGTAATCATTAAAATCCATAGAAATATAACTATAACTTTTATCCCATTTCCCTGTGAGGATTTTGATACATTCCAGACTCTGCATGCAACCGATCATTCCTGCCGCGGCACCGAGAACCTGCCTTTTTATCTCTTTCTCTTCAAGGTTAAAACAATTGAAACAGGCTGTCTCTCCGGGAATAATAATTTGAACAAAACCATGCATCATTTCTATTCCGGCTTCCACAACAGATTTGTTAAATTTTACCGCTATTTCACTGACTATCTTCCTGGTATTATAATTATCAACACAATTTATGATTATGTCATAATCGGGAAATAAACTTTCTGCAAGAGCTTTATCCAGTTTCTCCGATATTATGTTCAACTTCAATTCCGAATTAAACTCAAGAAGAGATCTTCCTGCAGATTGGGATTTATCTTTTCCCAAAGATTTTTCCCGATGAAGGATTTGACGGTTTAAGTTTGATATCTCGAGCTCATCCTTATCAACGATCCCAATTGTTCCGACACCGGATGCTGTCAGATAGTATAAAACGGAAGAACCCAATCCCCCTGTACCGATGACCAATACTCTGGAATTGAGTAGCTTATCCTGTCCCTCTGATCCAAGAACTTCCTTCTGTCTTGAATAGCGTTCCAGATTCATCCGGCACCTACCAGCATGATGAATTTCAAATCATCACCATCGCATAGAGTATCCGTACCTCTTTTAATGGAACCATTAACCATGAAACCGCAGACTTGATTTGAAGGGATACCGACATCCAGTTTTAAATCATTCAGCTGGCGATCCTCACTTATTTGAATCACTTTTTCCTCAGAGATAAATTGTTTTATTTTACCTGTGGCAGAAATACTGATACTTATCATATTTTCCCTACATCAGCTCTTCAAGCTGCATTTCAATCATTTTACCATCTAAAGGTCTTCCCTCGCTATCCATTCCTGTTATCTGGTAATATAGTTTTTTTGCATTTTCAAAAGCATCCCTGTTTATGGCCACACCTTTCAGGGGTCCATTTTCCAGCGGCTCAAAGGAACGTTCGGGAAGTGTTTCATCTTTTGATGTAATCCCGCATCGAGCATTGAAATGTCTGGCAAGAACAGTAGCTCTCTCCCCTACCTGCATCAGTTCAATGAGGCTCAGATCCCATCCGGTTATATTATTCAGAGCATTAAGCAGATCTTCAACTGAAGAGAACCTTCTACTTGGGGCTGCCAGGAATATGCAGACATCGAGCGTATCACATATGCACCAGAGTTTCTGCAGAACAACAAATAACCTGAGTTTTTCATTATCAAGGCTTAGGGGATCTATAGGCTTTCTGATTCCGAACTTGAAAAGTGGATAAATCAGATCACCACTGAGTTTATCATCTGTAATATCCGGCTCTCCGATAAATCCGTGGTCATGTTCAACCACAACATGATCAGCACCATTGGGTGAAACAGCATATCCAAGACCGACATTCCATTTTCCACGCGGTTCATGAGCGGCAAATTCCATCTTTTTTGAAGTCATATTGAAAGCTTTTGTCTCTTCTCCGAGATTTTCAGATAAACGATAACTCCCTTCAGCCAGAACATCACCGAAACCTTTACGCTCACCGATCATTTCCAGCAACTGAAGAAGAAGTTCTCCATCACCGAATTTCAGCTCCAGTCCTCCTGTATCTTCTTTTGTAAGGTAACCTTTCTGATAACACTCCATGGCAAAACCAATAGTCATGCCGGCACCGATTGTATCCATACCGTATCGTCCGCACAATTCATTGGCCTTGCAGACAATTTTGATATCTTTAATTCCACAATTTGAACCTAGTGCTCCCAAAGTTTCATACTCGGGACCGCCGTAATCTTTGTCGATAGGCATATTTTTATCTTTTGATTCCACAACTCTCTTACAACGGACGGGACAGGCAAAACAGCTTTCTCTTTTAACCAGTAGATCATTGTTCATTTTTATACCATCAATGTCTTTGGCATGATCAAAAGAACCTTTGGTGAAGTTTTCCGTAGGAAGAATCCCCATATCACTCAAAATTTCCACTAAACCGGAAGTTCCGCAATTACCGAAATCTTTAAGTGCCTGACTTTGTTTGGCATTTCCGGAAAACTCTTTGATATATTCTTTAACAACATCACCGTTTTTCATTACTATTTTACTGGAGCCTTTAACCGCGATCGCTCTGAGGTTTTTTGAACCGAATACCGCTCCATGGCCGCATCGACCGTTCCAGTGTTTAAGCTCATTGGTCAAAGCCGCGAAACGAACCATGTTTTCTCCCGCAGGACCTGTCTGAAGAACTCTCATTCTCGGTTGGTCATTTTCTTCTCGAATCAGCTTTTCTACAACGCCCGTGTGTTTTCCCCATAGATGGGATGCATCTTTAATTTGAATATCATCATCAATAATTGAAAGATAACAGGGCGAATCAGACTTCCCTTCAACAATAATTCCATCGAAACCGGCAAATTTCAATTCAGGACCGAAAAAACCACCGGCTTCTCCATCTCCAAAAGCTTCGGAGATGGGAGATTTGGAGAGAACTGAAAAACGGGAAGTTCCCGGAATAGGTGCCCCAGTCAATGGGCTGAGAGTTACAATTATTTTATTCTCGGGAGAAAGAGGATCGCATTTCGGATCTACCTCTTTATTCAGATAATAGGCTCCAAGAGTTTTTCCACCAATATATTTTTTGAATATTGCTTCTCCCGGATTTTCTTCAGATATTTCCTTTGTTGTTAAATTGACTCTCAATATCCGGTCTCTGATTCCGTAAACCATATTATCTTCCTCCAAGTTTCCTAAAGAATGGTATTGCTATCAAGCAAACCACTTTCATTACTAATTTGTTTTTTTACTTCATTTTCCAGCTTCATCTTTTCCTGGAAGTAAACATCTTCACCGAAACGCCCCACATGATCATGAGGATTTTTAAAATACTGTCTATCAATATCCCTGTGCAGATCACAGTCAAAACGAGCCAGAAAAGAACTGTGTTCTACAATTTTTCTCTCACTATCGGGAGAGATAGTGTTGGCGCCCATATGACACAATCCCCAGGATATTCCCTTGCCATCACCATTATCGGCAAAGGCGTCGGGACAAAATGGTCCGGGAGCTATGGGCGGAAGCTGAACCGAGGCTTTGGGCTCGAAATTTACACCGTCCGGTGCGTATTGTATGGTATTTTTTTCCGGACCGTCAAAAATAAGCAGTGCTGCAATCCCCTCCTTATATGGGTATAAACAAGTCTCATGTCCCGAGTTTAAAACAGGATTGAGATCGTGTTTGGCATAAGGTCCAAGTGGATCTTCGGCAATCGCAAGCCCCTGAGCTCTGACCATACAATCCCGACCATTTTTTATAGGCTGCCCCTTGTAAATCAACCAGATTTTACCCTGATAAACCAGGGGATAGGGATCGTGAATAGCCCCGCCATCCCATTCATCTTCCGAACCGAGATCGACAACAGATTTTTCACATTTGGTCCAGGGACCGCAAATAGAATCGGACCAGGCCATACTCACATCGCAATAATCACCTTTATCAGGTGTAAATTTACCGGTAAAGGACTGGTAATAGAGATAGTATTTTTCTTTAAAATAGAGAACATCGGGAGTGGTTACAGATCTGTCTCCATATTCACCCTTAGGAGAACGGCCAACTGCAATACCCTGCTCATGCCAGTTAAAGCCGTCTTTACTTGTGGCATAATATATATCAGCCAGATCCCAGTCCACAGCGGGAAGTTCATCAGTGCATTTATCCATTCCCACTGGACCGCTCTCCGTATCTCTTCTCGTATACCAGACATAATAAATATCATCATTTTTTATGATCTTGGAAGCATCCCTCCGGGATACGGCTTTATCTTTACCGATCCCGGTGATGCGCGAGTATTTAAAATTTGTAAAGAATTCATTATTCCGGTCATCCCTGGCTGCCCAATAATCATAGACCCGTTCCATTGCAGGACTCAAATCCAAATCATCCGGTTTTTCAGCAGGGTACTGAGCGGGAAATGATCTCTTTTTTTTCATCATCTGGACAACCATCCACCATCGACTGCAATAGTATATCCCTGAACATAACGACAGGCATCGGACGAAAGAAATACTGCGACTCCTCTCAGATCTTCCGGATCACCCCATCTGCCGGCGGGAATTCTTCCCAGAATCTCGGCATTTCGTTTTTCATCGGCTCTTAAAGCTGCTGTATTATTAGTAGCCATATATCCCGGAGCTATGGCATTTACATTGATACCGAACTGTCCCCATTCATTAGCCATAAGTCGTGTAACACCCATTACGCCGCTTTTGCTCGCTGTATAGGATGGAACTCGAATTCCACCCTGAAAAGATAACATACTTGCCACATTGACAATATTACCACCGCTTTCCTGTTTTATAAACTGTTTTGCCACGGCCTGACTCAGAAAGAAAAGAGTTTTCACATTGATGTTCATAACATCGTCCCAATCTTTTTCCGAGAAGTTGATAGCATCCTCTCTTCTGATAATTCCCGCATTATTGATGAGAATATCAATCTTTCCATATTCCTTCAGAGCTTCCTCTATGATCATCTCAATTGGCTCATTGCTCATTAGATTGGCTTTGATTCCCAGGAACTTTCTACCAAGTTTCTCAACCATAGCTTTTGTCTCATCCATATCCACATAATCAACACCGACAATATCAGCTCCCGCTTCTGCCAGTCCCAGCAGCATTCCCTGCCCGAGACCTGTGCTCGCACCAGTCACTATGGCAACTTTGCCTTCAAGTTTAAATTTATCCAATATCATTATTTTTCTCCTATTTGATGCTTATTTTTTATTCGTCGAGCCAGAATACTCATCCAGCTCTGCTGTGGGGTTCTTTATTGTTCCTGACAGTTAATCAGTACCTTCATCGCATTAGAATCACGGCTGGACAATTCGGTCATGACTCTCTGTAATTCAGACATTGGTTCTATTTTTGTTATTATCTCTTTGAGCGGCAGATCCCCTGATGCGGCAAGCCTGATCGCTTTGTCATAATCTTCCCTTTCGTAAACTCTGGCGCCGACCATTTCCAGTTCTCTTAAGAAAAAAGCTTTCAGATCAATTTCGGGAGCTTGACCGAAGATACCAACCACTACAATTCTCCCTCTTGCACGAGGCAATCTGGTCATGACTGCAGCACCGGGTTTAGAGGCTGAAGCTTCAAAAACGACATCTGCTCCCGCTCCCCCTGTCCATTCAAGAACATATTCCTCTATAGGATTCTCCATGGGATTAACTGCTTTCAGGCCAAGTTTTTCTGCAAAGTCCACTCGGAACTGATTCACTTCAGAAATGACTACTTCAGCACCGGCACTTCTGGCTACAAGAGCCACGAGTACACCGATCGGACCACCTCCGATAACAACAACTTTTTCACCTTCGGCAACCCGGCCTCTGGCAACATCGTGACATGCGACAGCCAGCGGTTCTATTAAAGCGGCGTACTCCAGTGACAGGTCATCGGGAATTTTGTGAATTGTTTCGGCGGGAACTATCCAGTGAGACTGCATGGCGCCTGCCGTATCAACTCCCAGGAAATTCAGGTTATAACATATGTGGCTGTTTCCAACTTTACAGGCGGCGCACTCACCGCAGGGTCCAAGAGGTCTGACGACCACTTTATCCCCTATTTTCAGATCTTTAACGTTTGCACCGATCTGGGCAATTTCACCAGAACACTCATGTCCCATTATATGGGGCATGGAAACTCTCTGATCCATTACTCCATGAAATATATGAAGGTCTGTTCCGCAAACTCCGCAGAAAGCGATTTTCACCTGAACTTCATCTTTTCCGGGAGCGCCATTAGTGACTCCAACCGTCGTTATTGTTTCGTTTCCTTTATAAAAGGTTGCTAACACTATCTATCTCCTTAATGTAAATCAATATTGTAGGGATTTAATTTATCCCAGTTAAAAACGACACCGGTTCCAGCTATATCCGGGGCTTTTGCCCTTCCTTCTGTCACTTCAACAGGATTAAACGTATATTCATCTATGGGAAAACTGTGAATTTCCAGATATCCCGAATGAGGCATGGCTGAGAGTAGACTGACATGAAGTTCCTGCATTCCATGGGAACAGACGGGGATATTGTATGCTTCCGCCAGATTTGCCACTTTGAGCCATCCTGTTATACCGCCTATATTGGAAGCATCGGGCTGAATGAAACTTATTTTGCTGTACTGCAGGGCATGTTTATGTTCATATATGGTATGAAGGTTTTCCCCCATAGCCAGTGCGACTGATGATGAGTCGGCAATCTGTGCAATTCCGTAATGATCATCGGGAATAGTCGGTTCTTCGAGCCAGAAAATATTATATTTTTCCAGCTCCTTCACTGCTTTTATGGCCTTTTCAACAGTCCACGACATATTGGCATCAACCATAAATACGACATCGGGCCCTATCAGTTCCCTGACGGCTTTAACCCTCTCTATATCTTCAGACAGATTTTCTTTTCCCAGTTTTATTTTGATGGCATTGTGTCCGTTATCCAGCTGTTTTTTAATATTCGATAATAGCTTCTCCATTGGGAAATCAAGATCTATCCCACCGTAATAGGCTTTACAGGAATTATCAGCTCCGCCGGCAAGTTTCCATAAAGGCTGATCTATTTTTTTGGCCCGTATATCCCAGAGAGCTATATCTATGGCAGATATGGCAAATGATGTGATACCGCCTCTTCCGACGTAATGGATCTTCCAACCCATGGCTTCCCACAATCCTTCGATCTGACTGCCGTCTTTTCCAATGAGCCATGGTTTTAAATCTTGCTCTATGACCTGATAAATTGCTTTTCCACCGAAACCGCCTGTATAGGTATAACCGGTACCTTCAGATCCGTCGGATAATACAACAGTAGCTGTAATCAGTTCAAAATGAGTATGTGTGCCATGCACGGCATCACCCAATGGTTCACTTAATGGAACTTGAAAATATTGTGTTTTCAAATCAGTAATTATGTATTTCTCTTCCATATTAAACCCCGTTTATCTTATATGATTATTAAACACCGCAAACTGTCTTTTGTCAATTGTTAACAATCTTTTATATGCAATTTTTGCCCTCTTCTTGAAAGACCTACAAATCTATTTAATCCTGTTTATAAAAAAGTTCTCTGTTAGCATATACAGCTTTAATTTTTGCATAATCATTGTAAACAGTAATAAAATCTTTCTCTTTTCCCCGTTCCAGATCACAGTCAAATCGAACTAAAAAGTCCCATTCATTATCGCTGTGATGACATAATCCCCATGTGAATCCCTTTCCATCTTTCGTATCGGTAAAAATGTCGGGAATAAAAGCGCCTCCTGCGGGTGGAATATTCTCCACTGCTGATACAACTTCAAAATTCAGTCCGTCTTCAGCATACTGAATAGTATTTTTTTCAGGACCTGCCCAGTCAACCATGGCGCATACTCCGCTTTTATAGGGCCACATCCAGATTTCATGCCCGCTATTGGTTATGGGATTCAAAGGACTTTTGATATAGGGTCCTTCAGGTTTTTCAGCAATTGCTACACCCCATTTGGATTCCCAGGGATGTTTTCCTATCTGCTGTCCTTTGTAATAGAGCCAGTATTTTCCATCTCTTACAAGAAAACCGGGATCATGAATTTTCATGCTGTCCCAGGCACCGGGAGTCTCGACTTTAGTCCATTCCACTTCTTCATCAAGTTCATCTCCGAACCATACACCGCTGTCATCGGGTTCCAAAACAGGATCGTCAAACGTCTTCCATGGACCTTCCGGCGATTCGGAGACCGCCATGGCTGCTACATTTTTTGTTCTGTGAACATATGGCGCTTTCACAGCTTGATAGACCAGGTAGTATTTACCCTCTGCAACCAGAATATTGGGAGTAAAGACACTTCGATCATCGAAACTGCCTCTTTCACCTCTTTTTACAGCGACACCTTGTTCTTTCCAATCCACACCATCTTTTGATGTTGCATACCAGATCTCTGCCAGATCCCACTTATAGGCTCTTCGAGTCTCACTGGACTTTGGAACGCCTACGGGTTTTTCTCCGCTGATCCTGGTGTACCAGAGATAATAAGTATACCCGACTTTAATAATATTACTCGGATCGCGACGCCCTATTCCCGGTTCATGGCCCAGGCCTTTTACAGGACTGTATCTGAATAAGGTGAAAAAGGGATTCTCTCCATCATCAACCTTGAATCTATTCATTGCGGAACTTTGCTTTTTATCATTCATAATTATTATCCTTTTATGGCTCCCATCATGATCCCTTTGACAAAGTGTTTCTGTACAAAAGGATAGGCTATCAGCATTGGTACGCTGGCTACGACAATGAGTGAGTACCTCATAACTTCCACGATTTTAGTTCTTTGAGCCTGATTTTCCGCATCGACCATGGAAGAAGCTGCCTGAGTCAATGAAACTAATATATTTCTTAAATACAACTGAAGAGGATACAGATCATCATTTTTCAGATAAATCATAGCCTGAAACCAGGAATTCCAGTGAAAAGCCGCATAATATAGTGTTATGACAGCTATGATAGGTCTTGATACAGGAACAACGATTTTCCTGATAAATGTAAAATCGTCACAACCTTCGATTTTTGCAGATTCCCAGAATTCTCCTGGAAGATTGTGCTGAAAATAGGTTCTGGTAATGATCATGTTATATACGGCTATGGCGCCGGGCAGTATCAGGGACCATCTGGAATTATATAATCCGAGATTTTTCACCAGAAGAAATGTCGGTATCATCCCGCCGTTAAAATACATTGTGAAACTAAAGATGAACATTAGTATGTTTCTACCGAAAAAGTCCTGTCTGGAAAGGGGATAGGCACAGATTATTGTCAGAAAAACATTGAGCACCGTACCGACGACTACAATAAAAACACTATTTAGAAAACTTCTTATCACACTGTAATCACTGAAAATGGCTTTATAACCTGCAAGAGATAAATCTACCGGCCACAAAACGACTTTTCCTTTCATCAAAGCATCATAACCTGAAAAAGAGCTGCTCAATATATATATGAGCGGATAGGCTGTAACAATAAGAACAATACCTAATATGATATAATTAGAGACATCAAAAACTCTATCGATATCTAACTTCTTTTTAACTGTTAAACTTCTCATAGTTTTATACATCCTCTAAAATAAACTGACTTTACTTGTTTTTTTGCTTACGAAATTCACTATTAGAAGTAAAGAGAAATTGATGATATTTGCAACTAATCCTATGGCGCTGGCATAGGAGAATTGGGGAGACGACTGGTTGTCGAATGCAATCTTATAAGTATATGTCCACAAGATTTCCGATGAAGAGATATTCAGAGGATTCTGGAGCAGTAATGCTTTGGTAAAAGAGATATTCATGAAATATCCCACCCGGAGAATCAGCATGATCGTGATCATGGGCATGATTGACGGCAAATCGATATACAGAATTCGCTGCAGTTTATTGGCACCATCGATTGTTGCAGAATCATGCAGACTGGGACTGACACTGGACAATGCCGAGAGATAAACAATAGAACTGAATCCTACAATCTGCCAGACTGAGGAAAATGAATAAACCATTCTGAAATATTCGGGATTCCCGAGAAAATTCAGAGATTCTCCGCCAAAGAGTTTTATCAGATTATTAACAGCTCCTGTCCTTGTAGACAATAGTTCAAATAATATACTGACAACAACAACTTCCGAGATAAAATACGGTGCATAAGTGATCATCTGAACGACACTTTTATATTTTAACTTCATCATATAATGAAGAAATATGGCCAGTATTATCGGTAATGGGAATGTCAAAAGCATCTCGTAAATACTGAGAAGAATAGTATTGAGCATCGTTGTTTTAAACATGGGGCTTTGAAAGAATTTGATAAAATATTTTAAACCCACCCAGTCACTGCCCAGTATTCCGGCTCTGGCGCTGAATCGTCTGAATGCTATCTGCGCTCCGTAAATAGGAACATAGTTGAATATGATGATAAAAATCAGCGGTAATAAAACCAATACATATAACTGCCAGTTCTGTTTTAAATTACCAATTCTCTTAATTTTATTAGTGTTTTTCACTATTAAAAAACCGTCCTCTCGCTTATTTGCCTTTCAACAGATTAAATTTCAGGCAATATAGTAAGCAGTATATATGTATATTCTTGTGAATAAAGATATAAAATTGAATGGCAGTAAAAATGACCGCCATTCAATACCAAAAGTTAAGGAATTACTTACCTCTGGCTCTATTATAGGATTCCTGGTTCAATTCGAGATATGTTTTATATCCGAGACCTTCCAGTTCAGCCACATAGTTGGCCCATTCAGAATCAATATCGTCAATGCCCGTGACAAATCTGGCGGACCAGTTTCTAACAGACTCAAGAAGATTTTCTGTTTCATCCTGCATGATCTCAATTTCTTCAACAGTGAAGAATAAAGGACCCAATGCCTCTTTTGTTGCATAAGGAGCATAAGACTGAGCTGATCTCAAAAGTCTTGCCTCGTGGTTTGTTTCATGATTATCAGTTACAATACTGTTAAAGAATTCAGCACTTCTGAAGGATGGCCATAAGTTGTAAACCATTTCATTCTGGACTTCAGAACCTTTGGGTTTAATGACCATAAAATCACCCTGTTTTCCATCGAGTCCCAATTCTCCCGTATCTGCTTTTCTCCAGTGATCCCCTTCAACTCCGTAATAGAGTTTTTTAGCAACTTCAGGATCATAACACATATCGAAAGCCTTAATTATTGCTGCCGGATCTGTACTTTTATCAGTTATGGCAAGCATATTTCTAACAAAAGGAGTTTCAACTACGGCATACCGGGTACCATCAGGTCCCGCTAAAGGAGTCATAGTATTGTATTCCATATATCTACCGCTATCACCATAATTTACAGCAATCTCATTCATCCAGCCTGCAGTCCCGGCTGCCAGAATGGCAGGATCCTGCTCACCCATTGCCTGCTGCTCACCATATGGTGCCGTAAAGGCATCAGGAGTAATTAAACCTTCAGAATAAAGTTTTGCAATATATTTCAGACCCTCTTTCCACTCAGCTGATACAGGAGCGAATTCAAGTTTACCATTGTTCGGATCGAGGTATGTATCATAATCTGTATAGACAAATGAGTTCATAAGAAATGTTATTACATCAGAACTCCCCCAGCCCCTTGCCGAATTCAGAGGAACTTCGTCAGCTTTACCGTTTCCATTGGGATCTTCTTCTTTCACCCATTTGAGAAACTGATAAAATTCTTCAGTTGTCTGAGGTTCTCCACCCCATTTTTCAATCCAGGGAGAATAGACGTACATTCTCCAGTGCATAGTAGTCTGATAGTTTTCTTCGGCCCATGGCAATGCATAGATTCCACCGTCGGGAAGAGTCACGCCGGCTTTCAGCCATGGTTGTTCTTTAAAAAGTTTTGTGAGGTTCGGTGCATGCTCTTCAATTAATTCATTCAATCTCAATAAAGAACCGTTTCCACCATATTCTGCAAGCTGTGCAGCATTTAATCCCCATGTCAGCATAACATCAGGATATTCCTGAGCAGCGAGCAAAAGATTTACTTTCTGTTCTTCATCTTCCCATGTCACTTCATCAAAAGTGAAATTGACATTAGTAGTTTCTGAAAACCAGTTTACAAATGCATTTGTATTGTAGTCTTCAACAAGCGGATTTTTGACAATCAGCATATCTACTGTAATCGGTTCTGAGATAACCGGGAATTCTCCTTTTGCAGATAATTCACCACCGGTACTTTTTTCTTCCTGACTTCCCGCTGCAAATATTGCGATACTCAGGAAAATCATTGAAATCATTAAAAAAGCTTTCTTCATTGCATTCCTTCCTTTTTAGTATTATAGCCGATTTCATTAGGCTATTAAATACATTTTACATCCCTTTTGTAGATTGTCAACAATATATTTCATGCAATGATGAATGGTTATTTATTTATAGCATGCATAATTGCATACTTTAGTATTTTTTTGTATCAATTTACTTATATTTATTAATAGATTTTGATAAAAATGTACCTTGTATTCATGTCAACAATTAACAAAGACCATTTTTCTATTGACATTTTACTTAAGAAGGAAAAGAATATAACAAATTAAGGATGATAAATTATGACCAACAATACAGTATTTCTAACAATTTCAGAACAAATTGCCAATCAGATTCGAAGAGAAATCATAACCGGTGATCTGACTGAAGGTGAAGCATTAAAAGAAGTCGAGTTGTCAAAAAAATACAAGGTCAGCAGAGGACCGATCAGAGACGCCTTAAAGGCTTTATCAAAAGAGGGATTTTTAATATCAAAACCCAATGTGGGTGTAAAAGTAGCTTCCCATCCCGGAGAAGATGTTCTATCAATGATAATTACATTCAGAAAACAAATAGAACTTTTTGTCATTGGCGAAACTCTCGAATCATACACAGATGAAGATTTTACAAATCTGGAACATACCGTAGAAAATCTTCGATCTGCCTGTGAGAGTGATAACATTTACTCCGTTATAGATTATGACCTGCAGTTTCACAGTTTAATCGTACAGAAACACGATGATAAACATCTTTTCGAATTATGGACGGCCATTGTAAACCGCATGATGCTGAGATACACACGGCTTGAGAATTTAATGGATTGTTATATTGAACACAGCTCTATTTTAAAGGCTATCGAAAAAGGTGATAAAGAAGCTGTATTAACTTTATTAGAAAAAAATATCCAATGAAGAACCCCGCAGCAAGCTGCGAGGTATCTGCGTTCGAGAAGGTTGCGGCAAAGCCGCGACGAATGGATAGCCTACATCCCCGGAGCAAGCTCCGAGGTATTATGGCTTGCGAATAAATTACTTCTCAGGCAGAATGAAAAATGAAACCGAATCATCCAATTCCCCACTGATCTCCTGAATATCAGCTGAAATTTGAACCAGATGCCCCATTGATTCAAGAATCTCATTTATTCCCGTTGTCATCTCTTTCATTCCGAACATAGTCTCAGAAAAAATCCGCTGAACACTATGAATCGTGGAAAGAACTACTTCCGATGCTGAATTGATATTTATAGATCCTTCTTTAACATTAACAGAGACATCCTTCAGATGGGACATTGCCCCGAGAATATTGGAACTGCCCTCTTCCATTTCTTTCATGCTCATATGAATATCTGAAAAAGACTGCTCTACATTATGTATCTGCTGATCTATTTGGTTGAAGGCAACAGTTGTTGATTCTGCAGAATCATCGGCTTCTGTAATTTTTTCGATTACAGCCTTCACCGTTATCGATATATCTTTAGAACTTTTTGAAGATGCTTCCGCCAGTTTCCTGATCTCATCGGCCACTACGGCAAATCCCTTACCGGAATCACCGGCATGGGCCGCTTCTATGGCTGCATTCATAGCCAACAGATTTGTCTTTTGCGAAATGGATTGAATAAAATTAGCCATTCCTTTTATATCTGTTATATAGTTGTTTACTTCATTAATAATATTTGATGTTTCATTCAATTTCTCACCACCTTTTTGAGCGATGGAAACCAGCAGATCGGTTGCTTCCAGATTGATATCAGTAGTTGTTACAACATTTTTTATGGAACTGATCATTTGCGTGATAGATGTTGTAGATTGCTCAACCATAACAATCTGTTTTTGAATCTGCACATTTTCTTCAGATATTATATTCCGAATCTGTTGAATCGAAGTTACTGACTTATCAACGCTTCCATCCAATTCAATAACCTGATTATTAATTGAGTCTATATTGGATTTAATCTGACTTGTTGCCGCTGAAGTTTCTTCAGTTGAATTTATTAAACTTTGTTTAATTGTTAAATTTATATTCGATATATCTTTTATCTTTGTGATTGAATGTTTCAGTTTTTTTAGGAAACGGCTCAAATCACTTGTTAAATCTGCAATTTCATCTCTTCCCTTTGTCTCAAAATTACCTGTTAAATCTCCAGTTGTCAGTCTGGAGACCTCTCCCCGAATCAGAAATATGGATTTTCCAATCGACGAAGTAATGATGATCGCAGAAATAATGCTCAGCAAAATGAAAAAAGAGGCCATAGTCAGAGATATGATTAAACTGCGATCTGAAGTATTATCAATTTCTTCCAGAATAAGCTTATTCTGGCTGACAATAACATCAATACTACCTTTCAGATGGATCTCCATTGATTCTATTATACTTTTAACACCTGTCATTTCATCGATAATATCATTATACTCTTTTTGTTTAACGATAAATGGATTAGTGGGCAAGTCAGACATAACAAAACTGATGTTGGCCCCGCTTGCTCTATAAAATATATCAATTAATAAATGAGATCTATCGACAATATTATTCAGTATACTCTGCTGATTTTCCTTTAAGGTGTAAATGATATCCAGTGATTCAGTAATTGACGGATTCAGTTGTCTTAGATGTTCAAGTTCGTTTATATCTCCGAACAAATCATCCATATGGATAATTGTATTCTCAAACAGGCTGAGAGTCTGCTTTAAATCTTTACTGTAGAGATGTTCATTTAAGATAGACACGTCATGATAAGCCAACAGCAAATCTGTCATTAAAGACCTTTCTTTATCTATCTTTCTTAAACGAATGCTGTTGAAAACCAAAATGGAAACCGATATTACGACTGCGGCTAAGATGCCTGTTATGAGAATAAAAAACTTAGAACGTATTTTCATATAACCTCGAATGAAAAACAGCCGGATTTAAAATTCTTCCCCGGCTGTTTGTATAAGATCAGCCCTTTACCGCTCCGGCAACCATTCCGTTGATTACACGTTCCTGAAAGATGGCGTATACAATTATCAGAGGTATTGAACAGATAGCCAGAGCTGAGAATATCAGAGTTAAATCTACACCTCTTTCTCCATAAAATGCCCATAATCCGAGATTGATGGTTCTGTTTGACTTACTCATTGTCAATACAAGAGCATAGAGAAACTCACCCCAGTAGTAAACTGCATTATAGATCATTACTGTTGATATCGCCGGAGTCAATACGGGCAAAATGATCAATCTGAATGTTACAAATTTATCTGCCCCATCAATTTCTGCAGCTTCATTAAGTTCGCCGGGAACGGCATCGATAAATCCCTTTAAAATGAAAATGGCCATAGGCAGTGCACTGGCCACATAGGGACCAACCAGGCCGGCAAGACTATCATAGAGATGCAGACTCTGTGTCAGTTTAAAAATCGGGATTATTGTTATATGAATGGGAATCATCATTCCTGCAATAAATATTGCATAAACTGTTTTACTACCGGGAAATTTCAATTTTGATAATCCGTATGCAGCCAGAGTAGAGAAAGAAATCATGAAGACAAGTGAAAAGAAAGTGACAATAAAACTATTGAAATAACTTCTCATAAATCCCGATTCCAGAACGACCAGATAATTATTCAGTGTCGCTTTTTTCGGTAGTGCCCACATTGTGGAAATCATATATTCCGATCTGGTTTTCAGAGAGTTTATCACCATGACAAACAAAGGGTATAAGGTGACAAACAACCAGAATAAGGCCAGAGACCAGATAATGATTTTGAATAGATTTTCTGTGTGCTTTTCAATTTTTATAGTTCTCATTATTACACATCCCGCCTTTTACGAATTATCTGAAAGACTATAGAAATTATCACCATCAGCAGAAACATAGCCATTGCTATGGTGGAACCATATCCCATTCTCAGATTTTCAAAAGCGCTTTTGTACATATAGGTCGCCATTAGTTCTGCCGAATGGTTTGTCCCTCCCAGCGTCATGACAAAGATGATGTCAAAGTATTTAAGGGAACCTAGAATGATCAGCAATACAGCATTCATAAAAGTGTGTTTGATTCCCGGTATAATAACAAAAAATAACATCTGTATTTTAGATACACCTTCGATTTGAGCCACTTCAAAATGAGATTGTGGAATCCCCACAATAGCAGCTTGAAACAGGATCATGAAAAATGGATAATTTCTCCAGCATGTAGCGATTATGGCTGAATTTAAAGATATTTTGGGATCTCCCAGCCAGTCCTGCTTCAGTCCTCCCAGGTGTAATACATCGAGAAATGTGTTCAGCATTCCATCCCATGCAAAAATATATCCCCAGAGAAGTCCTACAAATACAGTTGATAAAATGAAAGGTACAAAGTAGGAAATTTTAAGAAAATCAATTCCTTTACCCTTTTTAAGAGTAATAAACAAAGCTAAAAACAATCCCAGAGAAAACTGCACAATTACAGCCATAAATAATAGTTGAAAATTGTGTGCCAGGGATTTCCAGAACACCACATCACCGAATAACTCAATCCAGTTTCTCAAACCGATAAAATTCATTTTCCCGACTCCATTCCAGCGGAAAAAAGAGTAATAACCGGAAACGATTACAGGTGATAAAAAGAAAAGAAGAAAGACAGACAATGCAGGTACGATAAAAAGAAAACTTGTGAAGTTATCTATATTTTTTTTCAGTAAAGAATTTGAATTCATTTAAAGCCATCACTTGATTTTAAAAATAGACAGCACTTTCTACCAGAAGAAAGCGCTGCCCTCTTACAGATTATCTATTGTGGTATTGCATTTTTGCATCTTCCAGTCTCTGAAGTTCTGTTCGAACATCAGCTCCTCCGAAGATCGCTTTTACTACATCGAGATAAGTCTGGCTGATTTCAGCAGGAACATCTTCCTGGAACCAGTACTGTACATTAGCTGCAGGAGCAACAATTTTCTCAAAGAAATTTTTCATCTGCGGGTTTGCTCCCAGGAAGTTCTCAACACCATACATTGGAGGTACAGAGTTTGCATTGACAACCTGATTCTTAACAGTCATATCATCTGCTGCATACTTGAGAAACTCAACAGCTTCATCTACATATTCACAATTTTTAGTAATAACAAATTCCAGTCCGCCCATAGCGCCGATAGAGTTGCTTGCATCACCTTTTCCACCAGGTACAGGAGGGAAGTTAAAGAAACCGAATTCCATATCTGGCTGTTCAACACCGTACTGACCCAATGTCCAACTACCCATCCATTCCATAGCCGCTGCACCGGTGTATAACTGTGTTCTTGTATCACCAGCTTCCCAGTTTCGGCTGTTGTAACCTTCACCGAAATATCCTCTGTCGACAAGGTCCTGAATCATTTCACCAGCTTCAATAAACGGAGCATCGGTGAAAGAACCACCTCTACCGGGTACAGAAGCTTTTTCCCATGCAGAAGGTCCTGCAATACGGTCTACAAGAATCATGAACCAGAAAGATCCGGGCCACATAACTTTATTCCCAAGTGCAAGTGGTGTAATATCATTAGCTAAAAGAGTATCCATAACACTGATAAACTCGTCCCATGTTTTAGGTTCTTCAAGATTATACTCGGCAAAAATATCCTTTCGGTAGTTCATACTGACAAGACTGGCACCGGCAAATACGGGAACTCCCCATGTACCGGGGTATTCAGGGAATTGCGCAAAAGCCATAGCGCTAGGTAAAAATCTATCTGCCCATTCCATATCTGCTTCAAGATAAGGAGAAAGGTCAACAACTCTTTCCGCTTCCACCATTGGTAAAAGAGACATTGTTCCACCCCACGTAAACATAACATCACCTTCGGTTTTTGAACCCATGGCTACTTTCATTTTTGTTTTGTAATCTTTATCAATTGCTGTAACATGGTTGATTTTCACATTCGGATTGTCAGCTTCAAATCGTGCTATCGTATCTGCGACAACACCATTCATCGGATTCCCTTCTGTAAATAATGACCATAATTCAATTGTTTTTGTTTTTTCAGTTTCCTGCTGTCCATTGGCGAAACCATATGTCATAACAATAAGAACTAAAACTAAAGCAAGTAAAATTTTCTTCATTTCCTGTACTCCTATTCAATTTTTAATCATACTATATTGGTTATTGTAGATTGTCAACAATATATTATTGACTATTATTACTCTTTAATATCAGGTTCCCAGAATTGGCGGAGCTCATCCAACTGAAAAGCAAAGAGTAGTTAAATTTAACAAATAAGAGAATACAAAATGAGATTTCTGTAAGAAACCAGTCACCTCCTTTTTTCAATTTATATCATCATCAGCATGAAAAACTTTTAGTTACTGGTCACACAACTGGTAACACACCCCAACGAGGGAAACACATAAATCCTTACACCATAAATATTTACACTCAAAACATTCGACTTGGTTGCCGAGTCGACTCAATAACATCCCTCCACAAACTCCCTTCAGGATCAACAGAGTTCTTCTCGGAAACAGCCATCTCTATAGGAACATGAACAAAGGCATTGTTCCACTCGGAAATCAACATAGCCGTCCGTCCAGTCATAGCTGCATGAACCGCATTGGCACCAAGTCTTGCACAATACAATGAGTCCACCGGAGCCGCCGCAGAAGCTCTGATCATGTACCCGGGATCGATATATCGAAGGGAAGATTCACGACCAGTTTCTTTAAAATGCTCATTAATTTTGTCTCTTAAAAAACTACCGATATCTGAAAGCCTTTTATTCCCCGATTCATCAGTTTTACCCGAATCCTCAAGCAGATCCTGGCCGGCACCTTCTGCTACAACGATTACTGCATGATGTCTCGCATCAAGTCTCTCATCGAGCTTTTTAAACAGGCCATTCTCCCCTTTCAGCTCAAACTTGACCTCGGGTATTAATGTAAAATTCACATCGCTGATTGCCAGAGAAGTATGAGCGGCGATAAAACCGGACTCACGTCCCATAACTTTAACAAGTCCGACACCGTCGATAGCACTTTTTGCTTCTGTATGAGCTGTCTGTACTGCTTCAACAGCCCGTTCTACAGCCGTATCGAATCCAAATGATTTATGAATATAACTAAGATCATTATCTATTGTTTTGGGAACGCCGATAACTGATATGTTCAGTTTTCTTTTTTTAATTTCTTCTGTCAGAGCCAGTGCACCTCTCTGTGTTCCATCACCACCAATTGTAAAAAGAATATTCAAATTCATTCTCTCCATAGCGTCAACTATTCTGACCGTATCAGACCCTCCACGCGATGAACCGAGTATGGATCCACCCATGTTGTGAATGTGATCGACAATGGTAGGGTTCAGTTCTTTTACAGGAAGGTTATATTCAGGAAGAAATCCTTTATAACCCATCCGGACTCCGGTTATCCGCTTAACTCCATATCTATACCACAATGTTCTGACAACTGCTCGAATAACATCATTCAGACCGGGACATAATCCACCGCAGGTTACAATGCCCGCATGAACGTGGTTAGGATTAAAATATATTTTCTCTCTGGGACCTGCTTTTTCCAAAAGTAGTTCTTTTTTTAAAAGTTCAGACATTTCCTGTGTTTTCATAGAATTAACAGAAAGGATATGCTCATCATCGCTGACAAATCGAGCACCGCCGCTTTCTGAATCTTTAGAATAAGGCATAGGAGATTTTACTGAACATTTCCCCAATGTAGATATTGTGAAATTATTTTTATTATTCATTTCTACATATTAAAGAAATAAATTGAATTATTCAACAAAGCAAAAATCCAATATAATTGCCCTACAACAGCCTTAGGTTTTTTTTCCTGTATTCTTCGCATTCAATAACTTAATATTTATAGAAAATAGCTACAGGATATAAAATGAGTGAAAACTTTAATAAAATTTTAGACGGACTTGAGAGTTCTGCTCAGAAAATATCTGAATTAAAAGATATTTTTCTTGCAAACCTGGTCATGTTGAGTGAAATTCCCTCTCCGACTTTCGGTGAAGAGAAAAGAAGAGATTTCATTCTCGAGCGGTTCACAGAGTACGGACTGCAGAAATGTTCTTTCGACGAGAAATCCAACGCACTGGCTGTCATTCCCGGTATAACAGGAGAGGGAAATATTCTGCTCTGTGCTCATATGGACACTGTATTTCCTGAAAAGACGGATCACACTGTTGCCATTCAACCTGATAAGGTTATGGGACCGGGAGTGGCTGATAACGGTGTTGGACTGGCAGCTCTTGTGACTCTTCCGCTTATTCTTAAAAAGCTGAAACTCAGCTTCAATTCGAATGTCATATTAATCGGAACATCGAGAAGCCTCGGGAAAGGAGACCTGGAAGGCCTGAGATTTTTTCTGGATCACTCAAAAATGCCCATTACCAATGGAATTTGTCTCGAAGGAGTTCGTCTGGGACGGATCAGTTATTCCTCAATAGGCATGCTCAGAGGAGAACTATCTTACAAGATCCCCGATGAATATGATTGGACCAGATTCAATTCTGTCGGAGCCATCGTCAATATGACTGAAATGATTTCCAGAATACTTGAAATACCACTGCCGAGAAAACCCAGGACAAGTATAAATCTCGGAGCTGTTGAAGGTGGAAGTTCCTATAATATGCAGGCCATGAAAGCAAAATTGAAATTTGAAATCAGAAGTGAATCTGAAGAAATGGTAGAATCACTTGCAGTTCAGATAAGGAATTTAGCCGATGAAATGGCATCGAAAACAGGATCTGAAGTGCTTTTTCACGAAGTGGCACGTAGAATTTCCGGTGGTACGGATTTTTCTCATCCTCTCAATACAAGAGGTAGAGAGATTCTGAACAAGCTGGGTATCAAACCGCGGTTTTCTCCAAGTACATCGGAACTGGCTGCTTTTATCGACAACGAAATTCCGGCAGTCACTATGGGCATAACCAGCGGAGAAAATGTCAGCGAACTCGATGAGCTTATTCACATAAAGCCTTTATCCCAAGGATTAACACAGATTGTTGCAATGATACAGGCTATTGATGGAGGATTCTGTAATGCAAATTGAAAAATGGCTAAAAGATAATACTTTCCATCATTCACAGTTTTCCAATATCAAAGAACTTGTCGAGATGAAAGAAAAACTGAATGTTTCCATATCTCTCTGTATTCCTACTTTGAACGAACAGAAAACGATAGGCAAAGAAATTGTACTGTTTAAATCAGAATTAATGGCAAGGTTTCCCCTGCTTGATGAAATCGCTGTTATTGACTCCGGATCTGAAGACAAAACACTTGAAGTAGCCGCCGCTTTCGGAGCAGATACTTATCTGGCATCTGAAATTTTACCGGAGCTGAGTGATAAAAAAGGAAAAGGAGAGAATCTATGGAAAGCCATTTATCAGCTGAAGGGAGATATCATAGTCTATATTGATGCGGATATTAAAAATATTCATCCCAGATTTGTCTATGGACTTGTTGCACCTCTACTGCTGAATCAGGAAGTTCAATATGTGAAAGCATTTTACGATCGTCCACTGGCCTTTTCCGGTAGCATCAGACCTTCTGGTGGAGGTCGAGTCACTGAAATACTGACCAGACCTCTGTTTTCTCTTTTTTATCCCGAATTGACAGCTATTATACAGCCTCTTTCCGGAGAATATGCTGTTAGGAGAAAGGTCATTGAAAAAATCCCTTTCCCCATCGGTTATGGCGTTGAAACTTCACATCTTATTGATATTTACGAGGAATATGGCTTATCGGCATTTGCCCAGACAGATCTTGACCAGCGCGTACACAGGAATCAGACAACCAGAGCTCTGGGTAAAATGTCCTTTGGTATCCTTCAGACTTTTCTAATGAGATTGAAAGAAAAATTTGATATTGAAAATTTCCCTGAATTGAATACAATTTTCAGACAATTCCAGGTAAGGGATGAAACTTTTGAAACTATTGAGTACAATATTACTGAATATGAAAGACCTCCGATGATTACAATTGATAAATACATTGAAAAATTCGGCAGATCTGAAAAATGAAAAATTTTATGGAGATATTGCGGTATGAATAAATCCGAATACCCTGTTGTACTGGATAATATAAGCTTTGCCTACGAGAAAGATAAAATTATCTTTAATAATATGAACCTGGAACTGCCAAAAGGTGTCGTCTCATTAGTTGGTCAGAATGGTACAGGAAAATCAACACTGCTCTTGCTGGCTGGAGGTAGAATACACCCGCTAAATGGTTCAGTTAAAATTATGGGCAAAGACACTAGAGATATTGCAGATGAAAATGAGAGAAATCATCTTGTTTCATTTGTTTATCAGAATATGGAATTTGAAACCGAAGAAAAAATCGGAGAGCTCCTGACTGTAATCTATGAAAATGGGAATCACAAAAATAAAAACCCTCAATTAATTAAAACAATAATTGAAGTGATGGAATTGGAAAAGATACTCGAGAAAAGAACTGGAGAAATAAGTAAAGGAGAAATGCAGAGAACGGTAATCGCATTTTCTCTTTTGTACGGATCTAAGATTATTATGATGGATGAACCTGTTTTTGCTCTTGAAAACAATAGAAAAGAGATTATTCTCGCTTACCTTATTGAGTATGCAAAGCTCTTCGATGTTTCAATTTATTATTCTATTCACGAATTGGACCTATCGAGAAAATACTCCGAGAATGCTCTCTTATTTACAAAGGACGGTATAATTCTCTCAGGTCCCACAGATGAATTGCTGAAACGGGACGAAATTGAGAAAGCCTACCAGGTACCCCTGGATATGCTGCACAAGAGAGAGAGTCTTTTCAGAGATCATTTGCTGAAAGGCAATATCGATGAACTGAAAGGTCTGAATGCAAAGGTATATGAATAGCAGATAAAATGACCGGGAGATTAGCTATCTTCTGGTCTTTTTTGACATTTCAGCAATAATGAGAATTATAAGGCTGAAAAGAGTTGCTGAAAAAGCCATTAGTCGAAAGCTCTTTTCATCGACATCTGTCAGATATTCCTGTTTAATAACATGTCCCGGTTTGTATTCATTGTAATCTGGATTCCAGTTTGTAATATGAACCAGATGGTCTTCTCTTTCAAAATATCCAAGCGCTCTCGCTTTCAATTTAATCAGATCGTTATCAGTTGAAAGAGAATCAAATTCAACAGTTAAACCTTCATTAATATCTCGAATATTATCAAGGTTGTCATTGAGTACTTTTCTATAATTTTCGACTTTGGCCAATGCTTTTAGACCTGTGTCTCCTTCATAAAAAATCAACAGGGAATAAATGGTTAAGCCGATAAGTAAAGAATATAATAATTTAGATATTTTCATCAGTAAAATTAACGGATTTTTTTATGATTTCTTAATCAAAATCCTGATAAATATATTAAATTATAAAAGACGGGCTATTTGTATAGAAAAATCTAAAATAACCATTGTATTGTCCGATAATCATAAAGATGTTACATTATAAATACATTTGGAAATAATGATTAGGAGCTTTTATGTCAGCTGATAAGCCAAAAAATTTCGATGATGCAGAACGAGAACTTGAACAATATGGTAGCTGGGTAAAAGGCAGCTCTGAAGACTCTTATATAAATGATATAGATGATGATTTTTCAATTGCAGGTGATCCCAACAATGCTCTTATGACAGAAGAGGAAGAGATGCTTCTGAATGAACTGGAAAGTAATGAATCGGAAAGTGAATCTTCTTTCGGAGATATCTCATTTGATGAATTCGAAGATCTTGATGATCTCGGTGATGAAATGAATGATACATTCGGAATGGAACATCCCGATGACGTTTTCGAAGATCAGAATGCTCCAAATGCTGATACTTCGGTAAAAATCCTTCAGAATATTGAAAATGAGCTTGTCGGTTTACGAAATGAAGTAAAAGAGTTGAAAACGGAACTTAGCCAACTTCAGAAACCACCCGCTGAACAATCCTTTGACATAGATGAATCTGAACAAAGTGCTTCTGGATTTTTTGAAGAAGATGATGATGAGACAATAGCTCTGACAGGTGATGAACTGGATAATATTCTTGTATCTGCAGAAGTTGATGAAGAAACTGTCGGAGAGCCCCAGTCTTATGCAGATGAAATGCTTGTTCCAGATGTAGATGAATTAATTATATCTGAAGAGTTTGATGATATGCCTGAAGAATTCAATGAATCCAACATTCTGGATGAGGATGAACTTCAGGATACAGATGATCTGTTAAAAAATACAGATCTTGATAATGCGCTTATGGACGGTCTTTCTTTGGGTGAAGATGACCCCGCTCTTGCAGAACTTACAGAAACAGGTTTTGAAGATGAATTGGAAATACCTGAAGAGTTTGACCTCGATGATGAAATAGAAGTAACAGATGAGTTCAATCTCGAAGAAGAATCTGATATTATTGAAGATATTACTGAAGATTTAGATCTTGAGAATATCAATATAGATGATGAAGCATCAGAAAGTTTCGATATTGATGGAGAATCATTCGAAGTAGAGGAATTTGACGGATTAGATGGTGAATCTTTTACTGTTGAAGAATATACGGCACCAGATGAGGAAATAATTAAACCTGAAGAAACGACTCCTCCTGTAGATACAATCTCATTAGATGAAAACTTAGAAGTTGATGATTTGTCTTTTGATGAAGGCGAAGAAGTAGATATAACTATTGACGAGGATATTGATACATATACCGAGTCAGATACTGAAAAAAATAAAGATTCTGTTCCTTTTGAAAACCTGGAAGAGATTGATTTATCCAGTTTTGATGAAAACCTTGTACCCGAAGAAGTAGATATAGAGACATACACTGATGAAGAAGAAATTACTATAGATATTGAACCGGATATGACAGAGATCAATATACCAGAAGAATCTTTTGATGATCCCTCATTACCCGATCTGGATGAAATGATTAAAGATGAATCTCAGGCTGAAGAGATTATTATCGATGATTCAACTTCTGATGAACTTGAACTGCCGGATCTTGATCTTCCCGATCTCGATGAAGCTACAGGAAATGAAGATATTACTCTTGATGAATTCTCTATCGATAGTTTTGAAGAAGACGAAGTATCGCTGGATTTAAATGATATTGATGAACTTCTTGATGATGAAGACGAATTATCACTCGATGAAATCGCACTTGATGATGATGAATTATCACTCGACGAAATCACACTTGGTGATGAAGACGAATTATCACTTGATGAGATCACTATGGAAGATTCTTTTGATGATGAAATAGACCTCGATGAGATCACAATAGATGATAGTGTTGAAGATGAAATAGACCTCGATGCGATCACAATAGATGATTCAGAAGAAGATGAAATAGACCTCGATGAGATCACAATAGATGATTCAGAAGAAGATGAAATAACTCTCGATGAGATCACAATAGATGATAGTGATGAAGATGAAATAACTCTCGATGAGATCACTATGGATGATTCTTTTGATGATGAAATTGACCTCGATGAGATCACAATAGATGATAGTGGTGAAGATGAAATAGAACTCGAGGAGATCACAATAGAAGATTCTTTTGAAGATGAAATTGACCTCGATGAGATCACAATAGAAGATTCTGATGGAGATGAAATATCTCTCGAAGAGATCACAATAGAAGATTCTGACGAAGATAAAATAGAACTCGATGAGATCACAATGGAAGATTCTGATGAAGATGAAATAGAACTCGATGAGATCACAATAGAAGATTCTTTTGAAGATGAAATAGAACTCGATGAGATCACAATAGAAGATTCTTTTGAAGATGAAATAGATCTCGATGAGATCACAATAGATGATTCTGGTGAAGATGAAATATCTCTCGATGAGATCACAGCTGATGAAGAAATGGAACTTCCCGATCTTAATGAGATCATTATTGAAGAAGATGATATTAACAATGATTCTCTTCAGGATATTGAATTGCCCGATCTTGATGACATCGTTTTACAAAGTGAGGATAACCAGGATATTGAACTGCCCGACCTTGATGAAATTGTTTTCGATGATACTGAAGAAACTGAAAATACTATAGAACTTCCTGATCTTGATGAAATTATTATTGATGATACAGAAGATGAACATGTTCCCGATCTGGATGAGATAATGGCGGAAGCTGAACTGTCAGAATTAGAACTCCCTGAAACGGATAATATCAATGTCGAAGAAAAAAGCAATATCTTTGGTGACGATTCTGATAGTGTTGATCTCGATTCACTCGAAATGATGGCTATAGAGGAAGGCCCTGAAGAAGAATTCAATGAAGAGGAATTCAACGATAAAGTTGAAGAAATGAGAGATGCTGCTTTAAATGGTAATGTTCCCGAAGAACTAAAAGATGAAATAAAAGATATTCTATTATATATGGACCAGCTGCTTGAATCGCTTCCAGATGAAAAAATACAGGAATTCGCCAGAAGTGAACATTTTGAAGTCTATAAAAAGATTTTCGAGGAGCTGGGGATTAAAAAATAATGGGTCTTCTCGATAAAGCTCTCATTTTTGACAATCGGCCTCCTTCGAGGAAAACTACCGGTTTATCAGATATTATCAATGCTCTGCAGTCAACGACTACGGGGCTTGATTTTCCAACGGCTCTTTTTACAAAGATTAAAGATAAGCTTGGAATAAAAAAAGGAGCTCTTCTTCTACCAGAAGAAGAGAATGTCTTTGTCCCCTGGTCTGAAACCGGTTTGGATCAGACAACTTCAAGAAGAATTAGAATACCTCAATCCATAATTGAAAATATCAGAAGCTGGAAGGATTTCAATTATCTGATTTTGAAAAGTAGTGAAATCGACATTATGCGGGATTATTTTTCTTTCAGAGAATTTTCAGTTACCGAATCAATAATTATCAGTCCTCTTTATTCCGAATCAATACTTGTCTCTATTCTTTTTATAAGTGAAGGAGACATACTATCTAAAACACAAGCTGAACAATTTGAATCATTGAACATTTTATCGAAAGAAGCTGGTCCAATATTACTTAAAAAGCGGGAATCCATGTTCAACAAAATGGATGACACCCCTCTGGAAGATAATAACAAAGAATTGGCAATTACCCAATTTATAGAACAAAATGTGAATGGCAGTTTTCTTCTTTTATCAATTAAGTTAAATGATTTCATCAATTTTATTATGACAAAAGAATCCAATTCAATTTCATTTAGAATTAAAAAAGATATTTTTCGTTTGGTCAAAAAACTTATTTCTAACAAAGGTGTTGTAGTAAACAGCATAAATAATTCTATACTGATTTTACTGAATGGTAACAGAATTGAAGAAGCTGAATTATTCGTACATCAGATAGGGCTTTCTCTTAGTTTTTTCTATAAAATCAACAGCAATCAGTTTAATCCGGACTTTACAATAAAAAAATTTCCTGAAGATGGCAGTTCAGCAGATGAGCTGGTAAAATCACTGTACACATAATGAAAATCTACAAATCGGAAAAAGGATTTCTCTGTGTTGAAAAAGATGGGAAGAATTTACATTCCCGATATAATCCGCAGAAAGAAGCAGAGCGATTTGTAAAAGCATCAATTTCGAATAAACCGTCACTAATTATACTCTTGGGTTCAGGGCTGGGTTATGTGCAGGAGTGCATTTCAACCCTCTTTCCCGAAACAACATTACTCGCTGTTTATTATGATGATATTCTCCATAAAAACAATTTTTACAGAAATAATTATGTGCAAAACTGGTTTCCCTCTTCTAATATTTCTATTCATTCATTTTTCACTCGTTTCATAGAGGAGCGAACTCTGAATAATATTGCTGTACTCGAATGGAATCCCGCTTCTATAATTTATCAGGATTTGTCTTTAGAGATTAACAATGAATTAAAAAATGTGATTCAACAACTCAATGGAAATATTTTCACAACTGCAGTTTTCGGAAAAAAATGGATAAGAAATATGATCTGCAATTACCTGTCTCTCGACAATTATTGCACTTTAGATAGAGAAAATGCGCCGATAGTAATCGCATCTTCAGGTCCGACTTTGAATCAATCCATCAAAGAGATTAAAAGGCTCAGAAATAAATTCAGATTATGGGCTCTCCCCTCCTCTCTAAAGGCTTTATCTCATCATCGGATAAAACCAGATTTACTGCTATCTACTGATCCGGGATTTTATGGCTCTTTTCATTTCAATTTTTTAAATGAAGACATTCTTGTTGCTTTGCCTCTAACAGCTAGCAGAGGTTTGTGGAAAAATAATAACTCAGCTCTTATATTGAATCAGTCTATGCCTTTTGAAAATGATCTGTTTTCCTTAGATACATTGGAAAATACAAAAATCGATTCAAATGGCACAGTTTCCGGTACTGCTCTGGAATTAGCCAGTTTAAAAAGTGATCTGATTTATTTTACTGGTTTAGACCTTTGCTATATGGATATTCAATCCCATATAAAACCTCACAGTTTTGATGATCTGCTCAGCTCGGAAACATATAGAATGAATTCTATTCATTCTCTTATTTATAAGAGGTCATCTACAACTATTGCTGATTTTGAACGGGGTATTCGTACCAGTCGTTCTCTCGATACATATAAAAACTGGTTTAATACCAAAAGTCTAAATCAGTCATTACAGATAAAAAGACTGAATCCATCACCGGTAAAAATCGATAATATGAAAATAGGGTATTTCGATGAGATGGAAAATTATCCCGACCTTGAGAGACCGAGGGTTGTAAGAGAAGCAGCAGAGAGTAGAGATGACAGGATTAGTAAAATCAAAGTGCTATTAGAAAAATGGGAATATAACTTGAAAGAGAATAATAGAGATGATTTATTGTATTTCATAGATACAGATTCGTATATCAAAGGTTCTGGAAATGAAAAGGCATTAATTTTCATCAATCAGTTGAGAGGTATATATGGCTAGAAATGCTCTTTTTGAAAGAAATCTTCTAGCACTGGGAACTAGAGATAAATATTTATCATCACGCTGTGCCTATTCAGATGAAAATGAAGATTATTGTACAATTTTATCAAAAACTGAAAGAAAAGTACCTGCACTGAATTTAAATGGCAGAGTGACTCCATTTCATTCCCGTTTTGATCCTGAAAAAGAGGGAAACCGGTTCCCGGAAATGTTTAAAAGCAGAGGATTCCTTCTTTTTTTCGGTTTTGGAGGTGCTTACCACATAGCGCCTTTCCTGAAAGATCCATCTGTCGAAAAAATACTGATCATAGATAAAGACATTACTCTTTTCACTTCTATATTGAAAAACCTTGATCTAAGACATGTATTGCTTGACAGGCGGGTTTCTATTTTGATTGATGAAGATCTCGACTGTATAAGAAATGTACTTCTCTCAATGTATTTACCAATAATTACAGGAGACCTGCAATCTATTGTATTGAGGCCTGCTGTACAGATGAATCCTGAATATTTCAACAGTATTTCAGATCTAATCAGAGATGTTCTTGAACAGGTAGGAGATGATTTCACAGTTCAAACCAGGTTTGGTAAGAAATGGTTTCGGAATACTGTGGCCAATCTCGAAAAAGCTGAAAAAGCTGCTTTCAAGATCGGTTCAATAAGAAAAGCTGTTATCACAGCAGCAGGTCCATCACTTGATGAGAATATAGATAAACTGATTGCAATGCGACAGGATGTTTTTTTGATTGCAACTGATACTTCGTTACCTGCCCTACTCCATAGAAATATCAAGCCTGATCTTGTTATTTCCATTGATTGTCAGGATATAAGTTATAATCATTTTATGCAGGGTTATCCCGATGGTGTTCCCCTTTTGCTGGATCTGGCATCTCCAACAAAACTGACAAGATTTACTGAAGATCAGTTATATTTCTCCAGTGGACACCCTTTCTCTATTTATGTGAATAGAAATTTCAGGAAATTCCCACAGATAGATACGAGCGGCGGAAATGTAACCTATGCTGCGCTTTCCCTGGCACAGTCTTTGGGAGCAGAAGAGATTTATGTTATGGGTGCGGATTTCTCATATCCCAAAGGTAAATCATATGCCATGGAGACATACCTTTACCCCTGGTTCCGCAATTTGGAAGATCGTTTTACTTCGCTGGAAAGTTCATTTTTCACATTTATGATGCACAACAACAGCATGATCAAAGAGGATTGTGACGGTTATATACGCTATATTTCCAAACCGATGATCGGGTATAGAAGGCATTTTGAAGTAGCCGCTTCCGAAGCGGATGCAAAAGTTATCGCTTTTAAAGGCAGTGGTTGCGATTTACAAATTGAAAATGACAGCAATGTAGATATTTCTCATATAAGACCTGTTTTTTCTGCTGGATTTGCCAATCAGAAAACTTCAGAATTTCTAAAAACATACTTAAAAAAATTGAAGAAAATGGACACACCCATTTCACCTATCTGGCAATATGTTTCTACGTTGAATGAAGAAGAGGAAAAACTCCTTATCACGATACTTCCTGCAGCAGCTGAAATAAACCGACAAGGTTATGAACGAGATATCTCCATTAAAAAAGCACTGCAATGGACAATAAATCTCCTGGAAAGAGAGTTATTTCACAATTCATAAACCACTGCGCCATACCCGACAAACGAATCAGACTGGTGTTTGCTGTAACTGGTATCGTAAGAGAGAAGCTTCCCTTTTTTTATTCCGGATTTTGAAGCATATGAGGCCGCGCATGCAGCAGCTCCAGCAGAACAAGCAGATTGCTTACTTCTTGCTTCTTTTAAAATATCTTCAGGTTTCATCTCAATCATTGATTCGATTATTTTTCTATCCTGTATTTCTACCCATTTAATCGGATCAGCTAAAGATTCTGTCGGTTCAAAATCATAATTGGAACCGTAATGTGTCAGATCAGTTGAACCAATGACCCTGATCTTTAGATTTTTTTTATCACTGTAATTTCTAATTACATCTATAAGGTTAAGTGCGCTTTCTCCAGCAGGAACTCGAAGAGGAACAATTCTGACCTCATCCAGCAAAGACTTAATAATCGGCAGTTGAACTTCTACGGTATTATCTGTTCTACTATCGTATTCCGACGGCAAAGCTGACTCTATGAGGTTGACGAGTTCTCCATCAATAACAAGATTACCACAAGGTGTTTGAAATGATTTTTCATTACAATACAAAATTGGAGAACTCTCTGGAAGATGACCTCCCAATACAATCACAAGCTCTGTATCCTGTTCAATACGTCTGATTACATCATATGCGAGCATGCCTGAAAAAAACCAGCCTGCATGAGGTACCACTCCACTGACTATATTTTTTTTAAAATCCCCGAGTTCTTCGTCCCATTTATTTAGTTGTCGATGAATATCTTTTGCTGTACCGGGATACCAGCTACCGGAAAAATAAGATTTTCGAACGCTATTCATATGAAATCCTCCACATTTGTTTAAAAAACAAAATATATAGATAAATAATACTGCAAAAAACCAGATAATTGAATATAATGAAGTTATGAATAAGAACCTCTCGAAAATCTACACCATAGTAGTATTAATAGCCCTTATCCTCATGGGAGCCTGGTCTGCCTGGGTTGTATATCAATTAAGATCTGACAACACAGCTGCTGCTCAATTCAACATTAATAAAATTAAAACGACAGTTGAACAGTCTTATGACAACGATACAGGATTTAATAATCCTGAATTCTTCAATATTGTCAGATCAATTTTTAATGAGAATCCCGAACTGGAGATTGTAACTATTTATTCCCATGACGAAGACAGGGGAATTGAATATCATTACAATCGTGGTGTTGAAACACAACTGCTCAATCTCGAAGAAAGCAGCCCTTTAACAAAAAAAGATCTGCCCGAATATAAATATAATCAATTAATGAAAACTAAATTAACCAGCAGCTTACAAGCTGATGGAAAAACAGGTCTCGATATGGATCTGATATATCAGGTAGTAGACCGAAAAGCGATCTATAATATTCTGATTAGAATTTTAGTTATTGTAATTGTCCTGTTTTTTACAACCCTGTTTATGATCTTTGCTGTATCCAGAAAAAAACCGTCTCCTCACGTTGATAATGAAACAGATGATTTCGAGTCAGACACGGATAGTGACGATGATTTGTCACTCGATTGGGATGATAATGGTTTTGATATGGAAAGTTCAAAGCAGGTAGAAAGCTCTGAACCGGATTTTGATGATTTCAATCTGGAAGAGTCATCAGATAGTTTTGGTGATTTCGATTTAAATGAAGCTTCTGACGATATGGGTGAACTAAATCTCGAAGATGCTTCTGACGATTTTGGTGATTTAAATCTCGATGATGCTTCTAACGATTTTGGTGATGTAAGTCTCGATGATGCTTCTGATGATATGGGTGAACTAAATCTCGATGATGCTTCTGACGATATGGGTGAACTAAATCTCGATGATGCTTCTGATGATTTTGGTGATTTAAATCTCGATGATGCTTCTGACGATATGGGTGATTTAAATCTCGATGATGCTTCTGACGATATGGGTGAACTAAATCTCGATGATGCTTCTGATGATTTTGGTGATCTAGACATTAATGAAAGTGGCGGAGACTTCGAAGATATAAATCTTGACGACACTGATAGCGATTTTGGAGATTTGAATCTTGGTGGAGAAGATGATATGGAACTGGAATCAGATATGAATTTTGATGATATTAAAACTGATATTCCTGAAGAAGAAGATCTTCTGGCAATGGACCATGAAACTGCCCCTGCAGATGATATGGATGATTTTGATTTTGACGAAATGGAAGACAGTTTCACTGAGGATACTGAATCAACAGATGATTCTAAATCTCTATACTCTCCTAAGAGCGGAGTCGGGTGGGAAGATTTTATTGAAGAGAGAGTAAACCTTGAGCTGGAAAGAGCTGCCTCATTTGATCAGGACCTGGTAATGGGTGTAATTCAATGTGAGAGCCTGACAGAAGATAATTACAAGATTTTTGCTGATCAGTTAAAAGAAGATTTTAATTATCCCGATATGATATTTGAATATAAAGATAAGGGCTTCGCAATTATTGTTCCCAATAACGATTTAGATGAAGCACTTCATACACTGGAAACATTTACCGGAAAAGAACAGGAACAGTATGGTGAAATTAATGTGGGGATTTCTTCCAGAAATGGAAGATTGATTACCGGTAGCAGAATATTTATGGAAGCTGAAAATGCACTTCATAAAGCTGTTGAAGATACTGAAAAAAACATTGTCGGTTTCAGATCTGATCCCGATAAGTTCAGAGATTTTCTTTCAAATAAAAGCTAAATACAGACCATCCATTGGATGGTCTTTTTTTATAGTTTTACTGGAAATCCCCAAGTTGGAATCCCAGAAATTCGAGTTCTTTTTTTGCTATAGAAAACAAAGTACCTTTATTACTACTAATAACATATACATCTTTCTGGTCTGATATATTTATGGAGAAGGTCTCCCCATTTGACGATTCTAATTGAACAAGATAATAAAATTCAATTTGATCAAAAACTTCTGTACTGAGTCTTGCCCTTAGATTTAATAATCTATTAATTACATTGTGAACTTTCGATCGGTTTAATTTCTCGCCGGATATCTGATCAGTCCACACAGCATAACTATCTTCAATTGCATAAAGATTTGATTCAGATGATTGTATATTCATTGCTATGACCGAATTCAATGTGATTGATCCAAAAAGGGAATATTCTCGAAATGGATCTGGTTTTTCATTAACAATATTGATAATTTCTTTACTGCATTCATATACAGTGTCACTATCAGAAAATCGGATATAAACACCTTCATTCTCATCGATTTTATTTCCTAAAAAAACTGTCAGTATTGAATTGTCATTGAATATTATGCCAATAGAATCTGTTTCGGGTTCATCCAATCCAAATAAATCATGATAATCAGGCTGATAGCTTACCGGTTTCAGATTGTTTAGAGAATCTAAATAGATATGATAATCATCGGGTAATGACTTTTGATTTATTGTAAGTTCGTGAACATCACTAATGTTGATTAGAATTGAATTTTTACTGACAATAGAAAAATCAAGCTGCAATATGAAATAGATAATTATGAGTAAAAAGAAGAATGTTATTGAAAGAAAAAGTTTCTGTTTAAACACTTCGACTTTTTTTCCTTTTAGAAAGCAATATAATATAAAGAGAAATAATCAACATCGGATACATAACAAGATTTATAACAAAAGGTTGTATTTGCCCACTTGCATCCATTTTATTTTCCCTATCAGATAATAGTGCAATATTATAGAGATTATCATAACCAAGCAGACGATAAATTTCATTGCGGATATAAACCAGGTTTCCCAGACTGCCAGATGATTGAACAACATCTGAGAAACTTAACGAACTTCCGAAAACAAGTATTGTTCCATCTGTCTTATAGCTATCTTCCGAATATTGAAACAAAGGCTGAAACTCTCCTTTAACCTCCACAGCGATAGGATAAGGTCCTGTGAAATCGTCTGCTTCCTCTTCGAATTGCGGACGAAGATCAACATCAGTCTCTTTTAACCATGATAACTCTGAAGATTTTAGCAGAACTTTTTTTTCTAACCCTTCGATACTTCTCGTACTGATTGGCGAGCTCCATAATGCATCAAACCTGTCACTTCCCTTAAACCAGAAGTCATAATTACTGAATCGCTGAGAATTTTCTGATACAAAAGCCAGGGAAAGACTGTTCCTATCTGAAATTAAAGATTCTTCTACTGTTATACCATATCCCTCAAGCCATTGATGGATGATTGAAGGGCTCTCAAATGGAAGTGCGTAGTCACTTAATTGAGGATTTATATCCAATCCGTCACAAAGAAAGATAACAGGGGAACCACTTTGAATAGAGCGGTCTATTGCAAATAGATTTTCATTGGAGAAGTCCATTACATCTGGTACTATCAGGAAATCGGGAATACTTTTCAGGGGATTTTCATTAGAAACAGATAGTACATTAAAGTTTTTTGTTAATTCTGAAATCATAATCGTGTAATTAGAATTATCAGAAAAAATTGCAATCGTTTTCTTTCCACCCTCTTCTAAGCGGATCAGAGCCTCAACAATCTGATACTCAAGGGAAAGAGGGTCAACTAGAAATGGAACTATTACTGTCTTATTCAAATATCGGATTTCCAAACCTGAAAAAACCAGAGCCTGAGTCAATTCTCCCGCTCTTTCATATTCAATTTGCTCTTCGGGAAAACCGAGTTCCCTTAAACGGTCTTTTTCATCATCTCCTGGATTCCTGATAGTGGAAATTACAGGTAATTTTGCAAATAGTGAGGAGATGATTTCCAGTTGAGGAGATTTGAATTCCTCAGATTTCCACCAGGTAATATAGAGAGGCTGCTCATATTCTGATAAGACATCTTCTGTGAATTCGCTTATGGAATACTCTCTATTGTCTGTGAGATCAAAATATATATTTGTTTTGGAAATAATAAGAAAGACAGGAAGCATCATCATTATCAATATCAGAAACAGGATCAATTCCTCTTTTTTTTTCATCATCTCCATCTCCTCAGTAATATTATTTTTGAACTGAGTAAAAGAGAAAAAATAATGACTGCAGCAAAGTAAAAAACATCTCTCAGGCTGAAAAGACCTCTACTGAACGATTCCATATGGCCGGAGAATGTTAGAAACGAGAGGAATCCACCACTAATGGAAACAGATCCCAGAAACAGAAGTGCTCCTGTAGATAAAATCCAGGAGATTATCCTACCTGATACAAGTGTCGATATGAAAACACATAATGCAATTGATGCTGCTCCGCTCAGATATAATGCAAATAAATTTGTAAAACTTTTACCCATATCGAAATTCCCCAATGAGTAAAAAGAAATTGGAAACAGTAGGGTTCCTGCAAAAATGACTGAAAAAATAGTCAGAAGAGCTGAAAATCTGGAGACAATGATGTTTATCTCTGAAAAAGGAAGAGTTTTTATTAATTCATCTGTTTTGTATTTATTATCTTCTATCCATAACTTCAAGGTCAAAACCGGAATAAACAATATAATCATTGTAGAATACATAGCAAAGAAAGAGGATAGATCAGCCTGCTTACTATTTGAGATATGAACAATAAAAATCATCCATGATGAGAGAAGAATGGGAAAGAGCAAAACAGAGAGAAATCCTGTGATTGAGAAAAATAACTGCCGAAGATCTTTAGCATACAATACAAAAATTTTAGTCATTTTTCCTCCCGGTTATATTCATAAAAATATCTTCCAGGGAATTTCGTTCGAGATCCAGGCTGTGCAAGCATATGGATTTAGCAGCCAGAGCATTTGAAATAAGAGCACCTTTTCTCCTTTTATACTCATCTGCGGTTATTTGAATCTTCAATTCAATCATATCGTTCTCTCTGTTATGGTCAGACAAAATTGAAAAAGATCCGATTTTTTTTAGATCAGCTATCTTTTTTTTATCTCCGGAAACCAGAACATTGTAAATAACAGATTTATCCGAATCTAGCCTGCATATCGGTGAGTCATACTGAAGTTTTCCTTCATCCAGTATCAGAACGCGATCGCATAAGATTTCTATTTCAGCCAATATGTGTGATGAGATGAGAACAGAAATCTCTCCTGCATAAGATCTGATGATATTTCTCAATTCAACAATCTGTAGAGGATCAAGCCCCTTCGCCGGTTCATCAAGTATAAGGAGTGAGATATTCCCTGTCATTGCTCCGGCAATGGCACATCTTTGTCGAAATCCTGAAGAAAGTACTGATATTACTAAATTCTTCTGATCTTCAAGAGAAAATAATTCTACCAATCTGTTGAACTCATTTTCTCTATCTGCCTTTTGTACCCCTTTCGCCGAGAGTAGAAACAAGAGATACTCTTTCACAGTCATATTCTCATAAAGCGGGGCATTTTCAGAAAGATATCCGCAATGGGATTTAATATCTGATTTCCCGTTCAATAAGACAGTACCACTGTCGGCCATATGGTAGGAGGACAAAACTTTCAGCAAAGTGGTTTTTCCGGCACCATTGGGACCCAGCAAACCGACTATTTCCCCTTTGGAAATTGAAAATGATACATCTTTCAGTACCGGAGAAGCATCATATGATTTCCAGATAGACTCGACTTGAACCATAGTCAATCGACATTGGGGATTTTCAGAATCATCTGATCCCTGCAGAGAAAAGTATTTTCAAAATTCTCTTTGGCTTCTTTTCTCAGTTTTTTCAACTGCTTTTCCGTATATCTCGGGCTGTAATGAATCAATCCCATTTTTTTTATGCCCCCGGCTTTCGATGCGATGATACCCGCCTGATGAGCTGTCAGGTGTTTTTTCTCTTTAGCAGATTCTTCGAGTTCTTTTTCAAACATCCCCTCACAGATTAATAGATCGGATCCGGCGACTTCATCAATAATAGATTCTTTATACATGGTATCTGTAACGAATGAAAATTTTCGTCCTTTTCTCTCCCCTCCCATAACAGCATCGGGTGTAACTACTGTGCCGTCTTTAAGAGTGACATTCTGCCCGCGCTGCAGATTGGACCACATAGGACCTACGGGAACTCCCGCAGCTTTGGCTTTCTCAGGGTAAAATATACCCGGGCGAGGATCTTCTTCAAGTGTATAACCGACACAAACTCGGGAATGTTTTACAGGAAATGAGCGGACTTTGTATCCCTCGCCTTCATAGACAATCTGAGGAACAGAAGGATTTTCAATTTCCCGAACTTCTATATCATAATTAATGTACATATTCAAAACTTTTCGGCTGCTTTCTATGTATTCTTTTATGATCGGTGGTCCGATAATGACCAGAGGTTCTGTTCTGTCGACCTGTGCTGAAAGCATGAGGATTCCCGGAAGGCCGGTAATATGATCTGCATGAGTGTGTGATATAAATATTGTATTGATTTTCTTCCATCGGAGATTAAGTGATCTCAGTGAAACCTGAGTCCCTTCTCCGCAATCGAAAAGAAAAAGATCTCCTTCTCTTCTCAATAAAACTGATGTCAAATGTCTTCCCGGTAACGGCATCATTCCGCCACAGCCTAATATAAATGTTTCCATAATGGATCTTACCTTAATTCTTATTTAAAATACGTAATAAGAAAATAACAGATTTCATTTTTTAAGTGAATAGATCGGTTTTTTCTTTTATAGTAATATTTATGATTCCATTTGATATTTTTGAGATTGTCTCTCTATTCAGCATATCAATTGCTATAATTACAGCAATTATAGTATTACTCGATGAAAGTAAGTCCAGTGAGTCGACAATTGCCTGGCTTCTTGTCATTTTCCTTTTTCAGTGGATCGGTGTTATATTCTATATTTTACTGGGGATTGATTGGAAAAAGGGAAATATCGTACAACAGCGACCGGAAGATATCTTTGGAAAATTCCTTTCTCCGGCTCTTGAACGCCAGGCTGAATACATTAGAAGTTCTCTTGAAAATAACACTGATGAAAAATATAGTGATACCGTTAAAACAATACGATTACTTATGTCGGGAAACAATTCTATCCTGACATTAAATAACCGGGTAAAACTATATTTTAACGGACAGGAAGCATTTGATGATCTGATTCAGGATCTTGAAAAAGCCAGAGAAACAATTCATATGGAGTTTTTTATCTGGAGGTCGGATATCCTGGGAGAGAGAATAAAAGATATTCTTATCAGAAAAGCTAGATCCGGAGTAGAAGTAAAACTCATTTTTGACGGACTCGGTTCTTTCGGTAAAATATCTTTTAAGTACAGGAAGGAACTAAATGAAAATGGTATTGAATATAAGTATTTTCTCAATCTGAACTCGACAGTAGCCCGTTTGAAAATCAATTACAGAAACCACAGAAAAGTCGTTGTCATCGATGGTCGCAAGGGTTACACCGGTGGAATGAACATAGGACAGGAATATATTGACGGAGGCAGCCGTTTCGATTCATGGCGGGATACAGCGCTTAGAATAACCGGAGACTCTGTTATGCTACTTCAGGCACTGTTTCTAATCGATTGGAGTTCAAGTGGAAATAAACAGATATTCGATGAAAAACTCTTTCCGGCATTTCATCCTGCAGATATACAAATTCCCATGCAGATAGCTGTCAGTGGTCCCGATTCCAAGTGGTCATCAATAGAACAGCTCTATTTTAACCTCATAGCCAATGCCAATACAGAGGTATGGATACAAAGCCCCTATTTCATACCTAATGACAGTATATTAAAAGCGATGCAGATATCGGCTCTGAGCGGTGTCCGGGTAAACCTGATGATGACGGGAATACCTGATAAGAAAGCCCCATTCTGGGCAGCTCAGACGTATTTTAAAACACTTCTCGAGTCGGGAGTCAGGATATTCCAGTATCACGAAGGATTTCTACACAGCAAATATATTGTTGCCGACAGAGATATCTCTACTGTGGGAACCTGCAATATGGATATCAGAAGTTTTCTAATCAATTTTGAGGTGAATACTGTGCTATATGACAGACTTATTGCCTCGCAGCTTGTAGATCAGTTCAATAAAGATCTGAAGCAATGCAGGGAAATTACACTTCCTCAGCTTAAAAAACAGGGGATATTTATTAGAGCCAGGAATAGCCTGCTCAATATTTTCTCCCCTATAATGTAACGGGAAAGGCTTTATCAGAATATTCCTATTCTGGCTCCAAAACTCAATGTCGGAGTAACACCGGCCTCAATATCAGATGATATAAACCAGAGAGCACCCTCCGCATAGAAAGAATAACTGTTGAAAAATTTCCATTTGCTTACTTCGAATTTTGCAAATTCATACTGAAGCAGAACAGATCCCAGAACAACACCTTCAGATGTAAAGGCGTAACTGTCCTCAGACATGGAGTAATAATTGAAATTTGCCCCCACGGCTACAGACATGGAAAAGAACTCCCAGTCATATCCGAAGAAATAACTGAAGGGAATATCTACAATAGTTGCAAGAAGTTTGACACCGAGAACAATTCCTGTAAACCTGTCTTGAGGACCGTTAGGAGCCAGACCAATCTGAGCCTGCAGTTTTACGACATCATCGAAAAAGCTCAATCCGACTCCGATTTCCCCGTATGAAGCCCCGAGAGCGTGGAAATCAAGATACAATCCCTGTATAAAAGAGGGTACTGAATATCGCCCTTTACTTCCTTCTCTTATCAGAACTTCAACTGAATCCAGTCCATTTTCATCACTGGCAGTTCCAATTAGTGCTATGTTTTCATTAAACTTCTTATTTTCTTCAGGTGTGAATAAATCGATCTGAGGTGCCGACTCATCTACGTTTACCACCAGCTTGGATACGGCGATAGCTCCGTCTTTAAAATGGGCTCTTATAAGAAGTTGATTTTCTCCTTCAGGTAGGTCATAAGTTTCAAGGCGGAATTCCCACTCTTGCTTTCCTTTAGCTTTCTCAAAGACTCTTCCATTATCCAGACTGATTTCAACAAAAGCTACTTTTTTATCTTTTTCCTCTTCATAACCGCTGTAACCGGCAGTACCGGAGATCATTGGTCTTCCCGATACAAACTGACCGCTGACCATATTGTCCACAGCCACCCAGGGACCTGTCTGATTATAGAAAATATTTCGGACTCCCGAACTGATAATGTTGTCACCATTTCCACTTTCTATTGAAATATTGTGAGTTCCATCGATTAAATCCTCTTTTGATAATGCAAAACTGAATAATCCGGTTTCATCTGTTTCATAAGAACCGAAAACAATATCGTCAATCTTCATTACGACTCGATTTTCTCCTTTAGCTGAGAAGAGTCTTCCTTCAACTGCAAAAGGACCGTTTAACTCTTTTCCCTCTTCGGGAAAAAGCAAATCAATATATTCGCCCGCTTCAGGGGGAGTTATCAGCAGATTTCTGGTTTCGCTGATGCTGTTATCAGCAAAATCGGTAACTGTAATATTAAGATTGTACCAACCGGGAGCATAATCACTGACATCTATGATATCTCTGAAAACTCCATCAGTAATTATTTCTTTTGTGAGACCTTCAAATTCTCCATCCAGTGCTTTTAGTTCACTGACAACTGATTTTATGCTTGTACCGTCAAAGACTTTCCCATCTATAATTAGTTTACCTGCGGCCTGCCCGTTTTCATCGGGGGAATCAAGTTTTAATTCGGGAAGTGTATTATCTATATTGATGATGGTTGAACTTATCCCTATCGTTCCAGCACCATCAATTGCTTTGATGAGTATCGAGTGTGTACCATCTCCAGGCAACCTGGTATCAAGAGAATATTCCCATTGCACGGTCTTTATTGTTTCGGGAATTACTTCGGAAGTTTCATCAACTGCTTCCAGATTCTCTTCTTCGGAAATCCCTTCCGTCGATTCTTCACTTATTTCTTCTTTTTCGGTTTCAAGTATCGAGGCTTTGTTAAATGTGGTTCCATTGTCATAGGAAATGAAAACGCTATCGATACCATTTTCATCAAAAGTCTCTCCCATAAGAACAATAGTCTTCTTAATATAATCTTCAATAACCGGAGAATTTAGATCACTGACAGGTTCTTTCTTGGAAATGATAAATGAGGATGATATTTCTTCACTCATGAAACCACCAATATCTATGGCTTTTACAGTAATGGTGTGCTTTCCATCTGTGATGTCTTTCATGGAAAAGGGAATATTGTAATAAAAGTTACCATCGATTTCTGTAAATTCCGAGCCATCGAGTGAATAATAGATTTTCTCTACAGCATCATCATCAAATACAAGACCCGTAACAGAAAAATCATTTCGAATAGTTGAGTCAGCTGCCGGAACTTCAATAGCGACCTTCGGCTGGTCTGATTCGAGATCCACATTGAAAAGAGGTTTGAGATCTCTTATATTCCGACCTTTATCTATAACACGAAACAGAAACAGTTCTGGATTGCTATCTTCAGCAGAGAGGTCTATGTTGTGTATGAAATGATCAATTGCCGGCATTTCTACTGGAGTAAAATCTATACCATTAGAGGAAAAGAATACTTCTGCCCCTCGTGTAAAGTCATTAATTTTTCCACTGATAGTAATAATCCCTTCAACAGGAATATCAGAAGATGGTGATATAACAGATAATTCGGGAGCACTTCTGTCTACAATAAAAGGCGTTGTAACAGATTGGACATTGCCTAAAATATCCTCAACATTGATTGTTAGAAAATGTTCTCCTTCAGGAATTGTGGTCAAATCAATTTCCTGATTATAATATAGTTTACTATCCCTTTCTTCCAGGTTGAGTTTTACTGAACCTCCATAACTTTCAGCAGATCCGCTAAAAGAGATTTCTGCTCGTGTTATTTCAGAATCATCAGACATTTCGCCACTAATTATTACGTTATTTGTAATTATGCTGCTCACTATTAATTTTTCCGAAACAGTAATAGTAACTTCATCAACTGTAAGCTCTTCACCATTTTCGTCAACTTCTGTTTTTGTTAACAGACTCTCTTCTTCCACATTTACTGGTACTTGCAGAGGATCGAGAATTAATATTGGCGGCTGAGAATCACTTCCAAGAGTTAATTCTTCCGAGACATATTCCCTATCGGAGTTTCCTGTTACTTTGAGAACTGAAGAGACCGGACCTGATGGGGTTAAGGGTGTGATGGTAAACTGGTTTCCATTTACTGACACAGAAAAAGAATCATCAGGAGGATCAAGAACCGCAGTCGCTATTGTATCGCCTGAAATGAAGCCTGTTAGTGGATTTATTGAAGAGATATTGGCAATCCCATTATTTTCGAGTCTTGAATCAATTAAAAAAAGACCGGGGGCATCTTCCCTTACAGGGATATACTCTTCATCTTTTCCCGGTTGCGGAGCAAAATAAATGCGACTCATATATTGAGCTTCTCTACCAAGGGTATCGACAGCTTTCAGAAGAACATCATGACCACCGACATCCAGTTTATTGTTAACTGTTATTGAAAAAAGACCTTTTGAGGCTTTTACTGTTTTTTCCTCATCATTACCTATTTTATAGGTAATAAGTGAATCGCCTTCACCACCGGTAATTAAACCACTTATCTTAGCTGTTTTTCCCTGTTGAAAAACGACTCCATCAAAAAATGATTCGACTAATTTATCACTGGTATATTCATTGAGTTGAATGATTGGCTCAGATACAGTTTTAACAAAAGAATATTTCAACGAATCACTGCTGATATCAAAAAGGTCAACAGCTTTTAACTCTAAAGTGTGCTTACCGCTGAGCAGTTCCTCTATGTTCAGCAAAAATGGTCCGTCTGTATCCATTGATATAAATTCGCCACCATCAAAAGAGTACTCGACTGATTTAACTCCATCATCATCAAAAGCTATACCCTTTAACTCATTCTGATCGGAATCAATATTCTGATCTTCGGGAAAATCAATTAGACTCAATCCCGGTTTGTCACTGTCAGGTTCCAATTTCAGTTTCAGTTTATATTCTTCACTATTACCTGAAAGGTCTATCGCAGAAAAAGTAATAACTGCACTTTTCTCTCCCCTCAAATCAAATGTCCTGCTCCAATAAGGATTTCCCGTTATCAGAGGAAATATATTATCTTCGTCATCACCATATGTACTTGAAAAGGATGCAATTCCCACTTCATCAGAGACTGTTCCAGTAACTGTGACAAAACCATTGAGCATGTCATCTTCTAAAGGAGATATTATATTTATTTCAGGCTTCTCATTATCAGAATAATACACAAAAACAATAGAGCTGTCTGATCCGGTGCCATCTATCGTACGAAAACGAACATATGATGTCCCGCCTTCATTATCCCTGGTATCTAAAGACAGTGAGAATTTCCTATCTGTATGTTCTGCTTTACCGGAAAGTTTTAATTCCTCATACAATTCCCCATCAAGGCTGTATTCGAGTTTACTTACACCATTTGCATCATAAACAAATCCGTTGATATTATTCCTGCCCGACAGGATTTCACCATTACTGTGTGAATCTATTGTTATGAGAGGTTTCGTCTTATCTATATTGATGATCACTGACGTTTCTACACCTTGAAGTCCATTTATATCTGTAACACGAGCGGTCAAAGTGTGCTGGCCATCTTCAATATCAACAATATTCAGAAAGGAAGACCAGAAGTTTTGCCCTTCAGCTTTTTCAAATAAACCATCATCCAGTTTTACTTCAACAAAAGAGATACCATCATCATCAGTTGCGGTTCCCACAATGAGAATATCGCCACCGACTCTCATAAATTGAGATGGGCTTGATATTGATACAATTGGAAGATCAGATTCAGAATCTACAAAAATATTAATTGGTCCGTCAATTGATATATTGCCCGCTTTATCCCGACTTCTGATAATCAGATTGTACTTTCCATCTTTTAAATCAGAGATATCATAATCATAGGTCCAGTTTTCCAGACCATTGACTTCTCTGTATTCAGTGTTTTTAGATTCTTTTTCCATTTCAACAGATACGTCCTGTGAATATATGGGGAAAAAGAGAGTCATTATAATTAATCGTGCAATATATTTTATTTTCATAGATTTCCTTCTAAATTATTCTTCTATGTTCTGAGACAAGTGGAAATATAGTAATTAACTCCAAAAACATCTCAATTGATGATCTCTAAAACTAAGGATCGATTAAATAGAACCGATATATCATTTATCGGTAAATTACGGCAGCTAAATTAGTTCTAATACAGCTGACTACGATGAAATTAAATCAAAGATATATAATGGGTCTGCAAGAATTGAGCCAAGAGGCTCAAATAATTGTAAATTAAACTATAATGAGTATATTTGCACATTTTTTCTTTATAAAAATTCCAATTTCAAACTGAGAAGTCGACCATTCCGACCCGAAGGTCGAAGTCAAGTTATGCAAATTCCTCGACTAAAAACCGCATCCGATAATCGAGAAGCAGCTCCTGAAAATCGCGTTTCAACCGTGGATTTTCTGCAAAAAAGATTAAATGTGAAGAACAGCCACAAGTTGGATTTCCAAAGTCCGCGATCTCATAATCAGAAATCGATTTCAGTGCTGAAGAGATTTGACAGCTTCTATCAGAATCCCCACGGATAGCCCAGACACTATCAATTTCTGCAAAGTTTCTCAGAAAATCTCTTTCAGTAATACATTTTTTTCGTATTCTCTTATGCCTTTCTATTTTTTTTGATAAGTTATCACTTTCATAATCAACATAGGCATAATAACCTGATTTTAAATGATGGGACCTGGAATTATTGATTTCGAGTTGAGTATCTTCGGAAATTTTTACAAGCATGATATAAACCCCTCTGTCCATACGTCCCATTTTTTCATATAGATTCCAGATTATGGGAACTTCCACCTCTTTTGTCTCCAATTGAAGTTGATCATTCCAACCGGCAAGAACGGGAATGATTTTTATTTTATTTCTACTTTTATACAAAGTCTCTGAAAATTCTGGATCTGTATGGAAGTCAGGGAGAAAATATTGAATATTATTTGATTGGATTATAAAAACTACAGCTGTTTTTATCCCTGATTCAGCCATGGAAGTCAGCTCTTCCACATGTCTTCTTCCTCTTGTGGTCACTGCATCGGGAAACATGGCTAATGAACCACCGAATAATGTACATGATTTAATTTCACAGTACAACTCCTCATGTTTCTCATTTTCAAGGAGAAAATCAAAACGGCTATTGCCAACAGTCACTTCATTTTTTTTAACATGATATTCCAGCAATGACGGGATCTTTGATGAATTAATAAGATATCCAGCAACCTTATTATTAGTATGAGTATCGAGCATAATGACCTCACCGCTGTATGATTCTACTGCAATGACTCTGTATGGATATTTTACTTCAGCTCTCATTGGAACAACATACAATGTGACACCGGGAATGAATAATTCTCCAAGTTTACCAGGATTAGGCAATGAAGCCCCGTACTCTATTCCGTCTATTTTCAAACGGACAACAAACCTGTTAGGCCTGTACAATAATTTAGCTTTAAGAAAATCTTCTGTAAAAAAACTATTCATGAAAAAATACTCTTCTAATTCTTGTCATGTTTTTATCTTATTCCAAAAAAGCACGCTTATTCTACAATTTATAGTACATATGGAATAATAAAGAAAAAAATGAAATTTTATGTTGAAAATCGAAGTAAAAGCATTATAATAAAAATTGATATTTAAAAGTATCATGATTTGTAGAAGATTATACACTTCAGTCTTGAGTACTTCTGTTGGAGGGGCGGATTTATTCTAATTCATTTGTTTGTGCGTAACAGACTCCTCTATTGCCAGGTTTAAGATATTAAATTTGGTTTTTATTAGCGCAGGAATCGGGTTTGCTGAACCTCTTGTTCGAAATATACGGTAATTTCGGAACAGACTTTCACTATGGGAGCTGGCAGGGGGGGTACTGGTTATCGTAATGATTTTCAGAAATACCTAATAAGTATTGCCCGTTAACTGATATTTCCCCGGTTTGTAATGCCCCACAATCCGGGGATTCATTTTTTATAAACAACTCTGTATCTTTTTCAAAAGTAGCTCATCGTAAAAATCAACTCACTCAAAACTAACAAAATGAGAATAATATCGATTCTCCAACCAACCTATAGAAAAATATATCATGTTTCTTTTCTATTAAATTCAATCAAAAAAGAAACATAAAAAGTGGCTTCTAAACTAGCAGTAGTGTATCCAGAGCCCATTTTTACGCAAAAACAATTTATATGCAATCAATGTTGAATAATTCAATTAATCATATAAACTGCTTTCTTTTCTCTTGACGAATATTGAATTACAACTAATAATCAGTTTGTTGGATTTAAATCCAACCAATCAATTCGATGAAGAAAGAGATGGCTGGAAAAAATACAAAGGTAACAAATACATCAAATATTCTCAAAACGATTTGGCTCAGCAAGGGCATTAGTAGAACTGATATTTCTAAGAAACTGAGAATTGATAAATCTACTGTCACAGTTATTGTGACCAGCCTTCTGAGGAAGAAAATAGTTTTCGAAGAGCAAATCTTAGATGCCGGTCCCAAAGGCGGGAGAAAACCTGTTATTCTTAAAATAAATAATTCTTTCGGCTTTATTGCAGGAATTGAAATTCATGCTGATTTTTACAGAGCTGTGCTCATAAATTTTGATGGTAAAATCGTTTACAGTTTTCACAATAAAAAAGTCATTAACATCACCAATATCTCCTATATTTTTGAGCACATTATTTCCCGATTCATCAATTATGATGCTAATACAGTCCTGCTTGGAGTTGGATTGTCTCTATCTGGCGTAATCAATTCAACCACTGGTGAAATAATTCAATCGTTACCACTGGATATTTACAATTTTGATATTCAAAAAGAGCTCCAGAAGCATGTCAGTATTCCGGTGTATATAGAAAATGATGCTAATGCCTGCTGTTTAGGTGAACTGGTTTTTAATAAAAATGAGAATCTTGAAAACTTTCTTTTTCTCCTTGTTGAATTTTATGATTCTCTTTCAGCAGGAAAAGTTAATAACGATATCGGAGTTGGAATAGGATTTGTTTTTAACAGAAAAATCCATCACGGACAAAACCATTCAGCAGGAGAATTCAGAAGTATTCGTCTGAATCGGGAAAATAAACACTCACAACTGGCTATTGAACCGAAAGATTCAGATTTTATTAATTTTGCTGAGGAATTATCAGAACACATCGCTTTTTTGGCAAATACACTCAATCTTAATCACATTTTTATCGGTGGAGATCTGGAAAATTACAAAGAGATTTTCACCCCTCTTCTACAAAATGCTGTGAGTAGGAACTGGGTTTATAAAATTGAGAATGAATGTCATATACATTATTCTTCTTTTGGAAAATTTGCTGCGGCATATGGCGCAGCGGGCATGATGATGAATAATCTTTTTACCAGTAAAGAGTATATTCAAAATCTTTATTTTGAAAAAATCTCTGTATAGAGATTTAAATATTATTCGATGAACACCCTTTTAGGGAAATTGGAGGATTTTCTATGAAAAAAGTTTTAGCAATGTTAATAATTGTTATTACAGCATGTTCTTTTATTTTTGCAAACGGACAGCAGGAGAAGAATGAGCAGGTTACTCTTTCTTTTTTGAACTATGGAGACGTAACAACACCTGAAGGTCAGGCTTCTTTGCAGTTACAGGAAGAATTTGAAGCTCAGAATCCTGATATAAAACTTGTTGCTGATATTCAGTTCGATGAAAGCTACCACCAGAAACTGGCGGCTCTTTTAGCTTCCGGAGAGACTCCCGACGTTTTTTACAGCTGGGGAAGTGGAAACAGACTTCAGCCAGTTCTCGATGCAAATGAAGCGATTGACCAAAAACAATTCATCAATCCTGAAAATTTTGCTGCAAATGCAATGATCGGTGCCGGTCCTGCTGGAGAATTGTACACAGTCGGAATCGGTGTGGGTATTCACTCTGCATTTTATGCAAATACTGCTCTACTCGATGAACTTGGGCTTAAGCCAGCGACTACATATGAAGAACTCGTTGCTCAGGTTTCTGTTATCAGAGACGCCGGTCTTGAAGTTATAGCTTATGCTGGTGGAACTGATTGGGTACAGGGAACTTGTTTATACTCTACACTTCTCGGCCGATATGGTGGACCTGAATTTGTTGCTGATCTCTACAACAACAAAGCGACATTTACAGATGAACCTTCTCTTCGAGCACTTGAAATGATCGAAAGAATGTACGCAGATGAAGTATTTAACAAGAATACTGTTCTCGCTGATTACGGTACCTCATTGAGTCAGTACCTGAACAGTGAAGCACCATATATGCTCGATGGTGGATGGAGAGGTGGTGGTATTGAAGATCCGGCACTTGCCGATGCAACACTATGGACTGTTCTACCCTCTATGCCCGGTGAAAAATATGCCGGAACTACAAATGGTGGAGTTACACCTGGTTATGCAATTACTGCATCTGCAACAGCTGATCCTGCAAAATTGGAAGCTGCTAAGAAGTTGTTAATTTTTATGACTGGTGAGCATGCCAATAAAATAAGAGCTGAAATCCAGGGTGTAATACCATCATATAAAGTATCTGGTGAAGTTACATTCCTTGCTGGTACTGCTAATCAGGGAGTTCTTGCCAACTCAGTTGAGATCATTACAAATACTCTCGATAACTTTGTAACAGGTGATCCTATTACAGTATCCAACACTGTCATTATGGAAATCGGTCTGGGAACAAAAACAGCTGCAGAAGCGGCTTTGGAAATCCAGACTGCATTTGAAAATAACTAGTTTGTACTATCATACAGTCTCCCTGCATTCGGGGAGACTGTTTTTTTCCACAAGGAGATTTTTTTATGGGAATTGGTCGTAGAAAAGGCGATCTATCTTTTTATATTATAATGGTAGCACCGGCTCTCCTCTTTTTTATTATTATCATAGCTGGTCCCATTGTTTTTTCATTAGGTCTTTCATTTACTAATTATGACTTTAAGCCGAACCAGATTATTGAATTCATAGGTTTGGATCAATATATACGTATTTTTCAAGACAATAAGTTCTGGGTTGGACTTCAGAATAACCTTATAGTTGTAGCCGTTTCTGTTTTCGGTCAAATACCTCTAGGACTTATACTTGCATACTTACTGTTCAGAGGACAGGTTAGATTCACTGCATTTTTCCAGGCAATGGTATTCCTTCCTCAGGTTATTTCTACAGTTGTTGTAGGTATACTTTTTCGAAACTTTTTTGGAATCAGAGGTGCAGGGACTGCTATTGCCCGCGTACTGGTAGAAGATCCTAAATTCAATTTTACCTGGTTTCTTCAGAGAGAAACTGCCATGGTACCCATAGCTATAGCTCTCCTGTGGATTTATACAGGATATTTTATGCTTGTTTTTCTGGCTAACATGCAAAAAATGGATAAAGGAGTACTGGAAGCGGCATCCATAGATGGAGCCAATGAATTCATGATTTTTTTTAGAATTATGGTCCCTGCAATGGCAGGAGTTATTCTCGTAAATGCCATATTGGCCATATCAGGTTCTCTTAAAGGATTCGATATGTTTTTCGCATTGGCTCCCAATGATGGACAGGGTCTTGGAAATGCAAACCTGGTACTGCCGACATATATGTATCATTATGCATTCAGACCTCAGAAGTATGCTTTCGGAAGTGCTATTTCAGTGATCATTGTCACTATCAGCATTGTTTTCATCATGATATCAAATTATGTCGGGAAGAAACTTAATCCCATGAGGGAGAGATAGATGAAGAAAAAAGTATATAAAATACTAACTAAAACTGCTGTTTATTCTATTTTTCTCACTTTTACAGCGATGACAGTTTATCCAATGTTCTGGCTTGCCTATTCTTCGCTTAAAACAAACTTCGAAATACAAAAAAATGCTTTTTCGTTTCCAGCGGCTTTGCAATTCAGTAATTATGCTTTCGCCTGGAAATACGGCCAGATGAATTCCGCTTTTATCAATTCTACTGTATTCTTCCTTTTCACAATTATCCTTGTCATTGCAAGTGGAATGATGGCTAGTTACGTCTTTGCAAAAATGCCTTTTAAGAGGACATCAAAATTTATTTATGCTTTCATCGGATTTGGAATTCTAATTTCAACACACTCCGTTATTATTCCCTTATTCATTCTGCTCACAAAAATGGGACTTACAAATACCAGAACAGGTGTTATTTTGACTTACACCGCTGTGAATCTACCTTTGGCGATTTTTATCGGAACGGAATACATAAAGGGTTTACCTGATTCCATCATAGAATCAGCATTTATTGATGGTGCCAGTAACTTCAAAATGTTCCTCAACATAATATTACCGATAACTGCTCCGGTCATGGTGACAATCGGAATCGTTACAGGTCTCGCAGCATGGAACGAGTTCCTTCTGGGATTTATTATAACCGGTCCGGGAACACGCGGATTACCACCGACTATTGTTGCTTTTGCCAATCCGAGAACTCCCAATTATCACCTGCAGTTTGCAGCATTGATGATTTCTGTCATCCCGATAGTCACTCTTTACGGTATATTCAATAAAAGAATTACAAAAGGAGTTATCGGGGGAGCTGAAAAGGGTTAAAGATATTGACACAAGCAACGAATGTAGTGAAAATTATAATATGGGAACACAAATAGTTATAGATTTTGTAGTAAAGTATTTTTACTGGGCATTTCTCGGGTGGATTTTTATGACTCTTATCCAGAGAAGGCATGGCAGTAAAGGGATCAAGAAACGGATGGCCGTCTTGTATCAGGCAATAGTTATCTTTCTGGTGATGGTATACGCAACCATCCTGAAAATGAACGAACTGACAGATCTCTATCTGATTATTGCAGCAATTGCAGTGGCAATGATTCTTTTTTTCGGTAGAAAGCGAATACTGCCTTATCAGACAAAATGTCGGGAATGCGGTAAAAGAATGTCATTTGAAAGAATTTTTTATTACGATGACCCTCTTTGCAAAGAGCACGATAAAGAAGAGATTGAACTTGTCGCAGAAGTAAAAAAGAAGATTGAAGAGATAGAAACAGAAGATTCTGAAACAGAGTAAAAAAAAGATCCGCAAAACTAAAGCGGATCTTTTTTTTATTTGATGATAATTCTGAAAAACCTTTTCTTACCGGCTTTCAGTATTATTTCATTTTCATTTATATAATCACTATTTATTACAGCGTCGGGATCTGTTATTTTGTCCCCATTTACAGCTGCACCATTCTGCTTTACCAGCCTTCTGGCTTCACTTTTAGATACGCACAATTCTGTTTCTGCAAATAGTTCCAGGATATTAAGTCCAGTTACAAAATCTGAAACACTCATCTCTTTTGTTGGCATTCCTGATTTATCATCGGCCCCTCCAGAGGCAAAAGCTGCATGAGCGGCATTAAGTGCTTTATCTGCTTCTTCTTTACCGTGAACTATTTTTGTCAGTTCATAAGCAAGAACTTCTTTCGATTTATTTATTTCCTGTCCTTCTTTACCACCGAGTTCTTTGCATTCATCAACTGAAAGGAATGTATAAAGAAGAAGGAATTTCTCTACATCGGCGTCAGCTACATTTCTCCAATACTGGAAAAACTCATAAACACTGGTCAGTTCGGGATCAAGGAATATGGCTCCTTTTTCCGTTTTCCCCATTTTCTTACCATCAGATCTGGTAACAAGAGGAAATGTCAGAGCGACTGATTCTCCACCCTCAACTCTTCTGATAAGTTCCATTCCGGAAACCATGTTCCCCCACTGATCATCCCCACCAATCTGAAGTGCACATCCCTTTTTCCTGTAAAGTTCCAGAAAATCATAAGACTGCAATAACTGATAATTGAATTCGATAAATGAAAGACCTTTTTCCAGTCTCTTTTTATATGCTTCAAATGTGAGCATTCTATTAACAGAGAAATGTTTTCCGATATCCCTCAAAAACTCGATGTAATTGAGATCGGCTATCCAGTCGGCATTATCCATGAGAAGAGCTTTATCATCATCAAATTCAATAAATGCAGCGATCTGTTTTTTCAAAGATAATGCATTAGCTTTTATCTTTTCAATAGTCAGCATATTTCTCATTTCGGTCTTTCCCGAAGGATCTCCGATTCGGGCAGTACCTCCACCAACGAGGGCAATAGGCAGATGTCCAGCCTGCTGCATATGATGCATTGCAAAAAGAGGGACCATATGACCGCAGTGAAGAGAAGGACCAGTCGGATCAAATCCACAGTAAAAACGGACAGGACCTTCCTCAAATTTCTTTATGAGCATTTCTTCATCAGTACACTGTTTGAAAAAACCCCTCTCTTTTAGAATATCTAAAGCATTCATTAAACGGGTCTCCTGTAGTTTTTAATCTCTTTTCTCAATCTTTCCCCTAACTCAGCTCTAGGGACTCGGATTTGCTCCATCGAATCTCTGAAACGGATTGTAACATCATTGTTGTCTTTGCTGTCATAATCAATTGTTACACAGAAAGGTGTACCGATTTCATCCATTCTTCTGTATCTTCTACCGATGGCACCTGTTTTATCATAGAATGTTTTAAAATCATCACGCAATTCGTCCTGGATTTCTTTGGCCAGTTCTGCCAGTCCATCTTTTTTTACAAGAGGAAGTACAGCAACAGTCACCGGAGCGACCTCAGGGTGTAAATGGAGAACAGTTCTGATATCGGGTTTCCCTTTTGAATCAGTTCCGAGGTTTTCTTCATGATAGGCATCCATCAGTGCGATAAGCACTGATCTGGTTAGACCGGCGGAAGTCTCAATGACATAAGGTATATATCTTTCATTCGTTTGAGGATCGAGATAATTGATCTCCTTACCGCAGAATTCGCTGTGTTTACCGAGGTCGTAATCTGTCCGTGAATGAATTCCTTCAAGTTCTTCCCAACCGAAAGGATATAAATATTCAATATCAAAAGCATCTTTTGCATAAAAAGCAAGCTCATCGGGACCATGCTGATGGAATCTCAGTTTATCGGGATGTATTCCCAGTCTATCATAAAAAGCCATTCTGGCTTTTTTCCAATACTCAAACCACTCATCGTCTTCTCCGGGTTTGACAAAGAACTGCATCTCCATCTGTTCAAATTCACAGGTTCTAAATATAAAGTTCTTTGTTGTTATTTCATTTCTGAAGGCTTTACCGACCTGAGCAATACCAAAAGGAATTGCAACTCGACTGGTATCTACAACATTTTTAAAGTTTACAAATATTCCCTGGGCTGTTTCAGGCCTCAGATAAACAGTGCTTCCAGAATCTGCAACAGCACCCATCTGAGTACTGAACATGAGATTGAATTCGCGGGATTCTGTTAATTCTCCACCACATTCAGGACAGACTCTGCTTTCAAGCACTTCCGGGATAAGTTTATCTTCTCTGAATCGTGTTTTACATTTTTTACAGTCAACTAAAGGATCTGAAAAATTATCAACATGGCCAGATGCTTCCCAGGTTCTGGGATGCATCATGATTGCCGCATCGAGACCAACTATATTGTCATGTTTTCTGGTCATCTCTTTCCACCAGAGATCCTGAATATTATTTTTCAGTTCAATTCCCAACGGACCATAGTCCCAGGTAGCCGAAAGACCACCATAAATTTCACTTGATGGATAAACGAAACCTCTCCTTTTACAGAGTGAGACGATCTTTTCCATTGAAGCACCATATTCATTAGCTTTCGTACTTGCATTCTCTTTTTTATTTTTTGCCATTTAATCCACCTTAATATTTTTCAAATCTCTGTTTCTATTTGAGAAATCAGATCGTTTATTCTGTTCAGGGCACTCTCAACACCTAATAAAGAAATAGATTCAAACATGGGGGGAGACATTTTTGTTCCCGTTACCGCTACCCGTAAAGGTTGCATCAATTGTCCCAATTTAACCTTTTTTTCCTCGGCAGCATTGTGGAAAAACTCTTCATTCTCTTCAACTGAACGATTATTAAATCCATCCAGTAGAACTAGAGATAATTTCAGCATTTCCACTGTGCCGGCTTTATCCATTTTCTTTGGTATCGCATCTTCAGTATTCCATTTTTTTATATCGCAGAACAGAAATTTTACAATTTCTGATACATCTGTAGTTTTCTTCAACCGCTCTCTGATTATGGGAAAGACGCCATCAAATATTTCCATTTCCTTTTCAGTAGGGGGATCGGAAATAACCTTGTCTTGAACAAGAATTGGTAGAAGGAGCTTTTTTAATTCTTTTTCATCTTTCAATCTGATGTACTGACCATTAAACCAGTCAAGTTTCCTATAGTCAAAAACAGCAGGAGCTTTATTGATCTTTTCCAGTGTGAAGAGCTGTTCAAGTTCCTCTCTCGAAAAGAACTCTCTTGAATCATCAAAAGACCATCCGAGAAGAGATATGTAATTGATAATAGATTCTGGTAGATATCCGCCTTTGCGGAATTCAATGACCGATGTAGATCCATGCCTTTTTGACAGCTTTGAACCATCTTTACCTACAACGAGAGGCAAATGACAATAGAGGGGAGCTTCCCAGCCGAATGCCTGATATAGAAGAATATGCATTGGTCCTGTTGGAATCCACTCCTGAGCTCTCAGAACATGAGTGATTTTCATAAGATGGTCGTCAATGACATTCGCCAGATGATAGGTGGGATAACCGTCAGATTTAAGAATGACAGGGTCGGGAGATACGTCTTTATTTTTTCTTGTGATGTCGCCCATGATAACATCGGTTAATGTGGTTTTACCTTCTACAGGGATTTTAAAACGCACGACATAAGGCTTCCCATCATCAATGTTTTTCTGAACTTCTTCAGATGAGAGACTACTGCAAAAGCGATCGTATCCCTGATATTTAGATTTGCTTTTCTTCTGTTCTTCACGGAGAGTATCCAGTCTATCTTCAGTACAGAAGCACTTGTAGGCATTACCGGATTCCAGAAGTTTCTCAGTGTATTCTTTATAGAGTTCAAATCGTTCAGATTGTACGTATGGGCCATAACCGCCATCTTTGTCAGGACCTTCATCCCATTCAACTCCGAGCCAATTCAATGTATCGTATAAATCTTTTAATGATTCATCGTTATATCTTCCCTGATCGGTATCTTCAATTCTGAGAAGAAATTTTCCACCATTAGCTCTTGCAAAAAAGTAATTGAACAATGCGGTCCGGACTCCACCGATATGTTGCAGACCTGTTGGAGACGGTGCATATCTAACTCGTACGTTCATCTGATTATCCTTTGTATTTTTCATTATTTTTTACTGTGTTCCGTAGAGTATATATTTTCAGCATAATTATGACTATATGAAATATATTGCTGTTTACTCGATTTCTTTCAAGATTGTGTCCAGATCATCTTTGCCGGAACATACACGGAATGAATAGACCAGTTCCACTTTGTGCTGCATCCCTTTGTACTCAAATGAAGTTTCTCCAAAAAAACTGGTGATTTTATCCTGAATGATCTCGACACCATCAATCTCGGTTTCAGGTAGAAGTATCATAAACTTATCACCACTCCAACGTGCAGTAAAATCCCTTTCCCGAACAATGCGGTCCAGATTTTCAGCAACATTCTTTATAATCATATCGCCGCACTCATATCCATGACGGTCATTGTATTTCCTGCAGTTGACAATATTAATGAGAAGGAGTGCGAATTTCTTCTGGTTCCTTCTCGAACGGATTTGCTCATCGGCAATTTTCTCAAGAAATGTTCGGCGGTTTAAAATAGATGTCAGAGGGTCAATTCGGCTCATTACTTCCATTTCCATAAAAGCTTCATCTAGCTGTTTAACAATCTGCTCTTTTTTGAAATTTTCCTCTTCAAAGCGCTTTTTGTTTTTGGTATTCACAATATAGGGATTCAATCTCGCCATAAACTGTGCTGCATTAAGAGGTTTGATCAGATAGTCAGTACCGCCGTCTTCAAAGACCTTATTTATCATATCAATCGAGGAGAGCATCAGTATAACTGGTAACTGATTTAGATTCTCTTTTTCCCGAATTCTTCTCAAAACACGAAATCCATCTTCATCAGGAAGTGTTTCAGCCAGCAAAACAATATCAAATTCATTTTTCATCAGGTGAGTTACAACATTTAATCCCTGTTTTACATAAGACACTTTGCATGAAGCATTTTTTAGCAATGGTGAGGCTATTTCTACTGATTTCTGGTCAGATTCTACGATCAATATGTTACAGAGTTCGGACATCGATTATTTCTCCTGATATTTCCTGATTTATAAATACCATATATGCAAAAAAAAACAAATAATTTTATACTATAATTTCTTTCTGAGAGCTACTTTTTTCCCATTTTCTGGCTTCTTCCATAATGCCTGTCAATAAAAGAATAAAAATATTCTTCCCTCTCATGGAATCCATATAGGATATCCATTTCTGTTCATCACTATATTTAGTTTTGTGTTCAATGAGTGAATTATTCAGGATATCTGAATTACAGGAGATAGAATCAAGGGAATACAAAGTTAAAAGCAAAAGAATATCATCTATTTTATTATTGCATATTTCCAGTAATACCTCCTGAGCCATTGCATGTTGATTTTCTCTTATCAAAGTAAATGCATATACCCATTTGACCCAATTTATATTGTTAGTATCTTTATTGTCCTTGTACTTGCCATAATGAATGAGAGCCTCTTCGCTGTTATCTCTCAAAAAGAGAGGAATACCCAGAAGAAGAGCATAACGGGGAAGCAGTCCAGGTTTCCTATCTCTGATCTCTTTTGCCAAACGGTCTATTTTATCCAGGTTAGATACTGCCAGTGATGTATTTATCATCAATTTGATATACTGCTTCCGGAATTGTCCTTTAACATATATTTTTTCTTCAAGATACTGAGTCAGATTATTCCAGTCCTCCTTCTCCAGAAAGATGAATAATTTCCAGTTCAATATAAAATAACTATCGAGAGAAACTATGAGTAAAAAGAAGATAAATGCGAGATACCAATTATCCAGCCAGAAGACAGATGAGTAACTTCCGCTTAATAAAATAAGCGGTAAGAGAAAAATCAGTGAAAAAGAGAAAATAACTACTATATTAAATAGAAAAAATATAGATTTAAACTTCATTTATTGAGCTCCTATACTATATAATAATAGATATGGTTAAAAGTTTTTCGGATCAACGGAGTTTTCATGAATAAAATACCACTTACCAATATCATTGATGGCATAGTTTTTGAATCACCTGTCTATCTTGATAAAAATTATATACTTCTCACACCGGAAATTCCAGTAACAGAGAGCCTTAGAAAAGATCTTATAAACTGGGAATATAGGGAACTGCTTACAGACGGTCCTATTGTCGGCAAGGAATCGATGAATACCGGTGAGAATAAAATTCCTTCAGCTTTCCTCGATCATGATGCAAAAGAGAAAGAGGGGATTAAAAAAGCTAAAAAATTCTATGTCGAGATTCTCGATTCAATCGACAAGGTTTACACCAGATATTCAAAAGACAAACATCTGGATTTGAACAATATAACTGAACTTATAAAGAAAATGATTTCCATGATCAAAGAAAATCACGATTATATCCTCAGACTTCCCGACCTCGAAGGATACAGAAAAGAATATCTGATCACACATTCTGTTAAATCAGCTCTATTAGCACTGACAATAGGCGAAAGTATGAAAATGCCCAATTTTAAACTTATTGAGCTGGGAATCTCTGCACTACTGCACGAAATCGGAATGCTCAAGCTTCCCGATAATCTATATAACTTCGAAAGACAATTAAGTCCTCCGGAAAAAAAGGCTTTAACGACACATACTATTTTGGGATACAGACTTCTAAAGGAATTTTCCCTGTCACAGGATATTCTGATGGGAGTTCTGCAGCACCATGAAAAATGCGACGGAAGCGGATACCCGCAAATGCTGACAGCGAATAAAATATCTGATTATGCAAAAATAATCAGTGTTGTCTGCGCTTATGACGCCCAGATTTCCAGTAGACCTCACAGTGATCCCCGCGATGGATATCACACTCTGATGGAAATGCTCAAAGGTGTTGGTACCATATATGATGAGACCGCGTTGAAGACTCTCGTATTCTCCATATCTATATTCCCGCTGGGAAGCCATGTGGTCCTTGAAAACGGTTCAATCGGAGTTGTAGTTCACACAAATAAAGCAAATCCTAAATACCCTGTTGTCAAGCTTCTGGTGGATCAGGATCAGAATCCTTTAAGAGATCAACCGGTAATCAACACACGAGATGAAGATGGATTTAAAATATTAAATATTCTTTCAAAAGAAGAGAAAGATAAATTGTCCACTAACGGGATTATTAAACCGGAACAGACTTAGAAACAATGATTAGAATATAATCCTTTTTTGTTTTATAATTGAATAAGACATGCAAAAGGAGAGTATAATGGATAAAATTAAAATTGAACTTCCAACTGGAGAAATCGCTGAATATCAAGCGGGGATTTCAATACGTACTGTTATTAATGAACACATAAAACCAGATACATCAAAACCTCTGATGGCTGTAAGAATCAACAATAAGATCACTTCTATTGCATCGAATATTTATTTGAATTGTAAAATAGAGCCGATTGAACTCGAATCTCAATCCGGATTGAGAATTTACAGAAGAAGTCTTGCGTTTTTACTGGAAATGGCATCAAAAGAAGTCTTTCCTGATTTGCGTCTGAAAATCAGTCATTCAATAGGCAGTAGTTATTATTACTATTTTGAAAATAAAAGAAATATTGAAGCTGATGAGCTGGAAAAGCTCAACAGCAAAATGAAAGAATATGTAGAAAAGAAATGTCCTATTGATATTAAGAAAGTAGGTTATGAAGAAGCTATTGAATTATTTAAAGGATTTGATCAACCTGAGACTCTTCTCCTTCTCGAAGGAATGAATCCCTCTTCAATCACTTTTAATAAATGCAGCGGTTTTATGGCTTTATTCTATTTCCCTCTTGTAGAAAACACATCTGCCCTTCCCTACTTTGATATTCTGAAATACCAAAATGGTTTTTTACTGAGATATCCCGGTTCAAAAGATCCAAGGAAGGTTGCAGAGTTCCAGGACAGGCCGCTGCTCTATTCTATTTATGAAGAATATTCCGGATGGGGGAAAATCCTCAATGTGAACTGTGTGGGACAGATGAATAAGCTGACTACCAGAAAAAAAGAGATGCAGCATTTCATAAGAGTCTCTGAATCTCTTCATAACAAAAAAATAGCTAAAATTGCCGATGATATCCTGACAAAAAAAGGTGATGTAAAAATGGTCCTCATCGCCGGTCCCTCTTCTTCGGGAAAAACGACTTTCACAAAGAAACTGGCTATACAACTGCAGGTGGTCGGTTTCAACCCGGTAATTGTATCTCTCGACGATTATTATCTCACTCACGACAAGGTACCTGTTGATGAATACGGGAAATTGGATCTCGAAGCTCTGGAAGCTCTGGATGTTCCTCTGTTAAATCAGAACCTGATTCAGTTGTTCAATGAAGGGGAAGCGGAATTCCCTGTTTATGATTTTAAAATCGGTGGACGTCGGGAAACCGGTAAGAAGCTTACAATGGAAGATAGGACTATTCTGCTTATGGAGGGAATTCACGGTCTCAATGAAAAGCTGACTCCCGATATCCCCGCAAATAGAAAGTACAAAATTTATCTGTCTGCATTAACCCAACTTAACCTGGACGACCACAACAGAATTGCAACTACAGATAATAGAATAATACGAAGAATGGTCAGAGACCATCATTTCAGAAATTACGATGCTCTGAATACATTCAAAATATGGCCTTCAGTGAGAAGAGGTGAAGAAAAAAATATCTTCCCTTATCAGGAATCTGCAGATTCTGCTTTTAACTCGGCACTGGACTACGAGATCTCTGTTTTGAAGGTTTTTGTTGAACCACTGCTCCGCTCTGTTAAACCGAATAATCAAGAATATGGTGAAGCGGCAAGACTTTTGGATTTCCTGGCAAACTTTGCCCCACTGCCTTCATATATGGTTCCTGAAGATTCCATCTTGAGAGAATTTATAGGAAACAGTAGTTTTAAATATTAGATTTCTGACAGTTCCGACTGGCATCTCCCTATGCAGTCGGAACGATTCCCATCACCAGAATAAGTGCAGGATCCCATTTTTAAGGTTAATGGGATTTTCTTCTCTCCATGAGTGAAGATCTCATTTGATATTTTCAATTTTATTCGGTGGGTAACAGACTGAAGACTCGCGTTGTCTGTTTCAGGAAGTAATAATAAATAGATAAAAGGTTTCCAGAGAGAGATTGTATCCTGACCTTTTAATTCTGTTTTCAATAAACGGCTGATGTATTTCTGCATATCAGTCCCCGTCCCTTCACCCATATCTTTATCTATTTTCTTAAATGATTCAAAGGAAATTAGAATTAAAGAGAAATCGAGATAATTTTTTTTCCATTTCATAATAGCTTTCTGTATTTTATCTTCTATATCTTTTTTATTGGGCAATCCCGTTACTGAGTCCGTTCTTGATAATAATATTTCCTGTTTAAGTTCACGACTTAATTGAAGGGCAATTCTGGAATTTCTTTTATAGAGAAGGTATAAAATCAAAATCAGAATCAGAAAGACAGCAATCATTAGCGAACCAATCAGAATCAGACGATTCTGATTTTGTATCTGAAGCTGCTGCTTATCGATTTCCTGTTCCTTTTCAAAAGTTCCGTAATAAGCCTTGATTTTACTCAAACTGTCAGAGCTGGACTCTGAAGAGAGGGTTTCTTTATGTTTGTAAAAAAGCTGTAGATTTTCATATGCCTGTTCATAGTCATCCATTTTATTATAAATAAAAGCTAGAGATTCGTAGGCGTTCACTCGTCCCTCAAGAAAATCATTTTTTGCAGATAAAAGAAGTGCATCCTGTCCGGCTGCAAGTGCCAGATGAAAATCACCTAATAAAGCATGACATTTTCCTTTCTGGCTCAAAGCCAAGGTCCTGATATTCTGGAAATCTCCAAAAGATGCTGTTTCATTTGCAATTGATTTATATAGATTAAAAGCTTTTCTAATATCTCCTGCTTCAAAATGGACATCTCCCGATAACAAAGTCATTAAAAAGATTGATTCTTTATCTTCATGTGCAGATGCAATGGACAGAGCGTTATCACTGTAACTCACAGCTTTTTCATATAAGTTCATCTGTTTATATATACCTGCCAGTTCACGATAAAGAGGTATGTGGCCCGGGTCATTTTCATCAGTCAGAAGGGCGTCAGCTCCTTCAAAATAAAAAATGGCTTTTTCAAGATCTTCAAGAAATAAGTTCAGTATCCCGAGGAGATAACCGGAATACCACTGTCCATCAATATAATTTATCCGTTTTGACAATTGACTGCATTCTGTTAATGACTGAAAACTCTTATCGATTTCCTGCAGATGAAAATATGCCTTTCCTATTGTTGCAAGTGCATCTGCCTGATTCTCAAAAGAGTCCTCATCAAGAGCCAGATTGTATGCCTCTATTGCCAGCTTTAACTGTCGCGCAGGATCACTTTTTCCTAGATTTCTAGCTTTTTCTATTAATTGAGAAATCTCATCTTCAATATCAGTAAAATAAAAATCATCAGTTTTATCTACCTGTGCAGATATAGGGCTTAACGGAATAAGTAATAATATGATTAATAGTTTATATTTCATTACTTTCTAATAATAAAGTATACGGGCGGGATTTAAAACCGGTCTTTATTTTTTTTAAAGACCGGTATTTATCTATTTTCTGGAAAGTGATCCTATTCCGGAAACTGCTACAGATTCTTCTGTAACAGTTCCGCTGTAAACGACACTGGCAGCTCCACTGACCTGACCGGTTAATTTTCCTCCAGTCATGTTCAATTCGATATTTGCAGCGCCGCTGATATTCAGATGGCAGTTTTTTATTTCTATATTACCCAATTCCGCATTTGCAGCTCCATTGACAATCAGTTCAAGTTGATCAATAACAACGTTCTCTGCTTCAATATTACTGGCGCCGGAGTTGTTTATTGTAAGATTATCCAGATGCAGGTCATGTATTGTGAGATTGCCGAGTCCACTGAAATTTATCTCCGATAGATCGGGTAGAATAATTTCAGCCTTGACGACATTGTTTGAACCTGAAGATACGCCTCTTAGATATTTGTCATAAGAAAAACTGAGCCGACTACCTGATTTTGCTACTTCCAGTTCATTAATTATTGCCTTGTCCGCAGTTAAAATGACTTTGTATTCATCACCTTCTATAATTTTTACATCCCAGACACTGGTGAAGTAAAGAGAGTCAAATTTATCAAATACCATCTCTTTTGTCTCAATGATTCCAGTCTGTTCAACTGTCTCTTCTGAATCACCAGCGAATTTAATAAATCTATCTGCAGACATTCTGAAAAATGAAATCAGGGCTATTAAAATTATCAGTATTACCGCTGCTCCACCAGTCAGCATCATTGTACTTTTTTTCATTTCATACTTCCTTTAAAAAATCTCTATAATAGTCACTGAGTTCTTCCGGAGTCACACCGAGAAGATTTCCTGTTTTAAATACTTCAGGTAGGTCTATATCTACAAAATGATCTTTTTTAATTTTTTTGATTTTCTTGAGTGAACCTTCAGAAATAAAATATCCGATCCCTCTTTGATTAAATAGAACATCTTCATTTTGCAAATAGGTATATGACCTCATAACTGTATTGGGATTAACCTGTAAATTCATTGACAACTCCCTGACTGACTGAACTCTTTCACCTTCTTTCCATTTTTCCAGAAGAATATTTTCATTTATATAATCTGCGATCTGCAGGTATATTGGTTGATTTTTATTAAAATCCATCGCGAACCTCTTTTTCAGAAAGTTTGAAATAACTGAGAATATAAAAGAATGGTGACAGTATCCCCCAAAAAACAACTTTTGCTGATGTTAGAAGAAAATCCATGGTTCTATTGACAGAATCCATAGAATTACCTGTAAAGTTCATAATATCGATTTCACTGAAGTTGAAATTCTGCAGTGAAGTAAAATAGCTGCCAAAAAATACTCTCAGTAAAATTACTGCTAAGATAGAAATCACCATCTGAAGTCCTGCAAGAGAAAGAATAGTTTTGGCAAAGGGATGTTTTCTAAAAAATGCGGCACCTGCAAAAAAGATAGATTGTGTCACAAAGTAATATGGTATTAATCTCATAACATCTCCATTAAAGGGATTGAAAAAATCATGCCTGATATTGAAAATAAGGAGATTCAGCAACTCTGATAATGCAGCAAATACCGGATATACAAGTGTCAGCAAAATTACATACAATAATGATGAAATCAATAAGCGTGAAAGCATCTTTTCAAATGTAGAACCGGGCATTGTCAACCAGTAGATATTTTTTGATTTATCATGAAGGTCTTTAAACATTGAAGAAGTTAGAAGATAACCTCCTGGAAATAGAAAAATGATATAGAATACCATATGAAAGTTACTGTTAGTTCCGGGATCACTACCATTCAGGACCTGAAAAAGCATATTCAACGCACTGATAACAAACATGACTCCTGCAGAAGCTAAAACCCATATGATTAGAGATTTATATTCTGAAAACATATCTTTTCGAATTATTCTTAAAGTTCTGTTAAGTGAAAATATATTATTCATTTTACACCTCCCCGCTAAATAAGCTCTGAATTTTATTACCAGAGGCTACGACTGTGTTAAAAAGGATTTCCAGGTCGATCTCGCCCTCTTCACCTGTACTGTTTTTAGTTACCGTAGTAAAACCGCTTAGATTTTCTTCTGTATAAAGGGCTTCCGGATTTAATTCTTTTTCAACAGATACAGATAATTCCGTATTAATTTTTTCCATAGTCTCATTAAATAGGATTTTCCCGTTATCTAAAATAATTACCGGATCAATCAGGTTTTCTACATCTTTTACCTGATGAGTCGAAATAATTATTGTGCGGTTGTCACTCATTGCCATAGCAACAAGTCTTCTGAATTGCCTTTTGGAGGGAATATCCAAACCATTAGTCGGTTCATCAAGCAGAAGCAGAGATGTTCCCGATGCCAAACCGAATGCCAAAAGATATTTCTTCTTCTGACCAAGTGAAAATTTAGATAATCTTTTTTCAGAATCGGGATTCAGATCAAATTCAACTAAATATTCTCTGAACTTCTCTTTGTCGAATGAAGGGTATAAATCTCCGTATATAGTTTCATACTCAGAAGATTTCAATGGTGGAAGATAAAATTCTTCGGGTAGATAATAAAGATCCTCGAGAAATTGCGGCAGCCTTTTAAATGATGAAATATCTTTTACTTTGCAATTACCCTTATCTGTATACAGCATCCCTGAAATAATTTTCAGCAGTGTCGATTTTCCAGCTCCGTTTTTACCAAGCAGACCATAAATATTTCCGGAATCGACAGAAAGCTGAAGATTGCTGAAAAGTTCATTCTTTCCATATTTAAAATACAGATTATTAATGTCTATCATAATCACTCCTTAATAGTGTACTATCTATCTAATACACTATCAATGTAATGCTGCTGTTTTATTTTGTCAAGATGTATTTAAATAAATTTCAAAAAAAACCCGAAATTGAATTTTCGGGTTTTCCATGACAATTTACTATTTTTCGAAAGAATTACTGTTCCGGTTTATTCATTTCGTATGCCTGTTTCATTCCGATGATTAATATTTCATCTTTCAGATAGGGGCTAATCAACTGATATGTTTCTTCTATCCAATCATCATCAGAAGTGATATAAATCATATCGGTAATCAGAAGTGTGAGCAACTGTCGCGTACTTTCCTGAGGATAAGCTGACAATAAACTTCGGAAAATAAGAATTACCGAATTAAAATCTGTTTTTTCCAATTGATTAAAAACATCAACAACAAAAGCATCATTGAGGCTGTCCACTTCTTTTCTGAATGAATCTGTTCTTTCAAGGGCCAGCAAGGCAAGCAGTTTCAGTACTCTTATTTCTGAAGGATAGATTCCCAGAGAAGTCACCATCAGGTCTGTATACTGAAGAGCTCTTTTCCACTCGAGCTGGAGGAAAATAGAGAGAGCAGTCATTTTCATTGCCTCTGTCTTTCTATTAGGTGTAGAAGATAATTTTGCTGCAAGATCTTTGTATATTCGTTCAGAGGTTTTAAAATTAAGTGCGTAATAATAGCTTTTTCCCATATTGAAAAGTGCATTTATCGAAGTATCGCCAAAGCTGGTTTCCGCGGCTCTTCTGAAATAGTCGGCAGCAGCTTCATAATCCCTCTCTTCAAGTGATAATTCGCCCTGTCTGTATAGAATCTCATCTTTTCTTGGAAAGTCTGCATCATTATCCAGAAGAATCTTGAAAGCATAATCAGCTTGCTCCATTTCTCCCAGACTATAGAGAAGAATGGCTTTATCCACGAGAATATTGGTTTTATCACTTTCACTGACAGCTTTTCTCAATGCAGTATCCAACAAGGGGATAGCCTCTTCTTTTTTTCCATCTCTTATGAAAATCCTGGCTTTCATATGTACGGCACTGCTGAAATAATCAGAATCGGGATATTCATTGATTATTCGATTATAGGAAAGTACTGCTTCTTCATAATTACCCTGGCCTTCATCGAGCTCTCCTTTGAGAAGCAGAAATTTATCCTGATATTTCCCATTTCGATTCAGTTGACTTCCGACAAAAAGTGTCAAACGGTGAACATCATCGGTTTTCACCAGATAATCTGATAAGGTGAGTGATGCATCATCAGTTGATTCCCCATCGGGAAAACGGTTAATCAATTCAAATAAATACACAGCTCCATCATCTTCCATATTATTATCGAGGAGTAACTGACCCAAATAATATAGACTCATCTCCTCCAGAGTGCGATCCGGTCCCTGGGTCGACTTCTTAAGAATCGAAATAGCTTCCAGTGGCTCACCGGAATCGATCTTTGTCTGAGCGAGTTCAAAATAATAATTCTGTTTTTCTATTTCATCATCAGTCAGACTGATAATCTCCATAAACACTTTGCCGGCATTGTCCAGATCATTCATTGATCGGTATGTTGTACCGAGAACACGCAATCCATCTAGATAATATTTACCGTCTGGATAATCGCTTTTTAGAAGAAGCAGGTATTTTATGGCATCATCACTCATATTTAATGATTGATATATTGCCCCGAGCCTGAAAATCGCGGCTTCTCTGAATTTCCCGTTAGTACTCATAAACAGATAAAACTGAAGTTTAGAAGCTGCATCGCGAAGTTCACCGAGATGATACTGGCATTCTCCAATATAAAATTGTGAATCAGAGACTACAGTAGAATCTATTGATGTATTGAGAACTTCGGAAAACTGTTCCTTCGCTTTTACAAAATCTGAAGAATTATAATATAACAGTCCAAGTTTTAATCTGCACTGAGAGACTATTTTGTCCTCTCCCCCAGATGAAACTCCCCAACGATAAGCCTCAACGGCTCTATCAGGCTGATTCATTTTTTCGTATGATTCACCGAGATAAAGAAAACTCCTGCTGACAAAAAATCGCTCTGATTTATAACCTGTCTGTTCAAGGAAGTATTCAGAGGCATCGCTGTAATTTTTCAATGCGTAACTGCATAATCCCAACCAATAGGACACTCTGCTGTTATATGCAGACGAACTGTATTCTCTCTCAAATAATTTAAAAGAGTTAATGGAGTCAATATATCTTTTTAGATAAAAATAGGAAACTGAACGCATATAATTTACACCATCAGCCCGACTGTCTTCAGGATAATTTTCAAGAAACTCATTAAAGGATTCAATTGCAATATTATAGGACTTTGATGAAAAAGCATCTCTTCCGTTGGAAAACAGATCATCACTGTTCTCCTGTGAAAACAATGAAAACTGTGAAATAAATAGGATTAATACTAATACGACTTGTTTAAACATGGATGACACCGCCCTGAGAAATTCTATTCCTTTTTAAGAATAATTTCATCTTTTACCTTTTTTTTTCTAAATATAATTTTATCTTTACGAATTTCAGCACCTATCTTTGTTCCTGGATCAAATCTTCCTTTCAGGATCTCTATTGATAAAGGATCTTCGATTTCCTGCTGAATGGTTCTCCTTAATTGTCGGGCTCCATAGGAAATATCATAACCAATATCTATTATATGCTCTTTTACTTTTCTCGATACATCTAAAGCATATTCCTGCGATTCCAGGCGTTTGCACAAATCTTTGATCAGGATATCGAGTATTTCCTTAATATGATCTCCCTGAAGACTGTGGAATACTACTATTTCATCTATACGATTGAGAAATTCAGGTCTGAATATTCTTTTGAGTTCATTCATGGCCGATGATTTTATTTCATTATATGCCATGACTCCCGGTTCCGCCTGAAATCCCAGTCCGCCACCACGGACAATGTCTCTGGCTCCGGCATTGGAAGTCATAATGACTACAGTATTCCTAAAGGAGACCCGGTGACCGAAACTGTCCTGAAGTTCTCCCTCTTCGAGTACCTGCAGCAGAAGATTGAAGACATCTGCATGTGCTTTTTCTATCTCATCCAGAAGAACTACACTATAGGGTTTTCTCCTGATTTTCTCAGTCAGCAATCCTCCCTCTTCATATCCGACATAACCGGGAGGAGCTCCGACCAGACGAGAGACATTATGTTTCTCCATATAATCGGACATATCGATTCTGATAAGTGAATTTTCGTTGCCGAAAAGAAATTCTGCAAGTGTTTTAGCCAGTAGTGTTTTCCCTACACCTGTGGGACCCAGAAAAATAAAAGAACCTAATGGCCTTTTGGGAGAGCTCAAACCCGTTCTTGAACGTCTGATAGCAGAGGCGACAGCTGCAATGGCCTGAACCTGCCCAATAACAGTCTTATGCAATTCATCTTCAATTTTCAGTAGTTTCTGAGATTCATTCTGAACAATCCGCGACAGGGGTATTCCTGTAACTTCAGAGATTATATCCTGAATATCATCAATATCAACAATAGATCGTTCATTCTGAAGAGTGTTTTTCCACTCTTCTTTCAATTCCTCAATTTCTTTCTTTAACGAACGTACATCGTCTCTGACTGCAGCTGCTTTTTCATAATCCTGAGAGTTTACAAAAGAATTTTTCATCTCCGACAGTTCAGTAATTCGATCTTCCAGCTTCTGTAATTCTGTAGGTTGCACGGAATTCCTGATCCGCCTGTTGGATCCCGCTTCATCCATAAGATCAATGGCTTTATCGGGAAGACAGCGGTCGGAAATGTAACGGCTCGATAATTTAGTCGCTCCTTCAAGAGCCTGATCAGTAAAAACTACTTCATGATGTTTTTCATAACGCTCCTTAATTCCCTGTAAGATTTCCATCGTTTCCTCTATAGAAGGCTCTTCTATGAGTACATGCTGAAATCGCCTTTCCAGCGCTGCATCTTTTTCTATATATTTCTTATATTCATTCATGGTAGTGGCACCGATGCACTGAAGTTCTCCACGAGAAAGAGCAGGTTTCAGCATATTTGACGCATCGATAGCACCTTCCGCTCCACCTGCTCCAATAATTGTGTGAAGTTCATCGATAAAAAGGATAATGTTCCCCGCTTTTTCTATCTCTTTCAGAACTTTTTTTAATCGCTCTTCAAATTCACCTCTGTATTTTGTTCCCGCAACAAGTGAGGCAAGATCAAGAGAGACAACTCTCTTACCTTTGAAAAATGATGGTGCAGTACCATCGGCAATCTGCATGGCAAGACCTTCGATAACAGCGGTTTTACCAACTCCAGGTTCCCCGATAAGTACAGGATTATTCTTTGTACGCCTTGCAAGGATCCTTAAGACCCGGCCGATCTCTTTCTCTCTACCGATTACCGGATCGAGGATCCCCCGGCCAACAGCTTTAGTCAGATCCCTGGAGAATTCATCTAGAAGAGTTGTTCCTCCGACTTCTTTATTGATACCCAGTCTTTTTCGGATTGCCGATCGCTCTGTGCTGCTGTCTGATATTCTTTTACCGCCGCTTAAATCAAATATTATACCGCGGAACACTTCCAGATTGACTTTGAAAAGAGAGAGGAATTTCTGTGAAACGCTGCCCGGTTCTCCGACTGCAGCAAGTAGAAAATGCTCTGTTCCAATATAATCGTGATTCAAATTTCTGGCTTCATTCGCAGAGTTTTCCAGTATGAGTTTAGCTCTGTGAGATGGAGGCACATCTCCGAGGTTGAAACTGCGCTTTCTAACAGGAATATTTTTTTCCAGTTCTTTGAGCATTTCAACAGTATTCACACCGAGTCTCTGAAGAGCTACATAACCGATGCCGTCTTTCTCTTTTAATATCGCAATTATTATATGTTCAGGCAAAAGCTGATCAGAATGAAAGCGTTTTGCTTCCTCCTGTGCCGATATAGTCAGTATTCGCTGTGCTCTCTGTGTCAGTCCTTTAAACATTTAAGGCTCCCGCTTATGATTTTAAATTGAGATTCTTCCTGATGCTTTCTGCTCTTAACCTCATAATTTCAGTTTCATCCGGATTGCTCTCATATGCAAATGATCTTAAATAACCATTTCCGATTATTCCCAGAACACCATCAATATCACTTATGGTGATTTCAGTGATCCATTGAACAGAAACACCGAGTCGTACCATGGAAAGTGCGGAAATAGCTTCCTGTTCAGAAATTTGACGGCAATATTTAATAACGCCGAGAGCTCTGAATATTTTATCTTCAAGCCCCGGATATTTACCACTTACAAGATCTTCTCTTATTTCTCTTTCGCTGTTTATAAAAGTTGATGCTGTCTTGATTAACAACTCTGCCAGATGCTCCTCGTTGGGGAAAAAGCTATTTTTATTGGAAATGATGTACATTCCACCGAGGGAATGAGCTCCGCCACCGGAAAAACCCGTAACTTCAAGCATGGTTTCTATTGTATTGATGATATAGTGATCCATTAAGTCAGTATTGCATAAACCTGGAAGATGCAGATAAACCGATCCCTTCATAGCAGTGCCGGAATCAGAAACATTGACAGTCAGGTAACCTTCATCATCAGAAACAGCAAAATCAAATTCTCTATTTTTTAATTCCCTATCAATGACAGAGGCTCTCTGATAGGCTTCATTTATACTTAAGCCATCTAAAACTGCAGAAATCCTCAGGTGATCAAGGTCTCCCGATACGATTGAGACAGACTGATCATCATCAGTTATCACTAGACCATTCCCATGACGGTAATAACGCTCACTGATTATTTTTTTTTCTTTTAAGACGATCCTGTCGAGTTCATCGAGATCATTTATATTATAAATTGAAAAATTTTTAAAACCCGGGTTTTCCGAGAACTCCCTGTAAAGCTTCTTTTCAAGCTGTTCTTTATCGTCCAGAGACCATGTTGTTGTAAAATTAAGCTCTCTGAGATTTCTGGCAAGGCGTATTCTGGAAGATAATACTATATCCTTATCAGTTCTCGATAAATTCATTTACTTCCCCTGTTGAAAGGATCTTGATACGGTCTCTCAATGTGGCTGCAAATTCATAGTTTTCTTCTTCCACGGCAATTTTCAGTTTTCTCGATAGTGCGTAATTCTCATTTCCAAGGTGGAAAAAACTCTTAATCTCCCCTTTGAATACCTGATAGCAATGAGAGCATCCGATCTGTCCCGAAGCCAGAAAATCAACAAGATTCGTACCGCATTTTGAACATGACAACTGATAATTAACAGAAAATTCATCATTCTCAATTGAATCTTCCCTTTTGTCGGAATCGAGCAGAAGATGAAATGCTATTCCCATGGAAATTGAACAGGACTCGCAAAGACATAGAGAATTATTGCGATTGTTATTGAGATAAGCAAGAGAAATTACGGCTTCTTCCACTTTACATTTATTGCATTTCACTGAATTCAACCCCTATATATATCAACTATAAAGGAACATCCAACAGCTTAAAAGCAATAAATATTTGTAAAAGATTTTTTTTAATGTTTCCTTAAAACATCCAGTGGTTTAATATTTCCTGCCTTATAGGCGGGAATAGAAGATGAAGCTGCTGAAAGGATAACTGTCAGAATAAAAATTAATAATATGTCTCCCGGATTTACAGTAACAGGAATCTGATCGAGATAATAAGAACTGTTCATAAGTTGAACCGTTTCTCCTGATAATTCAACAAAAGGGGAAAGAATAAAAGTTACCCCTTTTAATATTCCATTTAAAAATACATCAATACCGGCAATGACACTGTTGATATTGATTGAAATCATCAATCCTGCAGCCAGACCTGTTACTGTACCGGTTACTCCTGTAAATAAACCTGTAAAAATATAGGCCAACGTAATATCCGAGGGAGAAGCTCCGATACATTTCAGCACACTTACCTCTTCACTTTTCTCCAGTACCAGCATTACCAGTGATGAAGAGATATTAATTATTGCGACACAGACAATGAGTGCCATTATGAAAATAAGCATAGCACGGGTCGTCTGATAGTTTTCCTGCTGCGCTTTATTGATATTTTCCCAGTTGTACATTCCCCATCTCATAGGTAGGATTTTTCGAACCGAGAACATATCATCTTTCAGTGTTTTGTATGGGGTATTTGTTTTAATTCCAATCATGGTGAATGATGAGGTATCAGCCAGGATCTTATTCCCAATAGAGAGTGGCACAAAAACCCACATTCTATCCAATTCATCATAACCAGTGGAAAATATGCCTTTTACATGAAATTTAGACACCTTCGGAAGGAATTTCCCATTTGAAAAAAACTTCCCAGTCAGAATCTTCATTTCATCACCGGGCACAAGGTTCATTTTTCTGGCAATATCTCTGCCAATCATGACAGAGTCCGGTTGTGAAAGATCAAATGTGCCTTCTTCCATTTTCAGATATTGCTGTACCCCGTAATCAGATTCGTAGAAATCGGTTTCAACTGCCCGTATTGTGATACCACTCTTTCCATCGGGAGAGTAAGCCAGACCGTAACCCTGCTTTTCAACAGTGCTGTTTCTAACAAAGTCCAGAGTTTCTATCTCATGCGATTGTTCTATCATCTCTTCAATTGTCAGTTTTGAATAAGGATAGGTCTGAAGATGATAGGAAGAGGTTTCAAGATACCGCTCTGTTATGCCTTTGATCATCCCTTCTGAAATCTGAATAACAACTACAAGTGGGATCAGACTCAGTGTTATCCCAAGAATAGAGCCCAATAGAGGCCTCGTCAGTTTCTCCCCTTTTCTACCGAAGGAGAATATCCTGAAAGCCAGAAAAAGAAGTGTTTTTAATCGGTTCATTTTACTTTCAGTTCTCCACATGATAGATGGTAGGAATGATCAACTCGGTCAGCCAGAATCAGGTTGTGTGTAACAAGGAGTAGTGTCTTATTATAGTCTTCAACAAGAGAAAAAAGGATGTCTTCCACAACACGGGAATTTTTTTCATCGAGGTTTCCCGTCGGTTCATCAGCTAAAATGAGCTGAGGGTCGTTCACCAGGGATCTTGCCAGAGCAATTCTCTGCCTTTCCCCACCGGAAAGCTGAGAGGGATAATGATCAGCTCGATCTGCCAGTCCAACTTTTTCGATCAGCTCCCGTGCTTTTTCAGCAGCATCTTTTTTTGAGGTTCCGGCAATTCTGGCTGGAATGGAAATATTTTCCAGTGCCGTAAAATCTTTAAGCAGATAGTGAGATTGAAAGACAAGGCCTATCGATTTCCTTCTATATTCCGTAAGCTGCTTTTCATTCATTCTGTGAATAGGAAAACCACATGATAGGAGCTCTCCTTTATTAATGGAATCCAATCCACCTATTAAATTGAGCAGAGTACTCTTGCCACTGCCAGATTCACCTGTAATAACAGTACTACTTCCCTCATTCAGAGTCATTGAGAGTTTATCGAGTATGACCAGTTCTTCAGAACCGGCATTATATATTTTTTCAAGCTCATTAATTTCAAGTATCGCCATATTTTTCTCCTATCCTATTCGTAACGCAAGACAACTATCGGTTTTACAGAAGATATGCCTTTTGATGCATACCAGGCCGCTCCAAGAGCAGAAAACAATGCCAGAGCTGTGATAAAAATAACATCTCCTGTCATAATCTCTATGGGTACTTCCTGAAGATAATAGGAGCTTCCCGTATAAATATTGATTTCATCCACAGGACCATGATTCCCCAGTATCCCCGATAGTATCAAAGAGAAAAAATTGACCACTTTTTCAACGACGTCAAAGATTCTGTTTATATTATAGGAAAGGATGTAACCGAAAACTGTTCCTATGGATGCGCCCAGAAAACCGATCATAATGCCTTCCATTATGAAAATAGACTGAATAGAAAGAGGTGTCGCCCCTACTGCTTTCATCAAGGCTATCTCTTCTATCCGCTCTACAACTGATCGTTTCATGGTATGAAAAATATTGACGGCAACCACAACAAATATCAGGCTGATGAGGATCATCATCATCATTTTCTCCATAAGCAGTGCTCCGAAAAATGAGCGATTGTAATCTCTCCAGCTTTCTATGTACATCCCTTTCAAAGAGTCAATTTCTTTCAGTTTCTTTACAGCCGAATAGTCCAGATAGTGATTATCGAGCTTTACACCATACACATAGTCACTTTCGGGTACAAACAAATGAGCACTATTCAAAGGTATAAAAGCCATGGAACTGTTAATTTCCGCATAACCGCTTCTAAAGACTCCTTTTACAGTAAATTGGACATTGGCAGGTGATAATTTCTCATAACCTTTTCCTGCTAAAGTCAGCAGATGCACAGTATCTCCGGGCCGTACACCCATGGAATAAGCCAAATCGTATCCCAGAATTATTGAATTTTCTTCAGTCAGATCAAATTCACCACTGGTTAAAGTCATCCTCTCGGCAAAACCGCTATCTTTAAGCATGATATCTTCATCAACCGCCCTGACGGCAGCACCAAACTGATCATCAAACAATCCCTGTACAATTGTCTGCACATCGGCAAACTGTGTAACCGCATTCACTCCCGGTACAGAAAGAATCTCTCTCTCCATCTCAGAGCTCAATACTCGTCCGCTTTCAATGCGGATATGAAATGATCGTATCTCATTTATATTAGTGATAAACCCCTGCTGGAATCCATTCATTACGGCAATAACTGAAATAAGTGTCATAACACCAATTGCAATTCCGGAAACTGATAATATGGAAGCCGTATGACCTTTCTCTTTTCGCTTTGTCAAAAAATAGCGTTTGGATACATAGAGGATCCAGCTCATTTTTTTCATAAATCTCCTAAATCTCTCGATCGGACTATCTCTCCGCCTTCAAAATATTCTTCTCTGACTTTTACATCATCTTCAAAAACCAGATTCATAAAAATCTCACCCTTGTTAAACAATTCAAGAGTATAAGAACCCGTTTCAGGATCAGTATATTTCTTTTTTTCTATCAATACACCTTGTTTATAATACACTTCTTCACTGATCTGTTCATCTATATAAAAATACAACCATTTCTCCCGCAATCCGGAACCGGTTTTCTCTTTTCTAATAACCTGGTAATCATTGTAATTATATTGAGTTGTAAAAAGCAGTAATTCCTTCTGGTAATGCTTTTCTGTACTGATATAACCGTTTTTGTTCATTAAGATTTCAATACGGTATGATGTCAGGTAATTGTATTTTTCTATTTTTTCAGACTGGCCTTTATTGTCATAGTAATATTTTTCTTCGTATACAAGCAGGTCATCATCATATTGAAGAATCGAATCCACTTTATTCAAGTCATTATAGTAAACAATATCCCGCAATAAATCACCGGCTTTCATTTCCATAGAAATTTCACCGTTATAGCTATTCCAAATTTCTCTATGTTTGAGTGAATCCTCTTCATATTCAAAAAAAGAACGAATGGAACCGTCATCTCTGAAACTATAATCAATTGCAGAGAGAACCGAACCGGACTTATCTTTTTTCTCAATTTTCAATAGTTCTTCATCTATGTCATAAAGATAGTTCCACAGGGAATCGAATGTGCCATCATTATTATAAGTTCTGCTTTCCAGGATTTTGCCATCGTCATCATAATCAGTTTCTTCGATGAGAATACCATCTATTGATTCTGAATAAAAATCCAGCGTTCCATTTGAATTGTATTCTCTAATGATAACTTTCTGCTCGATTCCAAACTTGTATAATGAAGATATTTTCTGTTTGTCCCTCCGCTCGACTTTTAACAGCCATTCCACTTGATCGATCACAATATCATCTATACTTTCCAAATACTCCATCTCCATGGCTAAACTATTTGAAAGATAGTAATCCTGCGCGGAGATTGTAAAAGAAAGGAATAAAAATATTAGAAACGCATATCTTCTCATCAGTTACTAAACAGATCTTCCAGATATCGTTGTACACTGAATTTTTCAAGATCTGTTTGTTTTTCTCCATTCCCGATGAAAGCAAAGGGGATACCAAGTCTTCTGCTTATGGATATGATATTGCCACCACGGGCAGTGGAATCGTATTTAGTAAGAATAATGGCATCAATATCAACAGCCTGATTAAAAACTTCAGCTTGCTGTAAGCCATTCTGGCCTGTAGTCGCATCTATGACCAGAATCTTTTTATATACATCTTTATCGCTCAATTTATTCTTAATCACATTGTCAATTTTCTGAAGCTCTTTCACCAGGTTTGATCGGTTGTGCATTCTTCCCGCTGTATCAGCCAGTACAAGATGTTCTCCCTTTGATTTGGCTGATGTAATCGTGTCAAAAATAACTGCAGCGGGATCTGCGCCATGTCCCTGATGAACAACTCTGAAACCGGTACGTTCACCGTGAATCTTCAATTGATCAATAGCGGCGGCGCGGAATGTATCTCCTGCACTGAGAACAATCTTTGTCATCCCCTGATCGCTATAATATCTCGCCATTTTTGCTATAGATGTTGTCTTACCAACACCGTTAACTCCGAGAACCAGAAAAATATTCAGTTTATCCTCTTCCGGTTTGAGATCAACAGATTCTATATGTTCAGAGAGTATGAATTTCAGTTCATCAATAAGCTGATTATTCTCTGTCAGTTTCTTTGCTTTTGTATTTGCTCTCAGTTCATCGACTATTTCCATAGTGACAGATCCGCCGAGATCTGATTCGATAAGCAGATCTTCCAGATCCTCGAAGAGAGATTCATCAATGGTATGATTGCTGAAAAGTTCAAGTAACCGCTTCCCGAGGTTCTTTCTCTCTTTCTTATCATCATTTGTATTCTTTTTTTTCCAGTTAAACATTATCATTCCTTAGATAAACAGGGATTACTGAGTCAATGCTTCAGCAGCCTTGATATACCGGGAAAGTTTAACAAAAACATCGACCAGTAGTCCACCACTGATCCCGATTGTCCCCCAGAATGTTCCGTAACTGATATAATAATTCGTTTTCATCTGATCTGCCAGATCAGTAAATCCGGCGAGAGCATAAGCATTTTGCCTGTCTAAATAATTCATATAAACTCCACCTGTAATCATTGGTGCAGCCACAGAAATACTGAACCAGCCCAAAGACTTGTAAAACTGCTTCTTTTTCAATTGAAAGTTTTCCAGGGGTGTCAGGTCGACCTCAACAAGTTCATAGAAAATATTTTCGGGGTTATCTTTAGATAATTCAAACCCTATATCATAGAATCCTTCGGACCTTATAGTGATCCATAAATTTTTATCATCGTACATAGGGAGATTCAAAGGTGTTTTTCCTGCCCATCTGGCACCAATATAGACATCAGCATTGGGTGGTTCCGTCGATAAAGTCAGGAAATCCACCTCGATTCGGGATAAAGTCCCTTCTATTGTATTCACTTCAAGAGAGGACAATTCCATTTCTGAAGACCAGTAGGAATTATCGGTTCCTATAGCCTCGAGAAAAACAGTTCCCGGCTCCATAGTTTTTATTTCGGTTGAACCGATCCCGATTAACCGGCCGTCACTGTAAATAAGAGCATCTTCCCGGTCTGTTACAACTTTCAATATTGCCCAGGCTCTGCCCAGTATTACAGAGCGCAATTCATTGGCTGCTTCAAAAGCCATAGTTTCAATATCATCTGTAGAACCTGCATTGGAATATATCAGAATCTTTTCTGAAGTAGATGTATAATACCCGGAAACTTCAATATAGAAATACTCATCGACTTTTTCAATGTTGCCTGTTATCAATAGATCGAGATCATAAATATTTGACTGGACAGATGCTATATACTGCTCGGCATCCAATAGATTTTCATCTTCATCGGAATTGATCCACAATACCTGCAGAATATCTGCTGTTTTTATCTGGGAAGATTCAAAATCACTCAGTAAAAGCAATTCATTCTGAATTTTTCCGATATCATCTTCAATAGTCTTTTTTGCAGAATCAGTTGAATCAACGTCAAAAAGCAGATTATCTTTTTTTTTAAAATTCTGAGATAGCTGAACAATCAGTTTTTTTCTCGCCTCTTTCACCAGGGATTTCTGATAATCATCAATCTCATTATTGGATAGAAGATGTGTATCTGAACTAATCAGTTCTTTTCTTATTAAGTCGGGGATACTGCTTTTAAGATATTCATAGGATTCAGAGAGATCTCCGGAAAATTCTTCAATGGCCACTTTCCAATTTTCCCGGCTGAATTGAAGGGAGTTCTCCACTTCGTCAGAATAAATGAAAGCCGGAAACAGTAGCAGACACAATATCCATACCAGTTTATTCATCAATTGCCAGGGCTTTTCTGATAGCCGAAATCATTCTGGATTTTTTAAAAGGCTTCACCACAAAATCTGAAGCGCCGAGTTGTATAGCCCGGATGATATTGTCCTGATCACTCATAGATGAACACATGACTATTTTACTCTCTGAATCAATTTTCTTAATTTCTTCGAGAGCCTGCAGTCCATCCATCACCGGCATTGTAATATCTAAAATAATGACATCCGGTTTGAGTTTTTTAAATTTGTTCAATGCATCAATTCCGTCAACGGCTTCACCTATCACAGTAAAACCTGCGCCATTGATCATCTCTCCAATAACAGATCTCATAAATGAGAGATCATCGACAATAAGTACATTCATTAGTTGTTATCAGCCCATAAATAATGCAGATAGGCTTCAACGAAAGGATCCAGATCACCATCCATCACAGCCTGTATATTTCCAGTCTCATGTCTCGTTCGTAAATCCTTCACCATTGTATAGGGATGAAAGACATACGATCGGATCTGAGAACCCCACCCGATTTCCTTTTTTTCCGCTGCAGTTTTAGCTCTCTCCGCTTCTTGTATCTGCCTGTAATACTCATAAAGTCTAGATTTAAGAACCTTCATAGCCAGTTCCTTATTTTTCAGCTGACTTCGCTCATTCTGACATTGAACCACAATTCCCGATTCATGATGTGTCAGACGTATAGCACTGCTTGTCTTGTTGACATGCTGTCCGCCGGCACCGGAAGCCCTATATGTATCTACACGGATATCTTCAGGACGGATATTCACCTCTATTGTATCATCAATAACGGGAGAAACATATACAGAAGCAAAGGAAGTATGTCTTCTGGCATTGGAATCAAAAGGAGATATTCTAACAAGCCTGTGAATTCCCCCTTCACCTTTGAGAAAACCGTGAACCATATCTCCATCAACCTGGAAGGAAATAGATTTTATTCCACCTTCTGCTTCAACCAGATCCATTACGCTAAGTTTGAAGCCTTTCCGATCAACCCAGCGGCTGTACATTCGATAGAGCATGGCTGTCCAGTCGCACGCCTCTGTACCACCGGCTCCTGAATGAATCGTTACAAAGGCCGATAGAGGGTCAGTCTCCTCACTGAGAAGCTCAATAGTATTGAGTGAAGCGAATTTCCCTTCAATTTCTTCAAGGGCTGCGGAGATCTCACCTTCGAGCGACTCATCGTCTTCCTCGATAGCAAGATTGTGCAGTTCCCGCATATCTTCGACATCCTGAACCAGAGTTTCCCATGGCTCATATTTATTTTTTACCTTCTTTAACTCAAGAAGTTTTGCTTCCGCTTTGTCTTTGTTGTTCCAGAAATCGGGATGTCCCGTTTCCAGTTCAAGCTCCTTTGCCCGCTGCTTTAATTCAGCCGGGTCAAAGTCGCCTCCATGTATCCAGGATCTCTTTACTTATCCCTTTTATTCTGCTGTTCAGATCACTGAGCATTTATTATTTCTCCTTAACAACCAATCTTCTCCATCTTTTCTCACTTAAAGTCGTTATAACCAGAGTCTCCTCAACAGGGTACTGGTAAAAACGTACTGTGTCATAAAAATCAGTTGCCCGATCTACATCGAGCTTCAGTCTGGATAAATATTTATCTCCTATGGAAGTGGATTCAAATGTATTTTTCTGAACTTGTTTAAATCCATACCGGAACAAGAGAGACTGCACTGTTTTTTCACTATCTTCATTTCCAAGATCAAGAATAATTGATACAAACATATATAACCTATATATAACCTATTTTGATTTCATATAGATGTCAATCTATATAAGAAACCGTGTAATCGTATAAAGTGTGGTGTCTATTCACCTGAAATCCTATTATAGAAGATATCCCGGCACAATATCCATAAGTTGTACCAAAACATTCAATGGCGATAACCGCTGAGGCTATGGGAACATTGATTGTACTCGATAGCAATCCGGAAAATCCTGCAACGAGCATAAAATAATATGCCGGATCTTCCGGTCCATATCCAAACAATGCCGCTGAAGCCGCTCCCAGGAATAATCCTATAAGCACAGAAGGGCTTGTCAATCCGACACTGACTCCCGATGCTATTGAAAGAGCTGAGGCAGTAGCCAAAGCAAAAATAAATAAAAGGTATAAGGTCAAATCGGGCAATGAAGTAAAAAATGAATTCACAGGGAACATCTGGCCACTCTCAAGAGACGAGATAAGCCCCTTTATATTTCCAGCCATTTGCGGACTGAATAACAAAATAAGCAGAGAGGCTCCTGAAGCTCCTGTGAATAATTTCAACATGACTTTCTGCCGGTTGCCCTTCCTGAAAAGAGAAGAGATAAAGTCAAAATATATAGTGTAAAGCCGTCCCGTATAAGCAGCTGCAACAGCTGTAATCAAAATAGGGAAAATAAGTGTGCTGCTGAAGATACCGTCGGGAACAATAAAATTCAAAGGAGATGGCAATGAAAAATATTGATAGATATAAACTGCAATCGAGCTGGACAAAACTGCTGGAAACAGATCCGTATATCGCATATTCGCTCTTTGAAGAACTTCAACAGCAAAGATTCCTCCACCTACAGGAGAATGAAATATCGCTCCCACTGCAGCGGACATTCCGCATATAGCAGCTGTTCTTCTGTTATGACTGATAAATCCGCTCTTCTCAAGTAACCGTACAATTTGTGAGTTTATACCAGCCGAGACCCGTCCTGCTGGTCCCAGCATGCCCCCGCTGTTGAGCGTTATCAGGGCAGTCATCGTTGCCAGGAATTTACTGAGTGTCTCCCGGAAAGAGTAAGTACCTTTTTTCTCGAGAACACCATTAATATATGATGGGATTCCGTCCCCCGAGGCAGTAGGAGCAATTCGATAAAACAGAGCTCCGCAGATAAGCGCTCCACTGATTGTCCATATGGGAAACGGTATAGAAGAAGACTGTATGATTTCATTGCCTTTAATAATCATCATATAGAAAAAAGCCACCAGTAAAGATCCGGTAACTCCCGCTGTTATTGAGATGATCATCCATTGAATGAGAAAATTTACAGATTTTTTGTATTCACCACCGATTTTTTTCATATATCAAAGATCTGACAAACTGTTGGATTTATCATTTAACTTTTTTTTGTTAAATGAAGTCCCGAATTCACTCCAGGCTTCATTCTGTTCATCTTTAGTATATCGCCGTTTCTTAACAGGCTGATCACCAGAAATCGCCGAGGATCTGCGCTTTTTGCCTGTATTGTGGCTTTGGATCTTATTTTTCCGTTTTCGGTACTCTTTCTTTCTCTCTTCTCTGGTCATAGATGAAAAATCAGGCTCACTGATTTTTTTTGAAGTACCCTGGTTACCAGAATCTGCAGCTCTCGATTTCAATGTACGACTCATCCCGGTAAATGTCTTTCTATAGCTGTCATATCGGCCCATAATCCTGATAAAAAGCTGTTTCCATATGGGGATTTTTAAATATGCAATTTGGAAAATATCCAGCACATCGAGATTGAATAGAACTTCGAGAGGTTTAAATTTCAGGCGCCCGGGCTCAAAATAATTTTCAAGCATAGACCTGATTCTGGCTACATCTTTGACCTTCATTTTCTTCTTGGCAATATGAATCACCGCTTCGGAAATTACTGCGGGACGATCAATGAAAGCGAGAAACATAGGATCCCAGTCATTCAGCTTTTCTCTGATGTTGTTACGGAAATTCTCATTGCTGAAGAACACGGAAATATTCGATTTATTATTAGTCCGTATCAGCGATCCCATCAATTTCTGATACTCGATCTGCAGATCTGCGGAAAACTGCGCCAGATTAGTCACAAAATAAGTATAAATATTATCGCGGTGAATGTATTTCAAACCTATATACACTATATGAGGAAGCTGGGTCTTCTTCTTGGCAGTGACAAAATTCTCATAGAACTTGTCTTTGAATTCAGGCCACCTCGATAGAGATTTTTCCAATTTTTTATTCAGATCTTTCTGATCGATAAAAAACGAATCCTCATGACAGATTTCATGGGAAATAGTCTTCATTTCTTCATACATTTCCATATCATCTGCTCTTTTTTTATCAAGGGCCTTTATTTCATTTTCTGAAAAGAAACGTATCAGTTCACATGCCGAAAAAAAATCTTTGTTGACGAGTCTGCTCTTCTGCAAAATCTCTTCTTTCGCATCTAGAATAGAAACTGTCAACTTTCGCCAGAAATTGGGATCATTAGTCGTCATATCTTTCTTCAGTTCCATCAAAGCTGACGATTGAAGTTTTGCAACATATGATAAAATATTGGGATTCTTAATACCATCGCGAACACGGCGTAGACTCATGGTCATCAATGGTGCCAGAGAACCTGAAGTGGCTATAAAATAATCATCATCACTAGTGGGTATTTTAAATATTCGCCCCTCATTCCTGCATTCTTTGAAGAAAGATCTGGTAATATTTCTGGGAGTCAGTATCTCAATAAATAATTCCGGTATTTCAACCCCCTGATCAGCCATTGTTGCTGATGTCAGCATAGGGTGAACCGATGATAACATTGATATCTCTATTTCATCTTCTATCAAATGGTAAAAGAAAGACTTGTTTGCCATATCGGTTAATATAATTGTGTGTTTTTTAAGATCGCCGTTTACGCATTTGTGCTTCAGAAGACCGCATCTGGCAGTTTTCAATCTCGACAAAAGGTTTACAAGATCCTTTTCAGCAAATCTGATTCCGCTTACCTGATTTACAAAACTGGAATAATTAATTCCAGGTTGCCAGTTTTCGCATAGGGACTGGAAAATTTTCCTATGTTCTGAAGCAAAATTCCCGATCTGAGATAGGAATTCTTCTCTTCTCATGGAATCTACATTAACAAATTCGGGGACATGCTGTAGATGTGTTGCCAATTGCGGCGTTTTATCGTTTGAATTAGACATAGATACCTTAAATTATATTTTCTTTTTATCTTCCCGCCATTTTTTTATCTTTGGAATGATGTCCAATAGACTTTTCAAAATCAGACAGATTCCCACGACTAACATAACTGAAGCTACAATATTCATATTAAATATATTACACCTTTATCTTTTTTTACTGCAAGAACGGATTATTATTTATTTAAGAGTGATTAACCAGCTTCTGTGTATCCTGGTGTTTCTCTTAAAATCCTCACTTATCGTGTTCTCACTGATTTCTGATATATTAAGATTATCGAGCGCTTCCTTATCTATCTTGAATTTTCTGAAATTATTGGAAAAAATAAGTGTACCATCCTTTTCCAGGCTTTTTACGGCAAGTCTGATAAGAGACACGTGATCCCTTTGTATATCAAATGTGGAGCGGGTGCTTTTTGTATTGGAAAAAGTTGGAGGATCGAGAAATATCAGGTCAAAACGGTCTCGATTGCTTTTCAGAAATGCAAAACAGTCATCTTTCACATACTTATGTTTTCTTTCTCCAAATCCGTTCAATGCCATATTGTCTCTAGCCCAGTCGATATACGTTTTTGATGCATCAACAGAAACAGTGTTTCTGGCTCCTCCTGCAGCAGCATGAACTGTAGCAGTTCCCGTATAACAAAAGAGGTTCAGAAATTTTTTATCTTTCGCCATATCGTGTATCATGGAACGGACGATTCTATGATCGAGAAAGATTCCCGTATCGAGATAATCTGTAAAATTTACCCAGAATTTATTTCCGCCTTCATAAACAACCTCTCTCTTCCCTTCCTGTGCAAAATGAGAATATTGAGATTTACCTTTCTGCTTCCGTCTGGTCTTTAAAAAAACTGATGAGCGGTCAAGATCAAGAATTTCTGGAAGTGATTTCATTATATCCTTTACTCTTTTATCAGCAGTTTCAGGATCTATTTCCTTTGGAGCAGCATATTCCTGAACCAAAGCCCATGAGGATTCGTAGTAATCAATTGCAACATTGTAATCCGGTAGATCAGCATCATAAATTCGGAAAGAGCTGATATTCGACCTTTTTGCCCATTTTGAAAGATGTTTTTTTCTCTTTTTGAGACGATTGATAAAAGACATAGCCCCCGAATCGAAACGCTCTTCCAAAGGTTTCAGCTGGATGTTACTTTCTTTAGATTTTACTCCACTCTCTGTTGAAATAGAAAATTTCGCCAGTATACATTTGATAGAACCATTATAAATAGTATTGATCTTATCTGCTCTCAATCCTGTACTTTTTGAAAGTTCAGGACTACTTGTAATCATAGAAACTTTCCAGCCGGGAAAACGCTCTTTGAAGATATCACCCATGCTTCTGTAGAGCGATCGCAGATTTTCGATCTCCCCCAGCCTCTCACCGTAAGGCGGATTAACAGTTATCAGACCGGGAATATTCCATGTATCATTTTTTCTGAGATTTGAAAGTTCTCTTTTCTCAACATGAACAATCCCCGATAAACCTGCTCTTTTAATATTTTCAAATGCTCTGGAAATTACCCGTCCATCCTCGTCATATCCAGTAATCGCCGGGATCTTGTCTTTTCCTTTTTCCCGCAGCTCTTCCGCTTCATCCCATAGATCTTCCCATAGGTCGGCATCGTGTTTCATCCATCCGTAAAATCCAAAATAGGACCGGTATAGTCCCGGCGCAATATTTCCGGCCATAAGTGCCGCTTCTATGGGCAGTGTGGCTCCTCCGCACATGGGATCGATAAAGGCACCACCCTCTTCAGCAATGGTTTTCCAATCAGAACGGTAAAGAAGAGCAGCTGCTGTATTCTCTTTTAATGATGCTGAACTTCCATCGAGGCGGTACCCCCTTCTGTGGAGACTGTCACCGGATAAATCCAGTGATACGGTAGCCTGGTTCTGATGAATATGGAGATTGAGATTGACTTTAGGTTGATTTCGCTCAACATCGGGACGTTTCCCAGTTAGATCTCTGAAATAATCAACAACAGCATCTTTCAATACAAGGGAAGCATATCGCTCATTGTGTATTTCTGATTTAGAAACATGAGTTGAAACTGCAAATGAATCTTCAACGGAAAAAATATTTTCCCATTTTATCAATTTGGCAAAACGGTATAACTGGTCCTTTGAATCCGCTGTAAATTCTTTTATCGGCAACAGGATTCTATTGGCGGTTCTGGACCACAGACAGGCTCTGTAAGCTGTTTCCAGTGTTCCTGAAAAATGAACTCCCGCTTTTACCAGTTTTATATTGCCGGCTCCGAATTTTTTAAGTTCTTCCGCCAGTAAATCCTCTATATTGAGAGGTGTTGATGCAAAAAATTTATACTCTGTAGACATAAGATAAAATAATACAGGATTTACTCTATATTTACTATAAGCAGAGAACTAATTAATGCTTTCGCCAGAAATAGGGAGTGAAGAGTATCAGCACCGTATAGATTTCCAATCGACCTGCCATCATAGCAAAACTGAGGAACCATTTTACATAATCGGGAAAAAATGAGTAATTCATTGTCGGTCCGACAAGAGAAAATCCGGGACCGATATTGCCGACTGTTGCCAAAGCCGTGGAAAAACTGGTGATCAGATCATAATCTCCCGGAGATGTCGCCACGACAGCCGTAGTAAAAAGGAGGAGCATGATATAGAGAAAAACAAATCCCAGTACAGTATAGACAAAATCTTTCCTGATAGTGATTCCGTTCATTCTCGTTGTAAAAACACCTCGGGGATTTGCCAGATGTTTCATTTCCGTAACAGATTGCTTAAATAAAGTGACAATTCGAATCACTTTTATCCCGCCCCCTGTAGAACCGGAACACCCCCCGATAAACATCAATCCGAAAAGTATATATTTAGAAAATGAGGGCCATATATCAAAATCAGTAGTAGCAAAACCGGTTGTAGTGATGATTGAAGCAACCTGAAAAGAAGAAAACCTCAGGCTTTCACCAAAAGTGCTGTATATTTTTCCACTGAGAGGAATTGCCGCCATTAACGTGGCTACCACAAATATCAGCAAATAGGCTTTTAGCTCTGTGTTTTTCTTAAGCTCCTGAAGATTTCCAGTAAGAACCCGGAAATACAGACCGAAGTTCAATCCGGCCAGAACCATAAAAATCGTAATAACAGCATCAATATAAGCGGAGTCATAATGTCCGACACTGGCGTTTTTAGGAGAAAAACCACCTGTAGCCAGAGTTCCGAATGTATGTGTCAGTGAATCGAACAGATTCATGCCACCGAATAGGAGAAGAACAGTCTCCAGAACTGTCATACCGATATAGATAAACCAGAGCAATTTAGCCATGTGGGTGATTTGGGGAGTGATTTTATCCATAGTCGGACCGGGCGATTCAGCACTGACCATCTTCACCCCGCCGATACCCAGCAGAGGCATTATTGCAACTGTAAGGACGACAAATCCCATCCCGCCTAGCCAGTGAGTCAGAGATCTCCAGAAGAGTATTGATTTGGGAAGGCTCTGTATCTCAGTTAGAATGGATGCTCCCGTAGTTGTAAATCCCGACATTGTTTCAAAATAGGCATCTGCAAAAGAGGGAATGATTCCGGAAAAATAAAATGGCAGTGCACCGGCAATAGAGGCAATGATCCAGCTGGTCGTAACCATAAGAAATCCATCTTTAGCGGAAAATTGTTTCCCTTTTCTCTTTCTGGTTAGTGAATTAAGTAGAATTCCACTAAGCAGTACGATAGCAATAGTCTGCATAAATGCCTGGATTCCAGCCTGTTCTCCATTATAAACAGCAATACCCAAAGGAAAGAGCATAAAACCGCCGATAACCATTATCAGTACGGAAATAATATGAAAGACCATTGCAAAATGCATTATTCTACTCCGAATATCGATTCAAGACGCTTCACTGCATCTTTTCTGGCTATCAGAACTATGTGGTCATTGGGTTCCAATGGGAGTGAGCCATGGGGGATTATATTTGTATCTCCACGGGAAACATGTATGATCAATGTCTCTTTTGGAAGTTTAATATTCTTGATCTGTTGATAACTCAGAGATGATGTCTGGTTCAATTCAAACTCTATAATCTCAAAAGGGCTTCCGGAAATATTGTGAATACTCTTTATATTTCCTTTTCTGATCACTTTGAGAATCGTGTTTACCAGAACATTGTTGATACTGATAGAGACATCAATTCCAAGACTTTCCGCAATTTGCTTATACGCTCTTGTCTGAACAAGAGCGATCGAACGGAGAACGCCCACTTTTTTAGAATACATGCTTGTTATCAGATTCAATTCCTGATTACCTGTCGAAGTGATCACCAGATCGTAATCTTTTAAAAGCTCCTCTTCCCAGATTTCTTCATTGGTGATATCTGCATGGGTGACCAATGCTTTTGGAAAACGCTCGCTCAGATATTTGCATTGCTCGTAATCCGTATCTATCAGATGAAGATTTTTTGTACTTTTTTTAGTAAATTTTCCAAAAAGTTTGTTCAGAAAACCCGAATCTTCCCCTTTATAGGAATCGAGGTAGTCAGCTACATAACACCCGAGATTTCCACAACCGACTAAAGCGACTTTTTTTATTGATATTTCCGGTTTATCAAAAAAAGAGAAAATTGTTTTGAATTCGTCTTCTTTTGCAATCAGATAAACGAAGTCATTTTCTTCGAATACTGTATTTCCATCAGGGATTATATACGTTGTATTTCTCTTTAGAACAGGGACCAGAAATGTAGCTTCAATGGACTGATTGACTTGTAAAAGTGTCTGACCGATCATCAATGAGTCCCGTGGAATAGTCAGATTCAGCATCTGAAGGTCGGTATTTTTAAACTGAAGTACATTGCTCATAGCACCGTGCTCTACAGATTTAGCGATTTCCTTAGCTGCTTCGATTTCAGGATTGATAATATGATTGATTCCCAGCATCGGTTGAGAACTAATTGTACTGTGGCTGTAATCAATATTCCGGACCCTGGCTATAGTAAAAATATGACTGGAATAAGATGAAGCCAAACCACAGGCTATCATATTCATTTCATCGGACTCGGTGACACTGATAAAATAATCCGCTTTGTCGAGACCGGCCTGTTTTAATGTTTCTAAATTGTTCCCTTCATCGTTAATAACGATACAGTCCAGCTGGTTACTGACCTGTTTCGCCCGATGGGAATCCCGCTCAATAATTGTTACTTGTATGTCTTCATGTATCAGCTGTCTTGCCAGATGATATCCGACCTTTCCAGCACCGAGTATTATAATATTCACGTTGGAACACTAAACCACAAAATCTATCATGTCAAGAAATGCGCTCTATTCCCATTTAAATTTGAAGTCTAAATTCCAGCGATTTCTCAATTCAACCATCTGATTCTGAAGGGCTTCAGGAATGGGGCAGCCATGCTCCTCTCTATATTTTCTCGCTAAAAATTCTTTCTCACCAGCTGTATAAATCCGTTCTTCACCGGGGGCTTTTTTTGAAGCTCTCAAATCTCTCATAATAGCTCCGGCTATCGTTCTGAAAACTCGTTCACCCATAAAGAATTCAGTATTGATTGCGATAAAAAAATGGCCCAGCGGAAATGGGATCTTATTCCCCTTTTCATCGAAGCCATTGAGATCCTTCATAAACTTGCCATTTTGAAGAGCTGCCGAAAGAACTTCCACTACAGCGGAATATCCATACCCTTTATAACCGCCAGATTTATCTCCCAAACCGCCAAGAGGCGTTAAAGCAGCTTTTCCCTGAGTTAAATCAACCAGAACCTGTCCCGTATCGGTTCTTGTTTCACCGTTCTCATCAATAACCCATCCCGCAGGGAGATCTTTCCCCTCTCGATCATAAACTTCTATTTTTCCTCTCTGGGAAACAGAAGTCGCGCAATCGAGATTAAAATCGAATTCTTCATCAGTGGGAAGCCCTATTGTTAAGGGATTAGTGCCCAGCATATTTTCCACACCAAATGTCGGGGCTGTAGAAGGTCTGGCATTTGTCCCTGTAAATCCAATCATCCCGGCTTTGCAGGCCATAGAAGTATAGTAACCTGCTATACCGTAATGAGTTGAATTTCTCACTGTCACCATACCCATCCCATGCTCTTTTGCCTTATTCATTGCCATTTTCATAGCCTTTTTGGAAACAACATGCCCCATTCCGTTATTTCCGTCGAGAACAGCTGTAGTCGCAGTTTCCTTAATGATATCAATTTTTGTAATCGGATTGACGATTCCTGCATCGAGTCGGTCAATATATATAGGTTTTAGACGGCCTATACCATGAGAATCTATGCCACGTTTATCAGATTCTATCAAAACATCGGAAATAATCTCAGCATCATTTTCAGGAATATCACTATGGACAAGAACCTGTTTCATAAATTTTTCAAGTTCAGCAAAATCCATCCAATGACAGTCTTTGTAATTTTCTCTATAGTCCAGAAGCATCTCCATTGCGATCTATTTTAATCTTTATCAGTTTTTTATTATTGATGGTTTTATCACAACTCATTAATTGTAATCAATTCTATTCCCGCGGCTTCAAAGTCACGAACAAAAGAGGGATCGGGAAGTATATCGGTGATGAAAACATCAATGTCGTCGAGAACGCCAATATTGTGTTGAGATAAAACACCTAGCTTCGATGAATCAGCCACAACAATGACTCTTCCTCTTGTCTGATCAATCATTTTCCGACTGACTGCCGCTTCATGAGTATTGTGTGAGGTCAGCCCCATTTTAAAACTGATTCCATCAATACCAATGATACAAGCAGTTGGATGAACTCTGTCCAGTCTGTTTAACACTTCTTCACCAACAAGACAGCTTGTGCCCGCTCTCAAAGTTCCCCCGGTCAGAATCAATTCACAATCAGGTCTCATCTCAACAGTCGCAAGAGCTCCTACATTGTTGGTAATAATTGTCAGATTTTTTTTAAGGGCAAGTTCTCTTAAAACAAGTGCTGTCGTCGAACCGCTGTTTACAAACACAGTTTCTCTATCAATAATAAGAGAAGCCGCTTTCCTCGCAATAGCCTTTTTAAAATTTATATTTTTTTTATCTTTATCAAAATACGAAGGTTCATTAACCTGGAGATTAGTGCTGATGGCACCGCCATGTGTCCTTTCCAGCAGGCCTTCTTCTTCCATAACGGTAAGATCCCTTCTAATTGTTATTACTGATACATTCAGGTTTTCGCTTAGATCATCGACTCTGACGATACCCTTTCCCTTTAGAAACTCAAGGATTCGAGCTCTGCGTTCTGCCGGTATTTCATTTTTCATATATAACTCTCATTCAATCATTATGTTAAAAATTGTTTTATAGAACAAGTATTATGTTTATCTTTTTCCGGCTTTAGCAGAAAGCCCAATCAGGAATTTTTCTATCTGTATTTCTCATATCACTAACCGGGAATATTCTCACAACCAATATTGTTTTAGAATTAAAATGATATAAAAGATCGGAGGAGTTTTAAACGTTCATGCTTTTTTTGTTGACCATTGACCATAAACGTGATATGTATTAAATAACTGAGAAGTTGCGTTGTTCTTTAAATCTGCTATTTGTGTCCTGGTTTCCGTCACGCCGTGTTTTTTGCACATCCTGATGAGTTTTACGACTGAAGATAATCAATTGTAGCGAATAAGATGAATTGTAAAGCGTAAACTCAACAGAAAAATTATTTTAAAGCCCGGTAATGAACCGGTAAGGATGTACAATGGCTAAAAAAATCTATGTAGGTAACTTAAGTTACAACACAGGTGAAGATAACTTGGCAGATCTGTTCGCACAGTATGGTCAGGTTAACAGCGCAAAAATTATTTTCGATAGAGAAACAAACCGATCTAAAGGTTTTGGTTTTATCGAAATGGAAGAAGAAGATGCTGCTGAAGCTGCAATTTCTGCTCTTAACAACTCTGAATTTGACGGAAGAAACCTAAGGGTTAACGAAGCAGTCGAAAGAGAAAGAAGACCTAGAAATAACAACTACTAGATTTAAATCTTTAGTTTTTAATAAAACTTCAAAAACCGGATAATACATCCGGTTTTTTTATTTATAATGAATTAAACATGGTATTTGTCAAAAAATATTTTTCTCTGAGATTTGCGCACTGGAAGGTATGCAAATGGAATCCAGGAGGAAGTGATCTTCCTCCACTCTGAATATTCGGGATATTTTGAAAGAGTTATGTTTTCTGTCATAATTGTACTGCCTGCAAATAAAAGAATAAGAACTGAACAACCAGCTATTGCAGGATTCAGCCCGGAATTCATATGTAGATAGAGATATACAACGATCCATTGGCCGATTTCACTGAAATAATTCGGATGTCTGCAATATTTCCAAAGACCGAATGTATTAAATCCCAACTGTACCCTTTTATCAGTTTTACCTGTGTCATCACTTCGTAACTTGTAATACCTCAATTGCTGTATATCGGAAATGGATTCAAATAACAGCAGCGAACCATGTATAACAAAGAGAATTATTTCGAAACTCTGTATTGGTCCAGTGTATTTACCCAGATAATAAACAGGCAAAGTAAAAAGGAATATTAAAACCAACTGGAATGTTGAGATAAAAAACAGATTGAATATTTCAAAAAGGAATCGGTTGGATATTTTCCCCCTCAGAACTTCCCAGCGATAATCCTCACCATAAAATCCCTTTTTGAAAGAGAAAAGATAACCGCCTTTAATTGCGAAATTAGTTGTCAGACGTATACCCCAGATAATTATTAAAACGGCGACAATTATGTATCTGGGATTACCTAGATACTCGTGCATCCAAATCAGAACATAAACTGGAGGAAGAACCGACCAGATTCGATCGACATGAGAATAATTTTGTGTAATCAGTCCTGCAAAAA
>Ga0209475_10000307_pt1 | contig 120557 bp, 108 predicted proteins | sample tdDd471_FD_187128 | JGI IMG/M metagenome (GOLD analysis project Ga0209475, IMG submission 187128) | Marine sediment microbial communities from the Atlantic coast under amendment with organic carbon and nitrate - tdDd47.1 (SPAdes)... | ecosystem: Environmental > Aquatic > Marine > Coastal >... | reverse complement strand
AAGCTGTAGGTCCCGTCGCCATGATCCGTCACCGAGCCATGGGCCGGATCGACAGTGACCGCGGTCACACTCAGATCATCGCCGTCAATATCGGAGGCGTTGGCCAGAAGGTCCGCCGCCGTGAAGCTGAGCGCCGTATCCTCCAGGGTCGCCCCCAGATCGACATGGCCGGCGATCGGCCCGTCATTCGCCGCGCTCACCGTGAGAGTCACCGCGCCGCTGTCGGTCGCCCGGCCGTCGCTCAGCGTATAGGCGAAGCTGTCCTCGCCGTGGAAATTCTCCGCCGGGGTATAGCGGAAGGTCCCGTCGGCCTCGAGCTCGACCACCCCGCCCCCGGCCGTGGTGATCGTCTCGGCGACAACGCTCAGGCCGTCGCCGTCCACATCCGTGTCATTCTGCAGCACGTCGCCCGTGATCGCCTGGTCTTCCGCGCCCCGGAAGCTGTCCGCCGTCGCCTGCGGCCCGTCATTGGTTCCGGTCACCGTCACCGTCGCCGTCGCCGCATCAACGCCGCCCTGGCCGTCCGCGACCTGATAGCGGATCTCGACCGTCGCCGTCTCGCCAACCGCCAGCCCGTCATAGGCGCTGCCCGGATTGAAAGTAATTGATTTACCGTCATGGGATACGGCGCCCAGTCCCTCGACCAGCTCCGCATCGGTGATAAAAAGATTATCGCCGTCGGCATCCGTATCATTGGCCAGAACATCAAGGGAAAGGGAGACATCCTCATCGCTTACCGCCTGATCGGCGGCGGCGACGGGCGCCTGGTTGGCGGCCTCCTCAGGATCGGATGACGTCCCGTCATTTTGATCTGTATTTTGATTTTGTTCCGCGGAACGGTCTGTCGCCGGCGCAGGCGTTTCCGGGCTCTGACCGGACAAGCCGGCCCCGGTCTGCTGCGGGCTTACAGCCGGGCCTGTCGGAGCGGCGTCTTCAAAATTCACTGCGGATGTGGCCGTACCGGATCCCACGATGGCTTCACCGGTCGCCTGATCGTCTTCTGTGGCGGAATTATCACGGGCAAGCCCGGACAGCCTGGCTTCCGCCTGTTCAATATTGTCGCGAACCGGCGAACCAATAACCTCTGTGTCGTCACTTGCGGCAGACGGAAAAGACCGCCCCCCCTGATGGTCAATGCCCTGCCCTTCCGCATGGCGGCTGCCCAAATGAATATTTGACCGGGTATGCGTATCCTGGACGCCGTCTTCAACAGTCTCATTTAGCCTGACATCACGGTCCGTTTTCGTTTCTACACGGTCCGCCCCCTGAAGAATGGGGTCCAGTTCGATATCGGCGTTATTATTTGTCGACGTGTTCCGACTCTTGTCAGCCATAGGACGCTCTCCGGTCAATTATATATTTTACAGCCAGATCCATGGGCCAAGGTGAACGCCACACAGACCATCCCCCTTAATGTCTAACAGGAAATATTAAACAAACTCTTGCCTTATATGGTTAACAAAAAATTAAGAAAAATCGCTGAAAACCATTAAATTTCAATTAGTTATATAATAAAAATCATCTATAAAATTCATAAAATTTGATCTTTCCGGGAAAGCTTTCAAATATTAACCATTATTCAACTCAATCGTCGTAATCATGGGATGCACGACAAGGAAAAACGCAAAGCAAGCGATCCCCGGATCAGTTGACGAGTAATCAGGTAAAGGCCGAAAATATAAAATGACCGCTTTTAGAGTAGAAATTCCCTGGACAGCGAAGCAGAATTCCCGCGCCGGTTTCATGCCCATATTGCGGGCGGACATCCTGCTCGCCTCATTATTTCTGAACGCCCTGTCGCTGGCGATGCCCATGGTCCTGCTTCAGGTTTATGACAGAATTATTCCCAACGTCGCCCTTCAAACCCTGACCCTGCTGATTTTCGGCCTGCTGGTCGTGCTGATTATTGACGTTCTGCTGCGTACGGCCCGGTCCTATATATCCGGCTGGATCGGGGCAAAATACGAACATGAAATGGGGATTCAGGCCGTCGGAAAACTGTTGCGGGCGGATTTGCAGGCATTGGAGAAAGTGGCGCCCGGCGTTCATCTGGATCGCCTGTCCTCCATTGATTCGGTGCGGGATTTCTACGCCAGCCAGGCGGGGCTCGCCCTGGTTGACCTGCCTTTTGTCATCCTGTTTTTGGGCCTTTTGGGCTATATCGGCGGCGCGCTGCTGGTGGTGCCGGTCATTCTGCTGCTGGTCCTCAGCGTCAGCGCCTTCGTGCTCGGCGTCCATCTGAAAGAGGCGATCGAAAATGACACCATCTGGGAAGACCGCCGATACAGTTTCATCATTGAAGTGCTGACCGGCATTCATTCCATCAAAAGCATGGCGATGGAAAACCTGATGGGCCGCCGGTATGAAAAGCTGATGGAAAACTGTTCAAAGGCCAGTTATCAGGTTATTTTCCTCAACGGCCTGTCGCAGGGAATTGGCAACGTATTTTCGCAAATCACCATGGTCGCCGTCGCCAGCATCGGCAGCATTCTGGTGATCGACAACCAGATATCGATGGGGGCGCTGGCGGCGAGCACCCTGCTCGCCGGGCGCACCGTGCAGCCGCTGCTCCGGGCCCTTGGCATCTGGACCCGTTTTCAGCATATCCAGATCGCCGACGAAAAAATCAAGTCCATCAACGATACGCCGGCGGAACGGCCGGATGATACGGTCAATATTGAAAAAGTCGACACCATCGAATTACGGAATGTCTGTTTTCAATATGATCAAAAAGGCCATGCCATTCTGAATAATGTCAACATCCGGCTCAAACAAGGCGACACCATCGGCGTCCGCGGCGGCAACGGTTCGGGCAAATCGACTTTGCTGTGGGCCCTGATGGGCGGATTGCGCCCGACATCCGGCGAGATCCTGATCAATGGCGAAGCGCCCGAAACCTTCGCCACGGACAGTTTGCGCAACAAAATCGCCTATCTGCCGCAGAGGCCGATCATGTTCCGCGGCACGATCCTCGACAATCTGACCATGTTTCGCGGCGATCGGCATATTGATGACGCCCTTAAAATCGCCGAAATGCTGAAGCTTGACCAGATCCTGGCCCGGATGCCCGACGGCTATGAAACCGTGGTCGGCGACGGGGCGCAATGCGAGATTCCGACCGGCATCGCGCAAAGAATCACCATTGCCCGGGCGCTGGCCGGCAAACCGGACGTCATTTTGTTTGACGAGGCCAATTCAGGGCTGGATACCCGGTCCGACGAGGACCTGCATCAGTTGATCAAACAGCTCAAGGGCGCCTGCGCCATTGTTCTGGTCAGCTATCGCCCTTCCCTGCTGCGCATGGCCGACAGACTGTACGACCTGAAGGACGGCGCTTTGCTGGATGTGCAAAATCAGGCCAGCTCCCAAACCCCCGAGCCCGGCAAAAAGAGGGGGAAAAAATGACCGAGCCGGTAACCACAAAAGAAAAATTAACGCAAAATACCCGCGGCCCGGCCCGGGAACTGATGGACAGCCTGCAACAGGATATTCAAAGGGGCGTCAAGCTTTCCGTATCCCACGCCGACCAACTGGCCCAGGCGGTAAAGGCCGGCCGGATCGGCTCCTTCAGCACAGAATCGCCTTATGCCTCCTGCCTTATCCCCCTTTTGACCGCCCTCGGCTGGCGCGGCAATATTCGCGGGCTTTTCGAGGCGCTGCCTCATTTCGCCGATGACCTTGACCTGACGGAATTCAGAAACACGCTGGCTCATCTTCATTATAAAACGGTGCAGTCCCCCGCCGCCATCGACCAAATTGACCCGCGTCTGTTTCCCTGTGTTTTTATCGATCAGAACCAGCGGCCGCTGGTCCTTCTGTCGCGGGATGATAATGGTCTGCGGATATTCGACAGCGCCGACCGGAAAGAAAAATATCTTGACGACCTGGCGCTTGTCGGGATGGCCTATTTTGTCTCAACCGAATATACGAGCCAGACCAACAGGAAGAAACAGCAGAAAACGCCCGACAACTGGGTCGGCAATCTGCTGTTGCGCTTTAAAAGCACCATCAGGCAGCTTTTCGCCATGACTTTGGCGCTCAATATTTTCGCCCTTCTGGTGCCGCTGTTTATCATGGCCATCTATGACCAGGTCATCCCGTCAAAATCCGGCGCGACGCTCGGCTATCTGACCGGCGGTATCGCCTTTGCGATCCTCTGTGAGATCCTGCTGCGCGTCATCAGGTCGCGGTTCGTCGCCTATCTGGGCGCGCGGGTGGAAAATATCGTCACCAGCGCAACCTTCCAGAAACTGCTCTCCCTGCCGCCGTCGATGACCGAATCCTCGCCCATCGGCAGCCAGGTTTCCCGACTGAAGGAATTTGATTCCATTAAAGGATTATTTTCCGGAACCCTGGTCAATGTCATCCTGGAACTGCCCTTTGTCGTCATCTTTCTGGCGATTATCGGTATATTGGGCGGCAGTCTGGCCTATATCCCGATTGCCATGATGGCCATTTTTGGCCTGGTGGCCTTTATCATGTTGCCGTCCATGAAGCGTACCGTCTCCGCATCAAGCCGTCACAAGGCCGAACGACACAGTTTCCTGGTGGAAAGCATGTCAAACCTGCGAACCATCAAGCAGACCGCTTCGGAGCAATCCTGGCTTGACCGCTACAGAGGCCTGTCCGCGGAAGCGGCTTTTTCTCATTTCCGGACCTCTCAGGTTTCCCTGCTGATGCAAAGCCTGGCCCAAGCGATCATGATGGGCGCCGGGGTGGCGACGATTGGTTTCGGCGTGTTGAAGATTCTCGAAGGCGAGATGAGCATCGGCACCCTGATCGCCTGCATGGCCCTGGTCTGGCGGGTCCTGTCGCCCCTGCAAAGCCTGTTTCTGACCCTGACCCGTCTTGAACAGACCTTGAACAGCATCAAGCAAATCAATCTGCTGATGAAAATCACCTCGGAAGACGATCCCAACCCGTCGAATCTTTCCCAGCGGGAGTTTGCCGGGCATATCGTCATGGACCGGGTCAGCTTCCGCTATCGGCCGAACGCCGAACCGGCGCTGCTCGGCGTGTCCTTTGAAATTCAACCGGGGGAAATGCTGTCGATCATGGGACCGAATGCGGCCGGTAAATCAACTGTCCTCAAACTTCTGCTCGCCATGAGCCGCCCCCAGGCGGGGCAGGTTATTCTTGATGGCATGGACATTCGGCAGATTAACCCTGTCACCCTGCGTCAGGCGATCGCCTACGTCCCGCAGGAAGCGCATTTTTTCCATGGCACGATCGCCCAGAATTTAAGGCTGTCCCATCCCATGGCCTCGGACGAGGAATTACACGACGCCTGTCGCAAGGCCAATGTCCTCGACGATGTCCTGAAGCTGCCGCGTGAATTTGAAACCCGCATTGGCGATCATTCGATCCAGAGCCTGCCCTCCAGTTTCAAACAACGCCTTTCCCTGGCCCGGGCCTACCTGAAGAATGCGCCAATCCTGCTGCTTGATGAACCGGCGAAAACGCTTGATTATGACGGCGACCGGGCCTTTATGAAATCACTTGAAGCGATGAAGGGGAAAACCACCATACTGATGGTCTCCCACCGGCCGAGCCATATCAAGATGGCCGACAAGCTATTGGTGCTTGAAGATGGCATGGTCCGCCAGTTTGGCGCGCCGTCCGAGATATTTCCAGAAATGCAGGGACAAACCGCATGACCGACAAAATTCAAAAACAAGAAGACAATCCGACCATGACCGAGGAAACGGCAAGCGCCCCACTGGTGAATAATTCCAGCAAACTGGACAAGCTGATCGAAAAGGCGACCGAACTTTCCCGGCCCCGGAAACAGAAACCGGTCAGCTACTATACCCGTTTTCTGTCCCGCGCCATTCTGCTCGAAGAATCCGGACCGCCGCAGGCGATCATTTCAACCGTCGGCGTCATCTCCCTGTTTATTTTCGGCATGATCATCTGGGCGGCGGTGACCTCGCTCAATGAAACCAGTGTCGCAATCGGCGAGATCCGGCCGGCCTCCACCGTTCAGCCGGTACAGCACCTCGAAGGCGGCATTGTCTCCAAGGTCCTGGTCAGCGATGGCGATGAAGTCAGAAAGGGCCAGCCCATTCTGGAGATGGCCCCGACAGCCGCCATATCAAACCTCGACCGGATCAAGGCCCGCCATACGGCGCTTAATCTCCAGATCACACGCCTGAAGGCCTTCGCCGCCGGCGAAGAAGGCGATTTTTCAAGTTATGAGCAAAGCCACCCGTTACTGACGCAGGATCAAAAGGATGTCCTGCATCAGCAAAACAAGTCCCGCGAAGCCCAGCAACAGGTCATCCATTCACAACTGGACGAGAAGCGCAACGAACTTGTGGTGCTGGCGCGGCAGGAAAAAACCCAGACCAATAACCTGGCGATCATCGCCGAAGAACTGAAACTGCGACAGGAACTGACGGACAAGGGCCTCGGCTCAAAACTCAAACTGCTCCAGATTCAACGCGACCATAACAAGGCCCAGGGCGACCTGCTGGAAACCCAGTCGCGCAAAGCCAGCGTAAAAGCGGCCATCGCCCAGGTCGAAGGCAGCCTGGTCGCCCTGAACGAAAAATTCCGCAATGACGCCCTGATACAGGTCGACAGCCTGAGCAGCGAACGTGCCCAGGTCAGCGCGGAACTGACCCAACTGACCGACCGTGTGAAAAGGCTCAAGGTGATCGCCCCGGCCGACGGGATCGTCAAGGGCCTGAAATATCGCTCCGTCGGCAGCGTCGTGCCGCCCGGCGATGTTGTCGCCGAAATCGTCCCCATGTCCGATACACAGGTGGCGGAGGTCAGAATCTCCCCCCGGGATATTGGCCATGTCAGGGTCGGCAGCGAGGTTCTGGTCAAAATCGACACTTATAATTTCGCCCGCTACGGCAGTATCACCGGCCAGTTGAATCAGGTATCCGCCTCGTCCTTCATGGATGAAAAGGGCGAGACATATTTCAAGGGCCTGATTGAACTGCCGCAGAATTACATCGGCACCGACCCCAATTCCAACCGCATAACGCCGGGCATGACCGTTGTGGCGGATATTCAGACCGGCAAGAAGACCCTGCTGCAATATCTCGTCAAGCCGATCAATAACGCGCTTGATACCTCGTTCCGCGAGAGGTAAAAAATCTTGCCAGAAAAATAAAGCCCCGGAATCTCGCAGACAGCCGGGGCTTTTTTTGGGCCGGTTTTTTTGAATATCAGGCTTTAAGCCGCTTTTCAATGGCGTCCCACAGTAGCGCCGCGATGTCGATGTCATCGAACCGCCGGATTTCCTGAATGCCGGTCGGCGAGGTGACGTTGATTTCGGTCAGATAATCGCCGATCACGTCAATACCGACGAACAGCATGCCCTGTTCGCGCAAGGTTGGGCCAATCGCGTCGCAGATCTCTATTTCCCGGTCCGTGAGAAACGTCTGCCGCGCCTCGCCGCCGACATGCATGTTGGAGCGCACCTCGCCGGCCAGCGGCACCCGGTTGATCGCGCCGACGGCCTCGCCATCGACCAGAATGATCCGCTTGTCCCCCTGCATCACCTCAGGCAGGAATTTCTGCACGATGAAAGGTTCCGGATAAAAATCCTGAAACATTTCGATCAGGCTGTTGAGGTTCTGGTCATCCTCGCGGATGCGGAAGACGCCGGCCCCGCCATTGCCATACAGCGGCTTGACGATAATATCCTGATGGGCGGCGCGAAACAGATCGACATCCCGCTTGTTGGCGGTAATCAGCGTCGGCGGCATCAGGTCGGGAAACCGCGTCAGAAATAATTTTTCCGGCGCATTGCGCACCGACGCCGGATCATTGACCACCAGCGTTTGCGGATGAATATGCTCCAGAATATGGGTCGCGGTGATATAGCCCATATCAAACGGCGGGTCCTGGCGCATCAGGACCACATCGACGTCATCACCCAGGTTGATCTTGACCTCCGCCCCGAGGGAAAAATGATTGCCCAGTTCCCGGCGCAGGGTCAGGGGGCGGGCGTATGTCGTCACCGCGCCATCCTCAAATGACATATCCTTCACATCATAATGATAGAGTTTAAATCCCCTTTTTTCCGCCTCAAGGCCGAGGGCGAATGTGCTGTCGCCGTTAATATCGACGGATTCAATAGGGTCCATTTGCAACGCAACGGTCAGGTTCATTTTTAACGCATCCTTATTCTTCATAATCGGGTGATCCAGCCTCAGGAAAGCGGATGGCAGTTATCCGCACCCTGTTTGTCAAGTTCCTGCAACGTGTTCCTGATCTGCTGTTTCATTAATTCATGTTTGCCGCTTTTATCCATATGCGCCAGGCAAAACAGCAATGTTTCGCGGGCGGCGTCCGTCCTGCCGGCATGGGCCAGAAGCATGCCCATCTCAAAATGATGCTGCATATGCTGCGGATCAATCATCGCCAGCCGCGTCAGGATATTGACCGCCTGCCCGGCGTCATTGACTTTCAGGGACAGATTCTTGAGGTTATTGAGCATTCTGACCAGAATATCCCGGTCTGTGACGGCGTCAAAAAATTCGGGCTTCAGTTCCGCCCTGCCGGTTGACATTTCCCGGACCAGGCCGCGCAAATCCCGGGCGTTCAATATCCGGCCGCCGTGAAACGGATCCATGATCACCTGGCCGTCGCGGGACAGGTTGGCGCCCTGCAGCCGAATCAGGAAGTGGCGTGGAAATCTAAGCCCCTCCACATGCCAGCCCTGGCTGCGGGCCGCATGCATATAGAGGATGCCCAGGGTAACCGGCAATCCCTTTCGGGTGTCAATCACCGACATCAGGTTGGAATTCTGCGGATCGTCATAATAGGCCGTATTGCCGCTATAGTCATGCCGGTCATGCAGGATCGCCGACAAGGCCTTTGCCCGGTCTTCGGCGCGCCCCGACGCGATCCGCGCCCCGTCAAGGTCGAGGCCGAGAATTTTTAGATGATGGCGATATTTCTGCAGGGAAACGCCGGGCCGGTCGAGGGACGCGAGCAGCAACGCCGACCGGGCGATATCGAGCCGCCGGCCGTCACCGGTCCCCACCGCCCTTAACTGGTCCGTCGCTTTCTTTTCAGTTGCTGTCATTGCGTCAGTCACCCATCCCGGCCGTATTATCTGCCCGTTTATCTCTCCATGCGCCATGCATTCTTTACATGGGTCGGCCAGCGCCAGGGTTCAACCGCCATCAGGTCAAATCGGCAAAAAATCTCGCCCGCATTCGATGATCCGGCGCCGAAATGCCGGGCGAGATACCATTCCGCCGCCCGGGCAATACGCTGTTGCTGCCTCAGTGACAGGGCGTAGAGGGCGTCCTGCCGATGTTTCCGCGCCTTGACCTCGACAAAGCAGATCACATCCCCCTTGCGGGCGATCAGGTCGATCTCGCCGGACTTGCAGCGAAAACGCCGGGCGAGAATCCGGTAGCCTTTGAGGACAAGCGCCAAGATCGACAGCCATTCCGCCCCCTGCCCCCAGAAATATGCCTTGCGCTTCGCCTTTTTCATCTATCCCCCGATTATGCTTCGCCTTTTTCCGGTGTTTTTCCGGTGAGCGCCAAAGCCCGGGCATATATTTTTTTGCGTTTCAGCCCCGTCGTGCGGGTGACGGACGCCACCGCCTCTTTCACCGATAATGTCTTCAGTGCCTGATGCAGGGCGTCATCCAGCTGCGCGTCCGTCACCAGCACCTCGCCGGGCGGCGCGATCACGATCACGATCTCGCCCTTTGGCCGGTCGGCGGTCTGATAATGATCGGCGAGTTCAGGAAGCGGCCCTTTTCGCACTTCCTCGAACAATTTGGTCAATTCACGGCACACCGCCGCGTCCCGCTGCCCCAGCACATCCCGCAAATCGACAAGGCTGTCCTTCAGCCGCCGGGGCGATTCATAAAACACCAGCGTCGCCCGCAAAGATGCCAGTTCCGCAAGGACTTTACGCCGCGCCTGGGTCTTGTTGGGCAGAAAACCGGCAAACATAAAGCGGTCTGTCGGCAATCCGGCGCTGGCCAGGGCGGCGAGAATGGCGCTGGCGCCGGGAATGCTGCTGACAAAAATTTCCGCCTGCCGCGCCTCCTTCACCAGCCGGTAGCCCGGGTCCGAAATCAGCGGCGTTCCGGCATCACTGACCAGTGCCACGATCTCGCCGCCCTGCAATCGTTCGATCAGGTGCGGCAGTATTTTCTGCTCATTATGATCATGATAGGCGACCGTCGGGGTTTTAATATCAAAATAGGCCAGCAGTTTGCCGGTCACCCGCGTATCTTCACAGGCGATGACATCCGCCTGCATCAACACATCCCGCGCCCGAAAGGTCATATCGCCCAGATTGCCGATCGGCGTCGATGTGATATAGAGCCCGGGGGCGATTTTCCTGCTTTTTTCTTTTTTACTTTTTACAGGATTGGTTTTTTCCGGGTTTTTATTTAAATCACTTGGCATTTCCATACCCTTGCCATATTTCTTTTTTACAGCTGGTGATAGCTTAAGTCTGTTATAAAGAGTATCTGGGAAAAAACACAAACAAAACTGGAAACTAAATTTCGTGGGTCACTTTGTGAAAATTACCGGGATGAAATTTACCGGGATGAAAATTACCGGAATGAAAATTGCCGGCTTGATTATAATGGCGGCCTTTGGGCTGAGCGGCTGCGGCGGGGAGCGCCCGCAGTTGATCCGTACAGTGGCCGAAGGGACGCCGCCGCCCGCCGGTGAGATCATCACAGAGGAAGGGAAAACCGCCCTGCCGGATGAGGTTGTCCCGCGGCGGGAAATCCGCCTCGGCCTTCTGGTCCCGCTCAGCGGTCCGGACGCCCCGATCGGCAAGGCCCTGATGAATGCCGCCACCCTGGCGCTGTTTGATTCCCGGGACAAAAGGCTGACCCTGCTGCCCCAGGACACCCGCGGCACGGCGGACGGCGCGGCAGAGGCCATGACCCGGCTGCTGGCGCAACAGCCTGATGTGGTGATCGGCCCGCTGTTTTCCCATTCCATCGCCGCCATCAAACCACAGGCCCGGGCGGCCGGAATCAATATCATCGGCTTTTCCAGTGACCATAAGGTCGCCGGCGACGGGGTTTACCTGATGAGCTTCAGCATGGAGGAACAGATCGCGCGGGTGATCCGTTTCGCTTCCGACCAGGGCTACGCCCGTTACGCGGCGCTGATCCCCGAAACGCCCTATGGCGCGCGGGCGCTCGACATCTTCGGCGCCAGTGTAACCGGACAAAAGCGGAAATTGATCGCCGTCGAATTTTATCCGGCGGACAGCAGTCAACTGGTGGCGCCGGTCAAAAATATCACCCGATATACCGAACGGCGCCGGCGATACACCGGGGAAAAAGACTTCCTGGAAAATCTCGGCGAAGAGGATGATCTGGCCCGGGAAATGCTTGACGACCTGAAAGGCAGGGAAACCCTGGGCGAGGTGGATTTTGACGCCCTGCTGCTGCCCGAAGGCGGCGCCATGCTGACCACGCTCGCCGCCTGGGTATCCTATTATGAAATTGACACCGGCAGGATCAAGATCCTCGGCACCGGCCTGTGGGATGACAACATGCTGTTCCATGAACCGCAATTGCTCGGAGGCTGGTTCGCGGCGCCCGATCACAGGCTGTCCGATATATTCCTGACCCGCTACGCGGAAATATTCGGCCAGCGCGCCCCGCGCCTGTCGACCCTCGCCTATGATGCGGTGGCGCTGGCCGCGACATTGGTCCGGCAAGCGAGGGTTCCGGATTTCTCCGCCGAACGGTTGACCGATGAAAACGGCTTTGCCGGTATTGAGGGTATTTTCCGCTTTACGGCGGAGGGCCTGATCGAACGCGGGCTCGCGGTCTATGAAGTGGGGCCGGAGAAATTCACCATCATTGATCCCGCGCCACAAAGCTTCATCGACCGGGACATGCCTGATCCGCTGACCAATCCTCTGCTCGCCACTAGGCCAGCAACCGGCCAAGAAGTCCGTTCAGAAGCGGCATCCCCTGCGCCGTTGCTTTCAGGAGACGACCGTCCCTTTCCATATAATCCAGTTCAAAAAGACGGCGTAAATAGTCAGAATCAATAAATTTTTCCAGTTTATTGCCAACTATATATTCAAAGCTCACCAAATCCAGTCCCCGGACAAGCCGGAGCCCCATCATGACCATTTCCTCGGCCATCATCTGCGGTGAAAGGCTTTCCTGCTGATCGGTGGCCTGCCCCTTGTCATCGACATTCTTCAGCCATTTCTCCGGGCTGCGGTCCTGGGCGAAGGCGTATCGCCGGCCCCCGACCGTCAGGCGGCCATGGGCGCCCGGACCGACCCCGATATAATCGCCATATTGCCAATAGGTCAGGTTATGACGGCTTTCCTCTCCGGGCCGGGCATGATTGGACACTTCATAGGCGGGAATTCCGGCGGCGGCGCTAATCTCCTGTGTCAGGGCGTACATATCCGCCGCGATGTCCTCTTCCGGCAGGATGATCCGGCCCTTTTGACGGGCCTGATAAAAGGCCGTGCCGCGCTCAATGGTCAGTTGATAAAGCGACAGATGATCGGCGGTCAGGTCTATGGCCTCGCTCAGTTCCTTTTCCCAGTCGCGTAAGTTTTGCCCCATGCGGGCATAAATCAGGTCATAGCTCGACCAGGCGAAATATTTCTGCGACAGCGCAATGGCGTCCCGCGCTTCGCGGACCGAATGCTCCCGGCCCAGCGCCTTCAGATCATCGTCATTCAAGGCCTGAACGCCGAGGGAGACCCGGTTGACCCCGGCTTCGGCGAAATCGGCAAACTTCCGGGCTTCGACACTGGTCGGGTTGGCTTCCAGGGTGATCTCAACATTCCGGTTCACAGACCAGTTTTCGGCAATTTTATCCAGAATCCGCCCGACAGTCGCCCCCCGCATCAAGGACGGCGTTCCGCCGCCGAAAAACACGCTGGTAACGGTTCGGGGGCCGGACAGACGCCGAAAATAGTCCAGTTCCCGGCGCAGGGCCGCGGTCCAGGCCGCCTCATCAACACGCTCCCGCACATGACTGTTAAAATCGCAATAGGGACATTTGGACCGGCAAAAGGGCCAGTGAACATAGATCGCCAGATTTTCAGGCGCCGCGGCTATTTTATGCGAAACAGGCATCGATCAGTTTTCTGAAGGCATCGGCCCGGTGGCTGATGTCATGTTTTCTGTCCGGGTTCATTTCCCCGAATGTCAGGTGATGGCCGTCGGGCACAAACATCGGATCATAGCCGAAACCATTCTCGCCGCGCACCGGCCAGACGAGGGTCCCGTATACCCGCCCCTCAAAGGATTCCACATGGCCCTCGGGATAATCCGCTGACGCCGGCCAGGCCAGGGACAGGACGCAGGCGAAATAGGCCGCCCTGTCGCCATCCGATTTTTCCAGCTCTTGCTGAAGCTTCTGCATGCCATAAGGAAAGTCGCGCACGCCGGTTGCCGGGTTGATCGCCCAGCGCGCCGAATGAATGCCCGGCCGACCGGCCAGCGCCGGCACCACAAGGCCGCTGTCATCGGCCAGCGCCATCAGGCCGGAATGGCGGGCCGCGCTGCGGGCCTTCAATTCCGCATTGGCGATAAATGTCGCCCCATCCTCCACCGGTTCCGGCAGGTCGAGTTCCGCCGCCGACAGGGTTTCGACGCCAAAGGGCGCCATCAGGGCGCCGATCTCCCGCACCTTGCCCGCGTTATGACTGGCGACCACCAGCTTGTCGGCGTTGAATTTCCGTGTCATGGCGAAATCTCTCACCTGTCCCGTTACAGGCCAAGCGCCTTATTCTGCAGCCTGACCAATTGATCAACCCCGATCCGCGCCAGACGCATCAGGCGCAGGAATTCTTCCTCGGTAAAGGGATGTTCTTCGGCGGTTCCCTGAACCTCGACGATCTTTTTATCGCCGGTCAGGACGAAATTGGCGTCGGTTTCCGCCACGCTGTCCTCGTCATAATCAAGGTCCAATACCGGCATCCCCTGATAAATGCCGCAGGAGACGGCGGCCACCGGCGATTTGACCGGCATTCGGTCCAGCTTTCCGTCTGTGATCATTTTCTGAAAACATTGCACCATGGCCGCATAGGCGCCGGTGATCGACGCCGTTCTGGTGCCGCCGTCGGCCTGTATCACATCGCAGTCGAGCCGGATCTGACGCTCGCCCAGCGCTTCCAGGTCAACCACCGCCCTCAGCGACCGCCCGATCAGGCGCTGAATTTCCTGGGTCCGGCCGGACTGTTTGCCCCTGGCGGCTTCGCGGCCCATGCGGCTATGGGTCGAACGCGGCAACATGCCATATTCCGCCGTGACCCAGCCCTTGCCGGTATCGCGCAGGAAGGGCGGCGCTTTGTCCTCCAGTGTCGCGGTGCATAATACATGGGTGTCGCCGAACTTGACCAGACATGACCCTTCGGCATGTTTGGCGAAACCCATTTCAAGGGTTACCTCGCGAAGCTGGTCATTGGCACGGCCTGATGGGCGCATATGAATGTCTCCTGATAGATTGAATTTATGTTTAGGCCCCCCTTCTACAGCTTCCCCCGGCTTAAGGAAAGAAAATTTCCTCGATCTTTTTCTCAAACAGTTTGGCCAGACTGAAGGCCAGCGGCAGGCTGGGGTCATACTTGCCATTTTCAAGGGCGTTTATGGTTTGCCGGGACACGCCCAATAATTCCGCCAACTGGGCCTGTGACATTTTTCGCTCTGCCCTGAGAACGCGTAAGCTATTTTCCATGACCCTACCCGCCTGTATAATTTGTCAGATATTCAAGCAACAGAATGGCTAATTCCAACAATAGTTTTATGAAATCTGTTAACATCCCCCGCCTCCGTTCTTCCGGCTAAGGTAGGCATACACCAGAAAATACATAGGACAGATCAAAGAGGCCGCCATAAATAAATCCGGCGCGGAAACCCCCGCATAAATCAACAATCCATAGGCAAACCCAATGAAATTGACAATCACCAGAGTCACGACCGCACTTTCGCCGTGCAGTTTGCGGATGAATTCGTCTGAACGTTGAATAAAACGGATAACGGCACGAAAGACAAAAAATATCGGCAGTAACGGTGATAAAGCGGCGGGATAAATCCAGATACTGCCCTCAAGGCCATCCAGCGCCAGATTTACAGCAAAAATCATGACGACATAAATCATAATCGGCGGAAAAAACTCCTTAAAATACTGATTTTTATTGTTTTTTTCTTTTGTTGTATATTTGTTCATAGCCGCCTCCTACGATCTGTATTTTAAGTGTGAGTATATCCAGCACAGGAAAACAATCCCGTTGATCACCACGGCCCATACCCACCCTGGCTGCGCCGGTAAATCAAATCTATATTCCAGCATGCTGTAAAGATAGGATCCGCCGATCAGGATACTAATGGCCCAAAAGCCCATCTGTTCGCTTTTCTTCGCCTCGAACTCGTCATAGTAGCACTTGAAATAGCGCCAGCAAAAGACCGCCATCGTCAGCACAAAGGACAGCACAAGACCATCAAGAATATGCCCCAGAAGCGGGTATTGATCCCAAAAGTCGGGATTGTTGTTAAAATTATCCCAGTACCCCCAGATGATAAAGCCAAACGCACCGGTTAACAGGGCCGCAATGACCATCAGTATCTGAATGAACCTGTCTTCGACGAATGGGAATAAATAACTCAGTGACCGCAATTTCATTTTAATCTCCGTTATCAGGGTCTATTGAACAAGCAGGCTTTCGTCATGAATTCGTCATTTCCGCGAAGGCTGAAATCCATGCCAATATCTGATATTAGCCTTTCATATCAAAACTTTATGAAAATATCAGTCTGGATTTTGAACTAAATTCAGGATGACGATAAAGAAGCTCGATAACACCCGGAACAGGTTTTTCAGCAGCCTGCTAGGTCGTTATCGCTAAAAACTTCACAAAATTTTGAAGGCAACGAGGAATACGACGCAAACAATCATCGTCGGCAAAACCCTTCTCACGAAATCCTTAATATTTCTTTTTTCACACGCAATAACTTTGCCCATCAAATTCTTATTTGCTGTTGTCATCATATTCTCCTTTTCTTATTTTCTTTAGGCGCCAAAATTGTCAACTTTCCTTTACATTACATCCAAAAACATGAATGTCAAGTATTCTTTACATTTTGACAATATAGCTTTCCATTTATTTATTTTTCGCCTTCACATTGAATTTATTTCCCCCTGCCCCTACATTTGGGATTGAGAAAATGTTGATCGAAGATTTAAACCAGAGGTCCCGGACCATATTCCGGCAGATTGTGGACACCTATATTCTGACGGGTGAGCCGGTGGGTTCGCGCACCCTGTCGCAGCAATTGCAGACCCCCCTGTCTCCGGCCAGCATCCGCAATGTCATGGCCGACCTGGAGGATAGCGGGCTGATCTTTTCGCCTCATAAATCCGCCGGTCGCATTCCGACCAACACCGGGCTTCGGCTCTTTGTCGACGGCATGCTCGAAATGGGCAACCTCAGCCGGGACGAGCGGACCAGAATCCGTATCCAGTGCCAGGAAAAGGGCCATAATGTCGAAGACCTGCTGACCCGGGCGACCAGCATGCTTTCCGGCCTCTCCCAATGCGCCAGCCTGGTGATCGCGCCAAAAAATGACCTGCCGCTCAAACATATTGAATTCGTCTATCTCAGTCCGGGGCAGGCGCTTGTGGTCATGGTCAACGAAGGCGACGATGTGGAAAACAGAATCATTAATATTCCCATCGGCCTGACTCCTTCCGCCCTCAGCCAGGCGGGCAATTACCTCAACGCCCGTCTGGTCGGCAGGACTTTCACCGAGGCCAAGGCGCAGATCGAACAGGAATTGAAGAACCAGCAGGCCGAACTGGACAGCCTGACCCGGTCCATCGTCGAACAGGGCCTGGCCGTATGGGCCGGCCAGCAATCCTCAGGCGACAGCGCGTCATACGAACATCTGATTATCCGCGGTCAGGCCAAATTGCTCGATAATCTGGACGCCATACAGGACCTGGAGCGGATTCGCCGGCTGTTCAGCGACCTTGAATCAAAAAAGGATCTGATCAACCTGCTGGAAAATGCCCGGGAGGCCGACGGGGTGCGGATTTTCATCGGTTCGGAAAATAATCTCTTTTCCCTGTCCGATTCTTCTGTTATCGCTTCCCCCTATATGGACGGCAAAAACAATATCCTGGGCGTGATCGGGGTTATTGGCCCGACGCGACTTGATTATGCCCGGATTATTCCCCTCGTGGATTACACGGCAAAGATAATTGGTAAAATACTTTAGTCAGAGATGTGAATTATGACGGACAACAGCGAAAATACGAATAACGAAAATATCTCCCCCGAAGAGGACATCAACGTGACGGATGCAACAGAAGCCGACGCCGAGGCCCCGGAAGCGCCTGAAGCCGCCGCCGATGACAAACTGGCCGCAGTCTTGAAGGAAAATGCCGACCTCAAGGACAGGCTTCTGCGTTCCGTGGCGGAAATGGAGAACCTGCGCCGGCGGGCCGACCGGGAAAAGGCCGACGCCGCCAATTACGCCATGACCGCCTTCGCCCGCGACCTGCTGGGGGTCGGCGACAACCTGCGCCGGGCGCTGGACTCCATTCCGGAGGATGCGGACCTCGGTGAACACGCCAAAACCCTGGTCGAAGGCATTGAAATGACCGAACGCGAGCTGCTCAACATGCTGGAGCGGAATAACATCAAAAAGATCGACCCGATGGGGGAAAAATTCAGCCATGACCTGCATCAGGCGCTGTTTGAAGTGCCCGACACCGGCAAGGAGGACGGCACCATCGTTCAGGTCATGCAGGTGGGCTATATCATCAAGGACCGCCTGCTGCGCCCGGCCATGGTCGGCGTCGCCAAGGGCGGAAACGACGCCCCGGCCGAACATGTCGACACCAAGGTTTAAGTCCTAGGGTCTGTGGACAATTAAGGTTAGGGTGTTGGTTTGGCCGGAATGGCTCAATTTTAAGCAGGAGGACGCAGGACATACCGGTATATTCAAGGACGACTGCTGTAAAAGTGGGCCATTCCGGCCAAATCCGGCGGACGATCCACATTTTATCACTGGACAGCGTTGCAAAATGCTTGAAGTGAATGACACTACGGCGCATTCCGCGCCTCGCCAGTGATAAAATGTGGGCCGCCAACGCCCTAACCTTAATTGTCAACAGACCCTAAAGCCATTGCCTGAAAAAGCAAAAGCCGGTGCTTTAAGTCACCGGCTTTTTAATATATTTTCCCATTCCCCCTGGTCAGCGCCTCAATGCTTATGTTCTTTCATGTCATGGTTCATCTTGTGATCCATTTTGTGGTCCATCTTTTTGCCCGACAGCGCCAGCGCCTTTTTTGAAATCCCGGCGCTGACTCTGATCTCTCCAGCCTGGGCGAACGTCAGGATCAGCGGCAGTTCGTCGCCGAGGTGAAGTTTTTGCTTCAGGCCGAACAACATCAGGTGATAACCACCGGGCTTGACCACGGTTTCGCCGTGCGCCGCGACCGGAATATGATCGACTTTCAGCATTTTCATGACGCCGTTTTCATGCTTGTGGACATGAATTTCGACCCGGTCAGCCAGCGGCGAGCTTGCCTTGACCAGCCTGTCGTCCCGGGCCGCGTTATTTACGATCGTGAAATAAGCCGCCCCCGGGCGGTCGAGCAGGATGGTCGGGCGCGACCAGGCGTCCTCGACCGTAAGCGCGCCCTCCTCTGCCCCGGAAAGCTGAACTGACGCCATAATCGCCGCCATGGAGAGAAACAATTTTGCCAAAAATTTCATTGTACTGATCCTTAAATTATTTTCTTGAAAAACCGTGAAAAGGGCAACCCGGCAGTGCACTTGATCTGTTTGCCATCATCGCAGCCATAGAAGGATACGGCAATCACTTCCGCCCGGCCAATAATATTTTCCACCGGCACGTAACCGACCCCGGACAGAACCCGGCTGTCGGCGGAATTGTCCCGGTTATCGCCCATGGCGAAGATATGGCCCGCCGGCACGCGATATTCCGCCGTATTGTCCAGATGGCCGAAATCGCTGCGCTCGGCGATATGATAACTGCGGCCCTCGGGATTATCTTCGCGGAACTCCCGAACCGACACAATCCTGCCTTTTGGCTCGCGGTAACTATAGCTTTTGTCATAGGTTCTGGGGATCAGTCCATCGTTGATCACCAGGCGGCCGCGGATGAGCTGTATCCTGTCCCCGGGCAGGCCGATGATCCGCTTGATCAGGGTCCGGCCGGGGTCTTTGGGGTCGGCGAAGACCACCACGTCGCCGCGCGCCGGCAGGCTGCCCATAATTCGCCCGCCGTCCTGCCCAAAGCCCAACTGGCCCAGTTGAAACGGCAGGCTATAGCGGGAATAGCCATAGGCGAATTTGTTGACGATGATCCGGTCGCCGACTTCCAGGGTCGGCACCATGCTTTCCGAAGGCCAGATTTCATACTGGGCGTAGGCGAAACTATGCACCAGAAAAACCGTCACAACAACAACCAGAATTTCCCGGCAAAAATTCCACAATTTTCCGGCCAGTGAAATTTCACCATTACTTTGCGACATTTAGGCTTTTCTCCTCGTGCTTCGGCTTTGCTTTTCACAGCTACGGCAAGAGTAAGACTTTTTTGGGGCGAGCCGAAAGACAAAAATGCAGAAATCTTGATATTGACCCTTGCAGAGATCGAAAATGGCCTTATATAAGCTCCGTAAAGTATGAGCATCCCTTGGTTCGGGTGGAAAAACGCCGCCCTGGGGCAGAATGTAACTAACGGACGACATCGCCAGGCCATAATGGCTGGCCCACGTCCAAATTAAATAGAGGATAGTATGGGTAAAGTTATCGGAATTGACTTAGGTACGACGAATTCGTGTATCTCAATCATGGACGGCGCAAAACCAAAGGTGATTGAAAATGCGGAAGGCGGAAGAACAACCCCTTCCATGGTCGCCTTCACAGCAGACGGCGAAAGACTGGTCGGACAGCCGGCGAAGCGTCAGGCCGTGACCAATGCGGAAAACACGCTTTTCGCCATCAAGCGGCTGATCGGGCGGACTTTTGATGACAAGGCGACCCAAAAAGACATCGAAATGGTGCCTTATAAAATCATCAAGGCCGATAACGGCGATGCATGGGTAGAGGCCCAGGGCAACGAATACAGCCCGAGCCAGGTATCGGCTTTCCTGCTGCAGAAAATGAAGGAAACCGCCGAAGAATATCTCGGTGAAACTGTTGACCAGGCGGTCATTACGGTTCCCGCCTATTTCAACGACGCCCAGCGTCAGGCCACCAAGGACGCCGGCAAGATCGCCGGCCTTGAAGTGCTGCGAATCATCAATGAGCCGACAGCGGCGGCCCTGGCCTATGGTCTGGACAAGGAAGACGGTAAAACCATCGCCGTATTCGACCTTGGCGGCGGCACCTTCGACGTCTCCATCCTGGAAATCGGCGACGGTGTGTTCGAAGTCAAATCCACCAACGGCGACACCTTCCTCGGCGGTGAGGATTTCGACATGCGCCTGGTGGAATATCTGGTCGATGAATTCAAGAAAGATCAGGGTATTAACCTGAAAAACGACAATATGGCCCTGCAGCGGCTGAAGGAAGCGGCCGAGAAAGCCAAGATCGAGCTTTCCAGCGCCCAGCAGACCGAAATCAACCTGCCGTTCATTACCGCGGACGCCTCGGGGCCAAAGCATTTGACCCTGAAACTGACCCGGGCCAAGCTTGAAGAACTGGTCAAGGATCTGGTCCAGCGCACCATCGCCCCCTGCAAGGCGGCCCTGAAAGACGCCGGCATTACAGCCGGGGAAATCGACGAGGTTGTTCTGGTCGGCGGCATGACCCGGATGCCGAAAATCAGCGAAGTGGTCAAGGACTTCTTTGGTCGCGAGCCTCATAAAGGCGTCAACCCGGACGAAGTGGTCGCCATGGGCGCCGCCATTCAGGCCGGCGTTCTGCAGGGTGACGTCAAGGACGTCCTGCTGCTGGATGTGACGCCCCTGTCCCTGGGTATTGAAACCCTGGGCGGCGTCTTCACCCGCCTGATCGACCGCAACACCACGATCCCGACCAAGAAATCCCAGACCTTCTCCACCGCCGAAGACAATCAGTCCGCGGTGACCATCCGGGTTTTCCAGGGCGAACGTGAAATGGCGGCGGATAACAAACTGCTGGGTCAGTTTGATCTGGTCGGCATTCCGGCGGCGCCCCGCGGCGTGCCCCAGGTCGAGGTCACCTTTGACATTGACGCCAACGGTATCGTCAATGTCTCCGCCAAGGACAAAGGAACAGGCAAGGAACAGCAGATCCGCATTCAGGCCTCCGGTGGTCTGAGCGATGACGACATCGAGAAAATGGTCAAAGACGCCGAAGCCAACGCCGAAGAAGACAAGAAACGGTGCGCTCTGGTCGAGGCCCGCAACCAGGCCGAAGGCGCCGCCCACTCTGCGGAAAGCCAGTTGAGCGAGCATGGCGACAAAATCGATGCGGCGGACAAATCCGCCATCGAAGACGCCGTCAAGGCGCTCAGAACAGCCGCCGAAGGTGAAGACGTCGCCGCCATTACCGCCGCCCTCGAAACCCTGCAGAAGGCTTCCATGAAACTGGGTGAAGCCATCTACAAGGATCAGGCGGGCGCCGCTGAGGGCGCCGGGCCGGAAGCCGGGACGGAGACCGCCTCTGACGCTGAGGACGACGTTGTTGATGCCGACTTTGAAGAAGTTGATGACGACAAAAAATAATCTGCTCGGTTGATCGGATTATATATTCATAGTAAATCGACATGAAGTGCTGCCGTCCTGTGATCAGACAGGACGGCACATATCTATAGGGTAGAAAACCGGAGTTATCATGGCGAAAGTCTGTTTTTACGAATTGCTTGAAGTCGATCGCGGCGTGTCCGCGGCGGACCTGAAAAAGGCCTACCGCAAAAAAGCCATGCAGTTTCACCCGGACCGCAATCCGGATAATGCGGCAGCCGAGGCGAAATTCAAGGAAGTCAACGAAGCCTATGACATCCTGAAAGATGACCAGAAACGCGCGGCCTATGATCGTTATGGCCATGCGGCCTTTGAAAATGGCGGCATGGGCAACGGCGGCATGGGCGGCGGGTTTGATTCCGCCTTCTCCGACATTTTCGAGGATCTGTTCGGCATGGGCGGCGGTCGCAGCCGGCGACGGGGCGGTCCCAGTCGCGGCGCGGACCTGCGCTATAACATGACCGTCACCCTTGAAGCGGCCTATAACGGCAAAGAAGAAAAAATCACCATCCCGACATCCGTCATCTGTGATGAATGTGACGGCAGCGGCGCCGAGGCCGGCTCGAAGCCTGAATCCTGCGGCGCCTGCGGCGGCATGGGTAAAGTCAGAACCCAGCAGGGCTTTTTCACCGTTGAACGCACCTGCCCCCGCTGTCAGGGACAGGGCCAGGTTATCTCCAGCCCGTGCGGCGGCTGCCACGGCACCGGCCGCAAGCAGAAAAACAAAACCCTGTCGGTCAAGATTCCGGCCGGGGTTGAGGACGGCACCCGCATCCGCCTGCAGGGCGAAGGCGAGCCCGGACCAACCGGCGGCCCGAGCGGCGACCTTTATATTTTCATCTCCATTGAATATCACCCGATCTTCCAGCGCGAGGGCTCGACCATTTTCTGTCATGTGCCGATCGCCATGACGACGGCGGCGCTCGGCGGCGAAATCGAGGTGCCGACGGTCAACGGCAAAAAGGCCAAGGTCAAGATCAGCGCCGGCACCCAGACCGGCAAGCAGTTCCGCCTGCGGGAAAAGGGCATGCCGATCCTCCATTCCCGGCAGTTCGGCGATATGGTCATTCAGGCGACGGTCGAAACGCCAGTCAACATGACCAAAAAACAGAAACAGCTGCTCCGGGTTTATGCCGATGAATGCGGCGACAGCGTCAGCCCGGAATCTTCCGGATTCTTCAACAAGGTCAAGGACCTGTGGGAAGACCTGACGGAGTAGATTGCGCGGCGCACGTACCCCGGTTAAAAATCGGATATTGCAGTAGCACCTCTGCACAGAGATTATGACTCTTTGAATTCTGATTATTGTTGTCTTTCGAGTTTGGGGCCGGCGCGGGCCATTTTGGTTCCGGCTTTTTCGGCTGTGAACATCAATTTGATTTTTGCGCCGCTCTCGTTGCGCTGGCGCTCCCAGGCGGCGATTTCGGAGATGAGCTTGTCACGCTCTTCGATCCGTCTGTAGAGACCAACGGCATAACGTCGGCATCAATCACAATAACACATATTCAAGAGACAATCCCGGGCGAGCGGTGATGCGCCGCGAGGGAACGGAATCCATGCTTAAACATCACTAATATATTGAAATATGTTATAGATTCCCGCCTGCGCGGGAATGAGATGAAGGAGCAGCGGGAGTGATATGAGGGAAGCGGCGGGAATGGCGAACGGGGGCATGGCGGGCCTGATCCTAACAATTGTTTGCATATATGACTTTATCAGCAGGCTCAGCCCCGAAGCCGCCTTCGGGGCTGGGCGGTTTTATTTCAGGCTTTTCGAGACAATCTCATAGGTGTTTTCCGATAATCCGGGCAGATTTAAAATCCGCTCCAGCGTCGCCTTCATCAGCGCCTGGCGGTCGGCGTCATAATATTTCCACCGGCCGAGCGGCTGGACCAGACGCGAGGCGATCTGCGGATTGACCGGGTCGAGTTTTTCGATCATATCGCCGAGGAAATCATAGCCCTGCCCCGATTTTTCATGAAAGCAGGTCAGATTCTGGCCGCAGAAGGGCCCGACCACCGACCGCACCCGATTGGGGCTTGCAAGATCAAAATCCCGATGCCGGACAAGCGCCCGCACTTTCACCTGGGTTTCCGGTTTGCTGACCGCCGCCTGGACGGCGAACCATTTGTCAAGCACCAGGTCATCCGCCCGCCACTTATCGTAAAATGCCGCCAGCGCCGCCTCTTTTTCGTCAAAACCGCTATGGGCGAGACAGGACAGGGCGGCGATCTCGTCGGTCATATTGTCGGCTGTGGCAAGTTGCGCCCGACAAAGGGCGAGGCTTTCCCGGTCCTCCAGCTCCATCAGATAGGACAGGGCGAGATTCTTCAGCCGCCGGTTGGCCACCGCTTCCGGGGTGAATTCATAGGCCGCGTCGCTGCCGCATTCCTGATAGAGCGCCAGCAGCCGTTCCCGATGAGCCGCCGCCAGCGCCCGGCGGACGAATTGCCGCGCCTGATGAATGGCGTCCACATCAATCGGCGACAGATGCTGGCCGAGGATGCCCTCACCGGGGAGGGTGAGGATTTCCGCCATCAGAGCCCGGTCCAGGTCCGCCCTGGCGAGTACGGCGGCGATCGCCGCGCTAAAGCCTTCGTCCAGGCGCAGCGGCCGGCCGGCCTGAATATCCCTGACCAGTGTCAGAATAACCTCAATGGCGAGTTCCTGGCCGGCTTCCCAGCGGTTGAAACTGTCGCTGTCATGGGCCAGCAGGAACAGGAGGTCTTCCCGGCTGAGGTCACTTTTGAGCTTCACCGGGGCTGAAAATCCGCGAAGCAGGGACGGCACCGGCCTTTGGCTGACCCCGACAAAGGTAAAGCTTTCCTGCGCATCCTTCAGGTTAAGCATTTTCACGCCCTCGACATCGGTCGGCCCGTTTTCGCCGGCAAGCTGCAGCGGCATATCCCGGCCATCGGGCCCGATCAGGCCCAGGGCCAGCGGAATATGCATCACTTTCTTGGCTGTCTGTCCCGGCGTATCGGGGACGGTCTGCCGGACATCGAGGGTCAGGGTCTCCGCCGCCGGATCATATGTATGGCTTACGGTGACTTCGGGAGTTCCGGCCTGGGAATACCACAGGCGGAACTGGCCGAGATCGACGCCGGAGGCGTCCTCCATCGCCTGGACGAAATCATCACAGGTCACCGCTTGTCCGTCATGGCGCGCGAAATAAAGATCCATCCCCTTGCGGTAATTTTCCGCCCCGAGCAATGTATGGATCATGCGGATGACCTCCGCGCCTTTTTCATAAACGGTCACTGTATAGAAATTATTGATCTCCATATAGCTGTCGGGGCGCACCGGATGGGCCATCGGGCCGCTGTCTTCCGCGAACTGATGCTGGCGCAGCAGACGGACGTCGTCGATTCTTTTGACCGCCCGCGAGCCCATGTCGGCGGAAAACTCCTGATCCCGGAATACGGTCAGCCCCTCCTTCAGCGACAACTGGAACCAGTCGCGGCAGGTGACGCGGTTGCCGGTCCAGTTATGGAAATATTCATGGGCGACCACGGCCTCGACCGCGGCGAAATCATTGTCGGTTGCGGTTTCCGCCCGGGCGAGGACGCATTTGGTGTTAAAGATATTGAGGCTTTTATTTTCCATCGCCCCCATGTTGAAATGGCTGACCGCGACGATATTGAAAATATCCAGATCATATTCCAGCCCGTAGATCTGCTCGTCCCAGGCCATCGCCTTTTTCAGGCTGTTTATGGCGTGGGGGCATTTGTCGAGATCTTCCGGCGCCACATAGAGCCGCAGGGTGACATCCCTGCCCGAGCGGGTGGTGAAATGATCCTCCAGATGCGCCAGATCGCCCGCCACCAGGGCAAAGAGATAGCTGGGCTTGGGAAAGGGATCATCCCAGACCGCGAAATGCCGCCCGTCGGCCAATGTCCCCTGATCAACCCTGTTGCCGTTGGACAGCAATATGGGACAGGCTTCATGATCGGCCTCGATCCTGACCCGGTAGGTCGCCATGACATCCGGCTGATCGAGGAAATAGGTAATCCGGCGAAAGCCTTCGGCCTCGCATTGGGTGCAATACATGCCTTTGGAGATATAGAGCCCTTCGAGCGCCGTGTTGCGGGCCGGGTCGATATCCACCTCGATCGTCAGCGTGAAGCGGTCCGGCAATCCGTCGATCGTCAGATCACGGTCGGTCAGGCGATATTGGTCCGGCGTAAGCTTGCGACCGTCCACGGCCACGGATTTCAGCGTCATGTCATGGCCGGCCAAAACCAGGGGGGCGTCCGCCGCGCCCTTCCGGACAACGGAACTGGCGGCGCGCACGTGGCTCACCGCCGGCCGCAGATCGAAATTCAGCTCCACGGTTTCGATCTGAAAATCCGGCGGCCGATAGTCTTTCAGATATTTTGTCGCGGGAAGTTTGTTCTCGGGGGTTTGCGCCGCCTTGCTCGCATCAGCCATTCTTCAATTTATCCTTGTCTGGAGGTTGGGTAACAGTTATTTCATGCCGGATAGATTGATTTGAAACTTCACGGGAGTCCGAAACGGAAGGCGCGGCCTTCAGCCGTCCCGCTAGATAATCTCACAAAAAAGCCGGTCCACTTCATCGACCAGATCCTTCAGGTGAAACGGTTTCTGCAACACCTTGGAATTGACCGGGCGATCCTTGGCCTTGTCCATGGCGACCGCGGCAAAGCCCGTGATGAACATGACATGCAGTTTGGGCTGCATCTTGGTCGCCCGCCGCGCCAGTTCGATGCCGTCCATGCCCGGCATGACAATATCGGTCAGCAACAGGTCAAAGCCGCCGCCGGCCAGCAACGGCAGCGCATCTGTGCCCAGTCCGACCGCGACCACCTGATAGCCCGCCTTCTCCAGAGATCTGGTCAAGAAGGCTCTCATCGTATCATCGTCTTCAGCTAACAAAATGCGCGGCACGCTTATACCCTTAATGTTCTATTCCAACCTGAATTTATTTTCTAACGTATTAGTTATGAATATTTCAATAAATTTTGCAGATATTTTCTTTTTCCGCGCATATCCTATAGTATGCTCACAACGCAACCAACCTTGTCAAAATATTTGGGAACCTAACATCGATGCGGCCCTATTCAATCATTCTCCCGACGGCGGAACAAAATGGCGTTATCTTTGACAGTCCCCATAGCGGAACCTATTTGCCGGAAAGCTTTGTGCGACAAATCGCCATTGATCCGGCGCTGCTGCATTACTCGGGGGATATTCTGGTTGATCAGTTGATCAGGCATGTATCCCGCCACGGGGCGACCCGCTTTATCAATCACTATGCCCGCACCTATGTCGACACCAACCGCTCCGCGCGGGAAATTGACCCCGACATGTTCAGCGGCCTCGGCCGGATGAATAATTTTGAGAAAAGCGACAAGGTTATACGCGGCTTCGGGGTTATTTCCCGCAAATCCTACAATGGCCGGGATATTTACGAGGATAAAATACCCGCCCGGGAAATTGATGTCAGGCTTGATCAGGTTTACCATCCGGTTCATCGGGCGCTGGGCGGGATTCTGCGCGAAATCCATCAGAAGCATAATTTTTATATCCTGATTGATTGCCATTCCATGCCATCCTACAAATTTCTTGATCCGACGCTATCCGCCGTTGCCCAGCCGGATCTGATCATCGGCAATTGCCATGACAAAAGCTGCAGCAGGCGACTGACCCGGCATGTGGCGGATTATTTCACCCGGCACGGCCTGAACATTAAATTCAACGCGCCCTACGCCGGCGGTTTTAACACCCGCCATTACAGCTGCACTGACGACAACCGCCATGCCGTGCAGCTTGAATTCAATCGCGCGTTATATATGGATGAGGAAACCCTGGAACAAAATTCAGGCTTTGACGTCCTGCAGTCCCTTCTGACCGGATTAAGCGAAAGCCTGAACCACAACCTCGGGGCCTTGCTCCCCCGGCAATTGAGTTGAAACGGCAAAAGGCCGCGCCGCAGGAATCCGCCAAAAAAAAAGGCCACTCAAAAGAGCGGCCCAAGTTTAGGGAGGAAACGCCCACGAAGGGCTTGAGAAATGCTCCTACACCAAGAACATCTCTCGCTTCTATATTTAGGCCTAATGATGATAAAATCAAGGGGAAAATAGCCTTTATTTTACAAAGAGTTAGCAACAACCTAAAAAGCACACTGTGATTTTTTTATCACACAGCAAAAAGCCGGAAACTTTCTTTAATTTCAGTCAGCTATGAAGTTTTCACTGCCAGATCGGCATTTTTACAACATCCTTGATTCTCAAAAAAAATGCCGGATTTCGGCGAAAACCTCCTGTTCAGAGCGACGGCCATAAAAAAACAGGTAAAAGCCAGACAAAAAAGGAACATCACCAATCATGATATTCCTCTGTATCAGTTTACGACCTAACACCGGGCCGGAGTTTGGCGGCGCGGCGTTAATTCGCCGTGGTTTTCATCGCGTGGGCGAGATATTTGCCGATCTGGTGATTTTTCTGACCTGATTTTTTCAAGGACGCCAGCCCCTTCTGATATTCCTGACGCGCCTTTTCCCCATTATGTTGCTTGCGATATAAATCGCCCAGTTTGTAATGGGCATAGGCCCTGACAATTGCCGAATCCGAAGCGGTAATGATATTTTTGTATATTTCCGCCGCCTCGGCATATTGTTCCATAATAACCTTGGTGTCGGCCCGCTTGATATCACCGGAAAAATCATCCGATACGGCAGGCTGACCGGCCGCCATAAAAATAATAAACCCTGAAATCAGCACATGGCGCATATTTTCATATCCTAACTTTCTGTCTTTTTTCTTTTCATTCCAGCATAATCTCTTCACTATAGGTCGCGGGTCATAAGCGGAAAATATGGCCTTCATAGGGCACGGGATTGTCGAAATTGCATATGGACGATAAACAACTCTTTTAACAAGTTAATATATTATACTTAATATAAATGAATATATCATGAATGAAAAAGCGGGGCCTTTAGAGCGACATTTTACAGGCGTGTCAAATATTAATTTTTATATTTTTCTGGCCATGCTGACTTTTATCCAGCCATCTTTCGGAACCGCCAAAGAAGAAATTAATCGGCCAGCATCCGATACCGGGGGAAAACCAAAAATTGGCCTGGTCCTGAGCGGCGGCGGCGCGCGCGGCGCGGCCCATATCGGCGTATTGAAAGCCCTGGAAAAGATGGACATTTCCATTGACATGATTGCCGGCGCCAGCATGGGGGCGATCATCGGCGGCCTGTACGCCTCCGGCTATTCCGCCGCAGAAGTCGAACAGATCGTCCATGATATTGACTGGCGACATATTTTTGATGACCGGACGGAACGCAAGGACCGTCAATTCCGCCAGAAACGGGTCAGTGACGACCGCCTGATGAATTTCAAACTGGGTTTCAAGGACGGCAAGATCATTTTCCCCAAGGGCCTGATCAAGGGTCAAAAGCTTATTCTCCAGCTTAAAGAACTCACCTATCCGGTTCAGAATATTGAGGATTTTGATAGGCTTCCCATTCCCTTTCGCGCTGTCGCCACGGATATTGAGACCGGGCAGGCCGTTATACTGGACCAGGGCGATCTTGGACTTGCCCTGTTCGCCAGCATGTCGATTCCCGCCCTGCTGCCGCCGGTGGAAATTGATGGCCGACTGTTGGTCGACGGCGGCGTCGCCAATAACCTGCCCATCGACATTGTCCGTAAAATGGGGGCGGATTTTATCATTGTCGTCGATGTCGGCAGTCCCCTGCTGCAAAAGGACGATATTGAATCCGTCCTCAAGGTGACCGATCAGCTCATCCGTCTGCTGGGGCGGAATAATTCCCTGCGCCAGATTGACGACCTGAAAAAATCCGATATTGACCATGTGATTATTCGCCCGGACCTGGGCGAGATTACCACCGGCGATTTTATGAAAATTGCCGCGGCCATCCCCCGGGGGACAGAGGCCGCCATGGCCTTCGAAGAGAAGCTGAAGCCTTACGCCACCATCGCCGGTCTTCATCTGGTCACCCATAAGCTCGACCCCGTGATTGATTTTGTCCGGATTAAAAATAACACCCGGCTGTCCGATAAGGTGATTCTGAAACATCTCGATATCAAGACCGGCCTGCCGTTGTCGCCGGTGGAACTGAATGAAAAGATTTCCCGGGTTTACGGCCTCGACGCCTTTGAAAGGGTATCCTACGAACTTATCGAAGAAGACGGGCGCACCGGCCTGCTGATTGACGCCAAGGGGAATTCCATTGGCAAAAACCACATCCGCTTCGGCCTGTTGCTGTCCGACAACCTGAAAGGCGACAGCAGCTACAGCCTGCTTTCCAATCTGACGATGACCGAGATTAACGACCTTGGCGCGGAATTGCGTTTCGACGCGGAAATCGGTGAAAACCTGCTGCTTTCGGGCGAATATTATCAGCCCCTCAATATCATATCCAACCTGTTTCTCTCCGGCGAGGCCGCCGCCAGCGCCCGCAACAGCAATGTTTTTGAAGAGGGGCAGATCACTGAAGAGCTGCGCATCGCCGCCATCGACCTCAACGCATACGCCGGCGTCCTCCTCGGCACCTGGGGCGAGGCGAAGGTCGGCCTGAGCCGCCAATGGGTAAAAATACGGGAAAATGATCGGAAATTCAGCTTTTTCGGCGGCGACAAATTTATTTCCGCCGGCTGGAACGCCCAGATTAACGCCGACACCCTCGACCGGGTCAATTTCACCCGAAAGGGCTGGCGGGTAAATCTCACCTATTATGGCGCCCGAAAAATACTGGGCGGCGACAATGAATTCAACCAGTTTCAGGCCCGCGGCCGATATGTCACCAGCTTCGGCCGCAATACCCTGGACTTTACCCTGCAGGCCGGCGGCACCTTCAGCCGCAGCGGACAGGTGCCCTCGGCCTTCTCCCTCGGCGGCTTTCAGTATCTGTCCGGCCTGTCGCGGGACCAACTGCGCGGCGCCTTTATGGGCTATGGCGCCATTCGCTATCAACGGCGGCTGACGGCCGAACAGTTGAATGTCATCGACCTGCCGATCTATATCGGCGCCTCGCTGGAGGCGGGCAATACCTGGGACACAAAAGAAGACGTCGGATTTAACGCGCTGATCTTTGCCGGCAGCGTCTTCCTCGGCGTTGAAAGTCCGCTGGGGCCGATCTATTTCGGCTTCGGCCTCACCGACCGCAACGAACAATCCCTGCATTTCTCCTTGGGACAGTCATTTTAGCCGCTGGGCTATAATCTATCCTAAATCCGGCTTGCCGCGTCATTACCCGCCAAGGCATCCTGAAAAAATTGAAAGACCGAGCAGCCTTTATTCCCTGGCTGCAAGGATAACAATATCCGATCCCATTGGGGAATTGTGAGCCACTGACATTTCCTGGACTTTGACGTGGGGCTTTTTGAGTTGTCTCCTAAGCTCATCCGCTGAATAGGCGATGCCGAACCTGAGCCTGACACCGAATGTCATTTCGTCCTCAACATGCGCGGCCGGAACTGCCGGAAACTGCTTGATTTTTTTCACAGTCCTCAATGAGGCCCGATCAAGAAAACCACTGCCGGTCTTTTGGAGCATATCATATTTCAGGATACGACCCCCCTTATCGATCGTGACCTTGATATAGGAAGACCCCATCTGATTAAAACGAATGGCCATGGCGGGATATCTCATATGTTCATTGACCAGATTTCGCGATTGCGCAACCCAGTTGTCCAGACTTTCATCGGCATGCAAACTGCCGAAAGGATAGATCAGAGCGCCGGCCAATATAGCGACGGTAATCAGGCTTTTGTGTGGCACTAAAGTAAAACTCATCATACTCTCCTTCAGAAATATGGGGGTGTATTTTGATAATTTAGCAATCACTTATATAGCAAGATTTTCCCCCTTCAATCCAGCGTAGCCGCCGTCACAATATTGTGAATATTCCGCCATGCTTTACATATTAAATATCTATTGCGCTATGGGGGCTAATTTTCTTTTTCAGAACAAATGCTAGGCTAATTTATCAGAATAATTCCAAAAATTTTCCGCCTTCAAGCAGAGCGATTAAAAAATAATTGAATGCCCGCTTATTGAACTGAACGCTGTATGTTAAGACTTCACCTCACCCTGCAGGCACCACGACTCGCCGCCGCTGTAACTATAGAGATTTTTCTGGCGGGCTTGGCCTGGCCCTTCTCTGAAGACTTTCTCTGGCCCTTTGCGGGGCAGAGCGCGTGCCGAACCGTGCCCCTCTGCAGACCAAATGCCGGAAAACAATATTGCCCGTTTGATCTGCGCATGACTATTTCAATCCCGGAACTTCGGGGAAACAGCCATGACGCCTGTTTTATAACCGCCGGAATATCCCCGAACCGGGATGACCAGCCGTATGGTTATATGGCTCCCGACAAACCAGCCTGAGGGGAGCGCCTTCGGGAGAATCGCCGCCCCCCTCCCAAGACCGCCGCCTGCCCTAAAATCTACATCAATATAGAATCATTTCCCGAGGCGGATATTTTTTCTCCCTTTTTCCGATCGCGTCTCCTGAAGCCAAAAAAAACGCTCGGCTCAATTTATTGAAGTTGTAAAATATCATCCCGTTGAAAATTAGCTGTTTTTATCTTGATACGTCTTAAATTGGTATTTCCTATCGATAATTCCTTATACCATATTAGTTAACATACTAAATAATTACAAATAAAGGGTAATTCGCACGCTTCACATACCCCGGAGCAGACAAAAAACCATTGCAAATCAGATTATCTTTGATAAAGTTAACGAACGGTCGTTCGGATAATTATAGGGTGAAAAACATATCCGACCAGAACCAAACTCAAAAAAGCATCGCATAAACACAGCCTGTAGGAGAATAAAATGCCGTCTGTTGAAGCATGGGGAATGTATTTCGTCGCAAGTGGCCAGCCCCTGGAAAAGCGCAATTTTGTCATTGATGAGGTTGCCGATGATGATGTTGTGGTCAAAGTCGCCGGCTGCGGCGTCTGCCATACGGATCTGGGTTTTATTTCCGGCGATGTCGGCACCAAACATGACCTGCCGTTGATCCTCGGCCATGAAATCAGCGGCACGGTGGAGGTCGCCGGCAAAAATTATCAGAATCTCATGGGCCGGCAGGTGATTATCCCCGCGGTCCTGCCCTGCGGCGAATGCGAATTATGCAAGGCCGGTCGCGACAATATCTGCCAGCATCAACTGATGCCCGGCAATGATTTCAACGGCGGCTTCGCCAGTCATATCGTCGTCCCCGCCCGTTTCCTCTGCCCCCTGCCCGATGATCTGGGAGACTTCAAGCTGCAGGAACTGTCGGTGATTGCCGACGCCATCACCACCCCCTATCAGTCCATGGTGCGCAGCGGCCTGCAAAAAGGCGACCTGGCGATCGTCATCGGCACCGGCGGGGTTGGCCTCTATATGGCGCAACATGCCCATAACGCCGGTGCCACGGTGATCGCCCTTGATATTGACGAGGCCAAAATCAAGACCGTCCTCCAGCAGGGCGCCGATTACGGCATCTGCACCGCCGGCATGGATGAACGGGCAATCAAAAAGGAAATCCGCAGCCTGGTCAAGGAAAACAACCTGCCCAAATTCCAGTGGAAGGTTTTTGAGACCAGCGGTTCGGTTCCCGGCCAGAATGTCGCCTTCTCGCTGCTCAGCTTCGCCGGCACGCTGGGCATTATCGGCTTTACCATGGGCAAACTTGAACTGCGGCTCAGCAACGTCATGGCCTTTGACGCCGACCTGTTCGGCAACTGGGGCTGCAGCCCGAAATATTACCCGGCCGTGGTTGACGGCGTGCTCGACGGCAGCATCACCCTGCGGGAAAATATCATCGAATATCCGCTGTCGCAACTGAATGAGGTCATCGCCCTCGCCAAGGACCACAAACTCACCGCCCGCGCCATTATGGTTCCGGACCAGTAATTATCACAGGAACAGCCGACATGACCTATCAGACCATCGAAATTATTGAAAAATATGACGGACAGGTTGCCGAGATCATCCTCAATGACGCCCCGGCCAATATCCTGACCGCCGCCATGATGGCGGAAATCCGGAATTTCCTGAAGAACGACCTGGAAAACGCCGACCGCAAGCTGATCCTGTTCAAAGGCGCCGGCGATCATTTCTGCTTTGGCGCCAGCGTCGAGGAGCATACCGCGGATCAGGTGAATGACATGCTGCCGGGCTTTCATCTTATGATCGGCGATATCCTGGCGCATCCGACGCCGACCATGGCCCAGGTTTCCGGCTTTTGCCTCGGCGGCGGTTTTGAACTGGCCATCGCCTGCGGCCTGATTTTCGCCGGGGAGAGGTCAAAATATGCGGTGCCGGAAATCCAGATCGGCGTCTTCCCGCCGGTGGCGGCGGCGCTGCTGCCCTTCCTCGGCAATGGCGTCACGGCGTCACATATGCTGCTGACCGGGGAGAAGCTGACCGCCCGGGACATGCATGAGTGCGGCATCGTCAATCAGGTCGCGCCCGACCAGGATCTCGGCCAGGTGGTCGAAAGCTATATTGAAAAGAACATCCTGCCCCGCAGCGCCAGCAGCCTGCGCTTCGCCAACCGGGCGGCGCGGATGAGCGTCAACTCCATCTACCGTCAGCATATCTGCGATCTGGAGCGGCTTTACCTCAATGAACTGATGAAAAGCCACGACGCCAATGAAGGCATCGGCGCCTTTCTTGAGAAACGCGCGCCGGAATGGCGGAACCGATAGGAGAACCCATGACGGATCAAGCCGTGATAAATAAACGCCTCAACGGACTGGATGAAATTTTAAACCAGTCCGCCGAGCTTATGGCGCAGACAGGCTATCACGGCACCAGCATGCGCGAACTGGCCCAGGTCACCGGCCGCAGCCTGTCCGGGCTCTATCATTATTTCAGCAACAAGGAGGAACTGCTGTTCCTGATCAATCAGCGCGGCTTTACCTCTCTGCTCGACATGTCCGGCAATCTTATGGACCAGGACCTGTCGCCGGAACAGCGCCTGTCGGGCCTGATTCATAATCACGTGACCTATTTTATGGATCACCTGAATGAAATGCGGGTCATGACATCGGGCAGCATGGAAATGAATGACCAGCGCAGCCGGGTCCTGTGGCGCCTGAAAGAGGATTATGCCAAGCTGGGCCAGCAGATCGTCGGTGACTATATCAACCATCAGACGGAAGCCTTCTATCCGCCGGAGGCCGTCAGCCGCAAAACCTTTCTGCTCTACGGCATGATGAACTGGATATTCGGCTGGTATTCCGCAGAACAGCATGGCAGCGCCGAAGAGGTCGCGCAGGATATTTTCCGCACCTTCACGGAAGGCTGCTGCTACACATAAAAACAAAAAAACAAACAGGGTAAAGAAAAAGACAAGGAGGCATCAGGGCGAGAGGACTGACATTAACAGAGAGAGGTCGTTATGAACATTCTGAAATCTGACATTGAGTTGGGAGAATATACGCCCAATGTTGGAACCATGTTTCTTAACAACAAAAACCGTTACCGGGATATGCCGGCTTTTGCCCAACGGGTTGAGGGTTCCTATGCCTATTGGTCCTGGCAGCAGTTGACCGATGACATCATTTCGCTCGCCGCCTATCTTCTGAGCAGCGGGCTTGATCCTGATGCGGAGGACAAAAGCCGCGTCGCCTTTATCGCCGGCAACAGTTACCAGCGGCTGGTCGCCGAAATGGCGGTCATGAGCTGTGGCCTGATCGCGGTACCCATATTCGCCAAATATCCAAACGAACTGATGGAAAGGCTGATCCGCTTTTCCGAAACCGCGATGATCATCAGCGACAATCCGGAAAAGCTCTCCTCCCTCGACCCGGACTGCCTGCCGGAACGCCTGCTGCTGCTCACCTCCCGGGCCCGGGGCGCGGTCGGGACAGTGAAGCATGCCGGCTATGTCGATGACATCCTCGCCGCCGGCCTCACCGCACAAAAAGAACAGGACATCGCGGACCTCTTTCGAGCGGTCGCGCCATCGCGCATGGCGATGATCATGTATACCTCCGGCACCAGCGGTTTTCCCAAAGGCGTCCAGCTTCACCATTCCAATATCATGAGCCAGCAGAAGGCCCTGCAAATCCTCTGGAAACCGGAGCCGGGCATGCGGTTTCTGTGCTACCTGCCGTGGCATCACAGCTTCGGCGGCATCTTCGAGCGCTTCTTCGCCCTTCATTCCGGCGGCTGTCTCGCCATTGACGATTCCTTCGGCAAGGATATTGACCGGCTGCTGGAAAATTTCGCTGAAATCAAGCCCCATGTCTATTTCAGCGTCCCGGTGATCTATCAGGCGATCGTCGGCAAGGTTCTGACCTCGGACAAGGCGGAACAGGCCTTCTTCCATGATGACCTGAAATTCATTTTTACCGCCGCCGCCCCTCTGCCGCTCAGCACATCGGACGTTTTCCGCCAGAAACAGGTGCCGGTGATGGAAGCCTGGGGCCTGACGGAAACCTCGCCCTGCTGCACCCTGACCAATTTCAGCATGGACCGGATTCCGGGTGTGGTCGGCTTTCCCATTCCGGGGGTTGAGCTATGCCTTGGTGAAGATAACGAGTTGCTTGTCCGCGGCGAAAATGTCATGAGCGGTTATTTCCACAATCCGGAGGCCACCGGCAAGGCCTTTTCCGCAGGCGGCTGGTTCCACACCGGCGACATTGGCGACATTACGGAAGAAGGCGTTAAAATCATTTCCCGCAAGGAGCGGATGTTCAAGCTCAGCAATGGCGAGAAGCTTTTCCCGGCCCAGATCGAGGAAAATGTCTGCCGGCGCTGCAAATTTGTCAAATACGCCTATGTCTTCGGCTCGGGTCAGAAACACCCCTTCATGCTGGTCTTCCCCAATTCGGAACTGATGGCCGCCACGGTCCGCAACAAACTGGATGACCCGGCCTGCGCCTTCCCCAGCAGTTGCGCCGGCCTGTCGAACTGCCTGTCCAATTGCGTCGATGAGATCAACACCTATCAGTTGTCCGGCTTTGAGCGCATCGGCCGCGCCCTGGTGATTCAGCGTGAATTATCCCTTGAGGAAAATGAACTGACCCCGTCCTTCAAGCTGATCCCGCGCCGGATTGAGGAAAAATACAAGCAATATATCGAAGCCATGCAGCAACAGGCCTATGACGACCTGCCCGATGACGCCTTTATTCTGGAATTGGAGTGAGACAGTGAAAACACATTACGGCATCATCGGTTTTGGTCCCATCGGGCGGGTCTTCGGCGCGCATCTGGCGCAGGCCGGCCATCGGGTCTCCGTCATGTATCGCGATCCGAAAGTCCGCATCGCCCTGCGCGGCCACGAACTTGAAATATCCGGCGAACTGAACGCCGCGGCCCTGATCACCGATCTTTATTCCGACATGCAGGAATTTCTTGACCAGAAACCGGATGTCATTCTGATCGGCACCAAAAGTTCCGACTCGCCCGGCATTTATCAGGCCATCAAGGCCCTGCGTCATGATGATGATCTGTTGTTCCTGTCCTGTCAGAACGGCCTGGACACCGAACATCAGATCAGCGACGCTTTCGGCCCCGGCCACGGGCTCAGGATGTCGGTCAACATGGGCTGCGGCAAGACGTCGGAAAATGCGGTCAAGGTCAGCTTCGCCATGTGCAATTACCTGTCGCTGATGCCCGACATCGATCCCGACATCATTCACCGGATCGCCGATGATTTCACCACCGCCGGCATTGAACTGGTGGCCCGCGAGGACTATCGGACGGAAGTCTTCAAGAAGGCGCTGCTCAATTCCTCCCTCGGCAGCATCTGCGCCTTAACCCGCCATACCATGAGCAACATCATGGGCCGGGAGTATATGAGAGGCATGGTCGCCCAGATCGTCGAGGAAGGCATCCGCATCGCCCAGGCGATGAATATCCCGATCAGTGATGATTTTCTCGATTACGCCATTGGCTATCTCGACAAGGGCGGCAACCACAAACCGTCGATCCTGCTCGACATCGAAAACCGAAAAAAAACCGAAAACGAATATTTATGCGGTCAACTGACCCGCTATGCCGAAGAATACGGGGTCGATGTCACCCTGATCCCGATCATTTACAACCTGATTAAAACCACAGAGAGCACACGATGAAGAGAATAGAAAAAATTGGCGTCGTCGGCGCCGGCACCATGGGGTCCGCCATTGCACAGCATTTCCTGATGAAGGGGCTGCCCGTCACCCTGCTCGACCAGTCGGCGGAAAGCACCGCCCGCGGCCGCGAAATCATCGCCCAGTCCCTCGGCGAAGCCATGAAGCGCCGGATCATCAGCGAGGAACAGTTTGAACAGATCATGGCAGTTCTCGTCTGCGCCACCGATCAGGCGGCCCTCGGCGACGCCGATCTGGTGGTCGAGGCGATTTTCGAGGATCTGAAAGTCAAACAGGATCTGTTTAAAAACCTGGAAAAAGTCATTCGGCCGGACTGTATACTGGCCTCCAACACCTCATCCTTCCTGATCGGCGACATCGCCGAGGGCGCGCAGCACCCGGAACGGATTGTCGGCGTGCATTATTTCTATCATGCCGCCAAGAACAAACTGGTCGAGGTGATCCCCGGGCCAAAGACCGATCCCGCCCTGATCGAGGATCTGGTCAATTTCTACGCCTATCACGGCAAGACGCCGATCATCGTCAAGGACGCCCCCGGTTTCGCCATCAACCGTTTCTTCGTGCCGTGGCTCAATGAAGGGGCGCGGCTGCTGGAAGAAGGTTTCGGCAGCATTCATTTCATTGACGAGGTCGCCCGCAATGTCTTTGGCATCGGTATGGGCCCCTTCGCCCTGATGAACGCCACCGGGGTTCCGATCGCCATGCATGCCGCCGACGGGCTCGCCAGCAAGCTGGGTGATTTCTACAAACCGGCCGGGATATTATGTGATCAGGTCGAAAGCGGCGCGCTGTGGGATGTCGCCGACACGACGATCCTGAAGGACGGCGCCAATGATGAAGAGGTCGTCACCTCCCGCCTGCTCGCCGCCGCCCTCGGCGTCGCGGCGCAAATGGTCGGCGAAGGGGTGGTTGACGCCACCTCCAATGATCTCGGCACCCGGGCCGGTCTGCGCTGGCCGGTCGGCCCCTTTGAACTGATGAACCGGATTGGCGTTGACAAGGTCGGCAAGATGGTCGAAAGCCTGTTTTCCGCCTGGAACATGCCGCTGCCCGCCTTTGCCTTTGGGGACGCCGGTCCGGTTAAGCTGGAATGGGTTCAAAGCAAGGTGAAAGGCGACAGCGGTTTTGTCATCTTCAACCTGCCGGACCGGATGAACGCCCTCGGCGAGCTGGTGGTCAGCCAGCTGGACAAATGCTTTACCGAACTGGATCAGAATCCGGCGGTCAAACGCATCTTCCTGATGGGTCAGGGCAAGGCCTTCGTCGCCGGGGCCGACATTAAGTTCTTCCTCGACGGCCTCGCCGCCAATGACCTGGACCGAATTCAGAAATTCACCGAATTCGGCCAGGAGGTCCTGAAGCGGATCGAAGCGTCCGACAAGGTGACCTGCGCCTTTGTTGACGGCCTGACCCTCGGCGGCGGACTGGAGCTGGCGCTGGCCTGCGACTATCGCATCGCCACAAAGAACACCACCATCGCCTTCCCGGAAACCGGCATCGGCATCTATCCCGGACTTGGCGGCACCCAGCGCTCGAGCCGCCTGATCGGCAAGGGGCTGGCGAAATTCCTCGTCGCCACCGGACAATTCCTCAATGCGCGGACGGCCTGTGAATACGGTCTGGTCGATCAGATCATCGAACCGCTCTATGATCCCTTCGATCTCTCCGGGGTTGATCTGGACGCCGCCCAGGCCGGTAGGAAAGACCAGAGCGAACTTGAAAATCTGTTTGCCGGTTTTGACGGCGCATTCGCCGACGACCATCCTTACGCCAAGGTTTTATCCCGCAAGGCGCCGGTCGCGCTCGCCACGGCGATGAAGCTGATGGACGACGGTTTCGATCTAAGCCTTGACGAGGGGCTGAAGCTTGAACTCGCCGGTCTGAAGGAAATCTTCGCCACCCGCGACGCCGCCCACGGTCTGGAAAGCGTCGTCAAGGGCTTCAAGCCGGAATTTACCGGAAAATAAAAATAGCTGAAAGAATTAGGAGTAGAGAATGACAGTTTCAATCACAGGATATAATTCCCGGGAAGGCGGCATCGGCGCCCTGTTCGAGGATGTCTACATCATCGACGGGAAACGGACGCCCTTCGGCAAATTCACCGGCAGTCTGTCGACCGTATCGCCGACGGACCTCGGCATTCACACGTCAAAGGCGGCCTTGGAAGCCAGCGGCATCGACGGCGGCGAAGTGGACCAGATCATCGTGTCCAACATTGGCCAGGCCGCCTCGGACTGCTTCTTTCTGCCGCGTCATATCGCGCTTTACGCCGGTACGCCGCTCACCGCCCCGGCCCTGCTGGTGCAGCGCATCTGCGGTTCCGGGGTTGAGGTGTTGGGCCAGGCGGCGGAGCAGGTCGCCCTCAACAAGGCCCATGTGGTCCTCGGCTGCGGCGCCGACACCATGAGCCGTTTCCCGCTGGTGTCCTATTCCGCCCGGCAGGGCTTCCCGCTCGGCCGTCCCGAATATGTCGATCTGCTGTGGGAAGCCCTGAATGACACCGCGGCGGTGCCGATGGGCCGGACGGCGGACAATCTGGCGGCGAAATATAACCTGACCCGCGAAGAGGTCGACGCCTACGCCTTCCGCAGTCAGAACCGCTATGCGGCGGCGCGCGAGGCCGGTTTCTTTGACGGTGAAATCACAGCGGTTCCCGCCCGGGGACAATTTGAACGGGACAATCTGATCCCGCGCAAATTCAAATGCGCCAACCGGGATGGTTTGGCCCATGACGAACATCCGCGCCAGACCACATTGGAAAAACTCGCCCAACTGCCGCCGGTCTTCAGCAAGGAGGGGCCGACGACGGCGGGTAACGCGTCGGGCATCGTCGACGGGGCGGCGTCCGTGCTGGTCGCGTCCGGCGATTATGTCCGCGCCCACGGCCTGAAACCGATCGGCAAAATCCGGGGATTTTCCTCGGCCGGGGTCGAGCCCGACATCATGGGCATCGGCCCGGCGCCGGCGATCCGCAGCCTGCTGGGCGCGCTTGAGATGCAGGTATCGGATATTGACCGCTATGAAATCAACGAGGCCTTCTCGGCCCAGGTTCTGTCCTGCGCCCGGGAGCTTGGCATTGATGAGGACACATTGAACGTCAACGGCGGCGCGGTGGCGGTCGGCCATCCGCTCGGCGTCACCGGCCTGCGGCTCGCCCATACGGCGCTCAGGACCCTGCATCGGGATGACAAACAGTTTGGCGTCGCCTCCGCCTGTATCGGCGGCGGCCAGGGCATCGCGATGGTGGTCGAAAGATGTTAGAGCGCGTAAAGGACAAAATCGCCGTGGTCACCGGCGCCGGACAGGGGATCGGCGCCGCCATCTGCAAGCGGCTGGCCAGCGAGGGCGCCAAGCTGGTGCTGGTCGACATCAACGCCGACTGTCTTCAGGACCTGTCACAGGAGCTTACCGCCAACGGGACCGAAGTTCTGTCCGTGGCGGCGGATATATCCAAAAAGGATCAGGTTACTGACATGATCGGGCAGGCCCGGGAAGCCTTCGGCACGGTCGATATTCTGGTCAATAACGCCGGCATTATCCGCGACGGCTATCTCGCCAAACTCAGCGAGGATGACTGGGACAAGGTTCTGGAAGTCAATCTCAAGGGACCGTTTCTCTGCTGCCAGGCGGTCTTTGACATGATGAAGGCCCAGAATAGCGGCAAGATCGTCAATATCGTCTCCCGCTCGTGGCTCGGCAATATCGGCCAGAGCAATTATTCGGCCAGCAAGGGGGGACTGGTCAGCCTGACCCGCACATTGGCGCTGGAGCTCGCGCGGTTCCAGATCAATGTCAATGCGGTCGCCCCCGGCCTGATTGAAACGCCGATGACCCGGAGCATGCCCGAGGAAGCGCGCGCCCGGCTGCTGCGCATGCAACCGACGGGCAAGATGGGGTCGGTCGACGATATTGCCGCCGCCGTCACTTTCCTGTCCTCCGGCGACGCCCAGTTCATTAACGGGCAGGTCCTTCATGTCGATGGCGGCAAAAGCTGCGGGCTTCTGTCACTGTAATTTATAGGTGGTGAAAAGGATGAATATAGTAACGCTGAAAATTAACGGGCTCGACCATCACAAGGCGATATCGCCGTCGATGACCCTGCTGGAATTCCTGCGGGAGGAACTGCATCTCACCGGCACCAAGAACGGATGCAATTCAGGCGATTGCGGCTGTTGCAGCGTGATGATCGACGGCAAGCCCATGCTGTCCTGCATCATGCTGGCCATGGAAGCCGAAGGCTGCGAAATCACGACCATCGAAGGCATCGCGGATGGCAACGATCTGCATCCGGTGCAGGAGGCCCTGGTCGAGAAAGGCGCCATTCAGTGCGGCTACTGCACCCCGGCGATGGTGATCAACGGCGTTCATCTGCTGGAAACCAACAGCAATCCCACCGATGACGAGGTCAAGGAGTGCATTTCCGCCACCGTCTGCCGCTGCACCGGCTATAACAGCATCGAAAAAGCTATCCACAGCGCGGCTGAAAAAATGAGAGGATCACAAAATGGCTGACTTGGGTAAGGGATATCCCGACAAGGGCTATAAAATCATCGGCAAGCCGGCGCCGCTGATCGATTCCCGGGCCAAGGTCATGGGACAAGCGCTTTATACCGATGACATCCGCCTGCATAACCCGCTGACGGTCAGAATCCTGCGCTCGCCCTATCCGAGCGCCGATATTCTGGCGCTTGACGTTGCGGAAGCCTTGGCCCTGCCCGGCGTCAAGGGCGTGCTGACCGGGGCTGATTTCAAGAATACCTTCGGCGTGCTGACCATCAGCAAGGATGAACCGGCCATAGCCCGCGATGTGGTCCGCTATGAAGGCGAACCGGTGGCGGCGGTGGCGGCGGAAACGGCGGAGATCGCCGACCGGGCCCTCGGCCTGATCAAGGTCGACTATCAAATCACCGAAGGCGTCTTCGACAGCAAAAAGGCGCTGAAGCCCACCGACCGGCCGCTGCATCCGGAACTGAAGCGGGAAAACAACCTGCATAAAAAAGTTCTGCAGGAATTCGGCGACCTGGAGCAGGGATTCACCGAAGCCGATGTGGTGGTCGAAAAACGCTTCCGCTTCGCCTCGATCAATCACGCCTTCACCGAGCCCCACGCGACCCAGGTCGAAATCGACAACAAGGGCAATATCACGGTCTATTCCGCGACCCAGGTGCCCCATTACCTGCATATGGCCATGGCCGAGGTTCTGGAAATCCCGGAACATAATATCCGCATCGTCAAGCCCCACCTCGGCGGCGGTTTCGGCGGCAAGAGCGATCCTTTCCCCCATGAAATGATCGCCGCCAAATTCGCCCTTGAGCTCGGCCGCAACATCAGACTGAAATTCAGCCGGGAAGAGGTCTTTTTCAGCCATCACGGCCGCCATCAGACCGACCTGACCATGAAGCTGGGCTTCAACAGGGAAAAAGGCATCACCGCCCTTAATCTGGATACCCTGATCGACGGCGGCGCCTACGGCAGTTTCGGCATCGTCACCACCTATTACAACGGCGTGCTGCTGCAGGGACCTTACAAGGTGCCCAACTTTCGCTTTCATGTGAACCGGATGTATACCAACAAACCCATGTGCGGCGCCATGCGCGGCCACGGCGGCGTCAATCCGCGTTTCGCCAGCGAAGTGCTGCTTGATATGGCCTGCGCCGAGACGGGCATGGATCCGGCGGAAACCCGGCTTAATATGATCCACAAGGAAAACACCCTGACCACGAATGAGTTCCGCGTCACCTCCGTCGGCCTGCGCAATGGCCTGAAAGAAGCCATGCGGCGCACCAACTGGAAGGAAAAGCACGGCAAGCTGCCTTACGGCAAGGGCATTGGCGTCGCCTGCGGCTTTTTCATTTCGGGCAGCGCCCTGCCCATCCACTGGAACAAGCTGCCGGCCTCCACCGTGCGCATGACCATCGACCATGACGGCGGGGTGACGGTCTTTTCCGGCGCCACCGACATCGGCCAGGGCAGCGACACCATGCTGGCCCAGATGGCGGCCGAGGTGCTGGGCCAGCCGCTGGAAAACGTCAAGGTGATCAGCGCCGACACCCGCACGACGCCGGTCGACCTCGGCAGTTACAGTTCCCGCGTCACCTTCATGGCCGGCAACGCCAGCCGCAACGCCGCGATTCGCATGCGGAAACTGCTGGTTGAGGCGGCCTGCGAACTGCTCGACATCGCGCCGCCGACATATGAAAAGCCCGAACCGCCGGAGGACTTCTTCCGTCAGGGCGGCCGCAAGCCCGATTTCGCGCAGGGCTTCCTCGGCGCCAATCCGGATTATTCGGACGGCTTCACCATTGAGGACGGCCTGATCCGCTGCGACAGCAGCAACGCCAGCGTCACCTATCTCGAAGCGGTGGAAAAGGCCCTTGAATTTGACGGCATCCTGCAGACCAGCGGCACCTACCGCGCCCCGAAACTCGGCGGCAGTTTCAAAGGCGCCGGCGCCGGCCTCAGCCCCAGTTACAGCTTCACCGCCTTTATCGTCGAGGTCACCGTGGATCCGGAGACCGGTTTTATCAAGGTCGACAAGGCGACCTGCGCCCATGACTGCGGCATGCCGCTCAACCCGCTGGCGGTCAATGGCCAGATCGAAGGCTGCATCCATATGGGGCTCGGCCAGGCGCTGATGGAGGAAATGGTCTATGACAAGGGCGCGACCCAGAACGGCTCCTTCCTCGAATATAAAATTCCGTCCGCCTTTGAGCAGCCCGAGGTCGATATTGTCCCCGCCTACAGCGATGACAGCGAAGGACCTTTCGGCGCCAAGGAAGCCGGCGAAGGCATTCTGGCCCCGGTCATCCCGGCGATCGCCAACGCGGTTTATGATGCGGTCGGCATCCGCCTTACCCAGCTGCCCATGCGGCCCGACCGGGTTCTGGCGGCCCTTGAGAAACAGACCCCAAAAGGAGGCGCAAAATCATGAGCACTCTTTTACAGGATTTTGAATTTTCCAGACCCGCTTCCTTCGCACAACTGAATGACCTGTTGCGGGACCTTCGGCAAAGGGGGCAGGACTATGTCTTTTCCGCCGGCGGAACGAATGTTATTCCCGTGCTGAAAACCCGGCTTTACAAGCCCGATCATATGATCAGCCTGACCGGGCTTCAGGAATTGAACCGGATCGAAAGAAAGGGCGATCATATCCATATCGGCGCTCTCACAACGCTCAGCGATCTGGCTAGCCATGACCTGATCCGGACCCATCTGCCGGCCCTCGGGAAAGCCGCCCATAAGGTCGCGAGCCCGCAGATCCGCAACCGCGCCACCATCGGCGGCAATCTGATGGTCGATAACCGCTGCATCTATATCAATCAGAGCGCCATCAACCGGCAAAGCCATTCCCCCTGTTTCAAGGCGGACGGCGATGTCTGCCATCTGGTCAAAAGCGCCAAACGCGGCGACGAAACCCTGTGCCAGGCGCGTTTTGTCTCGGACACGGCGCCGGTGCTGTTGTTGCTCAAGACTGAAGTGAATATTGTCGGCCCTTCGGGACGCCGTAACATAAATCTGAATGAACTTTATAAACAGGACGGCATCGACAGCAAAAGCCTGAAAGCGGGCGAGGTGATCACGTCTCTTGAAGTGGAAATTCCGCAAGCCGCCGGCCTGCATTATCAGAAACTCGCGATCCGCAATGCCCTCGACTTTCCCTCGCTCGGCGTGGCGGTCCGCATGGACGAACGGGCCGGACGCCGCGAACTCGGCGTCGCCCTGACCGGATTGAACACCCATCCCGGTGTTTTCCACGCGAATTCAACAAATTATGCTACATTTGACGATATGGTCGCCGACATTTGCGCCCGGGCCAGTGATTTCGCCGTGACCTACCAGCAGGATTTCTTCCCCCGGGCCTATCGCAAAAGCATGATCCCGGTCTTTATCCGGCGCGGCGTCGAGACGATTGAGAAGGAAAAAAACCATGAGTAACGTAATGAAAGATTATTTCCTCGACCTGGACGCCGCCGCCCGGGACCCCAACCGCAAGGTGGCCTGGTGCACCTCGGTCGGGCCGGCGGAAATCCTGCGCGCCATGGGGTTTGAGGTTTTCTTCCCCGAGAACCACGGCGCCATGCTGGGCGCGACCCGGGTCTGCATGGATACCATCCCGATGGCCAACGCCAACGGCTATTCGCCGGAAATCTGCAGTTATCTGACCTCCGACGTCGGCGCCTACATGAAGGGCATCACCCCGCTGACCAAGGCTTTTGGCATTGAGGAAGTTCCCCGTCCCGACGTGCTGGTCTATAACACCAACCAATGCAAGGACGTCATGCACTGGTTTGAATATTACGCAAAGGAATTCGACACGCCGATCTTCGGCATTCATCCGCCGACCAACCTGCCGGATATCCGGCCGGAATATATTGATGATGTCGCCCGCCAGTTTGAAGAACTGATCAGCTTCCTTGAGCCAATCATGGGGCACCCTATGGATCCTGAAAGATTAAAGGAAACCGTCGCCCTCTCCCTGGAGGCAACCAATCTCTGGTCAGACGTCCTCAATATGGCGCAGAACAGCCCGAGCCCGCTGACCTTCTTTGACGGCACCATTTATATGGGTCCGATCGTCGTTCTGCGCGGCACCCGGATTGCGGTCGACTATTACCGGGACCTGCTGGCCGAACTGAAACAGAAGGTCGCCGACAATCACGCCGCCGTCGCCCCTGAGCGCAAACGCATCTACTGGGACGGGATGCCGGTCTGGGGCCGGCTGCGCGACCTGTCCAATACCTTCAGGGAAAATCAAGCCTGCGTCGTCGCCTCGACCTATTGCAACAGCTGGGTCTTCTCCGACTTTGATCCCGAGGATCCGCTGCCGAGCATGGCCAAGGCCTATATCAAGATTTTCATCAACCGCAATGACCATTTCAAGGAGGATTATATCACCCGGATGGTCGCGGACTTCAAGGTTGACGGCGTCGTCTTCATGGCGGCCCGCACCTGTCCCAACAACAGCAACGCCTACTACAATCTGCCGCGCAAGCTGAAGGACAAGGGCATCCCGACCATCATCATTGACGGCGACCTGTGCGACCTGCGTTGCTATTCCGACGAACAGTCAACCACCCTGATCGAAGCCTTTCTGGAGACCATATGATGTCAAATACGCCAAAATATGAAGTCTATTGGGGCGTTGACTGCGGCAGCTCGGAAATCAAGGTTGTCGCCCTGGATCAGGACGGCAAACTTCTGCTGAAACGCAAGCAGAAGACCCTGTTCCCGTTGCAGGATCATGTGCGTCACGCCCTCGCCGGCGAAGATGGCGACCTGTCGCCTTTCGTCACAGCGGACAGCACGGAAATCAAGCCCGGCCACAAGATCGTCGCCACCGGATACGGCCGCAAATACATCGGTTTCGTTGACGACGCCCTGACCGAAATCAAAGCCCATTTCATCGGAGTCCAGGATCAGTTGCACCTGGATCAGGCCTATAGCATCATTGACATCGGCGGCCAGGATTCCAAGATCATCGCCGTCGACCACAGCAAGGTCGATCAGTTCGTCATCAACCGCAAATGCGCCGCCGGCACCGGCGCCTATATCGAGGAGCTGGGCCATCGGCTTGAAGTGCCGCTCGGCGATATGACGGCGCTCGCCCGGGGTAACGACAAGGAACTGTCCCTCAACAGCTTCTGCACGGTATTTTCCGGCCAGGAGGTGATCAAGGTGTTGATGAACGGCGAACGGGTCGAAAACATCATCTATGCGCTCTATAGCTCGGTGGTGAAACGGGTGCTGGAAATGACGTCGATCACAACCGACGTCGTCGCCTTTTCCGGCGGCGTGCTGCAATTTCATCCGCGACTGGTGGAAATGTTCACCGAAAAACTCCTCCAGGCCAATCCCGACAGCCGGACCATGCTGTCGCCCAACGCGCAATTTTGCGGCGCGATCGGCGCCGCCGTCCACGGCCGGGAGACGGTTTGACGGGCCTGCGCTCTGATAAAACGCATTACAGTACTATTTTACATATTAAATGATTGTGCCGCCCCTGCGGATCGTTTATAGTGGCTGAAAACAACAACTCAGGATCAGGGCCACAATGCAAGATTTGTTTATCTATGAACGACAAATCCAGTTCGGCGACACGGACGCCGTCGGGATTGTCTATACCGTCCGCTTTTTTGATTACTGCATGGAGGCGATCGACGCCTGGCAGCGGCGCTATCTCGATGTGGACTGGTTCGACATGGTCGACAAACGGAAAATCGGCACGCCGATGGTCAATATCGACATGAATTTGACCGGTCCGCTGGCCCGCGGCAAGGCCTATATCACCCTGCTGATCAAACGGGTCGGCAACAGTTCGGTCAATTTCCAGCTGCATGGCCGGGACGAGGATGACAATGACTGCTTCATTTCCAATTTCACCTACTGCCTGACCGACAGCACCTATTTCAGGCCGATCCCGATTCCCGAGCAGTTTCGCCCGGTGATGGAGGCATATCACCAGACCTGCCTGCGCAACGCGGCGCTTGTTTAGGCTTTGCAGATCTTTTCCGCTCCGCTATTAATGGTTCTGTAAAATTTTCCCGTTAAGCAGGGGAATAGGACAAGCAGCAAGGCGAAGACATGAAGATACTGGTCACGGGCGGTTCAGGATATATCGGCAGCCATACGGTTCTCGAACTGTTAGAGGCCGGACATGAGGTGACGGTGATTGACAATCTGTCCAATTCCTGCGCGGAATCGCTGACCCGGGTCAAAAACATCACCGGCCGCAACAGCCTGTCTTTTCATAAAACGGACATTCTCGACCGGGCGGGGATGGAACGGATCTTCGCCGGCCGGGAATTTGACGCAGTGGTCCATTTCGCCGGCCTGAAGGCGGTCAGCGAATCCGTGTCAAAACCCCTCGCCTATTATCAGAATAATGTCATGGGCAGCATCACCCTGTTTCAGGTGATGGAAAAATTCGCGGTCCGTAATCTGGTCTTCAGTTCCTCGGCCACGGTTTATGGCGCGCCGGAGAAGATGCCGATCCGGGAGGATTTCCCGACCGGCGGCGTCACCAACCCCTACGGCGCGTCGAAACTGATGATTGAAAATATCCTCGCCGACCTGGCGCGCGCCGATCCCCGGTGGAATATCGCCCGCCTGCGTTATTTCAATCCGGTGGGGGCCCACGAAAGCGGCCTGATCGGCGAAGACCCACGCGACATTCCCAACAATCTGATGCCCTATATCAGCCAGGTCGCGGTCGGCAAGTTGCAGGAACTGTCGGTTTACGGCGACGATTATCCGACCCCGGACGGCACCGGGGTGCGCGATTATATCCATGTGGTGGACCTGGCGCGCGGCCATTTGAAGGCGCTCGACAAGTTAACTGAGGATCCGGGACTGGCGACCTATAATCTGGGCACGGGCAAAGGCTATAGCGTCAAGGAAATGGTCCGGGCCTTTGAAACCGTCAACGGGGTTCATATCCCGATCCGGATCGCGCCGCGCCGGGCGGGCGACATCGCCACCTGCTACGCCGACCCGACCCTCGCCGAACAGGAACTGGGCTGGAAAGCCGAAAGAACCCTTGAGGACATGGTGCGCCACGCCTGGAACTGGCAGTCGAAAAACCCGGATGGCTATCGGGCCGGATAGAATCCCGCCGCTGACCCGAGGTCAGGCATCCTCGGCGAACTGGCCCTTGGGGCGATAGTGCACCATATAGCCCGGCAGCACGCTTTCGACCAATGTCGGCGTGATGCCAAGCTCGGCCAGACCCTTGGCGTCATCATCGACCACATTGTCCCGCCTGAGCATCTTGAACTGATCCGGGGTGATCGGCGGATTGGGCAACAGGCCGAGGAAAAATACCTTCAGCGGCGCGATGAAAGCCGGCACATCGACGAAGCAAACCTTGCGCCGGGCTTCCCGCGCCGCCAGTTGCATCAATTCGCGCAGGCTGTAGACATCGGCGCCGCCCAGCTCATATGTCTCGCCGCGCATCGCCGCATCATCCAGCGCCCTGATCATCACCTTCACCACATCGCCGACATAGACCGGCTGGAATTTGGTGTCGCCTGAGAATACCGGCATCACCGGGAATGTTGATACGGCCTGGGCAAAGCGGTTGAACAGCCCGTCTCCGGGGCCGAAAATGACGCTGGGACGGAGAATCGTCGCCGCCGGGAAATGCGTGCGGACCGCTTTTTCGCCCAGCGCCTTGCTGCGCCCATAAAGCGCCGGCGAATTTTCATCGGCGCCAAGGGCCGACATATGGATCAGCGTCCCGACCCCGAATTCCGCACAGGCCCGGGCGACGGTTCCGGCGCCTTCGGCCTGAACCTTGTTGAATTTCTGGGCGCCGCTCTCATATAATATGCCGACAAGGTTGATCACCGCATCCGCCCCGCGAACCGCGGCCTTGACCGATTTTTCGTCGCGCAGGTTGGCCTGGACCACCTGAATCTGTCCGACATCGCCCAGGGGCTTGACATGCATCGCCGAATTGGGCCGCCGCACCGCCACCCGAATTCGGACGCCGGTTTTCGCCAGATACTCGACAAGAGTTGTGCCAACAAAGCCTGACCCGCCAAAAATCGTCACCAGTTGCTGCGCCATTAAATTCTCCAGAAAAACTGCAATAAATTCTGCATCTTGATTTGAGTTCCACCCGGGCGGAACCGGTCGCTATAACTGACCCTTTTCCGCCATTCCTGATTGTTGCCTTTTTATCTTTCCAGCGTCCCATAGTCCAGCCTATTTTAAATATTTCATTTCATCACTTGACTTTGTCTTTCAGGGGTCGTAATCACTGCACACCAATCACGTTGCCCAGATGGCGGAATTGGTAGACGCGCTAGCTTCAGGTGCTAGTGTCCGTATGGACGTGGAGGTTCGAGTCCTCTTCTGGGCACCATCATTTCCTGAAGATTTCCGCCGTGACAGCATTGTTTTTCCGCTAAAAATTGTTAAGATTATATATGAGTTGCTTCGGTCAGCATTTCCAACATGCGGCCGCATCCCTCACAAACAAGGAAACAATCATGGCGAATGAAGGCTATCACGAACCCATCGCGGAACTCACCGACGAGACCAGAGACATGCACCGGGCGATTCAGTCCCTGATGGAGGAACTGGAGGCGGTTGACTGGTATAACCAGCGGGTCGACGCCTGCAAGGATCCGGCGCTGAAGGCGATCCTCGCCCATAACCGGGACGAGGAAAAAGAGCATGCCGCCATGGTCCTTGAGTGGATCAGACGGCGGGACCCGGCCTTTAACAAGGAATTGAAGGATTTTCTGTTCACGGAAAAAACCATCGCCCATGACTGAATTTGCTATGCCTGAATTTACCATGCCTGAATAGACCAGCGGTCCTGTTTTCATGAACAATATTTATCATATCGTCTGCCCCCAGTGTGGCGCCATCAACCGTCTGCCGCAAGCGCGCCTCGAGCAAGGGCCGAACTGCGGCAAGTGCCACCGCCCCCTGTTCACGGGCGCGCCGGTTGAGTTGACTTCGGCCAACTTCCAGAAATTTGTCACGAAAAACGATATTCCGTTTCTCGTCGATTTCTGGGCACCCTGGTGCGGTCCCTGCAAGATGATGGCCCCGGCCTTCCAGCAGGCGGCCCTGAAGCTTGAGCCTCATATGCGCCTCGCCAAGCTCAATACGGAACAGGAGCCGACCCTCGGCGCCAAATTCGCAGTACGCAGCATCCCGACCCTGATCCTTTTTCATAAAGGAAAGGAAGTCCGCCGCCAGGCCGGGGCCATGGGCGCCGAGGATATTATCCGCTGGGCCACGGACTGAATGACGGTCCAAACCGCCGACCTTGAATCATGGTTTTTTCACTTATCCCCCGATTGATCTTGCCTGATCCGATCATATGACGATATAATTTAACCATAATCCTTAGGGGCAACCCCCTGAGCCATTCATGAGCCATCCAATTGAAAAGGGGCGTATATGTCTATCGAACTGCATCGGGGCGACCTGCCCGATAATGTCAAATTTACCGGGTCCGTCGCCATTGATACGGAAACCATGGGCCTGAACCCGCACCGGGACCGCCTGTGCCTGGTGCAACTGTCCGCCGGTGATGGTTCAGCCCATCTGGTTCAGATCGCCCAGGGTCAAACCATGGCCCCCAACCTGAAAGCCCTGCTGGAGGACAACCGGGTGACCAAGGTTTTCCATTACGCCCGATTTGACGTGGCGGTCCTCTATAAATATCTCAATGCCCGGGTTTGTCCGGTCTATTGCACCAAGATCGCCTCGCGCCTTGTCCGCACCTATACGGACCGGCATGGCCTGAAGGATCTGTGCAGTGAACTGATCGGCGTCGACCTGTCCAAGAAACAACAGAGTTCCGACTGGGGCGCCGACGAATTGTCGCAAAGCCAACTGGACTATGCCGCCTCTGACGTGCTGTATCTGCATAAGCTGGTCAACCGGTTGAATGTCATGCTGGAGCGGGCCGGCCGGCGGGAACTGGCCCAGTCCTGTTTCGACTTTCTGCCGACCCGGACCGACCTTGATTTGATGGGCTGGGCCGAGGAAGACATTTTCGCCCATAGTTAAGGCTATAGTCTTGAACATGCCCCCCGGAAACATTACATTTAAGTGAAGCAGGATACAGCCTTGGTATTTTCGCCGTTATCATGACAAAGCGGCCGACAGGACCGGGCGAAAGTAATGGTAATATACAATAATAACAACAGGGCGCCGCGGGGCATCAATTCCCGCCTTTTATGAACATGACAGGACGTGTATGTGACCGTGAACCCCACTTATGAGCCACAACCGGATGCTTCCGATCACCTGAACAGTCTGCTGCCGAAGGTCACCGTGACCTATCGCCAGAGCCAGCGGGAAATCGAGCGGATCAACCTGCTTAAAAAGATAGTGCCTTTTTTGACGGTTGTCGTCTTTGTCGCGCTTGTCCTGTGGCCGGTCCTCAACAGCAAGGAAGGCAGCTTTACGCTCGCCATCGACCGGCTCGACAAGCGGGATGAAAACGCCAAGCTGATCAAGCCGCGCTATGTCGGCATTGATCAGCATAACAACCCGGTTAACATTTCGGCGGAAACCGCCTTTCGCAAAAGCAACGACCAAAAGGATTATTACCTCAAGAACCTGCTGGCCCAGTTAAAAATGCGCGACGGCACCCCGATCGAAATCCTCGCCTTAAGCGGCATGTTTGATGCCGACGCCCAACAGATTGTCCTTGACGGCGCCATCTCGCTCGCCACTGAAAGCGGGTTCAGGCTGGCGACCGACCAGGCGCTTTTCCTGATCAATGACAAAATTGCCCGGGGCGAGAATGGCGTCACCGGCAGCATGCCCTTTGGCGCCTTCAAGGCCGATCAATTTAACGTCAATGTCGATCAGGAAATCATTAAGCTCAAGGGACATGTCAACCTTCACTTTGATCCGGAAGCGCCCCTGTCGCTGCCGGGCGTGAATAGCAAAACAAATGAAAACTAATAAAGTGGAACAATATGATGATGGTGAATGATCATATCAGAAGAGGGATCGTGATCATGCTGCTGGCCGCCGGACTGGCAAGTCCCGCCCTGTCTGCCGAGGCCCAGGTCACGGCGCGGACCGACCTGGAGACGAAAGCCCCGGTCAATGTCAGCAAGGATGTCGACATCAGCGCCGATGAGCTGGAAGCCAACCTGCGCAAGGACATTGTGGTCTTTGTCGGCAACGTTATTGTCCGCCAGAAAGAACTGACCCTGCAATCAGACCGGGTCACCGTTTTTTATCAGAACCCCCGAAACGACAAATCCTCCATCACCCGTATTGACGCCTCGGGCAGCGTGACATTGGCCACCCGGACCGAAACCATCCACAGCACCTGGGGCATTTATGATTTTGCCGAGAAAATCGTCACTCTGGGCGGCAATGTGGTGCTGAAACGCAACGATGGCGAAATCAAGGGCAAACGGCTGACCTATAACCTGGACAGCGGCCTGATTTCCATCGAAGGCAGCCCGAAGGCCAAGGACCGCGTCAAGGGCCAGTTCAGCCTGCCGGAAGACGGCTGAGAGGCGGCGCGGACAACGGGTGATTATTGACTTTTATCATGGATAAAAGGTTCGATTAATCAAATAATTACAATAGACTGTTAACCTATGTAAGATATTTAGGCAGATATGAATAAAATGTCAGCAGCAACACTTCAGGAAGACGCCGCCGCAACCACCCCCCAATTGGGATCCGGGCTGGTGATCGACGCGGTGGAGAAACATTTTCGCAAGCGTCCCGTGCTCAAAGGGGTCAGCCTCAAGGTGGAGACCGGGGAAGTGGTCGGCCTCTTGGGCCCCAATGGCGCCGGCAAGACGACGACCTTTTATTCCATGATCGGCCTGATTGAGCCGGACGCCGGGCGCATCCTGCTGGACGGCCATGATATTACCCGCCTGCCCATGTATCGCCGGGCGCGGCTTGGCGTTGGCTACCTGCCGCAGGAAGCCTCCATTTTCCGCGGCATGACGGTGGAGGAAAATATCTGGGCCGTGCTTGAGATTTGCGAACCCGACCATAAGGCGCGCGAGGAAATGCTGGAAAATCTTCTGACGGAATTTTCCATCACCCATATCCGCCATGCGTCAGCGCTCGCCCTGTCCGGCGGGGAGCGCCGACGGGTTGAAATCGCCCGCGCCCTCGCCACCCGGCCCAGTTTCATTCTGCTGGATGAGCCCTTTGCGGGAATCGACCCGATCGCGATTTCCGACATCCGCAATCTGGTGGCGCACCTTAAGGACCGCGGCATCGGCGTTTTGATTACCGATCACAACGTCCGCGAAACCCTTGAAATCATTGACAGAGCTTACATCATTCATGACGGACAGGTTCTCATGGCGGGGACGCCTGAAGAAATTGTCGCCAATAAGGACGTTCGTCGTGTATATTTAGGGGACAGCTTTAGTTTGTAAAGCGGGAAGGCTACCATGGCACTTTCGCCACGTATTGAATTAAAAATTTCACAGTCTCTGGTCATGACGCCCCAGTTGCAGCAGGCGATCAAGCTGTTGCAATATTCGAATATTGACCTGGTGGATTTCGTGGCTCAGGAAATTGAAAAAAATCCACTTCTTGAGAATGGAGAAAGTGAGTCTTCTTTTGAGAAACCGGCCGAGAACGGCTTTGACGGGGCCGGCGAAAACAGCCCGGAAACCGGCCGCGCGAAACAAACCGCCACCGCGGATGACTATCTGACAAATCCGGGGGCGGAAAATCAAAATCCCGAAACGGCGCTCGATACGAATTTCACCAATGAATTCACCAACGACTGTTCCATAGACTCCATCAGCGCCGCGTCCGACAGAAGCGATCTGGGCATGAGTTCTAAATCCATGATCGGCGGCGGCGGCACATTCGACCAGATGGACGACGCCATTGATCTGCGGCTGTCGGAAAGCCTGTCCCTCAGCGACCATCTGCTGGACCAGTTGAACCTTTTGTCGGCGGACGCCAATGACAAGACGATCATCCGCTTTCTGATCGGTATGCTCGACGAGGCGGGTTATCTTACCGAAAGCAGCGACCTGATCGCGGAGCGCTTCGGCTGTGATGTTGAGGAAATCGAACGGATTATCCTTATCGCCCAGAGCATGGAGCCGGTCGGCGTTTTCGCCCGCAGCCTGAGCGAATGCCTGAAAATCCAGCAAAGCAACAATGACCGGCTTGACCCGGCCATGGAGATGCTGCTTGACAACCTGGATCGACTGGCGAAAAGGGATTACGCCGGCCTGATGCGGATATGTCAGGTTGACGCCGAGGACCTCAAGGACATGATCGCGGAAATTCAGGCCCTGAACCCCAAGCCCGGCATGGAATTCGGCGCCAGCGTTTCGCAAACCGTGATCCCCGACGTCTTCGTCCGCAAAAACCGTAAAGGCAACTGGGTCGTGGAACTCAACAGCGAAACCCTGCCCCGCGTTCTGTTTAACAACAGCTACCTCATGGAAATCAAGGAACACGCCAAGGGCAAGGAAGAAAAAGATTATCTCGCCGATTGCGCCGCCTCCGCCAGTTGGCTGGTCAAGGCGCTCGACCAGCGGGCCAAGACGATCCTGAAAGTGTCATCGGAACTGATAAAACATCAGCAGGCCTTCTTTGAAAAGGGCGTCAAGCACCTGAGGCCCCTGAACCTGAAGACCATCGCCGAAGCCATTGAAATGCACGAAAGCACCGTGAGTCGCGTCACCTCCAATAAATTCATCGCAACCAACCGTGGTATTTTTGAAATGAAGTATTTTTTCACAACCGCGATTTCGGCTGTGGAAGGCGGCGAAAGCCACTCATCGGAATCCGTCAAGCATCGAATCCAGGCCCTGATTGATGCGGAATCGCCCAAGAAAATACTTTCCGATGACAAACTGGTCGAGATTTTAAAGGTGGAAGGTATTGATATTGCAAGGAGAACAGTCGCGAAATACCGTGAATCTCTGAATATTCCCTCTTCCATACAACGGAGGAGAAACAAGAATGCTGCTTTTTAAAATGAACCAAAACAGGGAAATTTCAGATAACGTTTCCTGTATCAGGCAGCATTCAGGAAGAATTAAACATGTTACTTATTTCTTCCATCCCCTGCGGAAGTTTGTCGAAACTTGACAAAAGTTTGATCAGACACTAACTTCCCCGGCTTTACACAACATTGGAACAAAATTTGTTAAATTGTTGTCGCGGCTTTTGTTAATATAAGTTATCTGAGAATGGTACGCGTTAAAATGAGAATTATCGTTACTGGCAAGCAAATGGATATTGGTGACAGCCTTCGCACTTATATCGAAGGTCATATCGACGGCATCGTTGATAAGTATTTCGAGCATTCAATAGACGGCACTGTAACGATGTCGAAAAATGCTCACCTGCATCGCGCGGATTGCAGTGTGCATTTGGGACATGGGGTATATTTGCAGACCCACGCGGAGGAAAAGGATGTATATGCGGCCTTTGATGCGGCGGCGGAAAAAATGGAGAAAAGGTTGCGGCGCTATAAACGGCGGCTGACCAATCACCATAAGGAACGCTCCAATGGCGATACCCGTATCTCCGCCCAATATAATGTCCTGGCCGCAGAGGAAGAAAACGCCGAGGAAGTTTCGGAAAACCTGCAACCGGCGATCATCGCCGAAATGCAGCTTGACCTTCCCGAAGTTTCCGTAAGCGACGCCGTGATGCGGCTGGACCTGGGTGAATTGCAAACACTTATGTTCCGCAACAGCACACATGGCGGATTAAATGTGGTTTATCGACGGTCCGATGGCAACATCGGCTGGATTGACCCAAAAGTGGATTAACAACAGAAAAGTGTCCGTATGGAAATTACAGACCTGATAACGCTGGATACGATTGTTCCAGACCTTAAGGCTTCAAGCAAGAAACAGACCTTGCAGGAACTGGCGAATTTCGCTGAAAAGATCATTCCCCGGCCCAGTCATGAAATACTGGATGTGCTGCTGGAAAGGGAAAGACTGGGAACAACCGGTGTTGGCCACGGGGTCGCGATACCCCATGGTAAGTTTCCCAACCTGGATCGCCCCTATGGCCTTTTCGTCCGTCTTGATCAGCCGGTGGATTTTGATTCACTGGATGATCAGCCGGTCGATCTTATCTTCCTGCTTCTGGTGCCTGAATCTGCGGGTGCAGACCACCTGAAGGCCCTGGCCAAGGTATCAAGAACGCTGAGAGACAAGATCATCTGTGACAAGATCAGGGGCTCGGAAAGCGGCGACGCGATCTATGCCGTCCTGGCGGCTTCTGCACAATCAAGCCATGCGGCCTAGGCCGGTCCCTGACCAATAGACATTTGAATAAAGCCCTCTGAAGATTTCAGGGGGCTTTTTCCGTCTAGGAATTGCGCGTTACACGCCCTCATCCGGGCTGTCTTTCTTCTCTCTGGAATAGACCTTTTTGCGGAACTCTTCCGCTTTCCGGGCGTCTTCTTCCGCGACAGTGCCTTCGGTGACTTCAGGCACCCGGACCCAGCAGTCGGTGCCCTGCTGCTTGATCTTGCGGCAGGCTTCTTCCGCTTCGGCCAGACTGGTCAGCGGACCGGCGTTCAGGCGATAGTAAAAGCCGTGCGGCCCGCCCGCAAATTTGGCTTCGCCCAGATCAATTTCCGACCGGCGCGGTTCCAGATGACCGATAATATCGGCATATTTCTTTTTCAGTTTTTCCCATCCGGGCATCAGCTCGGATTTCTTGCGATAGGCCGCGATTTGCAGCGCCCAGCCTTGCGGCCCCAGCAGCGGCGGAACATTTTCCTCTTCCGGTTCGGGTTCCGGTTCAACGACGGCCATCGGCTCCGGCGGCACTTCCACCAGGCGGGCCACCGTCACATTCTTGACCCGGCTGTCGTTGTCATAAACTTCATTGGCCGGCTCGGCGGTATCGGTTTTGGGGCTGGTCGACTGGCGAACCACGGCGTCAAAGCGGTCCTCAACCGGAAGATTGGCCAATATCCGGAAATAATTGAGATTTTCATCGGTCAGGTCCGGCCCGTTATCAATGGACAGCAGCCGTGAAGACATCATTTCGTTGCCGGCAAGGGCATAGGCCATCGCCAGATTTTGCCGATGACTGGCGCCGGCGTCCCGATGCTGCGCCGCCTGTTTCAATATTTCAATCGCCTGATCATGACGGGCCTGGAGGGCCAGCGACAGGCCGTAATTATTCAATAACTTCAGGCTATTGGGATCAACGGACAGGCCATCCTGATAAACCGCCATCGCCGCCCGCGCGTTGCCCTGCAATTCAAGGGCCAGCGCCAGACTGCTGATCACCTCCACATTGCGCCCGTTCAACGCCATCGCATCCTGCAACAGCGGAACCGCCATCGTCGGCCGGTTGAGGGCGATATAGGTCTTGCCGAGCCCGGTCAGGGCGCGCAAATTCTGTTCATTGCGGGACAGGGCCGATTGATAGGCCTGCTCCGCCTCCTGATACTGGCCGATCTCCCGAAGGGAATCGCCCAGACCGACCAGCGGCTCCGAGGCGAAGGGATGCCATTTCATGGCTCGGCGATACAAGGGAATCGCCGCATTATGATCACCGTCGGCCGCCATTTCATTGGCCAGGGCGAGAAAACTGCTTTGGGTCTTGGGCTGGGGAGCCTGAGCAACATTCACGCTATTGCTGTTGGCGCTGTCATAGGTGGCCACCTGATGGTCCGTCGCATTGGAACAGGCGAGCAGAAACAAGGGCGCGGCCACGGTCGCCAGCAATTTTCCAACATGGCGTCCGCGTTTCTTCTTTGGCTGATTCATCATTGAACTTTCTTCAATCTGTATCATCTTTAACTCCATTCCTAAGACGGTGCGGTTTCCCGTCGCGCCTTATCTGGTTTGAGCAGCAATCTTCTGCATTGGAATCTGGTCGCTGTTGTGTTCCAGATAGAATTCCAAGGCTTCGCTGAGAATTTCCTGGCAGCTTTTCCGCGTATGGGCGGAAAAAATCCGCAACTTCAGATGACTCTCCGCTTCCATGCGCAGGGTCATTGCAATGCGGTTTTTCACTGCAGGGTCCTTTGACGACTTTGAGGGGACAGAATTTTTGCTCGAAACTTTTCCCTTGCTCCCGATACCGGTTTTTTTAACCTGTTGTTTTTTGACCCCCGCCTTGACAGGACGCACCATGCTTTGCGGACGGTCCGCCAGATCATTAAACGCCTCGACCCCATTTGCCAGGAAGGCGCCATTTTCCGCCGCCGAATGAATCCCCGGCTCGTGCTCGCTCTTTTCTTCCCCCAACAGGATCGCCGCCTGTTTCAGGCTGTCCGGATCCTCCTGCGGGGAAGCAAAGCGGTTAATTACCGGCTGGTGCATGGATAATGTCGTCTGCGCCGGAGACGCCGCCCCTTTTCTGGCGAGCAACGCCCCCGACAGGCGGGCCGCCTTTTTTGCATTTTTTTCTTTTTGATCATTTCTCATTTTTTAAACCTGTACCTGCTTGCGTCCAAAACCACCGCGATGACCGGTCGTCTTCGCCTGCGTTGCCTGATGCTGGAACACCGTCCGGCGGAAGTTCTTTTCCAGCCGGTCGCTGATATAATCCCAGAGATCCTCGATCTCGGCGGCGGACTTGCCGTTTGGATTGACCTCCATCACCGTCCGCCCGTCAATCATCGCCGAGGCATATTCCGTCCGGTGATGGAGCGTGATCGGCGCCACCGTGCCATGCTGTGACAGGGCAATCGCCGCATCCGACGTAATCCGAGCCCGTGGCGTCGCGCCATTGACAACAAACATAAACGGTTTATCGGTCCGGTCGGCAAGCTCGACGGTGCCTCCCGCCGCCCGCAGGTCATGGGGGCTCGGCCGGGTCGGAATCACAATCAGGTCAGAAACCGCAATCACGCTCTGTATGGCCAGGGTGATCGCCGGCGGCGTATCAATCACGGCAAGCTTGAAACCCTGGGCCTTGAGTTCGTCCAGATCGGTCAGCAACCGCGACACATTGGTCTGGGCGAAGGCCGGGGTTGGCGATTCCCGTTCATTCCACCATTCCGTCAAGCTGCCCTGGGGATCCGTATCGACCAGAACAACCGGCCCGTCGCCGGCAAGTTCAGCCTGGACCGCTATATGGCCGCTTAGCGTCGTTTTACCTGACCCGCCTTTTTGTGAGGTAAATGCCAATACACGCATATGTTCCAACCTTATTTGATTAACTGTTAAATGCCCTGATAAACAATTTTTATATGAACAGACACATTTCCAATGGTGTCAGTGTGACGCCCAGGTCTTAAGAAATCGTAAAATATTAATGGAATTTTTTATTCTAACGCTTTGATAATCAATGGATTATTTATAAAATTTTCACTATATTGTAGCATAGTGCCTGCCTGAAATGATTTTGACAGATATTGAAACAGGCCCGAAAGGAACGGAAAAATGAATGAAAACTTCATCAATAACCGTCTGTTATCCCTGATGGTGTTATGTGGAGGACTGTTCTTTTTATCTCCCTTCTGCGCGAACGCCACAGTCGCTGACGGTGTTTACGCCTATGAGCGCGGAAATTATGAGCAAGCCCGCAAGGAATGGCTGCCTTATGCCGCCCTTGGCAACCCCAACGCCCTTTATAATCTGGGCCAGCTCTACCGGATGGGGCGCGGCGTCGAGGTTGATTTCGCCAGGGCCGAGGAATATTACCTGCGGGCGGCGGAAAAGGGACATATCGGCGCCCAGCGGAATATCGGCACCCTTTATTATTTTGGCCGCTTAGGCGAAACCGACCACGCCAAAGCCTATCACTGGCTGTCCCGGGCGGCGGTGAATGGCGACGCCAGATCACAACTGATGGTCGGCACGATGCATTACAATGGCGAAACCGTCGCGAAAGACAATATTGAGGCCTACGCCTGGATATTCCTCGCGGCGGAGAGCGGCCTCGGCAACGCCAGGTCCACCCTGACAAAACTGGACGGCGTCATGACGTCGGATGCCATCGCAAAGGCCAGGGAACGGGCGCCCGGCCTGATCACGCGCCATCTGTCCCCGGATGATGTCGGCCTGATGGTCAATCATCAGGATAGCGCCGAGGCCGTCGCGCCAGAACTGAATACCCCCGAGGTAGCATCGGCCATCGCCGTCGATCAGAGTAAGCAACCGGTTTTGACGCCCCACACATCGCCGACAGAAAGTGATGAACCGGCCGCATTGCCGCCGGGCGACGATAATTTCCGCGTCCAGCTTGGCTCCTACCGCAAGGAATCCGCCGCCAAATCGGCCTTTACCATGCTCAAGAACCGGCTGCCCGGGGTCATCGGCGCCAAGCAGCAGAAGGTTGAATTTGCCGACCTGGGGCCGGACAAGGGCATATTCTATCGCCTGCAGCTCGGCCCGTTCGACAGCCGGGCCGCCGCCCAGGCCTTTTGCGTCCGCCTGAAGGAATATGGCCAAGGCTGCTATGTGGTGAAAAGTCCTTAAGGCCGGCGCTATGTAAGACCGGCCCTGTATAAAACCGCGTTATATCGGCTTAAAGGATACCGCCACCAGACCCCGGACGCTGTTGCCCATAAAAATCTGATCCGCCGTCAAGAGGTCGGCCGGGGTCAGGCTTTGCTCGACCAGAGTCACCTTCGGGTCATCCTGCAGCGCGCGGCGCAATACGCCATCCAGCAAGCCGTCGTCGAGCGGCGGCGTGATCAGCGTCTCGCCCCGTTTCAGGAACAGATTGTTATAACTGCCCTCGGTCAGATGGCCCCGCTCATTGACAAAAATCACATCATAACTGCCGAACGTCTTCTGGTGGCGGGCGAATTCCCGGTCATATAACCGCCGGTCTGTCGTCTTGTGAAACAACATGGAATTTTGGCTGTCCAGTCGCGCTTCCGACAGGGTGACAAGTCTGATTTCATCTTCCGCCGGCAGTTCAATCACCTGGGAGGTGAGAGACAGATGACCGGCCTCGGACAGCAGCAGCCGAACTTTCCAGATACTGTCCGGATCAAGATATTCCGCGTGTTGCATCAGGTCCCGGCGGAGGTCCTGCGCCGGAAAGACAAAATCGAAATATTCGGCTGACTGCTGCAACCGGTCCAGATGCAGGTCAAGCAAATGATACTCCCCGGACCAGCGCAAGGTTTCGATCAGATCGAACGCCTCAAACTTCCGGGTCGCGAACCGCGCCTTCAGCAGGCATTCGTCATATTCCGCCGCCACATCGGAATCGGCGACAATAGCGCTGCCGATGCCCATTTCCCCCTGACCGTCCCGATCAAGGATGATGGTGCGGATCGGCACGCTGAAACAGCCATCGCCGTCGGGCGCCATATAGCCGATCGCCCCGGTATAAATGCCCCGGGGCGCCTGCTCCAGTTCAGAAATGATCTCCATGGCGCGAATTTTCGGGGCGCCGGTGACCGAACCGCAGGGAAACAGCGCCGTAATCAGATCGACCATATGGAGGGCTTCCGGCGCCTTTGCCCCGATGGTCGAGGTCATCTGAAACAGCGTCCGGTATTTTTCCACATCATACAGGCTTTGCAGGTGGACCGACGCCGGCGCTGAAATTCGGGACAGGTCATTGCGCAGCAGGTCAACGATCATCAGGTTTTCGGCCCGGCTTTTCTCATCCCGCTGCATAAAATCCGCATGATGCCGGTCTTCCGCCAGGGTCCGGCCCCGGGGACAGGTTCCTTTCATCGGCCGCGCCGTGATGTCCGCCCCGCTCTTGCGGAAAAACAGTTCCGGGCTCAAGGACAATACCGACAAATCGTCCGATTTGATAAAGGCGCCATATTCCACCCGCTGGGCTTTCCTCAGGGCGCTGAAATAACTTTCCGGCCGGCCATGGAAACCGAATTGCGCTTTCAGGGTGTAATTGACCTGATATATATCGCCGGCCTTCAGATACTCATGGATCCTTGACACCGCCGCCTGATATTGCGCCCGCGAGATATTCAGCTTCACCGCGCCGATCTCATAGTCATCCGGCCCCGAAAAAGCCGCCCAGTACTCTTCATTCTCCGCCGAAGTCAGAGATTGCCGTTTTTGATAGACGCCAAACGACAGGAAGGGAATTTCATTTACTTGATTACCATGGATTGCCAGTCGATCCTCAAAAAACAACCCTGCCTCGTAACTGACCCAGCCGGCGACATAATAACCGTCGGCCAGATATTTCCGCAATCGGTCAAAGGCCGACATAATCTGATCCGCCGTTGCGGCGATCACCATATCTATCGGCGCCTGGAAAACATAGGCGGCGGCCCGGGACTCCCTTGCCCGGCTATTGTCAAGATAGACCGAAAATTCGCCCTGTTTTTGTTTCGTCATAAATTATAGTTTCCTGTCACTCATCGACATTTCCCGCGAGGTCTGCGCTGGTCGCAAATGCTCCCTTTCATACCATCAGTTCGGAAAAAGTAATATTGAATTGTGTTTTGGCGTCCCTAAATGACAAAAAAAATCTGCCCAACCGGCATAAATATGCACCTTTAATTAATTATTGGCATATACAGTGTAATTATGTTATCCCATTAACGCCCTTGGGAAAATAAAATATTATCCATTTATTATAATAACTTAGATAAAATTCTATAACAATAGACACAGGCCGGATTCATGACGAACAAGGACAATGTTAAATCAAAAAGGACACCAGACAATTCTTTGGCCCGATCAAAAGTTGAGCAAATCACAGGCCATTTGATTGACGGCATCACCAAAGGACGTTTTGTCCCCGGCCAGCGGTTGGTAGAATCAGATTTGACCACGGAACTCGGCATAAGTCGCGGCCCGCTCCGGGAAGCCATGCAACTGTTGGCCGCCAGAGGTCTGCTGGAGCTCATCCCCAATCGCGGCGCCCGGATTAAAAACCTCCATCCGGAAGACCTGCGCCAGCGGCTGCATCTGCTGGAAGTTCTGAGCAGCCTGGCGATTAAAAGCATCTCCCCGAAAACCATAACCGCTTTTTTGCATGATAACGCCCTGTATCACGCACCGGCGGATGCTTCATTTCTTATATCAAAGGTTGTTGATTTTTACTGTCACCTCGCCCGGTTGAACAATAACCATCTGCTGGCGGAATATATTTTAAATCTTAATCTGAACTATTTTTCCCGGCATATTATTCTGCATTTCAACGTCAATACGGATAAACTGGATATGCAGTTTCAACAAATGTTGCGGGCCCTGCGTGCCGGGGACGCCACAATGACACACCGGGAACATGAAAAACTTTACCACCAGTTTTTTATCTGCACCGGCCTGACCTCCACCTAAGCCCGGGGCCTAAAGCGTCACCCGGGAACCGTCTTTTCTGATCAGCCGCGCGGTCGCACCCGGCAGAGTCCGCAGGCAGTCGGCAATGGCCGCCTCGGACATGGAACAAAAGGCCGTCGACAAGGCATCCGCCAGGGTCGCTTCCGCCGTCGTGACCGTAACCGACAGATAGTGATCGGCGCTGGCGCCGTTCCGCGGATCAAGCAGATGATGATACCGGCCACTGGCCTCAAATATATCCTGGGTTCCGGACGACGTCGCCACCGCGCCCTGACCGATTTCAAGAATTTCCGATAATTTGCCAAACCGCACCGGGTCAGCCAGGCCAATGCGCCAGGGCGTCTGGTCGGCCTGTGGTCCGAGGGCGCGATATTCGCCCATATCGACCAGAACCGACGTCATGCCCTCGGATTTGAAATATTCCGCCACCCGGTCCGTGGCATAGCCCTGGGCGATGCCGTTCAGGGTCGCGGCCATGCCCGGGCGCTCAAAGGAAACCCGCTGGTCGGAAATATATAGCCTGTCATAACCGACAAGGCCACGCATGGCGGCGGCCTCAGCCTCGAATTCCGGGCCCTGCCCCGCATCCTGCTGGGCGAAATGATTTTGATAAAACCGCCAGAGGGGCTGAACCGTGACGTCGAAGGCGCCCCGGGTCATGTCACTGACCCTGCGGGCATATCGCAGCAGCCCGACAAAATCGGCCGGCGGTCTTGCAACCTGCCCCGTGCGGTTTAACTGCGCTAAATATGAATCGGCCCGATAAAGGCTGAACAATCCCTCCATCTGCTCAATCAGGTCAACGGAACCGCCGATGATCCGCGCGGCTTCCTTGGGGTCGTCATGATAAAACTGGATCGATATATCCGCGCCCAGGGCCGTCCCGCGCCAGTGATGCAACCTTGGCCCGCCTTCAGACGCCATAGCAAATACTGTTTTCGACCCGGCACAGATTCCCGCGCCCATGGCCAGAAGTTTAATAACCCGCCGTCGTTGGTTTTGTTTCACCATGGAGTTCGCTCTTTCATAATCTTGCCCCAGATCAAGTTTCTTACATTAATAAGTTTTTGTTATTGATAATGCAAATCAATTCTGATAGATGCTGCAGAGCAAGCTTTTAATAAGAATGATTATTAATATATTGATTATCATTTAAATACACCCGGCCCTCTGGCCACCCAATTAAGAGGAAACATTATGACCAAAACCCTACTGAAAGCAACGGCATCCACCCTTGCCCTGACCTTCGCCTTCTCGGCTTCCGGCGCATTTGCCCAGGAAATGCCCTCCAAGGAAGAAATGTGGAAAATGATTCTCCAGCAGCAGGAGCAGATTAAAAAACTGGAAGCGATCGTCGGCGTGACCACAAGGAAAGTTGAGGAAACCGCCGTCAAGGTGGCGGAAACCGAGAAAAAAGTCGAAGCGACCGGAGAAGCCCTTGACCAGGTGGCGAGCTCAGACGCTGCCGGCGGTCATGGCAGCCATGGCGCATCGGGCAAGACCACAGTGGGCGGCTATACCGAATTGCATTACAATGGCGGCAAGGCCGATGAAGTCGACCTGCATCGGTTCGTCGTCTTCCTCGGTCATGAATTTAACGACAATATCCGCTTCTTCAGTGAGTTGGAGGTCGAGCATTCCATCGCCGGCGACGGCCAGGTCGGCGCCGTTGAAATGGAACAGGCCTATATGGAAATGGACCTGAATGACAATCACAAGGTCAGCACGGGTCTGCTACTTGTTCCTGCAGGGATTCTCAACGAGACCCACGAACCACCAACATTTTACGGTGTAGAGCGCAACAACGTTGAAAAGAACATCATCCCCACCACATGGCGGGAAGCCGGTGTCATGTTGAGCGGCAACCTGACCCAAAGTTTCAGCTATGACCTGATGATGCATTCCGGCCTCGACACCACGGGCAATGGCTATAAAATTCGCAATGGCCGTAAAAGTGTTGGTGAAGCACCGTGGAAAAATACCGCCTTTACCGCACGGGCGACCTGGCATGGCCTTCCCGGCGTTGAAGTGGGCGCATCATTCCAATATCAAGATGACATAACACAGAGCAGCGCCGGCGACGAAAACGCCTCCGCCACCCTGTTTGAAATCCATACCGATATTAAACGAGCCGTAACGGATAGCGGCAGCATCGGCCTGCGCGCCCTGTTCGCCCAGTGGAACGTCAATGCCGACGCCGCGGAGCTGATTGGCCGGGATACCCAGCGCGGCTGGTATGTTGAACCCTCCTATAAGATCACCTTGGGGGATGACAACGCCATCGGCTTTTTCGCCCGCTACAGCGTCTGGGATAATGAGGCCGGCGACGAGATCGACAGCGCCTACAAGCAGACCAATCTCGGCATCAATTACTGGCCCCATGAAAATGTCGTCCTGAAGCTGGACTATCAGATTGACAGCTTCGCCAATGAAGCCAAGGAAGACAACCGGATTAACCTCGGTGTTGGCCTGCAATTCTAGGGTAATTTTCACCCTGGCCTTCAGAAGGGTTGCGCGGCGCGCGCAGCCCTTCTTTGATCTTTTTGCGAATGATTGTTATTTTTAAATGGAAAAACCCGGCCAATCGTGTTAGGACTTGATCATTCAATCCGGATAACAAATGATACGCACCTATAGATCCATATTGCTGTTGTTCCTGCTTTATCCAACGGCCCTGTTCGCCGGCGGCGATGCGGCCGAAAGCAGTTATGTCAAGGCGGAAGATTATATCGCTCGCGCCCTCACGGTCGGTCCGGCCAAGGCGCAACTGCTCTGGGTGACCAAGGACATCCGGCCGGATATTGAGAAAATACTGAAGCGGTCGAATTTCCCCCTGCGCTATCGCTATTGGCGCGCCGGGGACCGCACGGTCTGGATTCTCGACGAGATCGGCAAGGTTCTGCCGATCACCACCGGCATCACCATCGAGGGCGGCAAAATTATCGATCTGACGGTTCTGACCTATCGGGAAAGCCACGGGGCCGAAATTCGCTTTCCGGCCTATCGCAGCCAGTTCACTGATGTTGAACTGGCCGAGGACCTGAGGCTGTCGAAACCGATACACGGCATTTCCGGCGCGACCCTGTCGACCAACGCCATGAAAAGGGTCAGCCGTCTGGCGCTCTATCTGCACAATAAGGTCATGGAAAAAAATGACGCAAAAAAACAATAAAACCAACGGCAACAAACAGAAAAGCCTGCACCGCTGGCACAGGTGGGTTGGTTACATATCCCTTGCCCTCGTCGTGATCCTGAGCCTCACGGGTCTGATTCTCAACCGGACGGAATCGTGGAATCTCAATCAAATCACTGTAAAAAACCGCCTGGTCAACGCGCTTTACGGCCAGAAGACCGCCACCCCTCCCGTGCATTTTTCCGCCGGCGGGCACTGGGTCAGCTGGCTTGACGGGCGGCTTTATCTCGACAGCGGCCTGATCGCTCAAAATACCGCCCGGCCCATCGGCATATCCCGCCGGGACGACCTGCTGATTATCGCCGCCGAAGGCCAATTGGCGCTGTATTTTACCGACGGCGCCCTGATTGAAACCATGGACGCCGCCGCCCTGCCCGGCCGCCTGACCGGCATCGGCCGAACCGAACAGGGCCTGCTGATGATCGGTAGCGACAAGGGCCGCTTTACGGCGGACAGCGATTTCCTGTCCTGGACCCCGATCCCTGAGTCCGCGCCGTTTGCCCTGTCAAAGCCGGAAACGGCCCCGGCGCAGATCACCGAAAAAATACAACAGGACTTTCAGGGACAGGGCGTCAGCCTCTATCGGCTGATCCTCGACCTGCATTCCGGCCATATTTTTGGCGCCATCGGCCCTTATCTTATGGACATCGCCGCCATTAGTCTTATATTTCTGGGCATTACCGGGTTAATGAAGCGCAAACCCAACGGCAAGAACCGGCGCACCAGAAATCATAATTCCTAAAAGGGGCCACCGTGACATTACTTCAGATTATTGTCCTCGCCATCGTCCAGGGCATTACCGAATTCCTGCCGATCAGTTCGTCGGGCCATCTTATCCTGGTGCCCAAGCTGACGGACTGGCCCGATCAGGGTTTGATGATGGATGTCGGCGTCCATGTCGGCACCCTGGCCGCCGTTGTGATATATTTCCGCGCCGATGTCATGCGGATGTTCATGGCCTTCTGGCATATGATCACGCTGAAGGACAATCCCGACCAGCAGGACAAAAGGCTGATGATCGCCGTTATCCTGTCAACCCTGCCGATCATACTGATTGGCGGAATCGTCGCCGAGCTCGAGCTGAACGGCCTGTGGCGCACCATGGAGATTATCGGCTGGACCAGCATCATCTTCGGCATTCTGCTCTATATCCTGGATCATAAATGCGCCGTGACGAAAAGGCTATCCAGCCTGCGGTATGGTCACGCCATGATTATCGGCTTCGCCCAGGTATTGTCGATCATCCCCGGCACCAGCCGCTCCGGCATTACCATGACCGCCGCCCGGGGCCTGGGCTTCAGCCGCACCGAAGCCGCGCGATTCTCCATGCTGATGTCGATCCCGACCATTCTGGGCGCCGGCGTCTTAGAGGGAATGAAACTGGTTAAAAGCGGTGACGCCACATTGGGAATTGATATTTTCCTCGGCGCCGGGCTGTCGCTTGTCACCGCCCTGCTGGCCATCGCCGCCCTCATGAAATGGCTGGAAAAGTCGAGCATGACCCCCTTCGTCATATACCGGATCATCCTCGGAATCGGGCTGCTCTGGCTTGCTTATTCTTGAGCCTCAGTTAAAGCAATGAACGCTGGACAGGATGATGTCCACATGTTCATCATCGCCCGACATGGGCAGGGTGATGCTGGAATAATATTTGTAATCCTCTGATTCGACCGGGAAACGCCCCTGATAATAATAAGGCTGCTTTACCTTGATCAGTTCTCTGAAGCGCTGGACGATCCCGGCGCTGAATTCGACTTCATGCAGGGGTTGTTTTGTCGCTTCAACGCCAAAGGCCTCGACAACATCTGTGCCCAGAAGCCGGATACTGAATGTCGGTTCATCGCCGGGGATAACATCCGCCATCCAGATCGAAGATAATATATGAGGAATGTCAACAGGATTGAAATCCTTGCGGGAGGGCATTAAGTGGTCTTTTTTGATTTTCAGCCAGTAATCATAAAGATCCCGCTGTTTATCGGACGTAAAATTTTGTGGATTTATATCTGTCAATTTACCATCATTCACGTACTAAGCACCTCTTGTTACTATAACGCTGTGCTCGACACTTCATGCATTCTATCAAATGAGTGTCTATAATCAGTAATGTAACACAATTTACGGCTACAAACCATTTATTTGAATGGTGGGCGATACAAGATTTGAACTTGTGACCTCTTCGATGTCAACGAAGCGCTCTACCCCTGAGCTAATCGCCCTATATGACAATGCGTGCTGGGATTTATAATCATTTTCCTGTAATAGGCAAGTCAAAATATTTGTTTTTTATTCATAATCCGTTCAGGCTGCGGCTGTTATCATTCAGCACCTGAAGAATAGGAGCAAACATGCGAAATTCCCGGAAAAAATTTGGGCGTTATTTTTTATGGCTTCTCCTCCTGCCCCTCGCCGGCTGCGGCAAGACCATTGTCAGCGACGTGACGCGGTTTCACAACCTGCCCCGCCCTGATGCGGCGACCATCGAGGTCGTCTCCCTCGACCCGGCCCAGCAGAAAAGCCTTGAATTCGGCCGATATGCCGAACTGATCGGCCGTTATCTGGGCAAGGCGGGCTATTCGCCGCCCGACGGCCGCCCGTCCCGCTTCATCGCCCGGGTCGGCTACGGCGTCCGCCTGACTGAGGGATACGGCGATTATGGATCACGCTCATCGGTCGGCATCGGTGTTGGCGGCGGCGGTCGCCATACCAGCGTCGGGGTCGGCATGTCCTTCCCGCTTGGCCAGTCCGAACCCCGGCAGGACTATATCCACATCCTGACCATGGATATTATGCGGCGCGCCGACGGGACAAAACTTTATGAAGGGCAGGTCACAAGCCGGAGCAGAGACAGCCTGACCGTCATCATGCCCTATCTTGTCGACGCCTTGTTCCGGGATTTCCCCGGGGAAAGCGGCACCTCAAACAAAGTCAAGGCCAAGATCAGCCCCTGAACCGCTTGACATATAACCCAGGGTCCCTTATGAAAACGCCAGGGCGCGGGACGCCTGCCGCTCGCGGGCCTTTGGGCCGTGGTGAAGTTCCCCTACTGAACAGATACAGGATCCATTTCGGGACCTGACAGTAACGCGAGCCCTGTCGATGACGTCCATATCGATTGGAGACGAACATGCACTCATCAAATCAAACCGCCGAAGGCTTTAAACTTCAGGCCCGGCGCCTGCGGGATTATTTCGCCGGCAAAAATATCGAAATCAGCCATGCCATGGCTCTGGAAGCTCTGGCGAAACAATATGGCTTCCGGGATTGGAATGTCCTGTCCGCCACCCTGAACAGATCGTCCGCTCAAAAAGTCTGGCCGGAACTGGAAGACAGGGTCAGGGGCCGCTATCTCGGGCATTCTTTTCGGGGAAAAGTCCTCAAGGTCGAAACCACCAAGATCGCCAGCAGCAGAAGATACACCATTCTTTTTGATCAACCGATTGATGTGGTGGCCTCGACCCGTTTCAGTTCCTACCGGCAGCGGGTCAACTGCTATCTTGATCGGAATCTGGCGAGCGTCGACCATAAGGGCCGTCCGGATAATATCCTGCGTCTTACCTGAGATGAAGCGACAAGGCGGAAGTCAGGCAACCCCCTGGCTTCCCGTCCCCAGAAAATATCCAGACCCTAGCCCTCCAGGGGATATATACCCAGATCCTCCGGGTTATAGGGCGGCAAGATCTCTTGTCGCCCCCCGGTATATTGATAATGTATGCCGACCATTAAAATATCGACATCGACGCCGTTACTGGATAAAGGCATCGCCACGCCCATATATTCGATATAGGGTTTGTCGGCGTTTTTCATATTACCTCTGTAGAAATAGGGCTTTTTTTCCACCACAAGCCATTCATAGCGCTTTTTCACAATACTGCCCAACATAGTCAGGTCATCCAGATAGCGCCCTGTGCAGTCTTCCCCCAGCACTTTGACCGTTTCCGTACCGAGCAGCCGAACCCTGTAGCGGCGCGGATCCTGTTCCACGTCAACCAGAACTATATTCGGCAACAGCGGCGTAATATCAGCGGGGTTCAGATTGCTGCGGGACGGCATGGACCTGCTGCCCTTCATGCGCAGCCAGTATTGATAAAAATTTTTCAGGATGCTGTTGGGAAGCTCCTCAATCGTTAACGCGCTCTTTACCATACTACCCTCTATTCACTCCTTATGCACGGGACTCCGGAAAGCACGACTTTTATCAAGGCGTAAAGTCAACCGCTGGAGATATGAATCCGTCACCGGATATTTTCTACTATTATTTCTCTACTATCATAAGAGCTTACCCGGTATATTTACCCTTGCGCGGCATATTGCGCCAAAGATCAATATCCGGGGCCTATAACCTGTATTTACTCTGTTCTTCTGTGGGAATATCGTAATATGTTGCATACATCAGAATATCCACATCTTCGTCATTGCGAGAAAGCGGAAGTCCGAGAGAGTGGAAATTATAATAATTCTTCCCCGCCCAGTTCAACCGGTCTTCATATAGATAAGGGCGCTTTTCCCTGACCATCCAGTCATATCTGTCTCTCAGGAACTTTTCGATATCCGGGAGTTCGTCCAGATAGCGGCCCGTTAAATCCACCCCCATCGCCTTGACGGTCTCGGTCCCGACAAGCCTGATTTTATAGCGCCCGCTGTCATGCTCCACATTGACCAGGGAAATATACGGCAGCAGGGGCATTATCTCCGCCGGTTTCAGGTCTGCGCGCGAAGGCATGCGCCGTTGTCCCTTGATGTCCAGCCAATACCGATAGGTATTTTTTAAAATATCATGGGGAATATCCCCTATGCTGAATTTATCCCGAAACATTTAACTTCCTGCTAAGTCACTGAGATAAAATAAAAACTTATTGCGAATTCTACAGAAATATTTTGCGGTTTGCAAATAAAAATCAGAACCGTCGCCTCTGCGGGAAACAGAGCCTGCCCGCGACCAAATGCCGTCAGCAGGGGAACAGAGGACCCCGCATCCTGTCATCAGAAGCACATATTACACCAGTTGTTCCTTGGTTTTCAGGAAGCGGATGTCCGGATTGTCCTCCCGGGCCTTGTCGAGACGCCAGGCGTTGCGGGCCAGGAAGACCGGCGATCCGCTGTGATCCTCGGCCATATTGGCCTTGTTGCTGTCGATAAAGGCCTTCAGTTTGAATTTATCGTCACATTCGACCCAGACCGCCGTATAAAGCGAGGTTGTTTCAAAGCGACAGGGCACGTCATATTCGGTGCGGATCCGGTCACCCATGACGTCGAACTGCAACATGCCGACCACACCGACATACCATTCGGAGCCGATAACCGGCTTGAACACCCGCGCCGCCCCCTCCTCCGCCAGTTGCTGAAGCGCCCGCCCCAGATGCTTGGCCTTCATCGGGTCTTCGGGACGGACGGTCTGGATATATTCCGGCGCGAAGCTCGGAATGCCGGTAAAACGCAGATCCTCGCCCTCGGTCAGGCTGTCGCCAATACGCAGATTACCATGATTGGGAATGCCGAATATGTCGCCGGGCCAGGCGACCTCGGCCAGTTCCCGGTCCTGGGCGAGAAACATCACCGGATTATGCAGGTTGATCGTCTTGCCGTCGCGCACCTGTTTCAGCTTCATGCCTCGCTTGAACCTGCCCGACACCATGCGGAAGAAAGCAATCCTGTCCCGATGTTTCGGGTCCATGTTGGCCTGTATCTTGAAGACAAAGCCGGACACCTTGTTTTCATGGGGATCAACAGGGCGCGCGGTCGTCTTGAAGGCGCCCGGAATGGGCGACCGTTCGCCGATCCCCTCCAGCAATTCCCGCACGCCGAAATTGTTGATCGCGCTGCCGAAATAGACCGGCGTCATGGTCCCCTGAAGATAGGCTTCCTGATCAAATTCCGGGCACAGTTCCCGCACCATGGCCACTTCCTCCCGCAGCTTCATCAGCTGATCCCCGGGCAGCAGACTGTCCAGTTGCGGATCATCAACCCCTTCGCAGACGATGCCTTCGTCCGGCCGGCCCTGCTTGCTTTTTTCGATCAGGATCAGCCGGTCGTTGATCAGATCGTAACAGCCTTTAAAGTCCCGCCCCATGCCGATCGGCCAGGTGGCCGGCGTCACATCAAGCGCCAGCTGCTGCTCGATCACATCCAGCAGTTCGAACGGGTCCATGGCTTCCCGGTCGAGCTTGTTGATAAAGGTGGTCACCGGCATGTCGCGCAGGCGGCAGACCTCGAACAGTTTGCGGGTCTGTCCCTCGATCCCCTTGGCGCCGTCCAGCACCATGATCGCGCTGTCGACGGCAGTCAGCACCCGGTAGGTGTCTTCGGAAAAATCCTCATGACCCGGCGTGTCGAGCAGGTTGAACATCCGTTCCCGATATTCAAAGGACATCACGGATGAGGCGACGGAAATGCCGCGCTCCTGCTCCACCTTCATCCAGTCGGAGCGGGCGCGCCGCCGGTCGCCGCGGGCCTTCACCTCCCCGGCCAGCTGGATGGCGCCGCCGAACAGCAGCAGCTTTTCGGTCAGGGTGGTTTTCCCGGCGTCCGGGTGGGCGATAATGGCGAATGTCCGCCGTCTGTCAACTTCGGTTTGCAGGGCGCTCATGGGCTCGTCCGTCAATTGATAACTCTGTTGGGGCGGAACTTACGGATTACGTCGCAGGATGTACAGCAGAAAGTGACTCCTGCTGTTTTTCCGAATGTGGAAACCCAACTGACATAGCAAAAGGGCGCGCGGACCACCGGCGCCCTTTCATTTTTGATAACCAGACGTTTTTCTAATGAAAGGCGAAAGGCTTCCGGTTCAGGTCCAGATACCTGTCCCGCAGCAGGGTCCGCCGGGAGACCAGCGGATGGTTCACCCCGTTGACCAGAACATGGGTGGCGTTAGACGTGATTTCCAGCGGATCGCCGTCCCAGACGACGATATTGGCGACTTTGCCCTTCTCAAGGGAGCCAAAATCCTTGTCAATGCCGAAAATTCGCGCCGGATTGAGGGTAATCGCCGCAAGGGCGCTCTGCCATTTCAAACCATGGGCGACCGCGATGCCGGCCATCTGGTTGACCATATAGGCGTTATGATTGCTGTTGCCGGAAGAAATCGCAAACAGCACCCCGGCGGCGTCCAGCCGGGCCGCATTGCGCAATGTCGCCCCGGTTTTGCCGAAGTTATCCGGCAGGTTTTCCTGGGCGTCAATGATCACCGGCATTTGCGCCCGGGCCAGTTCATCCGCCACCTTCCAGGCCTCCGCCGCGCCGCTCAGGATCAGATCGGCGCCGGTGTCCCGCTTGAAGGCGATCGCCTGGCGAATGTCATTGGCGCTGTTGAGGACCAGCACCAGCTTCTGCCGGCCTTTAACCACCGGCGCCAGCGCCTCCATATTATAGGCCGACAGCAGGAAGTCATCCGGCCCCTCGCCCTTCCGGATGCGGGACCGGTTGCTGTCATAAAATTTGACCTGATCGAAAATCAGCCGCAATTTAGCCCAGGCGACATTGCGGTTGCCGCTGTCCTCAAGATAAGCGACCATCGGCCCCTTGGCGAAAATCATATCAGCCCCGCCGGTCAGCGACACCACGGCCCCCGACCCGGCAAAAATTCCATCCGCGCCGGACGGCTGGCTGATGGCGTGGGTCAGTCCCTGCCGCCGGTTATCGGCGATCACCACCGAATCCGCATCCAGACCATAGCGCACGTCAAAAGCGGCGGAAAAAGGCGATTCCTTGGCGCTATGCTCGTTGGAATCCTTGGTCAGGGAGATTTCCGACAGGCCCAGCAGGCTGCCGCTGTGCATGGCGCCGGGCGTCACCACCTTTCCGGCGGCGTCAATGACCTCGGCCCCGGCGGGAATTGTTACATCCCGCCCCACGGCAGTGATCCTGCCGTCCTTGATTATGACAGTGGCGTTTTCCAGAACGCCCTGTTCGCCCATCGTGTGAACCGCGCCGCCCTTGATCGCCAGCGTTTTGGCCACTGCGGGAGCGGTGACCAGCGACAATGTCGCCGTCGCCAGCGCCAGAATTTTCAAAGCTGACTTTCTCATTGGTGCGCTCCTTTCTCATTATGACCCAGTTCAAAATCACTCTGCCAGTAGGTATCCGGATTGCCGCGGTCAAACATCAGCGCGCCGTCGATAAAGACTTTCTCGGCCAGGCTATAGATGCTGAAAGGATCACCGGACCAGATGACCACATCGGCCATCTTGCCTTTTTCCAGCGAGCCGGTCTGGTCGGCAATGCCGAGCGCCTTGGCCGGATTGAGGCTCAGCCATGTCATGACATCCGCCCGGCTAAAGTCAATCCCGACTTTCCTGCCGTCGGCCCAGGCCTTGGCCGCTTCCTGATTAAGCCGCTGGATGCCGTTGGCGTCATCGGAATGAACAATGGCGCAGGCCCCCGCCTTCGCCACCATCGGGATATTCTCGTCAACCCCGTCAAAGGCTTCCAGCTTGAAGCCCCACCAGTCCGCCCACATGGCGGAACAGACATTTTCCCTGGCCAGAATATCGGCGATCTTATAGCTCTCCACTGCATGATGGAAAGTCGATATGCTATAGTCGAATTCCCTCGCCATATTGATCATGGAGACCATTTCATCGGCCCGGTAACAGTGGTTATGCACCAGAATTTCCCCCTCAAGAACCCCCATCAGGGTATCCAGCTCCAGATCCCGGGTCGGCGCCTTGACATCCTTGCCCGCTTTATAATCCCGGGTATAGCTGTCCCATTTTTCCTTGTAATCCCGGGCTTTGATCCAGGCCGTGCGATAGCCGGCCATATTGGCCATGCGCGTGCTGGGCCCGCCTTTTTTGCCGTAAACCCGTTTCGGATTTTCGCCGCAGGCCATTTTCAGGCCATAGGGCGCGCCGGGAAATTTCATGCCCTCGGCGGTGCGGCTCGGCACATTCTTCAGGGTCACGCTGCGGCCGCCGATCAGGTTGGCGGAGCCGGGCAGAATCTGCAAGGCTGTCACGCCGCCCGCCAGCGCCCGGGCGAATCCGGGATCCTGGGGCCAGACGGAATGCTCGGCCCAGACATCGGCGGTGACCGGCCGGGTCGCCTCATTGCCGTCGGACAGGGACTGATGACCGGGCGAGGCGTAAACCCCGAGATGGGAATGGACATCAATAATGCCCGGCGTCACCCATTTTCCGGTGCCGTCAATGACTTTTGTGCCGTAAGGGATTTCGATGTCCCGGCCGACCGCCGTAATCCGTCCGTCCTCCATCAGCACGGCGGCGCCGTCCAGCTGATTTCCGGCGCCGTCCAGCACCGTTGCATTCTGAACCACAACCCTGGTTGACGGAAAGGGTTTATAGGTGCTGGGATAGGGATCCTTGTTGATCATCACCAGCGGCTGGCGGTCCTTTGCAGGACTTTCCTTGTTTTCCTGCGCGGCCGCGCCGCCCATCGTCATGGAGACGGCAATCCCGGCAAGGAAGGCCGACGTAAGTTTAGTTCGCTTCATTATCATACTTCTCCCCGTAGTAAATTCGGTTTCATCAATTTATGCTACTGCCCGACGGCAGGATAGCAGACTATCATTGCAGGTCAAATAGCGCTAAACTGATATTAAGCCGAAATACATGAAAAATCATAGCCTTTAAAATCAACGGGAGAAAAAATTGAAAAGAAGAAGCTTTTTCAACGCCCTCGGCATGGGGGCCTTGCTGGCCTCCTCAATGGGGTTTGCCAGAACAGCCGGGGCCAAGACAGCCGATGGCAACACAACCGGGACCGGAACGGGCAAAATTGAAGCCCGCCTGAAGGAACTGGGCGTCACCTTGCCCGAGGCCCCCGGCCCCATGGCGGCCTATGTCACCTATCGCATTACCGGCAATCTGGTTTATATCGCCGGACAGGGACCCATTCATTCGGCGGAAACCCCCGGCATCGGCGTCGTTGGCCGGGACCTGACCACCGAGCAGGGATATCAGGCGGCGCGAACCACCGGATATAATATCCTGGCCCAGCTTAAAAAAGCCTGCGGCGGCGACCTCGACCGGGTGGTTCAGGCGGTGCAAATTCAGGGCACTGTCCGCTGCACCGATGAATATCGCGACAGCCCGAAAGTGATCAACGGCGCCTCGGAACTGTTTCAGCAAGTCTTTGGCGACCGGGGACTGGCGGCGCGGGCCGCCATGGGCACCAACGCCCTGCCGGCCAATATCGCGGTCGAAATCCTGACGGTTTTTGAAATCAGGAATTAGGCCGGAAACGCATAAATATGACCCCTTCCACCTTACAGGTAAGGCATTGATATTGCAACAGATTCCCGCCTGCGCGGGGATACTGGGCTTATCTGACCGGCGTCGCCGAAATGCGGCCCCGGTTGGCGCGCCGGTCCCGGCGCGGCTGCTGCACCTGATAGGCTTCGGCGCAGTGATCGGCGCAATAGGGGAAGGTCGGCATGGACGGTTTGCCGCAAAAATGAAAATCCGCATCCCCCGGATGACCGATCGGCCATTTGCACATTCTTTCGGTCAGGTCCAGCAGGGATATTTTGCCGACCGGCGCCTTGGCCTTGGCGACAACCTTCTTTTCCGCCGGTTTTTTGGCTTTTTTCTGAGAATCGGTTTTCACAGGCGACGGCCGCGACGCCAGCCCCATGCGATGGGCCTTGCCAATGACAGCATTGCGGGTCACCCCTTCGGCAAGTTCCTTGGCGATCTGGCTGGCGCTCAATCCCTTGTCCCAGAGTTCCTTTAATTTTGCAACACGTTCGTCTGTCCATGCCATAATTCGAAATCCTTCAGTTCATCCTTATCTCGCGCAATAATAGCGCAAGAGGCAGCCTGTTGTCTAATCCTCCGTTTCGCAAAGGTCAAGTTCCGAATGCTTGCGGCCCGGGCTTTTGTGCTGTAGAAACCATACATTCTGTTAATACATAATTCAGGCGAATATTTAAATGGAAAACAACGGATCACTGGGGCGCAACCTTCCGGCTTACGCCAGCAAGAGAATCGGCGCCATCAACTGGCTTGGCGTCTGGACGCTCTATATGAAAGAAGTGCGCCGTTTCTTCAAGGTCATCGGCCAGACCGTCCTGTCCCCGGTGATCACCACCGCGCTTTTCATGACCGTTTTCACCATCGCCCTCGGCGGCGGCGGGCGCTATAGCGGCGACGTGCCGTTCGCGCTTTTTCTGGCGCCCGGGCTTGTCATTATGGCCGTGCTGCAGAATTCCTTCGCCAATACGGTGTCCAGCCTGATGACTTCTAAAATGCAGGGCAATATCGTCGACCTGCTGCTGGCGCCGCTCGGTCCCGGTGAAATGACCCTGGCCTTTACCCTGGCGGCGGCCACCCGGGGCGTTCTGGTCGGCCTGTTCGTGACCCTGTCGATGTTTTTCTTCACCGAAATGACCTTTCCCCATGTCTGGGCCCTGCTCTATTACGGCCTTTCCGCCGCCATCATGCTGGCCCTGCTCGGCATTATGGCCGGCATATGGGCCGAAAAATGGGAGCAAAGCACCAGCATCACCAATTTTGTCATCGTGCCGCTCTCCTTCCTGTCGGGCACCTTCTATTCCATTGACCGCCTGCCCGGCATATGGCGCGACATCAGCCAGTTCAACCCCTTTTTCTATCTGATTGACGGCTTTCGCTATGGCATCACCGATCATTCAGATGGTAATATTGTTATTGGCGTCGCCTATTGCGCCATATTGAATGTCATCCTGGGTGTGATCTGCTATCGTATGTTCAGCAGCGGATACAAGTTGCGCCCCTGAATGAATAAATAGCCAATGGTCTATTGACAGAAATCGTCAGAGAAGAGATATTCTGCCGCTTTTATATAAATTGTCTTTAGGTGAGAAAAAACATGAAGAACAGCCGCAGCGATAATCAGGAAGAAAATATTATTTCTCCCGTATTGCCCACCTATGCCCGGGCGGACATCGCCATCGATCATGGTCAAGGGGTCTATGCCTATGACCAAAGAGGCAATAAATACCTGGATTTTGGCTGTGGCATCGGCGTCAACAACCTGGGCTTCTGTCATCCGGAACTGGTGAAAGCGCTGACCGAACAGGCGACAAAAGTCTGGCATACATCCAACATCTATCGCATTCCCGAACAGGAAAGGCTGGCGGCGCGGCTGGCGGAAAATACTTTTGCCGACACCATGTTTTTCACCAATTCCGGGGCCGAAGCCGTTGAATGCGCCATAAAAATGGCCCGTAAATATCATTATGAGACGGGCAATCCGGAACGCTACCGCATCATCACCTTCGAGGGCTGCTTCCATGGCCGGACCCTGGCGACCATCGCCGCCTCGGGTCAGGAAAAGCTGACCGAAGGCTTCGGCCCGCTGATGGACGGTTTTGACCAGGCGCCATTTTACCGGGACATGACCAAGGTTGAAAAGGCGATCACCCATAACACGGCGGCGATCCTCATTGAACCGGTGATCGGTGAAGGGGGGATCAAGCCGCTCTCCGGCGACAATATGCAAATTCTCCGTGAATTATGCGACAAGCATGGCATTCTTCTCATTTTCGATGAAGTACAGTGCGGCATGGGGCGGACGGGGAAATTATTCGCCTATCAGCACAGCAGCATCAAACCGGACATCCTGAGCACCGCCAAGGGCATCGGCGGCGGTTTTCCGCTCGGCGCCTGTCTCGCAACGGAAAAGGTCGGCCGCTGCATGACCACCGGCAGTCACGGTTCGACCTATGGCGGCAACCCGCTGGCCATGGCGGTCGGCAACAAGGTGCTGGACCTGATGCTGGCGGACGGCTTTTTCGATAAGGTGGAAAAGATGTCCTATGAACTCAGAAAAGGTCTGATGACCCTGCGCAACAAATATCCCGAGGTCATTGAACTTGTCCGCGGCGTCGGTTTGATGTTGGGCCTGAAACTCAAGACGGAACCGCCCGTATTCGTCAAAAAAGCGATGGCTCATGGCTTGCTGGTGATCGCCGCCGCCGACAATACCGTACGTATCCTGCCGCCGCTGATCATCGAAGAAGCGCATATCAGTGAAGCGTTGGAAAAACTCGAAAATATCTGCGCCGAAATCAAGAAGGAACTGCCCGAACCCCTGTCCGACACGGATTAAACCGCATCAAAACCTGATTAGTGACAAAATATGAGCAATTTCAGACTTAAAAAACCCTACAGGCATTTTCTCGATCTGGCGGCATTGACGCCGGCGGACGCCCGGGACATCATCGAAAAAGCCAAATCCCTGAAAGCGACCGCCACAGAGGAAGGCCACGGCAAGGGCTTTGTGCATCCGGACCGGCCGCTGGCCGACAAAAGCCTGGCCATGGTTTTTGAAAAGCCCTCGACCCGAACCCGGGTGTCCTTTGAAATGTCCATGCATCAGCTTGGCGGAACCGCCCTTGTGCTGCAGGGCAATGACATGCAGCTCGGCCGGGGGGAGACGGTTTCCGACACGGCGCAGGTCCTGTCCGGTTTTGTCGATGCGGTGATGCTGCGGGCCGACAGCCATGAATCGCTGCTGGAAATGGCTCAACATGCGGCGGTGCCGGTGATCAATGCGCTGACCGACTTTTCCCACCCCTGTCAGGTGATGGCCGACGTGCTGACCTTTGAGGAGCATCACGGCCCCATCAAGGGCAAGAAAATCGCCTGGTCCGGCGACGGCAATAATGTGGCTGTCTCGTGGATCCATGCCGCCGTATTGTTTGACTGCGAACTGGTCCTCGCCTGCCCGGCGGAGTTCCGGCCGCCAACCCAGGTGCTTGAATGGGCGAAAAACAACGGCGGCAAAGTCACGCTGACCGATGATCCCCATTTGGCGGCCAAGGATGCGGACTGCATCATTACCGACACCTGGGTTTCCATGGGGGACCAGGATGTCAATGAACGGATCGCCATCCTCGCGCCTTACCAGGTCAACCGCAAACTGATCCGTCAGGCCAAGAAGGACAGCCTGTTCATGCATTGCCTGCCGGCGCACCGGGGCGAAGAGGTGACCGATGAGGTCATTGACGGCCCCCATTCCGTCATCTGGGACGAAGCGGAAAACAGGCTCCATATTCAGAAAAGCATCCTGATGTGGTGTTTCGGAAAGTAATTGATCATGGACCCCCTGTATACAGATTATTGCCTGGCGTTTCAGATCGACGGACAGGACATCAAGGGCCGCATCATCCGGCTCGACAAAACCCTGAATGATGTCCTGGAGCGGCATGATTACAGTGATGAGGTCAGTCAGGAGCTGGGGCAGGCCATGGCGCTCGCCGCCCTGCTCGGCAGCATGATAAAATTTGACGGCATCCTGACCCTGCAACTGAAAAGCGACGGCGTTATTCGCTCCCTGGTCAGCGATTTCGCCACCGATGGCGGCGGCGCCGGCGTTGTGCGCGGCTATTGCGCCACCAACCGGGACGCCGCCTTGCCGCTGCTCGGCGCGGGTCAGTTGATGATCACCATGGATCAGGGCAAATATATGGAGCGCTACCAGGGCATCGTCAACCTGAAGGACCACAGCCTGCGCCAATCGGCCGAGCAATATTTCCAGACCTCCGAACAGTTGCCGAGCCATCTTGAGATCAGCTGCGCCAAGGGAGCCGATGGCCGCTGGTCAGCGGCGGCGATCATAATTCAGCATCTGGCCCGCAACAGCGCTCAGCAAAAGCAGGATGACACAGAGGAAAGCCGCCAGCAAGACGACTGGAACACGGCGACCGTCCTGCTGTCGAGCGTCAAGGACGAAGAACTGCTGGACAAGCGCCTGTCGCTGCAGGACCTGTTGATGCGGCTTTATCATGAAAGCGGCGTCCGGGTCTTCACCGGTACGGAAATACACACCGGCTGCCGCTGTTCGGAAGAAAAACTGCGAACGGTTCTGTCAAATTTCAAGACGGAGGAACTGCAGGAAATCGCCGAGGACGGCCTGATCACCATGACCTGCGAATTCTGCAAAACCGATCACAAGTTCGAACTCAGGAAACTGATCAACTGATTTCAGCTTAAATCCCGCGCAACAATCCGCCGTCGCAGGCAATCGCCTGTCCGGTAATATAACCGGCACGTTCCGAACAGAGAAAGGCCACCAGGTCTCCCAATTCCGCAGGCCTCCCCAGTCTTTTGGCCGGCAGTCCCGCCGCCACACGATCCAGATCCAGTCCCATGCTGGTCATACGATCCGTTTCGATAAATCCCGGCATGACGGCGTTCACCGTCACCCCATGCCGGGCGACTTCCGTTGCGACACTGTTGATCAGGCCATGAAGCCCGGCGCGCAGGGCATTGGAATAAAGCAGATTGGCAATCGGCTCCTTTGCCGCCGCCGATGTAATGACGACAATCCGGCCCCATTGTTTTTCCTTCATCGGTTCCAGAAAGGCGTCCAGCATTTCAATCGTAAAATGAAACAGCTGATCCGCGGCCACCCGCCAGCCGTCCGGCGTGGTCTCGGCGAAAGTCGCCGGTTGCGGACCACCGGTATTAATCACCAGAATATCAGGGTCGCCAAGGACCGCCCTGGTTTTGTCGATACAGGATTGCACCCCGGCGCGATCTGACAAATCCGATACAATCGGCAGGGCGCCAATCTGGCGGGCGGCTTTTGTCAAAGTCTGTTCCGTCCGCGCGGCAATGGCGACTTTCGCCCCTTCGCGACTTAGGGCTTCGGCACTGGCGAAACCCAGTCCCTTTGACCCCCCGGTCACCAGCGCTGTTTTTGCCTCAATAGAAAGTTCCATGATCAAATCCTTATCTTAATTACGCCCTAATCCATCCAGCGGGTAAATTGCGCGGCGCTTTCCCGCGGCTTTGGCGGCATATCTTTCGCGGCATAGCCCAGATAGACGAAGCCGACCAGTTCCGTATCCGGCGCAAACCCCAGAAAGGCCACCGTATCCCTGTCATAGGCGAGGCTGCCGGTGCGCCAGATGGCGCTTAACCCCAGCGCGTCCGCCGCCAGCAATATATTCTGGCAGGCCGCTGATACCGCGGCAACATCCTCGACCATCAGCGCCTTCGGGCAATCAAGGGATTTGGCGGCCCCGGCGGCGATAATCACCGGCGCCCGCAGGGGCTTTTTGCGGATTTTATTCAGGTAAGCGACATTTTCCGGGCTCGCCGGATCCTCCATGCCGGGGATCAGGCGGTCGGCCATGAAATCGCCGAACCGGTTGCGTCCCGCGCCGCGAATGACCAGAAACCGCCAGGGGTTTGTCCGGTAATGCGCCGGCGTGCAGACCGCCGCATCAAGGATTTCCCGGATCAGTTGCTCCGGCACTTCGCGATCGGACATGAAAGCATTGCTGTTTCTTTGTTTTATCGCCTCAATCACAGACATTCATTCTACCCTGTTCTTTTCAAATCAGTTACTTATCACCGTCCGCAAACGGTCGAGAAAGGCGTCGCAGGCCGTGATTTCCGCAAACTCAATATATTCGTCCGGCTTGTGGGCCTGCAGAATGCTGCCCGGACCGCAGACAACGGTCGGCACGCCGCCGGTTTGCTGAAAATGCCCGGCTTCGGTGCCGTAGGACACCACCGCAACATCATTCTGATTGGCCAGCGCCAAGACCAGCGTTTCCGCCGTTGATCCGGTTTGCGGCAACAGACTCGGCACCCGGGCCAGAACCTCCGTTTCAATCCGCGCCCGATCGGCGGACCGCCGTTGCATCATCGGCAGAATCTGTTCCGCCGCATATTGGGTGAAGCGTCGCAGCACTTCTTCCTCGTCGTGGTTCGGAAATGAACCGGGAACCGGCCGGAAGTCCCACTCAAATTCGCAATAGGCCGGCGTGATATTGGCCGCCGTGCCGCCCTTGATCCGTCCCACATGCACCGTGGTATAGGGCGGATCAAAGCCTTCGACCAGGGGGATGCGTTCTTTCATCTCCGCCGCCAGTTCGTTGAGGAAATGAATAAGCTCCGCCGCATACATCACCGTATTGATCCCCCGGTCGGTGCTCGAATGGGCCTCAAGGCCATAAAGGCGGGTCAGGACATGACAGATCCCCTTGTGGGAGTTGACCACCTTCATATTTGTCGGCTCGCCGACGATGCAGGCCCGCGGCCGGACCGGCATTCGCCGCACATGGTCGATCAGGCTCATGACGCCGGTGCAGCCGACCTCCTCATCATAGGAAAAGGCCAGATGAAGCGGTTCTTTCAGATCGGCCCGGACCAGGGCCGGAACCGCCGCCAGCACGCAGGCGATGAAGCCCTTCATGTCACAGGCGCCCCGGCCGTAAAGCCGGCCGTCCCGCGCCAGCAGGTCGAACGGATCATGGCTCCACTGCTGCTCGGCGACCGGCACCACATCCGTATGACCCGACAGGATGATGCCCGCAACATCCGCCGGGCCGATCGTCGCCAGCAGATTGGCCTTCGTCTTGTCCTCATTATGGAAGATCCGGCAGGCGACGCCATGTTGTTGCAAATAATCAGTCACGAAATCGATCAAGTCCAGATTGGATTTCCAACTGGTGGTGTCAAAAGACACCAGCCTGGCCAGCATCTCTGCTGAGGAATATTCTTTCATTTACGGCCCTGTATTATTTGCGGTATAGTTCAGCGATCACGGGTTACCCTGTGATGAAGATACCGAACGAAAAAATAAAAGTAAAAGGGAATGGTGGGGCAAAATGTCATTTAATCCTTTAAAGCGTCGAAAATACGGCTCGACAAAGGCCGTGGTCAGCGAATTGTTCAGGCAGGCCGGCGGCATACCGCAGGTCATGGAAATACTCGATATCGGCCGGACGCGGGCCTACGACCTGACCGATCCCAACAGCGAGGCGGAGCTTACCCTCGGACGGGTGGAAAAGCTGGTGCGGGAAACGAGCGCCACGGTGATCTCGGAGCATTTCGCCTTTCTCGCCGGCGGGGTCTTCCTGCCCATTGATACCCTGGAGCAGGATGTCGACTGGCATTCCATCGCCAGCCAGGCGAGCCAGAAAAACGCCGCCAATATCGGCGGCATACTGGACAGCATCAGCCCGCACGGCATCTCCCCCGGTTATATTGACGCCGAAGAAGCCCGCGAACTGATTAAAATACTTGATCAGCAATTCGCCTTGCTCGCCCATCAGCGTCAGCTTCTGGTCGGCATTATCGAAGCGGAAATCGAAGATCAGGCCTGAGGCGGGCCTGCCTCACGCGCGCCAGAACTGGGGCGAGAAAAGCACCAGCACCGCGAATAATTCAAGCCGTCCCATCAGCATGCCGATGGTCAGAAACCATTTCGCCGTATCGGGCAAGGTCTGAAAGGTTCCGGTCGGACCGATAATCGGTCCCAGAGCCGGCCCCACATTGGCCATCGCCGTTCCCGCCCCGGATACCGCCGTGATAAAATCCAGCCCGGACAGGGACAGGGAAAAGGCCAGTATCAGGAAACAGACCAGAAACAGGAACAGGTAGCTTATCACCGATCCCATGACGTCATTCTTGATCGGAACATTATTATAGCGCGGGACGAAAATGCTGTTGGGCCGCAACAGATGCTTCAGATGGGCGCTCAGCATCGACACCATCACCTGAAAGCGGAAAATCTTGATGCCGCAGGATGTCGAGCCGGCGCAGCCGCCGATGAACATGATGAAAAAGAAAAACACCACCGCCAGGTTGCCCCAGGCGGTATAATCCGTCGTCGCGAAACCGGTGCCGGTCAGGATCGAGACCACGCTGAAGGTGGTGTAGCGCAGCACATCCGCCATTTCGATCTCGCTGGTGCCCCAGCGCCACAGGCTGAGGAAAACGATCAGCAGCGCCAGCAGGGCAAGGAACCAGCGGACCTGGGAATCCCGCCACAGGACAAGACTGTGGCCCTGAACCATTTTCAGGTAAAGGATGAAGGGCATGCTGCCGATCACCATGAACAGGACGACAATATAATCGATCAGCGCGCTGTCGAAATGCCCGATGGAGCCGTCGGAGGTGGAATAGCCCCCGGTGGCGATGGTGGTGAAGGCGTGGCAGGTCGCCTCGAAAACGCTCATCCCCGCGCCCCAGAGCGCCACGGCGCAGATAATGGTCAACCCGACATAAAGCAGGGAGATGGCGACGCCGAGCTGGGCCGCCCGCGGCAAGACCTTTTCCGCCGTGTCAAAGGCGCCGATCTTGAACAGCTGCATCCCGCCGACCCGCAAAAAAGGCAGGATAATCACCGCCATGATAATGATGCCGACCCCGCCAAACCATTGCAGCAAGGCCCGCCAGAGCAGGATTCCCGGCGGGGCGCCGTCGAGGCCGGTAATCACCGTCGATCCCGTGGTTGACAGGCCGGACATGGCCTCGAAAAAGGCATCGGTATAGCTGAGCGCCAGATCGGAATAGACAAAGGGCAACGCGCCGAAAAGCGGGATGATGACCCAGGTTGAAACGGTCAGGATAAAAGCCTGCTGGATGGACAGCTCCTCGCTTTCGCCGCGGCTGGTCAGGAACAATATGCCGCCAACAAACATGACAAAGCCGGAACAGATGGCGAAAACCTGCCAGTCGGGATTATCGACCGCCACATCGACCATGGCCGGAAACAGCATCCCTACCCCGAGAATGAGCAGAAAAAGCCCGTTGATCAGAAAAATGGGTCTCAGGTCAACCAATCCGCAATCCGCCCCTTCGTGACTAATCCTTATCCTTTTTGCGCTTCAAAAGTCCCGACCACGGCCAGGAATTCCCGCCGCGTTTTATCATCCTCGCGGAAGGCCCCGACCATCCGGCTGGTGACCATGGACACGCCGTGGGTATGGACCCCGCGGGTCGACATGCATTCATGGCTGGCCTGAATGATGACCCCGACGCCCAGCGGTTCGAGAACTTCCTGAATGCAGTTGGCGATCTGCGCCGTCATTTTTTCCTGGACCTGCAACCGCTTGGCGTAGGTTTCGACGACGCGCGCCAGCTTGCTGATGCCGACGATCTTCTTGTCGGGCAGATAGCCGACATGGGCCCGACCGATGATCGGCGCCATATGATGCTCGCAATGGGATTCAAACGGAATATCCCGGAGCACGACCATCTCGTCATAGCCGCAAACCTCTTCAAAGGTCCGCGATAATATCTGCCGGGGGTCTTCCTCATAGCCGCGAAAGAATTCCCGATAGGCCTTGACGACCCGTTTCGGCGTATCCCGCAACCCCTCCCGGTCCGGATTATCCCCGGCCCAGCGCAGAAGGGTGCGGACCGCCTGTTCGGCCTCCTCCCGGGATGGTTTCAATATGCCCTGGTTTTCTGTGTTTTTTGTCATAAACTTACCCTGTTTATTTAATTTAACGTATGAGAATCATATGGACTGTCCAGCGAGAAGGCCGGGATCTCCACCTCAAACGAGCTGCCGTCATCCTTATATATTTTATAATAGCCCGCCATAAAACCCGAGGCCGTCGCGAGCGGCGCGCCGCTGGTATATTCAAAGGCGTGGCCCGGTTCGATAATCGGCTGTTCGCCGACAACGCCCTCGCCGTGGACTTCTTCCGTGCGGCCCAGTGAGTCGGTGATGCGCCAGTAACGGCTTTTCAATTGAACCGTATCCGGCCGCTGATTTTCAATCTGCACCTGATAAGCCCAGAAATAATGGCCTTTTTCCGGCTCGGACTCATCCTCAAGGTAAAAGGGCTGCACGGATACCCTGATCCCCTGGGTCGTCGCCTCATAGGCGTCTTTGCCCATATCCATAAAATCAACCTTGTCTTTGCTCATGATCCTGATCTTGCCCGGCAATATTCAATCTTTCTGTAATCGACCCAAAGCATCCGCCCGTCCGCGACCGGTCAACGCCAATCTTAGCCTGTCAGCTCTAACCCGCAATCCCGGCGCGATGGGCAGCCTGCTGCAGATCCTCGATCAGGTCATCGGCATGTTCAAGGCCGACAGACAGGCGCAGCAGTCCTTCATCAATGCCCAGCTCAAGTCTGACCTCCTCCGCCACACTGGCGTGGGTTGTGCTGGCCGGATGGGTCATCAGACTTTTCGCATCTCCGATATTATTAGAAATATCAATAATTTCCAAGGCATTAAGAAATTTAAATGCCTGCGTGCGCCCCCCGGGGACGTGAAGCGCAATGATGCTGCCGCCCATGGACATCTGTTTCATCGCCAGTTCATGCTGGGCGAAATCCGCCCGACCGGGATATTTAACAAAATCCAGCCCGCCCATATCGGCCAGCGCGTCGGCGACTTTCGCCGCATTATGGCTCATGCGTTCCACCCGCATATCCAGGGTTTCCAGACCTTTGAGCATCACCCAGGCGTTGAACGGGCTCAGGTTCGGGCCCGTGTTGCGCAGGAAAGGCAACAAACTTTCCTCAAACAATGCGTCGTTGGTCAGGATACAGCCGCCGAGGCAGCGGCCCTGGCCGTCGATATGTTTGGTGGCGGAATAGATCACCACATCGGCGCCCATTTCAATGGGCCGCTGTAATACCGGCGTGGCGAAAACATTATCGACCACCACCACGGCCCCATGGTTATGGGCCAGATCGCAGACAAACTGTATATCGACCACATCCAGGGTCGGATTGGCCGGAGTTTCAAGGAAAACCGCCACCGTATCGGGCCGGAACGCCGCCTTCCAGGCGTCGTGATCCGCGCCGTCAACCAGGGTGAACTCGACGCCGAATTTCGGCATCAGCGTTTCAATGACATAGCGGCAGGAGCCGAACAGCGCCCGGCTGGAGACCACATGATCCCCGGCTTTCACGAGCGCCAGCATCGCCGCCGTCACCGCCGCCATGCCGGTGGCGGTGGCCCGGGCGACGTCCGCCCCTTCGATCAGGGCCATGCGGTCCTCGAACATGGCGGCTGTCGGATTGCGCAGCCGGGAATAGGTATAGCCTTCCTGTTCGCCGGCGAAGCGCGCCGCCGCATCCTCGGCGCAGTCATAAGCGTAACCGGAGGTCATGAACATGGCTTCCGATGTTTCGCCCATTTCACTGCGCCAGGTGCCGCCTCTGACCAGTTGGGTCTGAAGCCGCCATCTGGAGGTCACATCGCGATTTTGTCCGGTATCCTTTTTCATCGGTCTCTCTCGCCTTACAAGTTATTACTCCAGACTAGGTATCCGCTAATCCGCTTACCGTCAAGAAAAGCCGATCATATCACGAAAATAGTGATGACGGACATGCCCATCGTCCCGGAAAGACGCCCATAAAAAACCGCCCATAAAAAAAGAGGCGGGGAGACCGCCTCTTTCGAAGATTTTATCTTTTTCGGAACTAGAAACGATAGTCCACCGTCAGGGTAAAGGTCCGCGGATTGCCGTAGAAGCCGGTCAGCGTGCCTTCTGTCCCCAGCGTCGGAGTCGTCGACCCGTCAGCCCCTATGGCGACAAAATTATACCCCGCGACAATATATTCCTTGTCGGTGATGTTTTTGGCGTGCACCCCGACAGACATTTTCTGGTCATCCGAATTCCATACAATGCTGGCGTCCCACAGCGCAAATCCTGGCTGATCGAGGAACGGATTGGGCGTTTCAAACTGGCTGGCGGCGCTGCGATAAGCCAGGGAAGTAATCAGCGAGATCTCCCCGTCATAGGAACCAAACGCCATCGGACGACTGTACTGCAGCGAGCCGCTGGCCGTCCATTCCGGCGTGTTCTGGAACACGCGCTCGTCCGACACGTCTACGCCAAAGGCGTCAATGAATTCATTGAACTTGGCGTCAAGATAACCCAGAGACCAGGTCGCATTCAGCCGATCGTCATTGCCGGACATATTATCCGCCAGCAGGGCCCGGCCCTCGATTTCGATACCATTCACGTCCGCGTCACCCGCATTGGAGGTGACGCCGATAAAGGTGCCGGACGGCGTGCCGACCGATCCCGGGATCTGAATATCCGTGTAGCTGGACAGGAAGCCGGCGACGCTGATGTCCATGCGGTTGTCGAACAGGGAGGCCTTCCAGCCCAGTTCGAAGGTCTTGACGGTTTCAGAGTCGAACGACATGAAGTTGAAAACATCCGCATCATCGATATCGCCGTCGCCGTCGAGGTCAGGAGCGGCCGTTGTCTGGCTGCGCGGATCGAAACCGCCGCCTTTGAAACCTTCGCTGTAGCTGAAATAGATGTTATGGTCATCGTTGGGTTTCCAGCTAATCGACGCGCGCGGCGTAAATTTGGTGAATTTCGCGCTGCCGTCAAAGTCGGACGTGGTGGCGATCACCGTCGCGTCGCCGCCGAAACGCTCGGACGTGCCACCGATGAAGGTGCGCCGGAGCACCCGTGAGGAGCGTTCATCGCTTGTATAGCGTCCGCCGGCAGACACACTGATCTGCTCGCTAAGGTCATAGCTGAAATCGCCGAATATGGACCAGGTTTTGGTGTCAACGTCGCCAAACGTATTGGCGTTGAGCCCCGGCAGGCCGATAATGTCGCCAAGCGGCCCGAGGATCACGTCAAATTCGTTAAAGGCGTTGGCGTCAAGATAATAAAAACCGGCAACCCCGCTCAGCCTTTCGCCTTCATAGAGAATCTGGAACTCTTCCGAAAACTGGTTGTTCTTGTAATCCACCGGCACATCAAGATCGTTTACCGGCAGGCTGTCGAAGTCGATCGGGCTCCGCGACTGGTCTTCCCGGTAGGCCAGGATATTCTTGATCGTCACGGTGTCCGAAACCCGTCCTTCGAACAAGGCGGAAACGCCAAAGGCCTCGACGCTCTGTTCGGGGTTGTTAAGACCGGCGCGGGTATCAAAAACATCCTCCAGCACCGGATCGCCCGACGTGCTCGGAATCAGGCGATGGCCCTGGCGCGGATCGGAATCGTCTTTGATATAGTCGGCGGCAAACCGGATGAAGAAATCTTCAGAAGGCAGAATCTCCACCGAGGCCCGTCCCGCCAGTACCTGTTTGTGATAGTTGTCAACGCCTTCGATATTCAGGTTTTCGCCAAAACCGCCGCGGTTGAGGGTGGCGAAGGAAGCGCCGACGCGCACCATGTCCGAGACCGGCACGCTGGCGGAAACAACCAGATCAAGCTGTTCATAAGTCCCGACCGAGCCCCGGACGTTGAGTTCCGGCTCATCCCCCAGGCGCTTGGTGACATATTTGACCGCGCCGCCGATGGTGTTGCGGCCATAGAGCGTGCCCTGCGGCCCGCGCAGCACCTCAATCCGCTCCACATCATAAATGTCAAGCACCGCGCCCTGCGGCCGGTTGATGTAAACATCATCGATATAGAGGCCAACCCCGGCCTCAAAGCCGGCGACCGGGTCCTGCTGTCCGACACCGCGAATGAAAGCCGTCAGCGTCGTGTTGGAGCCGCGAGACACTTCAAGGGTCAGGTTCGGGGTGAATTTCGCCATCTCGACAATGTCCTGAATCCCTTGGTTTTGCAGCATTTCCGCGCCAAAGGCAGAAACGGCGACCGGCACATCCTGCAATGATTCCGACCGGCGGCGGGCGGTTACAATGACTTCTTCCAACATGACATCACCCTCGGCGGCATAAACCGCCTGGCTTGCGCCTGTCGTCAACAAAATGGCGCCCAGTGAAATGGACGATAACAGTTTTTGTGATAGGTGTTTTTTCAACAGCTTTCTCCCAGAGATTTAAATCGTTCGATTTTGATTAAGATTTATTTTAATACTCAGCCGCCACAGTTTCTCCAAGGCGAGCCATCCATTAATAACACCCTATCACGGACTTGCCTGAATGTGACCATAGACCATGGTCCATATGGTCTACGCCCCCCGGAATCCGCCACTATAGCCTGTAGTCTGAAAATAAGCCCGGTGGTGATGACTCAGATTATCTCTTTAGAAAATAATATAATATTTGGGAAACTCATGATCGAAACACTCAGTATGATTGGCCTGATCGGCGGACTGTTATTGCTTATCATCCTCACCATTCGCGGGGTCAATGTAATGATTGCGGGGCCGCTGTCGGCCCTGTTCGTCGCCGTGATGAGCGGCCTTGCGCTCTTTCCCCAACTGGCTGAGCCGGGACAGGCCGATTATGTCGCGAGCTATATGAAGGGCTTTTCCGGCTTTATTTTTTCCTGGTTTCCGATCTTTATCCTCGGCGCCATCTTCGGCAAGGTCATGGAGGATTGCGGCGCCGCCGACAGCATATCCCACTGGATCGTCAGCCGGCTGGGTCTGAAACATGCGGTCCTGGCCATTGTCATCGCCTGCGCCGTCCTGACCTACGGCGGGGTCAGCCTTTTTGTCGTCGCCTTTTCGGTCTATCCCATGGCGCTCAGCCTGTTCAAACAGGCCAATCTGCCGCGCCGCTTCATCCCGGCGGCGATGGCGTTCGGCTCCGTCACCTTCACCATGACCTCAGCCGGATCGCCGGAAATCCAGAATGTCATCCCGATCAAATTCCTCGGCACGACGCTTTATTCCGGCTGGCAGGTCAGCATCGTCGTCGCCCTGTTTATGGCCTCCTTCGGCTATTGGTGGCTCAAGCGCATGATCACAAAGGCCGTCGCCAACGGCGAAGCCTATGACGAACGGGCCAACGATCCGGTCATCGTCCAGAACGGCAATCTGCCCAATCCCGCGCTCAGCATGATTCCGCTGGTTATGGTGCTGGGCGTTTCCTTCGTCTTTCATGACAGCCTGAAACAGTCGGCCCTGTTAATCGCGCTGACCTGCGGCGTGCTCAGCACGGTGATCCTGAACTGGAAACTGTTCAAGAACCTGGAAGGCGCCCTGTCCGCCGGCACCGCCGGGGCCCTGATCGCCATCGGCAATACCGCCGCCGTCGTCGGCTTCGGCACCGTCGCCAAGGCGTCACCGGCCTTTGCCGTCGTGGTTGACGCCATGACCAGCCTGCCGGGTCATGAATTGGTCGGCGCCGCGGTCGCGGTCAGCGTCATTGCCGGCCTGACCGGTTCCGCATCGGGCGGACAGTCAATCGCCCTGCCAATCCTCGCCCCCCATTATCTGGAACTCGGGGTCGATCCGGACGCCCTGCACCGGGTGGTCGCCATTTCCTCCGGTGCGCTGGACAGCCTGCCCCATAACGGCTATGTGGTGACGACGATCCGGGCGATTTGCGGCGAAAAACACAAAGACGCCTACGGCCCTCTTGCGGCCCTGACCGTAATTGTGCCAGTGTTGGGCGTCATCATGGCCATCGGCTTATTTCTGATATAATTGAAGTGTGAGAAAATCATGACAAGCAAAGCAACATTGATCATCGCCACGGGACTGTTCGGGTTCGGCCTCGCCGCCTGTGACGGGGAAACGAACAAGGGAACGAATGAACAGCTGGCCTCTGTCGAGGCGCCCGATTTTCTGGTTGGGGAATTGGTCAGAACCTATTACGACGGCGCATCCGACGACCTGCTGACCGGCGGCCTGGGGTTCACCGGCCTGCAATCGCCGACACCGCCCGCCTTCGCCGACGCCGAAAAGCCGACGGCGGCGGAATTGCGTCGTTACGCCATCCACACCAATTACCGGGCCCTGATCGACACCACGACCGCCGGCGGTTTTGGCCGTATTTACGGCCCCAATGTCGGCAATGACAACCCGGAGGGTAAAATCGCCGGGATCGAATATCTCAGCTTCATGAAGCTGAGCCCCCGGCATCAGAATGTCACCCTGATGGTCCAGATTCCGGACAGTTTTGACCCGGGCAAACCTTGCCTGATCACCGGCCCGTCTTCCGGTTCCCGCGGAATTTACGGCGCCATCGGCACCACCGGCGAATGGGCCCTGAAAAAAGGCTGCGCCATCGCCTATACCGACAAGGGCACCGGCACCGGGTTTCATTATCTGACCAGCGGCAAGGTCTATGACCTGCAGGGACGGCTGATTGACGCGGTCACCGCCGGCGAACGGTCGAGCTTTACCGTGCCGCTGACCCCGGCCTTGAAGGACTATAATGAAAAATATCCCCATCGGATCGCGGTCCAGCATGCCCATTCCGGCCTCAATGATGAAAAAAACTGGGGCCAATATGTCCTGTCGTCGATCAAATTCGCCTTCTATGTCCTGAATAAAGAGCTGGCCGGCGGCCAGGCGAAATTCACCCCGGATAATACATTGGTCATCAGTTCGAGCATCTCGCAGGGCGGCAACAGCTCCCTGATGGCGGCCGAACAGGACACCGAAGGGCTGATCGACGCGGTCGCCGTCGCCGAACCGAACCTGCCGCTGCCGCCGGGGGGCGATTTCGCCATTCAGACAGGTGATCAACCGCCCTTCCGCGATCACAGTCGGCACCTCTATGATTACAGCAGCCTGCTCAACCTTTACCAGCCCTGCGCCGTATTGACCGAAGACGCCCTCAAGGCCCCCTTCGGCGCCGGCGCCAACCCGATGGCGAAACAGATGCTGTCGGCCCATTGCGGGCTTTTGAAGGCCCGCGGCCTGCTGACGGCGGACACCCTTGAAGGTCAGATCGCCGAATCGGTCGGTAAAATCCGTGACATGGGCGTGCTTGATCAGACCCTCGATCTGGGGCCGGTTAATGTCGCGATCAAGCTTTGGGCCGCCATCGCCGTTGATTACGCCAACGCCTATGGCCGTTTTTCGGTCACCGACAACCTGTGCGGCCTGAGCTACGCCAAGCTGGACGCCACCGGTCAGGCGACCGCCTCAACACCTGCCGAAATGGCCGCGCTGTTCGCCCAGTCCGGCGGCATCGCCCCGGTGGGCACGCTGACCTTCGCCCCGACGGAAATCAGGCTGCCGGTTGATTACGCCATCTGTTACCGCAATCTGATGACGGGTGAAACAGAAAACGCCAAACGTGTCCGGCAAGGCATCGCCGAGACTTATCACACGGCGGATTTGAAGGGAAAACCGGCGATCATCGTCCACGGCCAGTCCGACGCCCTGATCCCCGTCAATCATTCCTCCCGGCCCTATCTGGGCCTGAACAAGCTGAAGGAAGGCGACAACAGCAAACTGCATTATTATGAAATCAGCAACGCCCATCATTTCGACGCCTTCAATGGCCTGCCCGGCTTCAACAGCCGCTTTGTGCCGTTGCATTATTATTTCGCCGCCGCCCTTGACCTGATGTATGACCATATGACCCAAGGCGCGCCACTGCCCGCCAGCCAGGTCGTCTGGACCCGGCCGCGACGGACGGATGATACAGGCGCCGTTGAAGAATTGAACGCAGGCCATCTGCCGGAAATCTTGCAGACGCCGCAGGAGTCGCGTATTAAGGTTGAACAGGGACTCGTGAAGATTCCTGTTCCGTAAAATCAATACAGACAACAGGATGATATGCTCCAGACCTGGGTCATCATAGTCGTATCGTTAAGTTATGTTGGCTTGCTCTTCGCCATCGCCTATTATGGCGACAAAAAATCCCTGGACCGGCCGCACCATAAATACCGGGCGCTGATCTACAGCCTGACCCTGGCGGTCTATTGCACCTCCTGGGCCTTTTACGGCACCTCGGGCCAGGCCGCCGCCACCGGCTGGATCATGGCGCCAACCTATCTGGGCTCGATCATCGTCCTGGTCCTCGCCTGGCCGTTTCTGATCAAGCTGATTACGGTCAGCAAGAAACAGAATATCACCTCGGTCGCCGATTTTCTGTCGTCCCGCTACGGCAAGTCGCAGAAACTGGCGATTCTGGTGACATTCGTCGCCGCCATGGGGGTCGTGCCCTATATCGCGCTGCAATTGAAGGCGGTTTCAACCAGCTACAATGTCCTGGCGGGCAAGGCCGTCGCCATTCAGGGGCTGGGCGATATATCGCTGTGGGAAGATACGGCGATTTTCGTCGCCGCCCTGATGGCCCTGTTCACCATTCTGTTCGGCACCCGCCACATCAAGTCCAATGAACATCATGAAGGCATGATGCTGGCCATCGCCTTTGAATCGATCGTCAAGCTGGCCGCCTTCATCATTGTCGGACTGTTCATCACCTATGGCCTGTTTGACGGTTTCGGCGATATTTCCGATCGCATCGCGCAAAATGACGACATCCAGAGAATTTTCGCCGAGGGGGGGCGGCATAACAGTTTTATGACTTCGGTGGTGCTCGGCATGACGGCCATATTCTGCCTGCCGCGCCAGTTTCATGTCCTGGTGGTCGAAAATTCAGAACCGGGCGACATTCGCCTGACCCGGTGGCTGTTTCCCATATACCTGCTGGCCATGAGCCTGTTTATCTTTCCGGTGGCCGCCGCCGGCTTGCTGACCCCCGCCGCCGGGTCAAATCAGGACCTCTATATCCTGACCCTGCCGCTCACCGTCGGCCGGACTGATCTGGCGCTGCTCGCCTTCATCGGCGGCCTTTCCGCCGCAACCAGCATGGTGATTGTCGGCGCCGTCGCCCTCAGCACCATGGTGTCCAACGATGTGATCATGCCGATTATACTGCGCATGAAATGGCTGAGACTTGACGAACGCCGGGACATCAGCTGGATGCTGCTGCTGCTGCGCCGGGTAACCATCGTCGCCATCATGTTTCTGGCCTATTTCTATTATCGCATGGTGGTCAGCTTTGACGCCCTGGCCTCCATCGGCCTGCTGTCGATGGTGCTGGCGGCCCAATTCGCCCCCGCCATCGTCGGCGGTCTTTACTGGCGGGGCGCAACCCACAAGGGCGCCCTTGGCGGCCTTTCCGCCGGCTTCATCGTCTGGGGCTATACCCTGCTGATCCCGCTGATCGCCCGGGCGGGCTGGATTCCGCAGGATATTCTGCTTGAAGGACTGTTCGGCAGCGCCGCCCTCAGGCCCGAGGCGCTGTTCGGCGTCACCAGCCTGCCCGCCGTCACCCACGGCCTGATCTGGAGCCTGGGCCTGAACATCCTGTTGTTTATCGTGATCTCACGCCTGACTCGCCACAGCCTGATCGAACATATTCAGGCGGCGACCTATGTCGACAGCCGTTTTGAAAAATCGGCGGACCAGGGGCTGCTCATCCGTTCCTCCGCCAAGGTATCGGATCTGATGGCCCTTGGCGAACGGTTTGTCGGAACAGAACAGGCCCGACAGGCCTTTTCCAACTTTGCCGCCGAGCATCAGGAACCCCTGACCCCCAATCAGCCCGCCTATGATGAATTGATCCTGTTTACCGAACATCTGTTGGCCGGCGCCATTGGTTCGGCCACCGCCCGCGTCGTGATCAATACCGGTCTTCAGGGTCGCAATATCCAGCTGGACGACGTGGTTTCCATCGTCGATGAAGCCTCCGAGGTTTTCCAGGCCAACCGCACCCTGCTGCAAAAATCGCTGGAAAATATCAATGTCGGGATCAGCGTGGTTGATAAAGACCTCCATCTGGTGGCCTGGAACAAATGTTATCTGGACATGTTCGCATACCCCGAAGGCTTCATCTATGCCGGACGTTTCATTGGAGACGTGCTGGACCATAATGCGCGAATGGGCCTGTTCGGGACCAAAAACATCAGCCGTCAGATCAAAAAACGTCTTCATCACCTCAGCCGCGGCACGAAATACAGCGTTGAGCGCACTCTGCCCAATGGCACCGTGATCGAAATTCACGGACGTCCCCTGCCCGGCGGCGGTTTTGTCACCAGCTACAGCGACATCACCACCCATAAACAGGCGGCCGATACCCTGCAGCGCGCCAATGAACTGCTGGAACAGCGGGTCCGTCAGCGGACAATGGAGCTCGAAGCCGCCAAGGCCGAAGCCGAAAAGGCCAACATCAGCAAAACCCGTTTTCTGGCGGCGGCGAGCCATGATGTCCTGCAACCCCTGAATGCGGCCCGGCTGTTCACCTCCGCCCTGTCGGAGAAGAACGGCGACGATCAAATCGCCCCGCTGATTGAACATCTGGACAGCAGCCTGAATACGGTCGAGGGACTGCTCGACGGTTTACTGGAAATATCCAAGCTGGACGCCGGCGTTCTCGAGCCGCAACTGGCGGATTTCGCCATCGCCCCCCTGCTGCGGGACCTCGATCACGAATTTACCGCCATCGCCCGCGACAAGGGCCTCTACTTTAAAATGATCCCGTCCGCCGCCGTCGTCCACAGCGACGCCAAACTGCTCCGCCGGGTCCTGCAGAATATCATCAGCAACGCCATTCGTTATACCGACAGCGGCCGGGTTCTGCTCGGCTGCCGCCTGCGGGCAGACCGGCGGATTGAAATTCAGGTCTGGGACACCGGATACGGCATTTCGGAAAACAAGCTTGATGAAATATTTATCGAATTCAAACAGTTAAAGCAAAATAGCGCGGCGGAGCCCAAGGAACAGGGATTGGGCCTGGGTCTGGCGATTGTCGACCGGATATGCCGCCTGCTCCGGCATGAGCTCACGGTGCGGTCGACGCCGGGCAAAGGCTCGCTGTTCAGTGTTCTGCTGCCCATGGGCGATATGCGCCGTCAGCCGGCGAACGCCGTCGCCAATGCCCGGACCCCGGTCCTCGGCGCCCATGATTTCGCCGGTCTCAAGGTCCTGTGCATTGACAATGACCCGGACATTCTGACCGGCATGGATATTTTGCTGTCCAACTGGGCCTGTGTCGTCACCTGCTGCCGTTCGCTGGATGATGTGGACAGCAAACTGAACGGTCTTGTGCCGGACATTATTCTGGCCGATTATCATCTGGACCACGACCGGACGGGCATTGATATATTAATGGTCCTGCAGGGCCGCTGGCCGCAGAAGGTGCCCGGAATCATCATTTCCGCCGACCATACCGAAGAGGTGAAAAAGCAGGTGGAAAGCCAGGGTTACAAATTCATGCGCAAGCCGGTAAGGTCCGCCGCCCTGCGCGCCCTGATCAACAATCAACTGGCCTATAACAGGTAATATCAACCGGACGGCCCCGTTGTTTCCGTCGCGTCTTTCGCCTCCAGCTTCTGGGCGGCGATGATCAGATGGCTGCGGCTGTAGGCGCCGAATTTCTTCAGAATACCCGTGACATGCGCCTTGACCGTGCCTTCGGCGACTCCCATTTCATAGGCGATCTGCTTGTTGAGCATGCCTTCCGACAACAGGGTGAAGACCCTGAACTGCTGCGGCGTCAGGGTGGCCACCGTCTGGGCGATGGAAATTTCCTCCGCCTGCATATCCTGATCCGGGGTCTTGAATCCGGGCGGCATCCAGAGCGCTCCCGCCAGCACCATTTTAATCGCCGCCGCCATATCGGGAAGATCCGTCGATTTGGGGATAAAGCCCGATGCGCCGTGGCTGATCGCCTTGGCGATGATTTTATCCTGGTCATTGCCCGACACCACAACCACAGGCACTTCGGGATATTGCCCCCTGAGATAAATCAGGCCGGAAAACCCGTGCGCCCCCGGCATCTGCAGATCCAGCAGCAACAAATCATAATTGTCGCCCCGTGCCATCAGTTTTTGCAGATCATCGATAGAACCGGCCTCGCTGATCCGGGCATCTTCAAAAATCAGGTTAATCGCCTGGCTCAGGGCAATACGGAACAAAGGATGATCATCTGCTATGAGAATATGAATTGTCTCCGCCACATGTGACTCCCTGTGCCTGTTTTTTATTGGTTCGGCCCGAAAATACACCTGCTCTGTCCAATAGACAAGTGATTTGACGGATCGTTTGTCTTTACCTCAAAGGCCGGCCTGGTAAAGGATTGATTTACAGAAAACCGGAATAATGATAGTTAACTTATCTTGCGCCATTAATATAAAATAAGTATTCGGCATGTTAGGGTCTGTGGACAATTAAGGTTAGGGCGTTGGTTTGGCCGGAATGGCTCAATTTTAAGCAGGAGGACGCAGGACATACCGGTATATTCAAGGACGACTGCTGTAAAAGTGGGCCATTATGGCCAAATCCGGCGGACGATCCACATTTTATCACTGGACAGCGTTGCAAAATGCTTGAAGTGCATGACACTACGGCGCATTCTGCGCCTCGCCAGTGATAAAATGTGGGCCGCCAACGCCCTAACCTTAATTGTCCACAGACCCTAAGTTAAGCGAAACAAATAACAATATTAAAGAGAAGACAATGATTCCAGTGTTACTTTCCGGTGGTTCCGGTTCCCGGCTGTGGCCGCTGTCACGGGCGACATATCCCAAGCAGTTCCTGGCGATGAACGGTGAATTTTCAATGTTTCAGGAAACTTTGCGCCGCCTGGACGGGCTCGATGTCAAGGCGCCGATCGTCATCTGCAACAGGGATCACCGGTTTCTGGCGGCGGAAAAGCTGCGCGAACTGGGCGCATCGCCCCAGGCGATCCTGCTCGAGCCCATGGGACGGAACACCGCCCCGGCGATCGCGGTTGCGGCGCTGGCGGCGCTGGAAAAAGCCGATGATCCGATCCTTCTGGTCCTGCCCGCGGACCATACCATCAAGGATCAGGATCTTTTCCATCAGGCGATCGAAAAAGCCGAACGGCTGGCCAAGGACGGTTCCCTGGTCACCTTTGGGATCGTGCCCGACCGTCCCCATACCGGTTATGGCTATATCAAGCGCACCAACAAGACGCATCACGGCGGTTATGTCGTCGAAAAATTTGTCGAGAAACCGGACCGGAAAACCGCAGAGAAGCTTCTGAAAAGCGGTGATTACCTGTGGAACAGCGGCATGTTCATGTTCCGGGCGAGCCGCTATCTGGAGGAACTGGAAAAATATCAGCCGGAAGTCCTGCGCTTCAGCAGGGCGGCCTATGAAAAGGCGGCGGCCGATTATGATTTTACCCGGCTTGATGCGGATTTATTCGCCCAATGCCCGGCCATTTCCATCGATTACGCCGTGATGGAGCATACCGATAACGCCCGCGTCGTGCCCCTTGATGCGGGCTGGAGCGATATCGGCTCCTGGTCGTCGCTGTGGCAGATCTGCGATAAGGACAAAAACGGCAACACGCTCAGCGGCGACATCATCGCAGAAGACACCCGCGGCAGCTATATCCTGGCGGAAAACAAGCTGGTGACGACGATCGGCGTCGAGAACCTGATCATTGTCGACACCAAGGACGCTCTGCTGGTCGCCCACAAGGATAAATCCGAGGAGGTAAAGAAGATCGTCGATGAACTGAAACGTCGCGATCGGGCGGAATCGACCATTCACCGGGAAGTCTATCGCCCGTGGGGAAAATATGACAGCATCGGCTTCGGCGACCGGGACCAGGTCAAGCGGATCACGGTCAACCCCGGCGCCAAACTGTCGATCCAGATGCATCATCACCGGGCGGAACACTGGATCGTGGTCAAGGGCAGCGCCCGGGTCACCCGGGGCGAAGATACCTTCATGGTCCATGAGAATGAATCGACCTTCATTCCGGTCGGCACCATCCACGCCCTGGAAAATCCGGGGGTTATCCCGCTCGAGATGATCGAGGTGCAATCCGGCAGCTACCTCGGCGAAGACGACATCGTCCGCTTTGAGGATAAATACGGCCGGACGTGAGGGGGATCAGGCGGCGACGGAAGGGGGTAAACCGGCGGCGACGCATTTGGCGCTACCCCCGAAGCAGCGCCAGGATCGCATCGGTTTTTCGCCGCATCAGGGTCGGATCGCCGCGGGATTCCACATTGAGCCGCACCACCGGTTCCGTATTGGAGCTGCGCAGGCTGAAGCGCCAGTCACTGCATTCGACGCTGATGCCGTCGGTGTAATCAATGTCGACCGCCTCCCCCTGAAAGGCGCGCAGCACCCGCTCAATCGCCCCTTCGGGGTTGTCGAGCTTGCTGTTGATCTCGCCCGAGGACGGGAATTTACGGATCCGTTCCGCCACCATTTGCGACAGGGGCGCCCCCTTGACGCAGATCATCTCGGCGACCAGCAGCCACGGAATCATGCCGCTGTCGCAATAGGCGAAGTCGCGGAAATAATGGTGGGCGCTCATCTCGCCGCCATAGAGCGCATCCTCTTCCCTCATCCGTTCCTTGATAAAGGCGTGGCCGGTTTTCGACTGGATCGGCCGCCCGCCCGCCGCCGTCACCAGGTCAATGGTGTTCCAGGTCAGACGCGGATCGTGAATGATGCCGGCGCCCGGCGTTTTCTGCAAAAAGGCCGCGGCCAGAAGCCCGACGATATAATAGCCCTCGATAAACTCGCCCCGCTCGTCAAACAGGAAGCAGCGGTCAAAATCGCCGTCCCAGGCGATGCCCATGTCGGCGCCGTGCTTCAACACCGCATCCCTTGTATCCTTGCGGTTTTCCACCAGCAGCGGATTGGGAATGCCGTTGGGGAAATGACCGTCCGCCTCGTGATGTATTTTGACAAATTCGATCGGCGCGGATTTTTGACCGAAGACCGTTTCGATGGCGTCGATCACATGGCCCGCCGCGCCGTTGCCGGAATTGACCACCAGTTTCAGCGGCGTGATATTCTCAAGGTTGATATAGCTCATCAGGTGATCGACATAGGCCTCAAGGATCGAGGTCTTCTTAAACCCGCCGCGCTTTTCCACCGGCGGGAACGCATTTTCCTCGGCCAGTTTCCTTATTTCATCCAGACCGCTATCGCCGCTGATCGGTTTCGACTGCTCCCGCACCAGCTTCAGGCCGTTGTAATCCATCGGGTTGTGGCTGGCCGTGACCTCGATCCCGCCGTCCATCCCGAGGTGAGAGGTGGCGAAATAAATTTCCTCGGTTCCGGTCATGCCGATGTCGGTAACGGTCGCCCCGCTGTCGCGCAAGCCTTCGGTCAGGGCCGCCTTCAGGCTTTCGGACGTCAGGCGCACGTCGCCGCCGACCACGACATTCTGCGGTTTCAGATATTGGCCATAGGCGCGGCCGATGCGATAGACGATGTCCTCATTCAGTTCGGTCCCCAACTGACCGCGAATGTCATAGGCCTTGAAGCAGGTGAGTCCGCTCATCATAATCCCCTGAAATTATATTCATCCGTGACAGATTTATCATGCCCGGCATGGCTTAATGCTTAACAGGCTTGTCATGCTGCAGGATAAAGTCCTTGACCCGCGGCGCGATTTTCTGCCGCCATTTGCTGCCGTTGAAAATACCGTAATGGCCGACCTTTTTCTGCTCATAATGGATTTTCATCGCGTCCGGAATATTTGAACAGATTTTATGGGCCGCCCGGGTCTGGCCGATGCCGGAAATATCATCCAGCTCTCCTTCGACGGTCATCAGGGCGCATTTGGTGATCGCGCGCGTGTCGACCCGGCGGCCGTTGGAGGTCATTTCCCCCCTTGGCAGCAGATGTTTCTGGAACACCACGTCAACGGTCTGCAGGTAATATTCCGCCGGCAGATCCATCACCGCCAGATATTCTTCATAAAACAGCCGGTGCTTTTCGACGCTTTCCTCGTCCCCTTCGACCAGATGATCAAACATCCTGCGATGCGCCGCCACATGATCGTCCATATTCATATTGAGGAAGGCCGACAATTGCAGGAAGCCCGGATAGACCACCCGCATGAAGCCCCGGTTCGGCCACGGCACCTGAAAGGTGACATTCTGCTTGAACCAGTCGAGACTGCGCTCGGCGCTCAGCCGGTTGACATCGGTCGGGCATTCCCGGGTGTCGATCGGCCCGCCCATCAGGGTCATTGAGGACGGCACGAAGGGACTGTCCTCCGCCGACATGATCGACACCGCCGCCAGCACCGGCACCGACGGCTGACATACCGCCAGCACATGGGTGTTGGGGCCAAGAAACTCCAGAAAATCAATCAGATAGTCGATATAATCGTCAAGATCGAATTTACCCTTGTAGAGCGGCACGTCGCGGGCGTCCATCCAGTCGGTGATATAGACCTTGTGATCCGGCAGCAACGCCTCGACCGTGCCCCGCAACAGGGTGGCGTAATGGCCGGACAACGGCGCGACAATCAACAGCTTGGGATCATCGGTTTTGATGTCGCGCTTGAAATATTTCAAGTTGCAGAAGGGTTTTTCAACCACGTTATATTCCCGGATATCGACCGCCTCACCGTCAATGACGGTGTTTTTCAGGCCGAATTTCGGCTTGCCGTAACGGCGCGTCACCAGTTCCATGACATCGCAGGCCGCCGCCACCTGGCGGGCCCCCGGCATATAGGACATCGGGTTGAGCGGGTCACTGAGCGCCTGCTGGGTCATGTCAATGGCGAATCTTGCAGGTGCGAACAAACTGTGCTGAAATTCGTACATATGGTACAGCATATAATGATCCCTTTATGCCCCAAAATAATATAATCTTATATTTTTATTAACATAAGAATAAGTTAATAACCCTGTATAGTAGACATAAGCTTAGTTGCGCCGCAACATAAAATATGTGAAATTACCTCAGACAAGCAGATTCAGACCTTTCATTCGGGAGCAAGACATGGCGCATCATTCACTCGCGGGCCGCACGGCCCTGATCACCGGCTCGACAAGCGGCATCGGCCTCGGCATCGCAACGGCGCTGGCGGAAGCCGGGGCGAATATTGTCCTCAACGGCCTCGGCGATCAGCAGGAAATCGAGATGACCCGCCGCCAGCTGGCCGCCGATCACGGCGTCGAGGTCATTTACGACGGGGCCAATATGCTGAAGCCGGCGGAAATCACCGCCATGGTCAAATCCGCCGAGACGAAATTCGGCGCGGTCGATATTCTGGTCAATAACGCCGGCATTCAGTATGTTTCCGCCATTGAGGATTTCCCCGACGACAAATGGCGGGCGATTATCGACATCAACCTGGTATCCAATTTTCACACCATCAAGGCCGCCCTGCCGGCGATGAAAAAGCAGAACTGGGGCCGGATCATCAATCTGGCCTCGGCCCACGGCCTGGTGGCCTCGCCCTATAAAAGCGCCTATGTCGCGGCCAAGCACGGCGTGCTGGGGCTGACCAAGACCGTGGCGCTGGAAAATGCCGAACAACAGATCACCTGCAACGCCATTTGCCCCGGCTATGTCCGAACGCCGCTGGTCGAAGGCCAGATCGAAGACCAGATGCAGGTTCATAAAATGTCCCGCGAGCAGGTGATCAATGACATCATGCTGGTCGCCCAGCCAAGTAAAAGATTCGTAGAGGTTGAAGAACTGGGCCAAGTTGCGTTATTCTTATGTTCCGCGGCCGCCAGTTCCATCAATGGCGCAAGCCTACCGGTGGAGGGCGGCTGGACGGCGAAATAACGACGCGGCGTGATTGCCGCCGAAAGAAGAGCATGAAATGAGCAAATTTCACCGGAACAGGAAAAAAGATACCGACAAAAGAGACAAGCAGGCTTTATGGCTGATTATTTTCGCCATCCTGCTGATCGCCGTGATATTTGTTTTCACCACCTGAGGCTTGCCAGACCCTTTATTCTGCTGCAACCACTTCCCAGTCAAAGGTCAGATTGGCCGCCTTGGCGAGAGTCAGGGAGACGGAGCAATATTTCTCCATCGACAGCTTGACCGCCCGTTCAACGGCGCTGTCCCTGATTCCCCGGCCACTAACGATAAAATGCATGTGAATGTCGGTATAGACCTTCGGCATTTCACTGGCCCGCTTGCCGGAAACCTTGACGATACAGTCAGTGATGTCGTTGCGCCCTTTTTGCAGGATCGCCACAATATCAATGCTGGCGCAGCCGCCGGCGCCCATCAGCAGCAGGTCCATCGGGCTGTGACCGAGGCCGAGGCCGCCATTATCGGCCCCTGCATCCATGGTCAGGATATTGCCGGACGCCGCCTCGCCGATGAAGGTCATCTTGCCGGCCCATTTAACGGTTACATTCTTTTCCATTATTTATCCCTTGTTTTTTAGCACTGCCTGTTTTTTAATTCCGCCTGGGCCGCCGCCAGGCGCGCGATCGGCACCCGGTAAGGCGAACAGGAGACATAATCCAAGCCCGCCCGGTGACAGAATTCGACCGACGCCGGATCGCCGCCATGTTCGCCGCAGATGCCGAGCTTGATCTCGGGCCGGGTTTTGCGGCCCCGCTCGACGGCGATTTTGATCAGTTCGCCGACGCCGTCCTGATCGATGGTGACGAAGGGGTCCCGCTCGAAAATGCCGGCATGGACATAATCATCAAGGAAGCTCGCGCTGTCATCGCGGCTGATGCCGTATGTGGTCTGGGTCAGGTCATTGGTGCCGAAGCTGAAGAATTCCGCTTCCTTGGCGATTTCGGCCGCCTGCAAGGCGGCGCGCGGCAGCTCGATCATGGTGCCGACCATATATTGCAGGTCCTGTCCCGACCCCGCGATAATCTCATCGGCAATGGCCGAAACCTTCGTTTTCAGAATTTCCAGTTCCTTACGGCTGCCGACCAGCGGGATCATGATCTCCGGCACAATGGCCGCGCCGCCGTCCTTGGAGACATCGAGGGCGGCCTCAATGATCGCCCGGGCCTGCATCTCATAGATTTCCGGATAGGAAATCCCCAGGCGGCAGCCGCGATGACCGAGCATCGGGTTGAATTCATGCAGCGACTGGGCCCGGAATTTCAGGGCTTCGATGTCGGCGCCCATCGCCGCGGCGACGGAAGCGAAATCCTCCTGCTTCTGCGGCAGGAATTCATGGAGCGGCGGATCGAGCAGGCGCACCGTCACCGGCAGGCCGCGCATGATGGTGAACAGCTCGACAAAATCCTGTTTCTGCACCGGCTGCAATTTGGCCAGCGCCGCTTCCCGGCCCTGCTTGTCTTCGGCGAGGATCATCTGACGGACATTGATAATCCGCTCCGCGTCAAAGAACATATGCTCCGTCCGGCACAGGCCGATGCCCTCGGCCCCGAAATCACGAGCCGTCTGGGCATCCAGCGGCGTCTCCGCATTGGTTCTGACCCGAAGTTTCCGCACCTCGTCGGCCCAGGCCATCAGCTTTGAAAAATCGCCGCTCAGTTCCGGCTGCACGGTTTCCACTTCGCCGAACATCACTTCGCCGGTCGTGCCGTCAATGGTCAGCACGTCATGCCTGTTGACCTTGCGGCCGAGGACGGTGATCACTTGATGCTCCATATCGATATGCAACGCCCCGGCGCCGGAGACACAGGGCCGCCCCATGCCGCGGGCGACCACCGCCGCGTGCGACGTCATGCCGCCGCGACTGGTCAGGATGCCTTGCGCCGCATGCATTCCGTGAATATCTTCGGGGCTGGTTTCCTGACGCACCAGAATGACCTTTTTGCCATTCTTGGCCAGTTCCTCCGCCTCGTCGGCGGTAAAGACCGCCATGCCGCAGGCCGCGCCCGGCGACGCCGGCAGGCCGGTGGTCAGGACATCGCGCGCCGCATTCGGGTCGAGGGTCGGATGCAGCAACTGGTCCAGCGCCGCCGGTTCAATCCGCATCACCGCCTCTTCTGTCGTTATAATGCCGGCTTCGGCCATATCGACGGCAATTTTCAGCGCCGCCTTGGCGGTGCGCTTGCCGGACCGCGTCTGCAATATCCACAGCTTGCCTTTCTGGACGGTGAATTCAATATCCTGCATGTCGCGATAATGGGCCTCGAGCTTGACAAAGACATCGGCCAGCTCCTGATAGACAACCGGCATGCTTTCTTCCATCGACGGCTTGTCCGATCCCGCCTTTTGCCGGGCGATTTTGGTCAGATTCTGCGGTGTGCGGATGCCGGCGACCACATCCTCGCCCTGGGCATTGATCAGATATTCACCGTAATAGGCGTTCTCGCCGGTCGCCGGATCGCGGGTGAAGGTGACGCCGGTGGCGCTCGTGTCGCCCATATTGCCAAAGACCATTGACTGCACATTGACCGCCGTGCCCCAGTCGCCCGGAATATTGTGAATCCGGCGATAGGTTTTCGCCCGCTCGATCATCCAGGAACCGAAGACCGCATTGACCGCGCCCCACAGCTGCTGATGAACGTCCTGCGGGAAGGGATAGCCCAGTTCGTCCTCGGCCTTTTTCTTGAACGCCCGGGTCAGTTCCTTCCAGTCGTCGGCGCCGAGTTCCGTATCGAGGACATAACCGTTTTCTTCCTTGTGAATTTCCAGCAGTTCCTCGAAGTTATAATGATCGACGCCGAGCACCACATCACAATACATCTGAATGAAACGGCGGTAGCTGTCATAGGCGAAGCGTTCGTCGCCGCTTTGCCGGGCGAGCCCCTTGACCGTCTCGTCATTGAGGCCGAGGTTGAGGACCGTATCCATCATGCCCGGCATGCTGACCCGGGCGCCGGAGCGGACCGACACCAGCAGCGGATTTTCCGCATCGCCAAAGCTCGCGCCAACGGTCCTTTCCACCTGGGCCAGGGCCGCGTTCACCTGGTCCTTCAGGTCGGCGGGATAGCTGTTTTCATGGGCGTAATAATAGGCGCAGACTTCCGTGGTGATGGTAAATCCCGGCGGCACCGGCAGACCGATATTTGACATTTCGGCAAGGTTGGCGCCCTTGCCGCCCAAAAGGTTTCTCATGGCGGCGTCGCCCTCGGCTTTGCCGTCACCAAATGTATAAACCCAGTTCGTCATTTTTACGTACCCTTTTGGCTCAGAAGGCGATTAACCTTCAATCTTTGAAAAATCTGCAACGCCGTTCATGGTGCTGCGTATCTGCGACAATAACCTGAGGCGATTCTGCCGCTCTCCCGCATCGTCACTGTTGACGGTGACCTTGTCGAAGAAGGCGTCAATGACGGGGCGCAACGTGGCGAGCGCGCCCATCGCCTCTTCGAATTTTTCAGCCGCAACCGCGGATTTGCACGCGGCAGACACTGTGGCCAGCCGCTCAAACAACTCTTTTTCCTCCGGCAGGGTCAGCAACGTTTGATCCGCCTGCCCCGCATGGGAACAACCGTCTTTTTTCTCTTCGATACGGACGATATTCACCGCCCGCTTGTATCCGGCCAGCAGATGTTCGCCGTCCTCGGTCGTGAGAAAATTCTGCAAGGCATCGACCCGGGCCAAGAGCCGCACCAGATCATCCTCGCCACCAAGAGAGAAGACCGCCGAAATCAAGTCATGGCGCACGCCCTGTTCTTTCAGATGCACTTTCAGGCGATCGGCGAAGAAGTTCAAAATATTTGGATATTTTTTTACCTCCCAATCAGCATTAAACTCTGCAAATTGTCGCGATTCATCATCAAGAGGCAACTCTGTTATCTTTTTATCATCGTGCCAAATTTCAATTTTCTCATTATTACTTCGTGTTGTAGCTTCATCCCAAAGAGGTAAAATTTTACTAATGTTCCATGATGATAATATTGATAGCACATATTCGGTTTTTACATTTTTAAATAGCTTTAGCAAATTTACTCTTAATCTATTCTCAACAATCAATCGAATGACACCCAAAGCGGCTCTTCTGAGTGCAAAGGGGTCCTTGGAACCCGTCGGTTTCTCGTCAATACCGAAAAAGCCGACCAGCGTGTCGATCTTTTCCGCCAGCGCCACGGCGACGCTGACCGGATCGGACGGACATCTATCGCTCGGCCCTTTGGGAGAGTAATGTTCAACGATGGCGTTGGCCACGGCGGCATCCTCGCCCTGCTTTTCGGCGTAATATTTGCCCATCACGCCCTGAAGTTCGGGAAATTCACCGACCATGCCGGATAGCAGATCGGCCTTGCTGAGCCGCGCGGCCCGCTCCGCCTGATCCGCGAGCCTCGCCACCTCTTCGTCATTCCCGCGCAGGCGGGAATCCAGCGGATGCCGGGACTGGATCCCCGCCTTCGCGGGGATGACGACATGCTGCTCCACCAACCAACGGGCCAGCCGGGCCAGACGCCCGACCCGGTCGCCGACCGTGCCCAGTTTTTCATGGAAAATAATATCATCGAGCTTCGGCAGATTGTCTTCCAGGCGGTGTTTCAGATCCTGGTCCCAGAAAAACTTGGTGTCGGCGAGACGGGCGCGCAGGACGCGCTGATTGCCGTCCACGATCTTGCCGCCGTGGTCATTGGTCTTCATATTGGAGACAAAGATAAACCTGTTGGCGAGCTTGCCGCCCCGGTCCATCACCGAGAAATATTTCTGGTGACTTTTCATGGCGCTGGTCAAGGCTTCCGGCGGCACGTCGAGGAAGTCCCTGTCAAATTCGCCCATCAGCACCACCGGATATTCGGCAAGCCCCACCAGTTCGTTCAACAGCCCCTCGTCTTCCAGCAGAACAAGCCCGGCATCGGCGGCAAGTTTATGGGCTTCGGCGCTGATCAGGGCTTTGCGGTCGGCCGGGTCCAGCACCACAAAGGCATCGGCCAGTTTCTGCTTATAGTCGGCAAATGATGTGACTTCAAATGACTCCGGTGACAGAAAACGATGGCCCCGCGTGACATTGCCCGATGACAGGCCGTCGCCAAGGTCAAAAGGCACCACATCACCATCCATCAGGCAGAGCATGCTGTGCAGCGGCCGCACCCAGCGTAAACCACGATCGCCCCAGCGTTGCGACTTGGGCCAGGGGAAATTGCGGATCACCTCCGGCAAGAATGCCGCCAGAACCTCCGCCGTTTTCCGGCCTTTCTTTTCAATCACCGCATAGAGGAAGGCGCCTTTTTTCTCCTCGCGGATTTCGACCTGATCACGGCTGACGCCGGCCCCTTTGAGAAAGCCGTCAATGGCTTTTTCCGGCGCATCGGCCCGCGGGCCGCGACGTTCTTCAGAAATATCCGGCTGCTCCCCATCCAACCCGGCGATATGCAGGCACAGGCGGCGCGGCGTGACAAAAGCCTCGGCCCGGTCGAAAGCCAGCCCGGCGTCTTTCAGTTGATCGCTCACCAGCCGCCTCAGGTCATGGGCGGCTTTCGCCTGCATCCGGGCCGGAATTTCTTCGGAAAACAGCTCTAGCAGAAACTCAGATTTTTTTATGTGACCTGCCGCTTCGTTACCTGAGGTCATGACACGGCCTCCCCCTGAGATTTGAGATAGGCTTCACAGCAGGCTTTCGCCAGCGCCCGCACCCGGCCGATATAGGCCTGACGCTCGGTGACGCTGATCACGCCGCGCGCATCCAGCAGATTGAACACATGGCTGGCCTTGATACATTGGTCATAGGCCGGCAAGGGATAGAATTTGCCGTCCTCGCGGCCCCGCTTGAGGATATTTCCACATTCCGCCTCCGCATCCCGGAAATGCCGGAACAAACGCTCCGTATCGGCGATTTCGAAATTATAGGCGGAAAATTCCTTTTCATTCTGCAGGAAGACATCGCCGTAAGTCATGCCCCCCTGATCTTCGGGCAGGCCGTTCCAGTCGAGATCATAGACATTGTCGACGCCCTGAATATACATGGCGAGCCGTTCGAGGCCGTACGTGAGTTCCCCCATCACCGGCTTGCAGTCAAAGCCGCCGACCTGCTGGAAGTAAGTGAACTGGCTGACTTCCATGCCGTCGCACCACACTTCCCAGCCCAGTCCCCAGGCGCCGAGCGTCGGGCTTTCCCAGTCATCCTCGACAAAACGAATGTCATGCTCCAGCGCATTGATGCCCAGCACTTCAAGGCTTTTCAGATACAACTCCTGAATATTGTCCGGCGACGGTTTCAACACCGCCTGAAACTGGTAATAATGCTGCAGCCGGTTGGGATTTTCGCCGTAGCGGCCGTCGGTCGGCCGGCGGCAGGGCTGCACGTAAGCCGCCTTCCACGGCCTGGCGCCCAGCGACCGCAGGGTGGTCGCCGCCTGAAAGGTGCCGGCGCCCATTTCCACGTCATAGGGCTGCAGGATAACGCAGCCCTGTTCGGCCCAGTAATTTTGTAATTTGAGGATCAGCGTCTGAAACGCCGTCTCCTTTCCTGGTGAGCCCTTCGCCCCTGGGGAACTGTTCATCTGGTCTGTTATCTTTCTTCACATTTTTCAGTGAGCAAATGCAGCATTTTACCCGCTGGAAATTACCGGGACCGCCCCCGTCCGTCAAGGGTTGAATCTGCTGTAAACAGGCCTATGGCGGGAAAGACTTGAAAAACCGTGAAAAACAACCCTATAAGCCGAAGCGCGCCCAAAGAGACCGGCTTTCCAGGGTCGCCAGAATATCGTCGCTCAGCCGCCGCCGGGAGCCGCCCATGCCGAGCAGCCCCTTGACCAGGCCTTTTTCCTCCTTGATGCGCCGGAATTTGGTCTTGTCACCGAGCTTTTCCTTCATCACAGAGTGAATATCGCCGATGCCGTCGATCAGCCCCAGTTTCAGGGCTTCCCGGCCAGCCCAGAACTGACCGGAGAACATGACCTTTTGCGTCCCCTTCAGCCGGTCGCCGCGGCGCTCCTTGACCAGATTCTTGAAAAACTCGTGAATGTCCTTCTGCATGTCCTTCAGCAGTTTGACGTCTTTTTCATTTTCCGGCTGGAAGGGATCAAGGACCGATTTATTGTCGCCGGCGGCATAGACCCGGCGCTCGACGCCGATCTTCTCAATCGCCCGGTGAAAACCGAAACCGGCCGAAATTACGCCGATGCTGCCGACGATCGACGCTTCATGGGCATAGATTTCCTCGGCGGCGAGCGAGATCAGATAGCCGCCGGACGCCGCCACATCCTCGGCAAAGGCGTAGACCGGGACTTTCTTTTCCTCGGACAGTTTCTGAATCCGCCGCATGATCAGTTCGCTCTGCACCGGCGACCCGCCCGGCGAATTGACCGCCAGCGCCACCGCCTTGACATTGAAAAGATCAAAGGCGTGGTTAATTCTTTCCTCAACGCCGGCAAGGTTCAGCGCCGTGGAATAGCGGGTGCCGGTGCCGATCACCCCCTCCAGCGGCAAAATCGCCACAACCGGTTTTGGATTTTGAAACAGGGGCAGCGGAATTTTCGCCAGCAGTTCTCTGAATTGATTCAACATGTGTTTTTATCTCTTGTTTTATCTCTATCTATTGCGATGAAAGCCGAAGGATTTTTCCATCGCCACTTATTTTTCCAGATCAAGGGCCGCCCCGTGACGCAGGATGGCTTCCGCCCCGGCGGTGAAGGTCCCGTCTGATTTATGCACGACAAGCCCCGGTTTCAAGGTCAGGACGCCCTTGCCGCCCTTTCTTGCCCGGATGATCACCCGGCGAGCCTCCTTCCGCCGCGTCGACCACAGGGGATAGATGACAATATCCCCGGCCCGGCCGTGCAGGGCGGCGATAATATCATCCATTCTGTCGGCCCGGTGGACCAGCGTCAAATGGCCGAGCGGCTTTACCATGCGCAGGCACAGCCGCACCCATTGCTCCAGTTCAATATGACTGTCCATATGGGCGACGGCCCTGGTTTCAACGGGCGACGCCGTCGCGCCGTTTTTTTTCAGATACGGCGGGTTGGAGATCACCTGATGATAGGAATTCGGTTCGCAAGGTGCGGGCGGCGCGGCGATGTCGCCGGAAAAATATTCTATCCGGTCGAGAAAGCCGTTGGCTTCCGCATTCCGCCGGGCGATGGTCAGCAGTTCCTTTTGCAGCTCGATTCCATGAAATAGATGGCCCGCGGCCGCCCCCTTCAGGCGGGCGGCAAGACAGGCGAGAATGCCGCCGGTGCCGGCGCCGACATCCAGAATCCGCTCATTCGCGCGGCATTTGATGCTGGCGGCGAGGAAGACGGTATCGGTGGCGATGCGATAGCCTTCCTCCGGCTGATAAAGTCTGATGGCGCCGCCGAGAAAATCATCACAGGTGACCCCCGTCAATTCCGTCATATGCTCAAGCCCTACCCTTCTTCCGCGTCCAGTCCGGGGGCAAAATCAATATCTCCTTTGAGGCCGGCCTGGCGAATCAGCGTCAGGACTTTCGGGATATATTGCTCCTCCACCATCACCCGCTGACCGATGCCCATGATGCCGCCGCCCAATAAACTGGCGTGATTGCCCAAAACCACAAACGGGACGCCTTCCGCGTCAAAAAGCGCAGAAACCCGCGAAATTAGCACATTATTGTCCGTCGCAAAAATCTCAATCACGTTAGATTGATCCCTAAAATAGCAATTATTGGCCAAGTCACCTTGACCTTTATAGCCACAGAAGACTATTTTGCCATGAATTACAAGGATATTAATCCATCCCTTAAGCAAATATAGTTCACCGGCTGTATAGGCTGATCAAGGATATATCCTTCGGCAACCGTTAAAGGACAGGATTTAAACGTGGGTGTAGTCATATCATTTGAAGAAGAACAGGCCAAGGCGGAAACGGCCCTCGCCCGCCTGCAGGCCCTTGTTGCCGATGACATGACCCGGGTCAATCAGACCATCATCCAGAAAATGCAAAGCCCGGTGGCGCTGATCCCGCAACTGGCCGGCCATCTCATCGCCTCCGGCGGCAAGCGGCTCAGGCCGATGCTGACCATCGCCTCCTCCCGGATGTGCGGTTATGAAGGCGTGCGCCATGCGGAACTTGCCGCCTGTGTCGAGTTCATCCATTCGGCGACGCTGCTCCATGATGATGTGGTCGATGACAGCGACCTCCGCCGGGGTCTTGAGACCGCCAATGCGGTCTGGGGCAACAAGGCCAGCGTCCTGGTCGGCGATTTCCTGTTCAGCCGGTCCTTTGAACTGATGGTCGCCGATGGCTCGCTGGAGGTGCTGGCGATCCTGTCCAAAGCCTCCTCGGTCATTGCCGAGGGCGAGGTCATGCAACTGACCACCGCCAATGACATGGACACGACCGAGGACAGCTATATGGAGGTCATCGCCGCCAAGACCGCGGCGCTGTTCGCCGCCTCCTGCGAGATTGGCGCGGTGATCACCGAAAGACCCGCCGCCGAACAGGACGCTCTGCAGAGTTACGGCAAGAACCTGGGCATCGTCTTTCAGCTGATTGACGATGTGCTTGATTTTTCCGCCGAACAGGAAAAGCTCGGCAAATCGGTCGGCGATGATTTCCGCGAGGGCAAGGTGACCCTGCCGATCGTCCTCGCCTTTCGCCGCGGCGACAAGGAAGAACGCGATTTCTGGCGCCGGACGATCGAGGAGCTGGAACAGGATGACGATGACCTGAGAAAGGCCCTCAACCTGATGAAAAAGCACAAGGCCCTGACAGACACCGTCGAGCGCGCCCGCCATTACGGCGCCATCGCCAAGGACGCGCTCGCCATATTCCCCGACGATGAATACCGCAAGGCGCTGACCGACATCGTCGATTTCTGCATCAGCCGGGCTTATTGATCTATTGCATCCGGCGCTGTTTATATGAAGGCTCAATCAAGGCAGGTCTGCACGATCATTACGTGAATGGCCCATATAAACAATAGTAAAAACTGGTAGTTATACCTAAAGTGGTTTATAGTTAGTTTATCAGTTAATTATCCATAGTATCCGCGTGAATTAAGTGGCTGCCTGTCGCCGCTGAGCTGTGACGTGCGTGTCGGCGTCATCGCGGGGCATGCCGTATGGCCGGGACGTCCCTGAACGGCCCGCCGCATGTTGCGATCGGCATAGTTTACCCCACCTCGCAATCACTTGTTATTACAGCCGCAAATCAGGAGCAGAAGCATGAAAAAATTTATCATTGAGCGGGAGATTCCCGGCATCGGGGACTTTGAAGAACAGCAATTTTGCGATGCCGCGGGAAAATCGAACGAGGTTCTGGCTGGACTGGGGCCTGACATTCAATGGATTGAATCCTATGTCGCCGATCATAAAACCTTTTGCGTTTATCTGGCGGAGGACGAAGACATCATCCGCAGGCACGCCGAATTATCCGGCTTTCCGGCCAATAAAATTACTGAAATCAAAAAAATGATAGACCCCACGACTGCGGGGCAATGAAAAGGAACAATTCTCATGACCACCCTTAGAAACAATCTGTTGAAGACAGCCTGTGCGATTTCATCTCTGTCGCTGATTTTCACCACCGGCGCCGCTGGCGGCGAAGCGGAAGACACCGAAGCCAAAATCGCCCGGGCCCTGTCCGCGGCCCCGGAATCCATTTCCGCCAAGGCGACCGTCATGGATGTCGACGGCGCAATCCTGCGACAGGGCAGCAATGGCTGGACCTGCCTGCCGGGCGTCGGACTGATCCCCGGGGACAAGCATCCCATGTGCAATGACGCGGTCTGGATGGCCTGGATGAAGGCGGCCTCAACGAAGACGCCCTTCACCACGGATAAAATCGGTATTTCCTATATGCTGCAGGGCGACGCGCTGGTCAATAATGACGACCCGGCAGCGACGGATCACACCAAGGGCGTCTGGATTCAGGAAGGCCCCCACCTGATGCTGCTGATGCCCAGGGCCATGACAGAAAACTTTCCCCGCAATCCATTCTCCGGCGGTCCCTATGTCATGTGGGGCGATACGCCGCTGGTCCATATTATGGTTCCGGTGGGCGACCGGTCTGAGTAATCGGCCCGGCCTGGAATATGGGAAAAATGGGTATGAAAATGGGGACAGTATACTATTTATGGAAATCTAGGCACATCTATATGATAAATAGTATGGAAAATAGTATACTGTCCCCATTTTCCCCCATTTTCCAGCTGACATATCGTGTGCCGCCGGTCCCAAAATCATGTCTGAAATCCCCCTCCCGGGGCAACCGTGCAATGCAGGTCATGCCCCGGGGCGGATTAGGCGTTGTGTTCCCTCCCCTCTTATAATAGTTTTAACATATTCTGTCTAAAACTGACCTCATAATGAAAATATAACGACAATAGTTCGTCAGAATTTTAACCGGTAAAAGCAGCAAACATGTCATCACCAGACATCCCCTCACTGTCAAAGGAAGTTATGAAGGGCACCCAATGGTATGTCGCCATGCGCTGGTGCATCCGGGGACTGGGCTTTGTCAGCTCCGCCATCCTCGCCCGCCTGCTGATTCCGGAGGATTTCGGCCTCGTCGCCATCGTCATGGTGATTTTCGGTTTTATTTCGCTGCTTTTCGAGTTTGGCGTCAACTGGGCGCTGATTCAGAACAACAAGGCGACGGACGATCATTTCCATACCGCCTGGACCATCCGCCTTTTGCAATCCATCCTGATCGCCCTGCTGCTGGCGGCCTTCTCCCCCCTGATCGCCGACCTTTACGGCGACGAAAGGCTGGCGGTGATCTGCCAGATCCTGGCGCTCGGCACCCTGATCCGCGGCTTTGAGAATATCGGCGCCGTCAAGCTGCAGAAGGATATGAAGTTCGCCCATGACTTCGCCTATAATGTTCTGCCCAAGCTGTTGTCGACCTTTGTCACCATCGGTCTCGCCTTTTATTACCGGTCCTATATGGCGCTGGTGGTCGGCACGGTGCTGGGCAACCTGATCATCGTCCTCACCAGCTATCTGATTGTCCGCTTCCGGCCGAAATTCTCGCTGACGAAACTTGCCGAAATTTGGGGTTTTTCCCAGTGGATCCTGGTGCGCAACATGGCGCAATATATCAATGACCAGGGTGATATTCTGTTGCTGTCCGCTTTGGCGGGACCGGCGAATATCGGCTATTACCGCTGGGCGACCGAACTTTCCTTTATGACCATCTCCGAAATCCAGTTACCTTTTTCCCGGGCCCTGATCCCCGCCCTCGCCAAGATCAAGGATGACCATGATCGCCTGATCAGGGCTTACCTGAAATCACTTTCCATGGTTACCCTGGTCGCGGTTCCGGTTGCGCTCGGTTTTGGCGCCGTAGCCCGGGAACTGATCCCGATCTTCCTCGGCGGCGGCGACAAATGGCTGCCGGTCGTCCCGCTGATCGAAGCGCTGGTGTTTTACGCCATGTTCACCTCCATGTTCGGCATTTCCGGCAGCATGCTGACCATCACCGGCCATGTCAAGCACACGGCCTACCTGCTCTGGTTTCAGGCCATCCTCACCGTGCTGTCCCTCTATCCGGCCTATTATATCGCCGGCATTGTCGGCGTCGCCTATGCGCGGGCCCTGTTGGGCGGCATCATGTTTTTACTGATCAGTTTTCTGATGGTGTCCAAATGCCGGGTTGATTTCAGCCGGATTTTGAGCGTCGTCTGGCGCCCGGTGACCGCCGGAATCGTCATGTTCCTCGCCCTGACCGAGGGGGCGCATCTTGTGGCTCTGCCGGACTGGCAACTGCTGATCCTGAAAATCGGCCTCGGCGCCGCCATCTATATGGCTCTGGTGCTGATCCTGTGGCGACTTTCGGGCCGGCCGGACACCTATGAACAAAGTTTTTTGGCGAAAATCAAAGCACGAATGCCCGGCAGAAATATTTGAGGAATCAAAATGACGCATGGAAACAAAAGATTGCCCATCATCGCTCTTGATTACACCAGATGGCGCGGCAACTGGATGGGCCGGCAACATATTCTGTCCCGTTTGGGTGAAAGGGGATGGCCGGTGCTCTATTCCAACGGCGCCAGCTATTATAATGAAATCAGTTTTTCCAAACCATTTGGGACTGTTGAAGAAACCGACAACGTCACGCTCTATCATGCCGGGTTTTTGCCGCCCCGAAATTACAGAATTAAATTCCTCGATCGTCTCGCCATCAAACAACATTGCCGGGTTCTAAAGAAAAGGGCCGGCCTGACAACAGGGGACAAATTTATCGCCTTTTGCTTTCACCCGGACTTTTATCCTTATGTGGAGGAGCTCAACGCCCCTTACGTCATGTTCCATATTTATGATGTTTATCACCTGATTGGCGCGCCTGAGGGGGAAAGCTCCAACGTCAAGAAACTCATCGATCAATCGAATCTGGTCACCGCCGCCTCGGAAATGATGTGGGAACAGGTTGTAGGAACAACATCCCATATATCAAACATCATTCATAATGGTGTTGATTTTTCTCAATATGATATTGAGGAAAAAGTGCATGATCAAATTATGGATAAGATCAAAGCAATCCCAAGTCCAAAAGTCGGGTATGTTGGCGCAATAAATCTAAAAATAGATTTTAAACTTATTTATGAGTTGGCTTCTCTGCGCTCAGATATAAATTTTATTTTTGTGGGAAATATTCTAAAAAATGGTATCCTAAAAAATAAAATTATTGCTGAATATTATCAAAAATGCCAAAATTCCCTTAATGTTCACTTTCTTGGCCCCATTGCAAAAGATCTCGTACCCCAGACATTGAAACAAATGGATATTAATGCAATCTTCTATACTCAAAATGAAGTGGATTGGGTTCAGGCGGGCTACCCTCTTAAAATAAATGAATATCTGGCAACCGGGAAACCGGTAATCACTTCTTATATGCCAATTTTAGAAAAATATTTTTCTCAAAATATTACGATCTGCCGCTCAATGGAAGATTGGAATGAAGCCATTGATCTGGCCTGCCTGGGGCAAAGTATTGGCACCGTGGAAAGCCGGAAAAATAAGGCGAAGGAAAATGACTGGGGAAACAGGGTCGACAAACTGGAGCAACTCATGTCTACTATGCTGACGGGAGAAGCGGGACCTGAAAATAATTAAGCCAAATCTCATCAGGGGAAAAACATGGAAATTTTGATACTCATCTTTCTGGCGCTTAATCTGGCGCTGCTCTTGCTGCTATATGTCAAAATCAGGAAAATTCATCTTTTCTGCTGGCAACTCAAGGACGAGATTTCAGACCATGCCGTCCACAGCATCCGCAATATCGAAGCACTTGACTATCTTTACCGCAAACTGAAATTCGTCTCCCCGTTGCCACCGACCATGGGTTTTGCCGGATCGCCCGATTTCCTGCGTCTTGTCGCCGATTACGCGGCGCAGGACGACGTAGGTCATATCCTGGAATGCAGTTCGGGGCTTTCGACGATTGTCATCGCCCAGGCCCTGAAACTAAAAGGCAAGGGTCATGTTTACAGCCTGGAAAATGACGCTGCATATGCCGATATAACCCGCAGCAATCTCAAACAGCATGGTCTGGAAGACTGGGCAACGGTGATCACGGCGCCGTTGACGGAACATGACCTGAACGGGCGGAAATATAACTGGTATGATATTGACGGCAAAATTCCGGAACTGGAATTTGACGGGCTGGTGATTGACGGGCCGCCGTGGTCTGTTTCAACCAACGCCCGCTATCCGGCCGGGCCGCTCCTGTTTCACAGATTAAAACCGACAGCGCATGTTTTTCTTGATGACTATTGTCGCGAGGAAGAGCAAAATTGCGTGGACATGTGGATAAAGGAACATAACGGAATGCATCTTTGGAAACATCGGTTCATCAAAGGTTGTGCTGAATTAAGCAAGGCATAAATCCCGACAGATACAAAAAAGGCCGGCGCATGGCCAGCCTTCTTATTATACCTGTTATCATTCCGGCGATCATTTCATTGACCTGGCCGGAAAAGCCGCATTCAGTCGATCAGTTTCAGACTGCCGGCTGAAGAACGACCG